>Ga0208038_1001049_pt1 | contig 16637 bp, 23 predicted proteins | sample June2015DPH_16_1_FD_184714 | JGI IMG/M metagenome (GOLD analysis project Ga0208038, IMG submission 184714) | Peatland microbial communities from SPRUCE experiment site at the Marcell Experimental Forest, Minnesota, USA - June2015DPH_16_100... | ecosystem: Environmental > Terrestrial > Soil >...
GAAACCGTGATCCTTGCTCACCGCATCCAACTTGACCCGACCGCCAAGCAGCGAATCTATTTTGCGAAGGCGGCGGGTACGGCGCGCCTGGTTTGGAACTGGTCACTCGCCGAATGGAACGAGCAGTGTGGTGCAGAAAACGTCGAAACGTATCAATACGGGTTTGCCGGTCGGGCTTGCTCCAAATGTCTACCACCAGCCAAGCGCCGAGACGAATTCCCCGGCTGGACGAATTAGGGCCATCATGCGCAAAACGTACAAAACCGCCCTTCGTCGCCACCTGGCCCGGCTTGGCCGCAAGGGTGCCGCCGTCACCAACAGTCGCCCAGAACATACCGAACAGGCCAGAAAGGCATCGCGTGCGCCTTGTGCCCCAGGCAAGAGGCGAGGTTGTCCTCCACCATCCCCCAAACGACTCGAATTGGCCATTCAAGCCGCGCGGGAGGGCCGCTCCATGCGGGAAATCAGCGCCATTGCGGGTATTTGCCGATTCACCCTGATAAAATGGCGAAAGAAATACCCGGAACTGGGCGAGCTTTTGCCAATAGGAGCGAATAGGCCGATAGTCCTGACCACCGAGGACGTGGTGTCGTCCCCCGTGTTACAATCACAAGCCTTTGGGCCGCAGGCCAGTTAACGCCAACGAAAGGAGCGAGCCATGAAAACCGTTTTATCCGCCATTGTGGTCCTCATTCTTGTGACCCCGGCAATCGCCCAAATGTCGAGCAGCGAAGCCCTAGCCGATATTCGTCAACAGCGGGCGGCTCGCCAGGCGGCGTTCGCGACGCTAACTCCGGAACAGACCGAGATTGTCAGGCTTGAGGGCGTCATCCAACAGCTACAGGCCCAGATAGCCGCGCTACAATCCCAATTGGCCGCGATGCAGCAAGCGACGCCAATTATCCAAGCCGAACAGCCAGAAACCCCGATTGCATTCGAGCAGGAAACGCCAACCCAGATCGAATCGGTGTTTCCCAACTACTATCAGGCCCAGGCCCAAATCTACTACTACGTCAACTGGCAACCTAATGGCCAATGTGGGAACCAATATCGAGGCCGATGCGACTACCCGCGGTGGAACCGAGGCCGCGAAGCCAGTCGGCCAACTGCGCGACCCACGCCTCCGCCACGATTTCAGCCAATCGCGCGACCGGCACCCGTGTCGCCGTTTCGCCACTAGACTTTGATCGTTGGAGCAATATTCAGCAGGCCGTGGGACAGAACCAGATCGCTTGAATCATCCCAGAGAGAGTATTTCAACACTTGGCTCGTGGCTGTATCGGTTGATTGCAGCGTGACCGCAACGACGTTGCCGGTCGTCACGACGATATTGGGTGATCCGGTGTAGGAAAAGACCAGAGCCTGCGAAACCCCATTATCAGAGTATGCCGCAAAGCTGATCGTATCGGAGGAAAGAGTTAGCGGATTGTCGTTGGCATCGACAAGGGCAAATTCAAACGCCCGCTCCTCGCCCTGCATCGCATAAAGGTTAAATTCTGGATTGGGCTGAGTCCCAACCGTAACGCCAAGAGGAAGAACAAGTTGGGCGATTGGGGCAGAAACAAAACCGTCCGCAGAAAATCCGGTCCACGCTCCAACGACAGACGTGGTTCCGGGAATAAGGAATAGGCCCGCAAGTCCCCAAACATACGAAGCGGCCAAGATATTACGGCCGCGGTCTCCCCAGCCACCCAAAACCCAATATGTGCCACTGGCGCTAATGACGGGAGGTTCCTCCGCGTTACCGCCAGGCGGCAAAAGACAGAACGAATCTAGACCAGGGCCGTCGTTTCCAGACACCCAATTATAATCGTTGTTGACGTATCCGCCGAGAATGTCCGCACCGCCAACCGAATCGACCCAATTCAAGACAACGGTCCCGTCCGGTGTAGAAACAGAAATCAACGATGGATATCCAAGCGGCCTGCTCATCTCAAATCGGTGATAAAACCGGGTTCGCCCATGCCGAAATGTTCGTCACGTTAGAACCTCCTTGTGGCCGAGCAACCCGGATCGTCTCCGCCCCAGACAACGCCTCGTTATCGAACAGGATCGACCCCGGCACCGATCCGGTCGCGGGCGGCAAAACGTGCCAAGTTATCCCTCCATCAAGCGATACATAAGCCTGCACGGCACCCCCATTGACTATCACCAATTGGCTGAACTGGCCCTTAATTTGGGTGATCGCCGTCGCCCCGCCAGTGGTGGAATAAAATTGCAGCGTAATAGCCGCATCGGTGGTGGTTGAGACCAGCGTCGATCCATTATTGGGAATGACGGAATTTCCAATGGTGCTGTACATGGCTTAGCCTCCGATGCTCCCGCCCCCGCCGATTGATCCTCCGCCCCCCCCACCCGCCAGCGTACCCACCGTGCTCAACACTGTTACTCCGCTCTTGATGTACGCCCCGCTGGCCGATTGGCTCGCCACCGTCGCCTGATCGGCGGCGACCTGGGCGGCTTGGGTGGTCGCCGTCGTCGGGTAACTGCCGCTCTGCGGCAAGTTGTTAAATTCGTACGCTTTTCCAGAGGCCACGTTCGATGCGCCCGGATCTATGTATCCCGAAGGTGACGAACTCCAATACCAGCCTGTGGGACCCGGCGGCTGCTCGATCATCAGGCTTGTTCCGTTCAGCACCAGCGGCTCAAAATTCGTCCCGCTCCATCCCAAGCCCTGGCTGCTGGAGTTGACCCACTTCGTCCAGTAGTCATTGACGAGCGCCCACTGCCCGTTAACGTTTAGGGCACAGGACATTTGCCCGTTGAAACCCGAACTCGTTAGCGGATCATTTCCCACCCCCCACGCATCGGCAGCCGCCGTGGGAGTGAACGGAAATGATAGCTGCCCGCTGACGGAGACGGCCTGATATTCCAGGTTGAGGTTCTGCGTCGAGTCATAGTAGTTGGCGTTGCCGCAGATAAAATAGAACACATTTCCGTTTCTGAACAAAACACATCCTTCGTTGCCCGTCGGAAAGCCCATGATCTGATAGTTGCTCGTTGCGCTCAGGCCATCGGAGCTAAGCTGTTGCACGCAAATCGAGTAGTTACCCCCGGCCTTCCGCGTCGTAAACATGGCATAGGCCACATTCGGCGTAACGGAAGTGTCATTAAAAACCGCTAGGTCGCCAACACCATAACTGCCGTCACTCCACGTGTAAGTCGAAGTCCCGTAGCCAGTCACGGCGGTTGTCGGATCATAGTTCTTTACCCAAGTCAGATTCCTTGGCGTCGGTCCGACGCCGATCGAAACATAGGAAGTTACGTTGTTTCCAGAATCTGGATAGGCCAGGTTAATAGTGTTGCCGGCACAATTCGCCCAGCAGATGTATTGCCCCGTGTTGGCGTTATACCAGACCCTGGGGTGAAGTGGGCCATCGGTGCCAATGCCACCGCCCCCCATATCCATAACCTGACCCTCATCTCTCCAATTGATCAGGTCCGTTGAGGTCGAAACCCGAATCCCCGCGTAATAGACAATGTCAGCCCCACCAGTTGACGGGATATTCATGGCGATGCCGTAACGCCACCATTTCCCCTCGAAAAAGTAAATGTTGGGATTGTGACTATCGACCGGCTTGCCAGTCACCACGTCATAATCAGTCACCACCGTATTCGCGACGTACCCCCCATTGAAGAATCTAGCCGGCATCGAAAGAAAACTCGTCGGCGTTGAGCAAGTTGTGTCGTAGGCAATGGCTTGGATCGTTAGAGTTGCGCCAGCGCTGACCGTCGGCGTGAACGGACCTGTATATTGGACTGATGTCCCACTGTTATATACCGGGGTGGTGCCGTCTGTAGTGTACCAGATTTGCAGACCCGGCGTCGTGGTGCGGCAACTCATCGACACCAGCGGCATCCCGTTCGGATATTTCCCGCCGCAAGGCATGATGGTTGGCTCAAGCGGTTGGCAATTTCCGATCGTGGCTTGCGCCGTTCCGACTGACCCGGCAGTACCGGCAATTTCACCAGCATTGGCCGCCACAGATTGGCCCGTTATCGTCAGTACCCACTTCGAGGTACTTTGGCTCGCGGTCGCAACCGTGAACGTACCATTGTGCGCCGACACGGAGTTACCGGCCATGACGACGTTCATCCCAGCCAAAATAGGCTGGGTCACCGTGAGCAAAGTCACCGTTAGAGTGATGTTCGGAGCAGAGCCGCTGCTGGTGATATTATAAATCTGAAAAATCCACGGGCAGCGGGCTATAAACTGCAAATAAGCGAACGTCAGGGTTGAGTTTAGGTTCGTAACCCTGAAATACTCGTAAGGCGTCCCAACGATGGCATTATAAGGGTATTCGAAGCCAGGACAGTCGTTATTTATCTTTCGCTCAGAAAGATAGCCGCCGAAGACTATCTTGCTGTCGAATTGATCCAGGACCGTGCTGGGGCTATAGCCGCTGTTATTGCTCCCCACTAACTGCATTCCGCAGATAGCTTCCGTGCCGTAGTTCTGCCCATCCACCGTCCATTGCCAAATCGGCGCAACCCGCCACGCGGACAGAACAACAGCATTGCCGGCGCCCTGATCCATATTCACTTGCGCGGGCGCGTATCCGTCCACTTGGTTGCAAGTCGGGGTCGGTCCCGCCGAAGGTTCGCCAAACGCGACCGCAACACGGCTTGTTGACACGTTTAGGTTCCAGCTGGATGTCGTGCCCCGCAACACCACTTCGCCGGTCGGTTGGCTCATGTCAGCTTCTCCTCACCGGCGTTTGGGTTGCGGAATTGTGAAAGGGTTGGGTTAGGCATTGTCAATTCCCGTTCACTCCGACCTTCCATCCCGCCGGCAATCCGGTCACAAGAAACGTCGCCGGGTCGAAGGTATTTGCCGCAGCACCGGTTCCATACACCATGGCCTGCGGCCCGTAGTTCTCGGCCCCAACACCCGCCCAACTTCCTTGCGTCGGACGCGGGTTGACAATGGCAAATTGAGCGAAGACGTTGCCTGAAGCGCCGGCGTCGATGCGAATCTTCCCACCGTTGCGAATCTCCCAATTGATAAAAAGATTTCCAGCCTGCGGGGCCGTCGCTGTGGCGATCATCACCATGGAATGCGTCCCGCACCCGTCCGCATCGAGTCCCTTGATGATGTTATTGCAGAACGGCGTCTGCCAGCAGTTCAGGATCGGGCCACCGGAGTCGTAGTATTGGGTGTAGGCAAATAGGTTTCTCTGTGCCCCGATACCACCCAAATCTTCACACAAGATTCCTTCGCCCGCGTTGCCAACCTGCGTCATGCCGCGAAACCGCAGCGAGTTAAAGTAGCTATTGGTCGGGCCGCTCCGCAGCACCAGCCCACGGGCGGTGTTGTCCCAAACGGCGTTGATGATCGCGCTTTGGTCCCCGCCGAAGATCAGTTCATTAAAACCGGCGACGGGAACGCCATTCCACGATATGTTATGGAGCAGGGAATGGGAGCTGTCGATCCTGCCGCCGGATTGGACCAGATCAACGTCTTCTAATAGAAGCCCGATGGAGTTGATGTTTGGAAGCTGGCCACGAAGAATCTTGAGCCTTTGGAAGCTCGGATTCACTCGCTGCCGATATTGATCGTCGTAATAGACAGCGGCGCCCGGACAAGCCGTGCAGTCAATCGTCAAATCGCTGATCGTTCCGCCGTAACCGGGAGCCTGTCCCGTGAAGATGACGGGGTTCGGTTGGTCCCCCGTGCTGCGGATGCGCTTCAATACCGCCGCTTCGGTAACGCCCCGCAAATTCGCTCCGGGCGGCCAAACCAACGGCTCGTAAAGCTGGTAAAACGGCGACGGCAGGATCACGTCCTGCCCGGCGTTCCATGCCGCCTGAATCCTCGGTGCGCTGTCCCCCAACGATGCCGGCACTAAAACGCTCGGCCGCGTCGCCGGCCGGGCGATGACGTTCACCGTCGCCAGCCCGGCGATGGAGAGTGGGCCAACCGGAGTGTTGGCTGGGATGGTAATGCAGGCGCCGTCGCAGGCGTCCTCGTTATATCCCCATTGGCACGGCAATAGCGCCGCCGGCAGCGCCGGCAGTTGTTCCTTGGCGGACCAGACGTAATCCGCGCCGCCCGGCTCCACGGTCGTTCGCCAGACACCGACAGCGACGGGCTGGGTCGTCTGGGCTTGGGCCAGCGCGGCAAGCGAAAGCGAAAGTACCAAGGCGTTGAATTGTCGGAACAGAGTTGTCATAATAAGGCGAGCCGGTGAACGGTTTAGACGCTCATCGGCCCTGTGTCTCAACCAAAGGAGTGTCCCAATGGCCGAAACGTCAGAGCATCCTATCCCGACGCACGTTAATTTCAAGAATCTAACCGGCCGGAAGTTTGGCCGATTAACCGTCATTCGATACTCGCATCGACACGTCTGTCCAAGCGGACAAACCAAATCAATTTGGGAATGTCTTTGCGAACGCGGAAAGACGACGTTCGTGTTCGGAGAATCATTATATTGCGGGACAAAAAGCTGTGGCTGTCTTGTTGGAGAACTGGCGCGCATTAACAACGCCACACACGGCGGCGCTCGCCGTAGCGGAAAAAACGCCGCGTACCATGTTTGGTCGAATATGATCGACCGATGCTACCAGCCAAAAAACAAAAGGTTCCCTCGATATGGCGGTCGCGGCATCAAAGTATGCCCGCGATGGCGACGTTCGTTCGGAAACTTTCTAGCCGACATGGGGCCGCGGCCATCGTTTGCACATTCCATCGACAGATTCCCAAACCAAGATGGAGATTATGAGCCGGGAAATTGCCGGTGGGCAACAAACACCGAACAAGCGAGGAACAAAAGCAATAATTACCTGATTACTTACCGCGACAAAACACAATGCCTATCTGCGTGGTGCGAGGAACTGAATATCCCCTATGCTCGCACCATTCTCAGAATTTCTCGCCGCGAATGGAGCATTGAGGACGCCTTCACAATTCCCGGAGGATCAAGGCGGCCCGGAGTTCCGAACCGCCCAAGAAAGCCACGCGTTACTGCGCTGGCATAAACCCGGCATCGACCCAAGTAATCTCCGCAAGTGGCGTCAATGCCGGATTGAAAGTGGGCGCGGTACAGTTTGCTTCTTCCGCTGCAAGGAAGCTCGGACCATCCACCACGTTCGGGATTGTCGCCGTCAGCGTCTTGGCATAGGTCGAGACGTTTCTTGTCATATCGGTCCAAATCGGTTCGGTGCCGATGATGCCAACTACGCCCGTAACTCCTGGGCAAATGTCGTTGGAAAAGTTCAGCGTTGGAGGTCCGGTCGTAACCGGAGGATTTCCGTCTTGCGTACTGATCCCAACTGTGTTTGGGGCAGCCACGTTGCCCGGCCCCCACTGATCGTAATTGTGAACCCAGTTATTTGAAATCAAGAACGTGCCCGCCATCGGCACTAAACCCTTGGCCTGATCTACCGTGTTGACCTGAAGCCATGGGTTTGAATTTATGGGGTCGGGCTTGTTCAAAAATCCACAGTCATTGACAAAACCACTCAGCGCGCAATCCAGCTTGAGCGCGCAACCGTACTCGTTTCCGGTATTATTAGGTGGAAGCCCGAACGGCCCCATAGCCAAGGCACAGCCGGGAGTTCCGCTGGCCTTGATCGTGTAAACCCCATTGGTCACACTGCCGACGCTGGAAATCGCGTCAAATTCCAAATTGTCGCCGTCAAACATGCAATGATTGACGCCGATCCAATATCCGCCTCCGACCACAATCCCTATCGGATTTGCCAGAACAAGACAGGTGTCGAATAGGCCGCCAAGATTTGCCTGAATCCCGGAGCAACAGTTTGCGGCAAAAGTGCAGTTTACCCAGCGATGAAGCGGATCGTTCGGCAGCACCGGGTTTGTGTAGCCGTCATACCATCCGTGATTTCGGGTATCGCCAGATTTCGGGGCAACCTTGAAATCCCAGCCGTTATTGGCAATCACCGAATCGGGAGTGAGAACTTGCGACCACCCTTCGGTCCATACGCCATAAACGGTTGCAAAGTTGTTGTGGATAGCACAGCGGCAAATCAGGAGATTCGTGTCTTGATACGTCCGCGAATATCCGTTGCTCATGTTAATCCCGGTCGTGAAACCGTGGATATTCAAATTCGTGAGCAAAACGTGGTCGGATGCACCACCGCCGTTGTCCGTGAAACTTATAGCATAAGGCTGTCCAGAACCGGAAAATTCAAGCGACCCAACGTAGAAGTAAGAAGTTCTCGGATGGCCCGCACGATTGTCATTGATTCCAAATCCAGCAGCAAGCGATGGGACGGGCAACGATAGATCGTCATATCCGTTCGGCCCAACTCCCGCCACAATATCCGGAGCGATTGCGGTTCCAGGTCCAAGCTCCCAATTCTGATCCATTGCCGACGCCGGAACACCTTGGCCTCGAGGGAAAAGGATGCACGTTTTTCCAGCCTGTTGCGGGCCATTGAAATCGGTATACCATGTTGCCCCGACAAGACTTGGCCAATTCAGCGCCTTCGGAGAAACGTAGGCGGCGCGACCAGCGGCGATTGCCGCGTTAATAGCATTCGCAAGGCTGATATTGCCGTCTGGGCGCTTTGGCATCCCGGCAAGCCACGCATCGTTGCTATCCACAAATCCTAGTCGGCACGGCAGGCCCGACAAAGCGATGTACTCTTGGCTTGCAAGGATCGTACTGGCATATCCCGCCACCGGCTGCGTTGTCGGCGGCGGGGTCACTGGCGGCGGATTGACCGGAGGTGTAACCGGCTGTGTTGCCGGGATAATCGTCACGTTGACCGTCGAGCCGGCGGGGATCGTCGTCGGCATAATCAGCGTCGCCGAAAGCTGCGCATGAACGTGAGCGATGTACACCCAAGCCCAAATCAGCACCATGCCCAGGCAAACCGAAATTGCGGCCGAATCGCGCTTCATTGCTTCGCCTCCTCCACTCTTTCAAACACCGCGCCATGGCATTTCGCACAACGCGCCGGAACTATCGCGCCGACCCCATGCCCGCACGACCGGCAGCGCATCCGTAGCCGTGTGGTCTGCGGCGTTGCCGGGGGGCCGGATTGGTCGGGGGTCGGAACCATTAGGCCAAGCTCCGAAATAATGGCAACAGTTTAATCGTTTCGGAACGCATTCCGTGCCAGTGATATCCAGTGAAAGTCGCTAGGACCGCAAGCAGAGCAACCAGCACAAGCAAAACCACAACTACCTTCACGGCGATGTCCGGTCCCCCAATGTACTTAATCAGCCAAATAATCACGGCACCAACGAGGAACAACACCACAAGGAAAACGAGAAGATCGACCAGCGGGGAAAACGCAAGGTCTGCCAAACCCATGATAGCTAAAAACATTTAAGACTCCCATGGTTGTGGCCTTGTGGCCGAAAGTCCGCGCGATACCTCGCTTGTCGGAAATTTACTGGCCATCGAGTGCGACCACACCGCCCATTCTAGCGCTTCAACCCGTTGCTCCATCTTCGCTTCATTGGCAATCCGCTCATCGTGCTGCTGCACCATCGCGGCGATCGCGCCGGCGCCCATGACGATTGCGGCGATTGTGGCCAGCCAGTTACAAAGGTCTTTTCCGCTCATTCTTTGGGTGCCTCCAATACCATCAGATTTGGGCCTGGGACAGCGGGAAGCTCGGGGCCGAGCATCAATTCAACTTCTTCTTCGGAGCGGTTGGATACGGCGCAATATTGCTTCACGCGCTTCCGGCGCTCTGCATCGATCACCGTGACAACCTGAATCCACTGGCGCATCTGGTAATTGTTCGTCCGCTGAATATCCAATTCGCGCTGCATCGCCTTGAACTCGCCGCGAAGCTGGTTGTACATCGCGTTCAGATTTTCCAGTGCCGCAATGCTCCGGTCTGACTGGCTGGACGCGATGTCCGCCAGCCTCTCCCGCTCAACCGCTTCCGCCCTCACTTGCTCGGCGCGGGCCTTTCGGTTTTTCTCCCCGACGCCGATCATCGCCTTAATCCATAAGGACAACACCCCGACCAAAGCAAACGCGGCACAGATTGCTACCGCCGGCCAGGTGTGGGGAAAGTCCACATTCATGCGGTTTTCGCTTCCAGGATAAACAGCAACGGCACTCATACCCTCCTGCTTATCGCACGATTATCACCTAGCGCGCCGACGAACATCACGGCGGCGGCGAAATACGCGATGCAAAGGGCGAGTCCCATTATGACGCTGGAGGCGGTGTCGCCGGTGGTTGCTGAATCTGGTTGGCCGGAATCTGCGCCGTGTTGGTCAACCCCGCCTGTGCTTGAATGAGATTGACGGCATTAGCACCGATGATCGCGCCGCCGACCGGAATAACTGGCGCGGCCTGAATCGCCGCGTTTGCGGCGGCCACAATTACGTCAACCTGGGTAGCTACGTCCACCATGATTGTCTCCTGAGTATCGAGAATTTCGAGGATGCGTTTCTTTTCCGGCGAGTCTTTCGCCCGATTGATCGCGGCGAATACTCTCCGATTCAACTGCCGCGCTTCCCATAATCGCCGTTTCCAAATCATGCCGCTCCCGCCGACTTTTTCTCAAGCTCAAGCTGGCGCATGACCATCGCTTTGACATCAATCAGTGTATCTACGGCGGACGCAACGCTGGCAACTTCGCGCGGTCGCTGCATATTTTTTGCGATGATCCGCAGCGCGCAAATGTCTGCCTCAATCCGGTTACGGAGTCTGACAAGCTCGTCGTGCAAGATCAATCCTCCGCGCTCTTAGCCATGGCGTACTGCCGATAGATGTGCTCCGGCACATAGCCTGACAGCCGCCGCACGACTTTGTATCCATTCCACCAATTCGGCAACGTCAGCGTGCTGCGGTGCCGCAGATACGCGAACAAGACCGGCTCGCCGCCGAGCGTACCCTTGCAGACGCCAGACAGGCCGTCGCCGGATTCGCCAACCAGCGCCTTAACGTCCTCGCGTAGCTTCCCCTCAAGCGAGGCCCGCGCCCGCTCATGTTTGTCCGTGGATGGCTCGGCGAGAAGCGGCATAACTCAAAAGGCCGCGCCGCCCAGGAAAGAAGCAAAATCCGGCGGCGCGGGGATGCGGAGAGAATCATTACGGCTTTGGTCGCCACAGGAAGTGTCGAACCGATATATGGCCGCGCGATTCGGCAAACGTCAAAGCCGGGGTCGGCGTAGCGCCGCCGGTTTCAGCCAACGCGCCTTCCATTGCGCCCGCGCTGACATCTTCGGCCATTTCCTGTTCCGCCGGATTCAGCAATTGAAATCCGTTTAGCTGGGTTGTGGGTAGACTTGAGCCGGAAATCGCATCGACGTTCAAAATAATCATCTGCACAACCGACGAAATCAGGCCAGCATAGGGGCCGGTTGTGTATGACGCCGCGAGAGATTGCAGGTCGGCCAAGTCGATCCCATTCTTGGCTGCGGTATTGACGGCAGATGCCGCTTCGTAAATCGCTTCGGCACACGGCGCCTGCTCTGCCTGGGGTCGCGTTAGAATAATCCCCTCAGTCACTACCGCCGCATCGGCGATGACAAGCTGGTCATTGATGGCTGGCGTCGTGCCGCCGCCGTTCACCGCACAACCGGAATTGATGGCCAGCAATCCAACCGCGATCAAGGCGAGAAAAATTCGAGTCATGGTTTGCTCCTAAAGCTGTCCAAGATATTCAGTCAAGGCCCCGATGTCGTAACCCGCCGGACTCTTTTGTGTCAGCCGGGAAATCACGTCGGGCGACAAGAGCGTGAAGAGCGCGCCGCCCTGCGCTGGCGAGGCGTAATACTCAATCGCGGCCTGAGAAAATGTCCCGGTCATACCCCATGAATCAATCACAATTCCGCCCGGCACAAGATCAACTCCGGAGAACGCATGGCCGTTTTCTGGATCGGGATCACCAGCAAGGTTCCAAGCAAACCCCGACCCGCTCGGCATCGGCGACACGAATTCATCGGGCAGATCAACGGCAAAATAAAGGTTCTCAAAAAGGTAACAGGCCAAGCGAACTTCGGCATCATCCGCCGCGTTGACCGAGACGTATTCGTCGAGCAAAACACCGTCAGGAAATCCCGTCTGCGCCCAATAAGCAAGCACAGTGTTTTCGTCCGCCCCTTGGTCTGTTGGGTTCTGGCCATCTACTAGCACGGCATTCGGATCGTATCCGGTAATCGCGCTGTAGTCCTGCACCACCTGATCTTCGGTGAATACGATGCCTTGGCCACCGTTGAAGCTCGTCACGCCCCGGATATGAAACCCCGCCGCAATAGTGCAATCGCCCAACGAGTCGTTGCCATAGATATCGGCAAGCGCCGGCTGCGCCGCCGCCGCATAGTTCGTTGAATCGGGAACCGTCACCTGCGGGAGCACCCTCGCGTTCAGCATGTCGCGGAAAGATGAGCGGCCATGCGGGTGCTTCGGGTGGTTCCGGCCAAGCCGATACTGTTTTCCGGTCAGAGGATGGACAAGAATTTTCATTTCATCCCTTCAAAAGCACCATCGCCGAGGTCGCCTTCGGCCAGGGGCGATGGCGCTCGGAGGGGAGAAAATGCGCTGCTACGGCTGCTTCGCGGCAGCCAATTTCATGTTGAGCGTGTTCACGCTCGCCGAGCTTTGGAAAATATTACCCACGCCATGAACCAGACCAAGCGTCGCGCCCACCGTTGCCAGGACAACCTCTGCAACCAATTCGGCTGGATCGCCGTGCAGCGTGTGAATACCCGGACAGTATCGGGCGAATAGAACTAGCGCCGTCGCCACCACCGCGACCTTGAACCCAATCGGCAGATTCGCCAGCCCCGGCGTCTTTGCCAGCAACGGCGTCAACTGGCCGACGATGTAGGACGCCAGGGCCATGATGATCGTCACACTGCCGAGTAGGAGCGTCAATGCAGAAATCTGCACCGGGGCGGGTTGGGTTGTCACCTGTAAGAGAAATTGCATCGTTAATTCCTTGACAAAGCAAAGGGATTATATAAACTATCCCCCGTTGATGCTCGTTCAATTTACAAATTTTGGACTTGCCGCCGTTTCTTCGTGAGGCTCTTTGAGCATCAACACTCACGCGGGGCGACGGCATTTCGCGGCAGGGCGTGCGGTTGTCAGGCATGGCAAGCAATCCTCGGCGCGGCGGCGTATTGCTCAGATTGGCATCGTCTGGCATCGTGTCGCCTTGCAATCCGAAGCGCTCATGCGCCGGGATTGGCGCGGCGCGGCATTACAAGGTCATCCCGGTTTTCCTCAACGGGAAGATCGGGAATTGCTCGTTTCCCGGCAAGGCGGGGCTGGGCAGAGCCAGGCTTGGCATTGCCAAGCGAGGCACGGCACGGCACGGCGAGTCGCCGCGCGGTTTTGCAATGCACGGTATCCTTGGATTTCTCAACGGAAATTCAAGGACTTAGCCAAGCCGAATGTCGGCTCGGCATTCCATGGTTCTATTTCGGAGGCTTTATGCCACAGGTTTTGATTGACGTGCAAATCGAGGGCGTTACGCCGCTGATTTGCAATAAGTTCACGGACGCGGCCGCCCTCAAGGCGTCAAGCGGCAATTCGATGGTCGCCATCGGAGATAAAGGATCGCCGCGGGAGCAAGCCGAGGCGAAACTTTACGTCTCCGAACACGACAAGAAGTTCATCATCCCGCAGCCCAATTTGTTCCGGTGCGTCATCGACGCCGGGCAGTTCTTCAAGGCCGGCAAGTCCAAGGTCACAACGCAAAAGACCTCGATGATTCCGGCTTGCGTCGGCATCATCGGCGTCGAAATTCCCATCGTCCACAAAGACCCGTGGGAAGTCGATACGCGCGCCGTCAGAAACCCGGCGACTGGCGGACGATTCCTTTGTCACCGCCCATGCTTCCACGATTGGAAGCTGGTTTTCACGCTCGACGTTGACACCGATATGATGCCCGTGAAACTCATGCGGGAAATCATCGACGCCGCCGGCAAGCGCATCGGTCTTGGCGACTTCCGCCCAAGCTGCAAGGGGCCGTTCGGGAAATTCGTCGTCACTTCATGGAAGGAGCAGGCCGCGAAAAAAGCGGCATAGCGACGCTGCGCTATTATGGGCACTGTAAGGCGCCCCCTGGTTAGGCGCAGCTGGGCAGAGCCACGCGCAGCAATCCAAGGTGCGGTCCCAGAAATGGGGCCGCTTTTATTGGTTGGCTAACAACAATCCAACTGCGGCTATCTGCGGAACCGTCCAGCAATCACCGGGATAAATCGTCCCGTCCTCATTGTCAGGAATAGGCATTCCGCCCGCGAAATATTCCGACTGAAACATTTGCGAGCAAACCCAGTGCTTCCCGTCTGGCAGAATTGGCGGCAACTCCCGGTCAATCATATGAACCGCAATCTCCGCGAGCGTCCAATCGCCATAGGAAATTCCTAGCTGCCTCATTCCAAAAGCGATAGCCGCGTCGATTTGCTGTGACGTCGTACTGTTCCAGCGCCCGACGATAATCGAACCGGGATATGGTTTTCCCGTGTTGTTGTAATTCGTCAGATACCAATTTAACGGAACAAGTCGGACAAACGGCGCATACGCTTCAAGCACAAATGCTTGGCCTCCGATAATCACGACCACCGCAACGTGGCCGACAATTGAGCCGGTTAAGTCCTCAATCACCCGGCTCAGCGCGTCCGTTCCGGCAAAGTACAGTCCGTCCCCCGGCTGCAATACGTCTGTCCCGATGAGCGGGAGCGATGCCAAGCTGGCGGGGGTCAAGGGGAGAGCCATTTGAAAAGCTCGGAAGGTGGCGAGTTTTACGATCGTTTGTCTCGCCCTTAACGGCCCCGGCGTGAACAAGAGAGGGTCGCCAGTTGCCGTCAAAGCTGGGTGGCATCTAAACTTTTTCCTACTCGCCACGCCGCCTTTTCCGAACCCAGCAAAGCGCGACTTTCGGGAGCATTATTTGGCGTATGGCCCACAGGCCACGCCGCTGTCCGGGGCATTTCCCGAACGTAAGAAAATCAGCATAATCATTCAGAGAAAAAAGTCAATTGCGATCAAACGAAATTTATGCCGCCTCCGCAGATTCGTAAAACTCCAGGCCATCGGCCAAAATTCGCGGCCATCCGCTCGGCTCGGTCACGATAAGCTCGGTCTCCCGCAACCGCTTGATCCAAATTTCGTAACCCGCCGCCCGCAACCGGCGCACACAAGCCGCCGCGAATTTCGTGGTGATGCAAAGCTCCCGCGCGATCTCGGCCGGCGTGATGCCACGACCGGGGCGGCGCAACATCGTCAAGACCTGGCCATCTATTGGATCAAGTGCGGCGGGGTTCATCCGTGTCCCGTTCCATGTTTGGTTTCGTAGGTATTCTCTCGCATCTCTTGTGTACGTCCAAGCCCAGAATGCTGCGGCACCCGCTGTAAATATCCGGACTCCTTCATCTCGGACCGCACCATCTTTTCGCATTCCTTGCAGAACCGCCGCGAACCCGGCGCATAACCACCGCATCTTTCGCAACGTCCGCAGGCGCTCATGATCTCCCCCGATCAAGCGCGTCCATCGACTCAATGTCCGCGCCCTCAAGGTTCTCCGCGTCGATTTCCACTTCCCGCTTGTGTCCCAAAACGTTCAGTTCAATTTGCATTCGGTGTTTTTTCCCGACACGGCGCACGATGCCTTCAAGTCCTTCCAGCGGCCCCGCCGCAACCCTGCATCTATAACCCGGTTTGAATTCCGCTATTCGCTGCAATCGCCAGCCCAAACCCGCTTCGTGAATTATCTCGAAGTTCTCAAGTTCCCGGCGCACCCGCGCCTGATCGACGATCCGCCTTGGCCCAATCTCCCCGGTGTTGACGCATCCGGTTTCGACGACCGCGTAAAAGGTTTCATCGGGCGGATGCCCGGAGTCTCCGATGAACGCATAGAACGGGAAGATGAGCGATTCCCAAAACTTCCATTGGTTCAGGCGTGGATACCACCGTTTGACTTGCTGGACCGGAACGTAGGCGAGATAACCCCGCTGCGCCATCTCGGCGGCGAAGGAAAGCTCTTGGCGCCAGCGTGTTTGAACCAGCCAAATATCGCCCGACAGGTCGGCTGGCGTAACCCTTGCTGGAGGTTCACAAATGGCCATTGCATCCATGCGATTTTGAAAAATGTCGATGCGGTGGCAGGGTTGATTTCTGTCAACCTTGAAAGAGATTTCCAGTTTCATCCTAAACACTAACAACCACTCCGTTTTTGTCAATGCCCCCAGCACAGTATTTTCCTTGAACATGTCGCCATGTTTTTCCGTGCCTTGAGGAATACACGTTTGCGCTTGGCCTCCAGTCATCGGCGCTCAAAGCGTTATGGGAGGAATGGGAAAAGACTGGGCTGGGGCTGCACCAAGACACAATCCGCAACAGCATCGACGCGGAGCGGGATAGTTTCCGCATGGATACCGCGTTCAGAAAACATCCCGCCTTCGGCACGATGATTCAAAAGATCGGCGACGGCAAGTACAAGTTGGCCCCATTGCCGGGCAGGACGACCCAGGCCCCATCCAAAAAGAAGGAATCCGCCGGAATCACTTCTGGCGCACGCCAAAAGCGCGTCTAGCGCACACGGCCCCTTTGCATTCTGGGGGCCATGGAAACTTCTCCAAAACTCTTATCGTTGCCAGCCCTGGCCGAAGCCTTGAAGCTCCCTGAAAGCTGGATCAAGGCTGAGGCGGATGCTGGCAGAATCCCACACTTGAAAATTGGCAAGCGTTACCGC
>Ga0208038_1001050_pt1 | contig 16630 bp, 24 predicted proteins | sample June2015DPH_16_1_FD_184714 | JGI IMG/M metagenome (GOLD analysis project Ga0208038, IMG submission 184714) | Peatland microbial communities from SPRUCE experiment site at the Marcell Experimental Forest, Minnesota, USA - June2015DPH_16_100... | ecosystem: Environmental > Terrestrial > Soil >...
AGGATCTGCGCGCCCACATCCGCTATCCGGAAGAGTTCTTTTCCATCCAGGCCGGCAAGTATGCGCTGTTCCACATGATGGACCCGAGAGTCTTCTACAACAAGGAAGACCTGTGGCGGGTTGCGCAGAGCGCCGCGCGTGGCGCCGCCGCGCCGATGAGCCCCTACTTCACCATCATGAAGCTGGCGGAAGTGGGCGTACGGGAAGAATTCATCCTGATGGTGCCGTTCACTCCCGCGCGCAAAGACAATATGATTGCCTGGATGGCGGCCCGCTGCGATTACCCCGACTACGGCAAGGTGCTGGTCTTCACCTTCCCCAAGCAGAAGCTCGTGTACGGGCCGCAGCAGATCGAATCACGAATCGACCAGGACCCTGGCATCTCTCAGGCACTCACGCTCTGGGGGCAGGGCGGCTCGACGGTGATCCGCGGCACCTTGCTCGTCGTCCCGGTTTTGAATTCGGTCCTCTACGTTGAGCCTCTCTACCTCGCCGCTGAGGCCGGAGGCGGTCTGCCGCAATTGAAGCGTGTGATCGTAGCCTACTCAGACCACGTGGTGATGGAGGATACGCTCGACGCGGCGCTGAGCCGGATCTTCAGCGGCACGGTGACTACCAGCGCGGCCCCCGCTCCAACTGCGGGACCGGCCGCGCCAGCACCCACCAAGGCGCCGGGCGCCCCTGGGGCAGATACCCAAGCGCTCATCCGCGAAGCCAACCAGCACTACCAACGCGCCTTGCAGTTGCAACGCCAGGGCGATTGGGCAGGCTACGGCGAGGAGGTGAAGAAGCTCGGCGAATTGCTCAACCGCCTGGCCTCGACACCACAAGCAGCAGGAACCAAGTAGGGGGTGGTAGCGCAGACTTGTCCTTTAAGTCTGCGGCTTCTTCCGGCCTTTGCGCGAAGAGCCGCAGAGTTGCAAAAGCCGCCGCGGCGGGAGGGGGTCCGTCAGCCGACGGATTGGCCTGCTTGATTTGTCTAATACCCCACACCGCAGAGGCCCGCGCTACGCTTGCTTCACGCCCAATGGAAAGTTCAGAACCAGCGGTAGGCATCTTTGCGGTATCCAACAAATTCAATTTTGATGATGTTGAATTCGCTGAAGAGCGAGTAAACAACCCGCCAGCCACCTGCAACTTTGAAGCGGTAGCGGTTGGTGGTTCCCTTTAACTTCCTGCATCCCGGAGGGAAGGGGTTTTCGCCAAGGTCAACAATTTTCCTTAACACGAGCACGCGGATGTGGGCGGGGAGCCGGTCGACGTCCCTTTCGACCGATGCCCGATATCTAATCTCCCAACTCATGCTTATATTTTTTCAAGAGCTTGCTAATAGGCTCGACGGGCTCATGCTTGCGGGCATCGCAGATCAGATTCAGCGCTTCATCTTCGCTCAGCGGGCGCTTTTCGTACGGGATTCTTGCGCGTTCCATGACTGTGGTGACGCCGGGCGCATTGGGCAGGGATACCAGGTGAGGAAAAGGAGAGAGGTGCTCATCTACCGGGCTTACGGGATTCTTGATCAGAGTCCGCCTCGTAGTTGAGTTGTTACGCCGTTTTCTCATATTTATAGTGTACCTCGAATATCCGATCCTCCTCAACCCTATAACGCTGCAAATGAGCGAGGGGGGACGGACAACCGCTCTTCCCTATCCTTATAGTGCGCCAACGGAGGTTTTCACACACATCCTTCATTACCGTAATAACAATTCCCCTCCTTGATAAGGCTGATCGTGTCCCATATCTTCTGATGGACACCAGGGGTGCTGGCGGTGGTGATTCCAAACCGAGCCCCGAAGGGGCGAACTGCCTCAGCCCAGGCCAACGGCCTGGGGTCCGGGAACCCCCTCCCGTGGGCCCGCAAGCCCTGAAAGGGCGAAATAGCGTTCTGGCATCCACGCGGACGATCGCCGAGGCGGGATCGGTGGTCTTTATCACGCCCTTTTAGGGCTGAGAACTGGAAAAGGGTGAACTTTCTGACCCAGGCCGTTGGCCTGGGCTTTGCTAGGCCGCCCCGTTGGGGCTGAATGCACCTACCACATCCCGGTATCCAGCAAAAGATATGGGTGAAGATCAGCTGATAAGGAGGGGGCAGGGGGTGGTCGACCTGCTCGGTTTGTCTCATACCTCACCACCCCCTAACCCCCTCGGGGCGAGCGCAGGCGGGTTCGAAATGCCGCGGACCTTACACCGCGGAGGTCCGCGCTACGCTTGCTTAAAACCATGTCCGCACTATGCTTGCTTTCATAGAGCATCCGGCTTGCAGTTGCGGTACACTAAGGATTGAGATGGCTGCACCAAAACTGCTGGTCACACGTTCGGACGAGGTAATGAGCGGCGCCGTGGTGTTTACAGGCACCCGGGTTCCCGTGCAAACCCTCCTCGACTACCTCGAAGAAGGCGATACGCTCGATCATTTCTTGGAGGACTTTCCGACGGTGAGTCGCGAGCACGCACTCGCTGTTTTGGAGTTGGCCAAGCAATCGGTATTCGCGCATGCGGATTCTTCTGGATGAGTGTGTCCCGCGTAGGTTTCGCCAGGAACTCCCAGAGCACGAGGTTCGAGCTGTTCCACAAATGGGCTGGGCCTCGTTCAAAAACGGCGTTCTCCTCTCCGCCGCCTCAGGTAAGTTCGATGAACTCATCACCACGGATCAGCGCCTGAGCTACCAACATAATGTTTCAGCTTTTGCCATAGCGGTCATTGTGCTGGTGGCTGGGCGCAACAAACTTGAGTTCCTTTTGCCGCTTGTGCCTGAACTCCGAAAGGTGCTCGGAGAGGTCAAGCCCGGAGAGGTTCGCCGCGTGGGTGTAAGTTTTTGGTGAGCCGCGGGGTGGCGCAGACGGTCGGTTTTTGAGGTCGCCAGGCCAGACGACTTTGCCTGTTTCTTGTCACTGGTCACTCGTCACTGCCCTCAGAGGTATCGGCTGATCCGGTGATCGGGTGATCGGGTGAATGAACTGCTCGCTCGTCACTTTTCACTCGCCACTCGTCACTGCTCTCAGCACTCGTCACTTGCCATTTGTCACTGCTGAGTTTCGACTTCGGACCGCGTTTCTCGTCACTCGTCACTTGCCACTCGTCACTGCTCTTCAACCTGGGGGCGAGCGCAGGCGGGTGCGAAATGCCGCGGACCTCACACCGCAGAGGTCCGCGCTACGCTTGCTCTTCTCCGGCGCGGCATTGTGGTGGGCACAGTCTCCCGCATCGTGCCGTTTTACAAGCTGATTGAGTTGAGCCGTCAGCTCCAACAAGTGCCTCCGCGAAATGGCAGGCCCCCAAGAACAGGGTCTGCGCCAGCCAGCGCGGTGCCTAGTCTGGGAGGAATCATAGCGGACGGCACAGCCTGCGTAAGAGGGTCATTCAGCCTTAAATCCTACAACCTGGACATGCGATCCAACTGCGGGCGGTGCCGCGCGGAGGCAATACTGAACCGAGCTGCCAAGCCTTGGCGGGCGAGGAAAGCCAGTTGGCCAACATACAAGGGGTTGAGGTAAGAGATGGTGTAGACCACTACCCCTTGGGATTATAGCTCTTGACTTTGGAAGTATATTCCTTTAACCTTCGCCGTGATATCTGCCGATAACAAGTAGAATTTATGAAGTAGGGGCGGAGGCAGTTTGATGGGACGGTCTTTATCTCCGATCTTTCCAGCATGGGAGAGTGAAAACCGAGAATCATTTCACCAAAACCGAAGGCGCAAGCTAATTGCGTTCGGATGGTATGGTGGAAAGTTTAGCCACCTGGAGTGGCTACTTCCGCAGCTTCCGGAATGCCATCATTATTGCGAACCATTTTCGGGTTCTGCGGCAGTCTTGCTCAATCGTGAGCCGTCGCCGGTTGAAACCTATAATGATATTGACGGAGAAGTTGCCGGTGCTCTTAATCGGCGCGTGACGCGATCGGGCGGTTCGCGGCATACCGAGAGCTTAGGACATGGAGGCGCAGATGAGGTACGATGTCCACATCTTTGCGGTGGTTCGCGTGAAAGTCGCCCACGTGAAAGCTCGAAGTCATGCGCACGCCATAAGGGTGGCCGAGCGCGAGCTTGACCTGTACGAGCTTTTCGACTCCCGCTCCGTTATAGGACAGGCACCAAAGAACGGTGCTAGTGAAACACAGTACGCAGAGGAACTGAGCGGTAGCGGCGCGTACCTTGTTGACAGGTGCGGCGACTCTCTTTACCTGCATTCGAAGAGTTTTGACCAACAGCGCAAGAGAATCCCATGATGATCCGGCCGTTTGAGCCGGCGCCCGCGGGAACGGTTGCCTTCGAGGTTTCGGTCTTGGTCGAGGCTGTCCATAACGCGAACATACTCCGTAGTCCTTGGACATATACATTCCAACATTTATTGTCCGATGTTTCCGAAGACCTCCTACTAGCTGCACCGTTCATAAAGGGATCAGTGACCAGGGAGATCACGTCGGAACTAACCAGACGCGGCGTCCGATCTGATATCCGGGTGACGTTACTCAGCAATCTTCGACCTGAGTGCGCCCTAAACGGCTCACTCGATCTTGCGGCGCTCACCGAGCTGGGCAGGTCCATACCCCAGTTCGACCTTATTCACCTTCCGAGCCTTCACGCGAAGGTCTATATCGCAGATAGCCGAATGGCTATCGTCACGTCGGGTAATTTGACGGATGGAGGCATGAGAGGAAACCTCGAATATGGCGCGGTCTTTCTGGAAGAATCCGCCGTTATGGAGATACGGCGTGACTTCGAGAATTACAGCCTGCTGGGAGCGAAGGTGTCACTCGTGGACCTTGGCGAACTTGCCATGGAAGCCGCTGAGCTGAAGACGTTGTTTGATAAGGCTGAAAGGACTATCCGCAGCCAAGCGAGAAGAGCGTTCAAGGAGAAATTGGGCGCGACACGGGTGCGACTGCTACAGCAGCAAGCTAAGGGCAAGACGACCCAAGGAATCCTCTGCGAAACAATACTCTACCTGCTGTCCCAACGCCCACTCATGACGGTGGAAATGCATCCTCTGATTCAGCGGCTCCAGCCCGACCTTTGCGATGATTCCATTGATCGCGTGATTGACGGTGTTCACTTCGGGAAAAGATGGAAGCATCACGTCCGAACCGCACAGCAGTATCTCAAGCGAACGGGGCGCGTTCGCCACGACGGCACTCTTTGGCATCTTACGATAGGAATGCAACACGCTGCTGCCGAGTAGAGAGGAGCACGGTATGTTGAGTCGGTCTTCCAGCTATTTGTTCGCGCCTAGACCTCTGTCCGTGCCGTCTACCTGGTGGCGAGCCAAGGATTCAAGACGACCAAGAAGGCTTCGATGCGCTGGTTGCCGTTGTCGATTACGTTCGCGTGTTGAATTCTGAGAGGTCCATAACCTACCTGCGCTATCTCTTGCGCCGCTTCATCCAACTAAGAGAAAGCGGCAATATTGCACTTAAGAAAATAGCGAAGCCGAACCTCGATCAGCTAAGTCGTCTCGTTGAAGGACTGTTGACCGTCAAGAGTGGCGGCCGCATCCCTGCGTTGCTCGCAATCGCAATGTTTCAGACTGTCAGCGAATGCCATAAACTCGGATGGGAGGTAGGGTTTCAGGGCATCAATGTTGCGGATAAAGCTTCTGGCGCGGCAGGAGACATTACCATCCGAAAAGACGGCGCTATTCTACTGGGCGTGGAGGTGACAGAGCGTGCTGTTGACCAAGCCAGGGTCACATTAATTTTCGACCAAAAAGTATCCCCAGGCGCTCTCAGTGATTACCTATTCATCACAACCACCGAGCCTGAGAATAGCGCGATAACTGCCGCACGCAACTATACGGGAGTCGGGCACGAAATGAACTTCGTTCCGCTGGCTCCATGGATTAGACACAACTTGGCCACCATCGGCCAGACCTGTCGCGCACTGTTCCAAAGCAAAATGATCGACTTACTCAGCGGGGCGGGCGTCCCCGCTCAGATTCGTGTTGCTTGGAATAATAAAATGGACGAGGCGATAGGTATTAAGCAAGCTTAGCGCGGATCGGTGTTCATGTCCGCGGTTTTTTGTTGTCGTTTGGGGACGAACCGCCCCGATGCATCGGGGCGCTACAACGGCCTGATTTCTGTTCATCATCCAGAATTCATAATTCACCCTTGACCATTCACTCTTCACAAATCTCAGTTATCAGTTGTCAGTCGTCAGTTGTCAGTTTAGAGCCGTTACCCACCCGCGCGCGCCATTATCAGCCATGGCGATGGAAAGCGGATTGACCCCCTTCACCCCATTCTTATCTCGACGGAGGCGGCGCAGTTTGCCATACTACAGCCAGGAAGGACGCTATGACCGATGAAATGAACCGATTGGTTGACAAGGCGGCATCCGCCCTGAAGGCCGCCGGAGCCAAGGAAGTTTACGTTTTCGGCTCGGCGAGCAAGGGGAGGATGCGCCCCAACTCCGACATTGACATTGCCGTCTCGGGCTTGCCGCCGGAGGTCTTTTTCCGCGCCATGGCCGCCGCTCATGATGCCCTGGGGTGTCCGTTGGACTTGGTTGATCTGGACGAAGACAACGCCTTCACCCGATACCTCAAGAGTAAGGGGGAACTCTTGCGTGTGGGATAGCCTGCGAGAGCTGGTAGCGCAGACCTGTTTCTCAAGGTCTGCGGCTTTTCTCACCGACCGTGCCCAGGTGCCGCGGACCTACAAGACAGGTCCGCGCTACACTTGCTTCACCATTTGCTCGACGTTCACCGCCCGTTGCTCGCGAATTGCGCGCTAAACCCGCCCAATGACATCGAGCTTTCCGCCCTTGCAGCGATGCTCCATTCCTTTTACAGCGGCATCGAGAATATCTTCAAGCGCGCCACCTTGGAGCTTGGCGACCCCATGCCCGGTGGCGAGTCATGGCACAAGGAGCTTCTTGATGGCATGACGCAGCCCACTGGAAATAGAAGGCCTGTCCTCGCTCCCGGATTGAGGGACCGATTAAAGGAGTACATGGAATTCCGCCACGTATTCCGCCACGCCTACACTTTCAACTTGCGTTGGGGCAGGATGAAAACCCTGGTGCTGGGCTGCGAAGAAACACTCCAGTTGGTGGAAGGCGAGCTGGACCGGTTTTTCGAAGCCGGGACCGGCGGCCAATAATCCATGCCCACCCACGACATCCTCGATAACCGCAGCGAGCGGGTACCCACGGGCAGCGCCTCACTGTCCGTGGGCGTTTTTCAAGGCCGGGCGGCTTGAGGAACGGCGTCCAGCGCCAGTCTGAGCACTTCCGAAACAAGCGTAGCGCGGACCTGGGGTTCAGGTCCGCGGCTTTTTGTTGTCGTTTGGGGGCGAACCGCTGGCTGGCGCAGAGCGCAGCTCTGCGCTTGTATCATTTCTTGATGCCGTCCTGGAACTTCATGCTGGCGTGGCTGCCATTGCAGAAAGGCTTGTTGTCAGAGGCTCCGCACCGGCACAACGTCACTCGGTTGCGCGTCTCATAGCGCTTGCCATCCGCGGACTCGATCGGAATGCCCCCTCGAACCCAGAGCGGCCCACTGCATCCCAGTGCCGGATCTTCAACCACGCCTATCGAGGGAGGTAGAGGTTGCTCGATTTCCTTATGCGTTTTCTTATCGTGAACGACCAAGCGGCCCGCCGGACAATGCATTGCCTCGCGGATCACCAGTTCAGCAACCTCGGGCTCATCGGTCCTTTCCATAAGCGACCAAATCTTTCCGCCCGGATCGCAGAACCGGGCGAACGCGCATAGGTTTTCAGCATCGCTCAGAACCAAGGTGGGCCCATCAAGGGTTTCTGCCTGCCGGGCGTAAGGCACGCGGCTCGCGGTCTCACGGCCATCGAACCCGATCTTGATATGTGAACCGTCACAGAAGGGTGCGCTCTTGGAATGACCGCAACGGCAAAGCGCGTAACCTGGCTTCGCGTCAAACGTTTTGCCTTCCTTCCATTCCCAGGACATTCCCTCGCTGTTTGGGGTAATGACCTGACGCGCGAGAGGTACGTCTCCCGATACCAGATAAGGACCATCCTTGCTCACCACAATTTTTCTCTCCTGCCCCAATTCCGTCATGTACGTGGCTCCTTTATTGCGCCTTTTTGATCGATGAGATGGTGGATTTCCATTTTGGCCCCTGGTAGCCCTCACTATACACCCAGGCAAGCGGTTCCCCATCACAATTTTTCCAGTCTTGATGCCACCGGCGGGCTGGCGCCGAGTTCGTTGCCCAAATGAAGCGCGTCGCCAAGCAACTTGGTTTGAGAGCCTAGCGGAGCCTGATTCGGCATTATACTAAAAGATGAGGTGGTTGCATTAGGTGACACTATATGCAAGTTTACCTGCATATGGTACAGAGACACTTTTGGTTACAACTCGTTGAACGGGCTTGGCGGGAGCAGGCTTAGCGCGGACCTGTTGTTTAGGTCCGCGGCTTTTTGTTGTCGATTGGGGAAGAACCGCAGACCTCCAAAACAGGTCTGCGCTACCACCGCCCGGTTTCTGTTTATCATCCCGAATTCATAATTCACCCTTCACCCTTCACTCTTCACAAATCTCAGTTGTCAGTCGCCAGTTGTCAGTTTAGAGCCGTTACTCACCCGCGCGCGCCATCATCAGCCGTGGCGATGGAAAGCGGATTGACCCCCTCCGCCACATTAAGGAGCGGCTTCCTGCGGCATACCGGAGCGGACTCAATGTCCCTTGACACGCGTGAGAGAGTAGGCTAGTATAGTAAATGGTGGCTTGGCGCGTACTCGAAGCTAGGAGGGGAGCAGGTTTCTTTCGATGCGACATCCGAAGCCCAAATCCAGCTTCGAGAGCGCTCCGAGCAGCACAAAAAGAGGGAAAATTCCCAGGCTTCCTTTGGACAGGATGTCGATTCCGGTGTAGAAATGAAAGAAAGAGATTCTTCAAAACTCGGCGAACTATGCGGGAATGTCTATGAAAACAAAGGGTCGGCCTTCCACGGGCGGGACAAAAGCAGTAATGTTATAGAAAACAAAGGTAGTTACGCGTTGAAAGCGGGAATGTTATTGAAAAGCAAGGAGCTAGGTGGTGGGTCGCAGGTCGGATTTCCCCCCATCTCTGTCAATTGCGCACTCGAGTTTGAGGGTTCAAACCTATGATGACAACAGCTTGTTCCCGAAGGAAGTTCATTGCCGCGATGGGTGCAACGGCCGGCGCGTGGCTGGCTCGTCCCACAATGTTCTTGGCTCGTGCTGCTCCGGCAAGCCGAGTAGCCGTGGGGACGTGTCACGAGTATGGCCCGGAAGTGGTCGGCGCGCTGGGGAACATGTTCGACCAGTTAGGGGGACTGGAGGGACTGGTTCGAGGAAAAACCGTCGCTATAAAGCTCAACCTGACCGGACTCGCCACCGAGCGGTTGGGGTACACGCCGCCGGGAATCACCCACTGGGTTCATCCTCAGGTCATCGGGGCAACGGTTCATCTGCTTGCCAAGGCGGGAGCGCATCGCATTCGCCTGCTGGAGAGCGCCATGGAAACCACCGAGCCGCTGGAAGAATTCATGCTCCAGGCCAACTGGGAACCGCGAGACTTCCTGAGCGCGGCGCCGCGGGTGGAATTTGAGAACACGAACTACCTGGGAAGCGGCAAGAAGTATTCACGCTTCTGGGTTCCGGGTGGCGGCTTGATGTTCAAGGGGTACGATCTTAACCACTCCTATGAAGACTGCCACGTCTTCGTATCGCTGGCCAAGCTGAAAGAGCACACTACCGCCGGCATCACCCTTTCGATGAAGAACTGCTTCGGCATCACTCCCTGCACGATTTACGGGGAAGGCGCTCCGGAGGATGAGCCGGGTCTTTTTCCACGGGGCGGCCGCGGGCCTTTCCATGCGATGAATCGGTTGCCTGCGAAGAGCGCGCCCCCGCCGGTTAATCCCAATGCCCCGAAAGATCCCGGCTACAGCGTGCCTCGAGTGGTGGCGGACTTGGTGGCAACACGGCCCATCCATCTGGCCATCATCGATGGAATCCACACCATGACTGGTGGCGAAGGTCCCTGGGCCACGGGAGGGCGCCACGTCCAACCCCGCCTGCTGGTCGCGGGAACGAACTGCGTGGCCACAGATGCGGTAGGCATGGCGCTCATGGGATTCGACCCCATGGCGGACCGCGGCACTCCTCCGTTTGAAACTTCCGATAGTACGTTGCGGCTGGCGGAACAACTGGGCGTGGGTACTCGCGACCTTAACCAGATCGAGGTGCTGGGCACTCCGATGGCTAAAGCGCGTTTCAACTTTCGCAGCGTTTGATTCGCCGCCACAGCACCCAGCGCCTCGCCCACCTGCGGCCGCCTTGCCAAAACTCATCCCGCTATCGGTAGGTCACATAGATCACGGGAACTTCGTTGAGGTTATTCAACTCAAAGCCAAATAGGAGGCACAGCACTCTGCGGCTGGCTGAAGAAGACCTCTTCGAACGCGGCGAGGTGCGCGTTGACTGAGCTGCGCAAAGGAACCACGCCGGGGATCTACGTCCTTCTGTGTGCTCGACCACCGTCACGAGCATTCCAGATACTCGCCTCGGAGCTAAGGAAACCGTCGAAGTTCAGGGCCATCTGGACTGTTCGAGTAGTATGCGAATGCAATCGGCGTGCGGATTCAAACTCCAGAGACCGGCGTGTCCAGATAAATTGGAGGATGCCCTTGGCGGACTCTTCAGAAAAACTGCGGGCAGGAGACAGCGAGACTTACTGAGGCGTGCCTTTGCGCATGGGACTTCCGGTTTCGTCCGGCGTGCCCCTCTTGACGACGCGTGCACTACCAGAAGTAGATCGCGATGACGCGAGGCGGGCCGGCGACGGTGTCGGTCACACTCGTCTGGACAACCACTTGCAGGTTCTTTTTCTGCCAGTCCGGCGGAGCTTTCCGGAGGCACTCTGCCAGATAATCTGGGGTGGAAATGACCTCTCCTGCCGCTTGTGTGCCATTCGCGGCGAGTCCCGCCGCGGCGATCAGCAGTTGGCCGGTCTTGGAGTCCAGCAGCCGGGTGACGACTCCATAATCTTCCTTGACCTCGCCGTGTGGGCCCAGACGCACAGACCAGACCCTTCGTGAGGGCCCTCTTTCTTCGATCCACATGCGTTCATTGTCTTCCGCGAACACGAAGCGCAGGTCGGAAGTCATTTGCAGCGTCCAGCGGTTATTGAAGGCACCCACCAGCACGGCGGGAGAGTTGCGAAGGTCCTCAAAAGAGTAATTGCTGCCGATCCTGACTTGGCTCGGTTTGTTGATGCGGGCGAACAAGGCAGAAAGCCGGGCCGCCACGTAGGCGTCCCCCATGGCCACACCCCACTCAGGGTAATGAACCAAGTCCCCCCACGCCACCATCTCCTTGGGATCCAAGGGGAGCACCTTGTTGGACCTCTCGACCTCCGTCTGGAACTCCCCTGGATGGGTCTTTGAATACCTCCTATAGAGGTCCAGCGAAGGCCGATAGACCACCGGGTTCGCCAGGCAGATCAGCACGGGCTGCGAAGTGGCAAAAACCGGGGACCAGAATTGGTCCAGAGGGGACTCTGTTGGCCTACCGTAGCGAACCCGAGTCGTGATCACCACCAGGGCCAGCGCAAGGCCGAGGCCGAGCGCCGTCACCGACGCCAGCCGGAGCTTGCGGCGATTTCCAGCCCAGCGCGTTTCTTGGGCATCATTCGTAGGCGCGGCCGCATTCCAATCAAACTCGGGCACATAGGAGCCAATCGGGAGTTGAATGCGCACGGGTGACGAATGCGACTCCTCGTGATAATACTGCGCCAGCCTTCTCCGTACCTCGCTCGCCTTGAGTCTAACCACCGGATCCTCACCCGTCGCATAGCTCGTGGGACGGTGGAATAGATCGGCCCCAATGATTCGCTCCTTCAAAGAGTCCGTGTGCCCTTCGAGACTGCGTTGGACAACGAAAGAAAGGAACTGTTGGCTGCGCTTGCTGGCACGAAAGGCTTGGCTGTTCAGGATGCTTCCCAGTTCGCGCAGCACGGCCTGCTTGTGCAGCTCATCAATTGAAGTGGTGTCTGCTTGCGGACCGGGAATTGCGTGCGATTCAGCTCTGACTTTCATGGCCTTTCCCCTTGCCGCCGCCGGCCAGAGCACTGCGCCCTGCGGGCACCGAGGCGGAGGTCTTAGCGGCCTCTGCCTGCCGCTCAGCCTCTGAGCCCGAATTCACGTTGCCCATCCTTGCTGACTGAAGTGTACCAAACCACACCATACCTTGACAAGGCGCAAGCCCTGCTGCGCGAACCAGACGCTCGATAGGGTGTGCTCCTGGTCTCGCTTCCTCGCCTATATACCCCGACTTTTCCCCAAGGTGGAGACTCTTGCTGGTTAGCGCTAAACCAGAGATGCAGGTCGTCGAATAATGAGGATTCTGCCCCACCAGCGATCCGGTTGCGGCCTGCCGCGCATCCTCTAACCCCAAATCCACGTTGTGGTTCGATGCTCGCCGTACTGTACCGAACTGTACGATGCCTTGACAGATCCCAAGCAGGACTTCTACGCTCCGTCCCGTTGCTTGTAGCTGCCCAGCCAGGAGGGGGGCGCCTCGTCCACGAACTCAGCGACGATCCGTGTGGTCGTTGGGGTGATCCCCTCCCAGGCGCTTCCCTAAGGCGTTTCTGCAGCGGGCTGAAGAAGACCTCTTCGAACTGGGCGTGGCGCATTCTGACCTTGTCAGCACAGGCCTTCCGGTTCCACTGCTGAGGACGCCTGTCCCTCGCGCCTCGACCATCGCCGGAGATGATGATGAGTTTTACAACGCAAATGCGGCAGATCAAGAACCAGGACTTCGAAGAGGTGACATTGGGTCATCTCCGTGAGGGACGTAGGGCTTCCGCATGGGGTAGGCCTGATCGCGCTCATCCCTGCTCCGCTCCTCAATCCGAAAATCATCCTTAACTTGCGACACCGCCGGCGTACGGGTTACAGGGCATGAAGAAGAACCTCCCAAAATGCCACACTCCGCAAGTGGCCCTTCTGCTTGAGACATCCACCGAGTATGGCCGCGGGCTCCTCCGGGGAATCATCCGGTACTCGCGGCTGCACGGGTTCTGGTCGCTTTATATTGCTCCCGGCCACCTCAAGCAGATCTTGCCGAGAGCAGGAACTTGGCACGGAGATGGCATAATCGCAAGGATCCGCTCGTCGACGACCCTGCGAATCCTCCGCGCCAGCGGGGTGCCCTTTGTCGCTTCTGACCTCTCTGAATCTTCCCCTCCCAAGGGAGAGGGTTTTTGCGGAGAAATCCGCACCGACGGTGAGGCGATTGCTCGCATGGCTGCCACGCACTTAGCCGACCGTGGACTGCGCCATTTCGCTTTTTGTGGATTCTCCCAATCTCAATGGTCAGCCTCCAGGGAGAAGACATTTGTTGAACTTCTGAAGGGAAGGGGCTTCTCATGTTCCACTCACCGTGTGGAATCTGCCGGATGGCTGCAGCGCACCCACTGGATTGAAGCCTGGGAGCACGAGCAACCGATTATCACCCGCTGGCTGCAAGCGCTTCCAAAGCCGTTAGGTATCATGGCTTGCAATGACGTTTGCGGTCGCGAGGTACTGCAAGCTTGCGCCACCGCAGGGCTAAGCGTACCGGATGATGTTGCCGTGGTGGGCGTGGACAATGACGACATGATGTGTGAATTATCGAACCCTCCCCTGTCAAGCGTGGCGCTCGATATCGAGAAGGCAGGGTACGCGGCTGCACGGATCCTTGATGATCTAATGCGCGGTCGGCGAACCGGTAACCGCATCGTGTATGTGGAGCCAACTCACGTGGCGGCGCGCCGCTCCACTGATTTCATCGCCCACGATGATCCGGTCCTGGCTACAGCGCTACGAATGATGCGTGACCATTCACGGCTGGGGATTGGAGTGCCCGAGGTGGTAGAACGCGTGGGCGTCCCCCGGCGGACGCTCGAACGTCGGTTCGCCCGTGCTGTCGGCAGGTCTATTCTCACGGAGATTACGCGCAATCGGATAGAGCACGCCAAACGATTGCTGCTTGAAACTGATCTGCCATGCTACAACGTTGGAACTGCGGCGGGGTTCGGGAGCGTTAAGTCGTTCACCCGTACCTTTAGGCAAGCTGTCCGCTGTCCGCCGGAACGCTTTCGGACTCTTTCCAGGGCTGCCGAGTCGGGTGGCAAGCGCTTCAACTAGCCTGAGGCTTATCGAACGCTAAAAGTGAGTCCTGGCATTATGGCGTTTTGGGTCTGCGCGACGGGGAGTATACTGGCTCGTGGCCGGGAAGGCAAAATGGAAATCCTGGCTCAATCTGTTCATAGCGTGAACGCGAACCCGATAGGGCCGGGCTTGCCGGCGATGGCTCATGCGAAAGCACTGGATCGTCGTCCTGGGTACTCTGGCGGCTTCCCTCTGTCTCGCCCAGCTCCCGTCCTCTACACTGCCATCGCCCCGCACCGAGCGCAGTACCGGCCAAACAATCTCCATCACGTCCTCCAAGGCTCCCATGCACTTTCGCGACATGGCTGCGCAGGCAGGACTCACGACCATTCCACGCTCGTCGTCCGAGCGCCGCTATCTGGTGGAAACCATGGGTGGCGGCGGCATCGCCCTCTTCGATTGCGACAATGACGGCAAACTCGACATCGCTGTGGTGAACGACTCCACCATCGAGCAATATCTTCGCGGCGGCGATCCGATGATCACCCTCTACCATCAGGATTCGGATTCCCTTCACTTCACCGATGTGACCGAGTCTGCCGGCCTCACCACGCGCGGTTGGGGAATGGCCATCGCGGTGGGAGACTTCGATAACGATGGCTTGCCGGACCTGTATGTCACCGGCTATGGCCACAACGTCCTGTACCACAATCTCGGCGGCTGCAAATTCGAGGACGTAACCAAAAAGGCAGGCCTCCAAGTCGGTGGGTTCAGCACCGGTGCGGCTTGGGCTGACTACGATCGAGATGGATATCTCGACCTGTTTGTAGCTCGCTACGTTGACACCGATCTCCACCACTTGCCGCCGCCCGACCCCGACGCTACCGGCTACAGGTCCGTCATCATCCAGATCCCCGACGAAATGCCAGGTGAAACTGATTATCTGTTCCGCAATCGTGGCGACGGCACCTTCGAGGATGTGTCTCAAAAAGCGGGCGTCAACAATCCCCACAAGCTTCACGGTATGGGCGTTGTTTGGGGTGATTACGACAACGATGGTTGGCCCGACCTCTTCGTCACCAACGACGCTGGCCAGAATTTCCTCTATCACAACAAGCGCGACGGCACATTTGAAGAAATTGGAGTTGTCTCGGGCACCGGTCTGGGACCCAACGGAGAGACCTTGGGCAACATGGCCGCGGACTTCGGCGACTTCGATCGCGATGGCAAGCTCGGCTTGGTTGTGACCCGCTACAGCAAACAGCCCGCGAGCCTCTATCGAAATGACCCGGAAGGCTTCACGGACGTGACCATGGAAGCCAAGATCGCCCCTCCGACCATCCCTCCCGTAAAGTGGGGCGTTGGCTTCGGCGATTTCGACAACGATGGCTGGCCCGACATCCTCATTGCCAACGGCAACTTCTCATCCTTGATGGATGCGCTCGAAAAGGAAGTCAAGTATCGCGAGCCGATGCAGTTGTTCCGCAACCTGGGAAACGGGACTTTCGACGAAATTGCGGATCGCGCCGGGCCCAACGATGGCCCCCTCAAATCGCGCCGTGGCACCGCATTTGGCGACGTCAACAACGATGGCAATCTCGACGTAGTGGTCTTCAATGCCGCCGGTCCGCCTTCCTTGTTTCTCAACGAAACGCGCAACGCCAACCATCGCGTTCTGTTTCGTCTCATCGGCACCAAGAGCAACCGGGCTGCGGTCGGGGCGCGCGTCACCGCCTACACATCCAGCATGACTCAGATTGACGAAGTCCGCGGGGGAGGAAGTTACAACTCAACCAATGACACGCGCCTCCATTTCGGGTTGGGCCGCGACGCCGTGATGAGCAAAGTCAAAGTCCAATGGCCCAGCGGACTGGAGCAGGAGTTCCGCAACGTTGCGGGAGACGCGATCTATGAGATTGTCGAAGGGCAAGCCATGAAGAAAACGCTTGCGCTGCCCCCTCCAGGCAATTGAATCCTTGCTTTATTAACCAGCACCTCGACGACATTCACCATGAACTACTTCCGGGCGCAACCGAGCGGATTGAGTTCCATTCATGGGCGATTAGAAATGCAAATGGGGAACCTTGGAAATCAATGTTATAGTGCGTTCTGGAGGTTTTGAGTTCTCCAACGCCCGTGTAAACGCCTAGAACGCGGTTCTTCGTCGGGCTTTCGCTATTGCTGCAAGGTGAGGCGCTGCGCCAGTTGGCTGAGTTCGGGCAGCAGATCGAGCCATTCATATATGGGTAATATATGCCTGCGCATTTAAGAAGCAATGCTCCTGAACGTTTACACTGTTCTGCGCGTTTACGCATGGGGATCGGCGGTTCTATGTTTCGCACCCGATGCGTGGTGCTTTTCATTTGGGGTGCATCTTTCGTTGCTCAAGCGCAACAAACCAAGGTGTCTATTGCGTCGATAGAATCGTTGATTCGTTCTCAGGAGTACGACCAAGCTTTACAGATTACCAGATCCGCCTTGCACGAGACGCCCAACGACTTCCGACTTTGGACATTGGAAGGGATTGTAC
>Ga0208038_1001052_pt1 | contig 16624 bp, 17 predicted proteins | sample June2015DPH_16_1_FD_184714 | JGI IMG/M metagenome (GOLD analysis project Ga0208038, IMG submission 184714) | Peatland microbial communities from SPRUCE experiment site at the Marcell Experimental Forest, Minnesota, USA - June2015DPH_16_100... | ecosystem: Environmental > Terrestrial > Soil >...
AAAGGGACGTTCTGACAAGATTTGCAAAAGTGTACTCGTTCTATAGCTCCAGCATGAAGGAGAAATTGTTCAAGCCATGGCTCAAGGGCGAAATCTCGACGGATTACCGATACGCGGTGGAGGCGCTCCGGCCACTGCAAGCCGATGTCCAGGATCTTGATCCGTTGACCCAGATTCTTTACATCGACACGCGCGCCAGTCTTCCCGACGACCTGCTGATGGTCGGGGACAAGACATCTATGGCCAATTCCATAGAGGCCAGAGTCCCCTACCTCGACTACCGCCTGGTCGAAATGATTGAAACTCTGCCGCCGAATCTAAGACTGCGCGGGTTTGAGGGAAAGTATTTGCACAAGAAAGCCCTGGAGAAGTGGCTGCCTAAAAGCGTCGTTTACAGAAAAAAGAAGGGCTTCGCCAACCCTATCGATCAGTGGCTGCGGAGTGGTATGCGCCGTTACATCGGAGATTGTTTGTTGAGCGAAACCTCTGCGGTGAACAAGTACTTCGACAGAAAATATATCGAGCAAATGGTTGCGGAACATCAGGCAAACCACCAAGAGCACCTGCGGCACATCTACCTGCTGATCTCCTTCGAGCTCTGGCATCAGCAGTTCATCCGTACTCCTGCTACTACGTCCGCCCCCATGCCCTCGCCGATCGCTTGCTAGAAGCGGCAGTTCCGAACTGGAATGGCGAGCAAGACGGGGTAACGTCATGAAGCTGTCCATCGTAATCATCTGTTGGAACGACCGGAGAGTCATCCGCGATTGCCTGCATTCCATTTATGCGGGAACGCAGTCGACCGAGTTTGAGGTAATCGTTGCAGATAACGCGTCCACGGACGGATCGGTGGAATTAATCCGCCAGAATTTTCCCCAAGTTCGTGTGCTTGAGAATGGCGCGAACCTCCGGTTCAGCAAGGCGAACAATGTGGGGATCCAGGCCAGTCATGGGGAACTGATTCTCATCTTGAATCCCGACACGCTGATTCACGGCGGGGCGCTGGACAAATGGGTTGAGTTTGCAGATCGTCATCCGGAAGCGGGCGGGTTTGGCTGCCGGGTTCTGAATCGCGACGGCTCCTATCAACACCCGGCTCGGCCTTTCCCCACGATCTGGCGACAATGGCTCGCTGCGCTTTACTTGCGACCACTGGCTCACTTGTCCGATGTCTTCATTTCGGACACGTATACGAGCTGGAAGGGCGACACTGAACGACAGGTCGACTGGCAGTCCGGCTGCTGCATGATGTTCCGGGCGGACTTGCTGAAACGATTGGGAGGCTTTGACGACCGATTCTACTATTACTACGAGGACGTCGATTTATGTCACCGGGTGTGGGATGCGGGCTATCCAATCGTGTACACACCTTGCGTGACCGTCACACACCTCGGAGGACAGTCGACAAGTCAGCGTTTCCCAATCCCATTTGAACTGGACAAATATCGCAATCGCTATCGCTATTTTTACAAGTACTATGGCAGACGAGGAGTGCGTCGCTGCCGTCGCGTCACCCTCGCGTGGCTACGGGTTCGGCAGCTTGGTTACGGCCTGATTCAGATGCTGCGACCAACGGACGCGGTGAGAAATCGCCTTGAGGTCTATAAGGTGGCGGTTGCGTGGAACAAAAGTGTGAAACCGGTGCGGCTCGTGGAGAACGGTGAAGAGCCGGAGATCAGACTGAAGACGGCGGTCCAGCCTTTGTAATGATTCGCTGATTCACATACCAAGCAACTTTTCGGAACACCAATGGAAATCAAAATCGAATCCAGACTCTCGGAAGACGTAGTTGTCGTGGTGCCGGAAGTTTTCCAGGATAGCCGCGGCTTCTTCATGGAAACGTTTCGGGGGGACCAGTTTAAGGCCCTCGGCTTGCCTTATCAATTCGTGCAGGATAACCATTCCCGCTCTGTCAAAGGCGTCACGCGCGGCCTGCACTTCCAGTGGGATCCTCCGATGGCCAAGTTAATGCGCGTTTCGCTGGGAAGCGCATTTCTGGTTGCTGTGGATATAAGAAAAGGGTCGCCCACACTAGGGAAGTGGTTCGGCATTGAAGTCTCGGCCGAGAACAGGCGCCAGGTGTGGGCTCCCGCCGGTTTTGCGCGGGGCTTCTGTGTTCTGTCCGACCTTGCAGAGATCCAATACAAGTGCACTGGGCTTTATAACCCCAAAGGCGAGTCCGGCATCCGCTGGGACGATCCGGAAATCGGCGTAAAGTGGCCGACGACGAATGCCTTACTCTCGGAGAAAGACAAGAAAGCGCAGACCCTCGCCCAATGGCTTGCCTCGCCCCTGTCGGACAATTTTCGTTACTGAGGATCTAAAGCTAATTCCAGTCCGAGGAGAAAACCTTGAGACTTCTCATCGCAGGAGGGGCCGGTTACGTAAGCTCCGTCCTCATACCCAAATTGCTCGACAGGGGCTACAAAGTGGACGTCGTAGATCTATTTTGGTTTGGTAATCACCTGCCTCGGGAGGTCGGAATACTCCACAAAGACATCTTTCAACTCTCGGTGGAAGACTTGGAACCCTATAATCAGGTGCTGTTCCTGGCTGGTCTTTCTAACGATCCCATGGCGGAGTTTTCGCCGAGCAAGAATTTCATCTTCAACGCCGCTGCACCGGCCTACCTGGCCTACACGGCCAAGAATGCCAAAGTGAAAAGATACATCTACGCCTCTTCCTGTTCTGTTTATGGCTATACGGAAAACGAACTCTACGATGAGACTCGCCCCGTTTCATCGACTTACCCCTACGGGATTTCCAAGCTTCAAGGAGAGCAGGCAGCGATGCAGTTGGCCGACGAGAATTTTTCGGTCATCTCATTACGCAAAGGCACGATCTCGGGGTACAGCCCCAGGATGCGATTCGACCTCATCATCAATACGATGTTCAAGTGCGCCATCAAAGACCACACGATTACCATCAACAATCCATCAATCTGGCGACCTATTCTGAGTATTGACGACGCCGCTACTGCTTATACCCGGGCCATCGAAGCAAACCAGAAGATTTCGGGCATCTTTAACATTGCCTCAGGTAACTACACCGTCGGAGAAGTAGGCGACCTGGTGAAAACCACGATCCAGGAGCGCCTAGGAGGCCGCGTGGACCTCTGCATCAAACATGTCCAGGATTTCCGAAATTACAAGGTCAGCATTGAAAAGGCTAAGAACGTGCTTAGTTTCCACCCAGCCGGCGACGTGAAATCCATTGTCGGAAACCTGATCGATAACATGGATAAGTTCAGCGACTGGGAAAACCCGTTATATTCCAACATCGCGTCGTTCAAGCAACTGGAAAACAAGATCGAAACGTATGCCTTGGGGAAGGTAATTGCGCGATGAAAGTCGCCGTGATCGGTGCCAATGGTCAACTGGGGACAGATGTGGTCCGCGCTTTCGCCGACAATGGAGACGAAGTCTGCGCGTTGACCCACGCCGACCTGGAAGTCGCCAACATCGAGTCGGTATCAGCCTGCTTGCGGCCAATGCGTCCAGATGTAATCGTGAATACGGCGGCGATGCATCACGTCGAAAACTGTGAATCGGAGCCCGAGAAAGCTTATGCCGTCAATGCGCTGGGACCGAGAAACCTGGCCCGCATTGCACGGGAGTTGGGCGCGGTTCTGATGCATGTCAGCACCGATTACGTCTTTGACGGCAGCAAAGGAAGCCCGTACGTCGAGGAGGACGCTCCTCGGCCGCTAAGTGCCTACGGCATTACCAAACTGGCCGGGGAGCATTTTGTCCGCTGCACGACGGAAAGGCACTTTGTGATTCGCAGCTCTGGGCTGTACGGGAAAAGCCCGTGCCGGGCGAAGGGAGGGCTCAACTTCGTCGAGTTGATGTTGAAGCTCGCGCGAGAACGGGGTGAGGTGCGCGTGGTTGATGGTGAGGTCGTCAGCCCGACCTCTACTGAAGAACTGGCGCGGCAAATGGTGGTGCTCAGTCGCTCGGAGTGCTACGGGCTCTACCACGCCACGGCGGAAGGCAGTTGCTCCTGGTACGAATATGCCCGCGAAATTTTCACCGTGACCAACACGCGGGTCACCTTGAAAGTTGCCGCGCCCGACGAATTCCCCGCCAAAGTCCCGCGACCGAAGTATTCCGTGCTCGAAAACCGCGCCCTGAAGATTCGGGGCTTCAATATGTTCGAACCATGGCCGAATGGGCTTCACAAGTATCTCCAAGAGCGAGCAGAACAATCGTCAACTTCGCTTCGCGCCTAGCGAAAGTATGCCACCTGTGGACCCCTTTATTACTGCGGGGACGACCGTTGTTCGAAGGTAAAGCAACAAGGTGGAAAAACTATTATTTGTCCAATGCAACAGCCATCCATCATGGCGATCACAGCGGAGTCGCGCAAGAAGATAACTAAGTCATGCCGAATAATCCTTACATCACAGACGGGACGACATTCATTAATCCCATGGGGCTTGCGTTCACGCTCCTGATGGGAATCCTTTTCCTTGTCCTGCCACGCCGGTATGTGCTCTTACCTGTTATTATGCTTACATGTTATATGACTATGGGCATGAGAGTAATGGTTGCGGGGCTAAACTTTACGATGCTCCGGATTCTGCTTCTGTTCGGCTGGGCCAGATTGATTTTGCGTGGGGAGTTCCGCTCGATCAAGTTGAACCGAATTGATAAGGCGCTCTTGTGGTGGACGCTCAGCAGTATAGTTACCTACTTCTTACTGTGGCAGACCTACGACGCATTTAAAGACAAGCTCGGGCTGGCTTACAACGCAATCGGTTTCTACTTTCTCTTTCGCTTTTTGGTGCGTGATCTTGATGAAGTTGTACAGGTGCTTAAGATTACGGCGATCCTAGTGGTGCCGCTGGCCGGATCGATGCTGATGGAGAAGGCAACGGGGAGGAACTCCTTTGCGCTGTTTGGGGGTGTGGACCCGGTGACCGCAGTCCGGGAGGGGGTTTTGCGTTGTCAGGGCCCCTTCGCACATCCGATTTTGGCTGGAACGTTTGGCGCCGTACTGCTTCCTTTTTTCATCGCTCTCTGGTTGCGCGGCCACAAAGCCATCGCCCTGCTGGGGATCGTCTCCTCAACAGTAATAACCGTTACCTCGGGATCCAGCGGGCCGATTATGGCGTATTTGGCTGGAATCCTCGGGCTGGGCCTCTGGTCGCTGCGCAAGAAGATGCGAGCGATTCGCTGGGGTTTGCTATTGACGCTGCTTGCCCTTCATTTGGTGATGAAGGTGCCGGTGTGGTTCCTGATGGCACGCGTGGGCGTCTTTGGAGGCTCCACGGGTTTTCACCGGGCTCTCCTCATTGACAGGGCAGTCGCGAATATCGGTGGCTGGTGGCTAGTCGGAACCAAATCCACTGCCTCCTGGGCGGATAAGGATCAAGGTCTCTTTGACGTCACAAATCAATATCTCCTGGAAGGCGCGGACGGCGGACTACTCACGATGTTCCTCTTCATCATGATTATTGCCCGCTGCTTTCAGGGTGTCGGCCGGTCGGTTCGCGCTATGGAGGACGTTGAGCCGCGCCGCGATCAACTTTGCGTGTGGGCAATGGGCGCCGCGCTTTTTGCCCACGTCGTCAGTTATATGTCAACATCGTATTTCGACCAGAATATTGTTAACTGGTATATGCTGCTGGCTATGATTGCCACTGCTACAGACCAGTTCGTCCGTACCCAGCCTCGTGAACATGCGCAAGTCGAACAATTTGAAACCGACGCCGAGGGCAGCTACGAGCCACATCCCGCTTTTTAGGGTTGTTAATACGCGTGGTTGGGCAGGGGTGGGTTTCGAGGGGGGGCCATCGCTCTGTCTCGTCTTCACCCGAGGGGATAGGTTGTGATTCGTAATAAGCTCGCACCAGCCATTGATGTCCTCATGTGTCCGGTGGTATTGCTCTCTGCTCTAGCACTCAAGCTAGTTCGGCGAATCGGTGTCAATTTGATGCCAATTTCACGGAAAATATTCTTAGGAGTGGGCGTATTCCCAATTGAGGACCACTACTACGAACCATTGTTTAACCCCGCGCATCTCAATGCTGACTTCGCCAAGCCAAGGGAATTGCCCGCAATTAACTGGAATACCGAAAGCCAGATCTCCTTTCTCGGAGCCCTTGCGCCATTCGCGAGGGAAGTTCCAATGCTGCCCAACGGGGCATTCTCTGGAGCAGATGCCGATTTCTGGTACTGTCTGATTCGATTCCTGAAACCGCGGAGAATCATAGAGGTTGGGTGTGGCTATTCCACTCGCTTAGCAATTAAAGCTCTGGCAGAGAACGGAGCCGAGTGCTTACATATTTGCATTGAACCATACGGACAGCCATGGCTTGAGAAAAGCGGAGCGAAGGTACTCAGAAAGCGTCTTGAGGACGTTGATAAATCCATGTTCCGCGAACTTCATGCGGGCGATATCTTGTTCATTGACTCCTCTCACATCATCCGGCCCCAGGGCGACGTGCTCACCGAAGTTTTGGAAATACTTCCTCTGCTGGCACCCGGCGTAGTCGTCCATTTTCACGACATCTTTTCTCCCCGGCACTACCACTACAAGTGGGTAGCCGAGGAAGTCAGACTCTGGAACGAGCAGTACCTGCTTGAAGCTTTTCTGAGCCATAACTGCCAGTGGGAGATTCTTGGCGCATTGAATTACTTGAAGCACGAATACTACGACGCACTGAAGAGTGTCTGTCAGAGCCTGTCGGCGGATCAGGAACCGGGCTCGTTTTACATTCGCAGGAAGTATTAGCTTAAAGGCGTGCCGAGGGCACCTACGAGCCACATCCCGCTTCTTAGGGTTGTCGATACGCGTGGTTGGGCAGCGGTGGGCTTCGAGGGGGGGCCATCGCTCCGTCGTGCCTGCGGTTCCATCGTCCGCTGAATGCCTATGCGGGCAGTGAATTGGGAAACGGCCCGGTCCACGAAGACGTCCTGAAGTCATTCTGTTGGCTCAGGAGCTTCATTGAGGTTTCCACGCCGGCGGGGCGGCGTACAACTTTCTGGAAAAACTGCTATCCCAGGCGCGGAACGTCATGAGGGAGGTCGTGGGGAAGCTGGGTATGGAACACATCACCGCTGCAGTTATCCGCGACATCTCCGGTCTCGAGCAAATTAGGGGCTGGTGGACAGCTTGGCAGCGCCATCCTAATTCTGATATCGACTTTTATTCCACGGTGCTGCGCACAGTGCCTGGGATTGTGCGTCCTCACGTTATTGTGGTTTACGACCGCGGAACTCCACAGGGCATACTCGTGGGTCGCATCGAGGACACGGACCTGGCATTCAATATAGGTTACGGCCGGTTCTTCAGGTCGCACGCGCGAGTGTTAACCCTTATCCATAGGGGGCTGTTAGGAAATGTGTCAACGAGCAGTTGTCAGGTTATTGTTCGTGAAATCATGAATTCGTTGAGGGAGGGCGAAGCTGACGTTGCGTACTTCAATTTACTCAGATCAGACTCTCCGTTATATGCAGTAGCTTTAAGAACTCCAGGTGTGCTGAGTCGCGACCATTTCTCGAACACGCAGCCACACCACTGTATGGAGCTACCAACAAGCCTCGAACAGCTTGCAAGTCAACTTTCGCGGAAGGTTCGTAAGAATCAAAGATGGAACAAGCTACTCCGTGACTACCCCAACAATGTCATGATCAAATCCTTCCGCGGGACCGAGGATTTGGAATATATCTTCCAGGTTGCGGAAGGGATCGCTCAGAGGTCGTACCATCGGGGTCTAGGCGTCGGCTTCGTCGATAGTCCCGAAACCCGCAAATTGCTGCGGGCGCAAGCTGAGCATGGCTGGTTGAGATGTCATATCTTGTACGTTGGCGGCAAGCCCTGCGCCTTTTGGATCGGGACGCTCTACCACGGCACATTCAACAGCGATTACATGGCCTATGACACAAACTATGGTCAATACTCGCCCGGGATGTTCCTGATCATGAGGATTGTCGAAGTTTTCTGTGGCCCCAACTCCTTGGATAGGGTGTCGCGTATAGACTTCGGGCAGGGCGATGCGGAGTGGAAAGCCCACCTTGGAAATCAGGAGTGGTTTGAGGCCCCAATCTACATTTTCGCTCCGACCCTGAAAGGTTTACGCTTGAATTCACTTCGAATGCCAGCCATCCTAGTCAATAAGGTCGGACGAACCGTGTTGGAGCGTACTCAACTACTCGCTCGCCTCAAAAAGGAATGGCGTAAGCACCTCGCGCAGAAAGCCTCTGAACACCCACCAGTTTCCGACAAGGCTGGACCGGCTTGAAAACTGGTCACCTTGGACCGAATTGCATCGGAGGCCGGATGTGGCGGATCTACATGGCCCGCCAGAAGCGAATACGAGCCGACATCCAAGGACGAGTATTCAAGCATGGTCCATATAAAGTTTACCCCGCGCGAGGGTGTGTGAGAGCCATTTGCGTCATTTCCGTTGTGAGCTTGTTCCCTCTGGCATCGCTGAGTTCGGCTAGCTGGCAACTTGAGCACAGATCATAAGTATAGGTGCGCGTGGCGCTGGAGATGGCCCTTAACCGATCTCCATCGCTGCTCTCGAACATCGATTTCTTTGACTTCCGGCCACTTGCGTCAACATGCTATCAATAGGACCCTCACAATGAACAAAACGCTGGTAAGTGTTTTGTCCTGCCCGCTCTGTGGGGGGGAGCTCGATCTGACCGTTTTTCAAACGAACGGTAAAACCGGGAACGGGTCTGACGCACTGAGCGGCAAGGATGACGTGCTTACCGGGATATTGAAGTGCGCCTGCGGAAATGCGTATCCAGTTTTTGAAGGTGTTCCCAGGCTCCTCGAAGGCGGGTTGAATGCCTTTGCTGAGTTTGTGGAGGGCTACAAAGATAAAGTTAACATAGAGCGGGGCCGCGAGGGCGCACCCAGTCGACAGAGTGAAAATGACTATGATTACATTCGAAGGTCATTCAGCAAGGAGTGGAAAATCTTCGATTATGCTAGCGATAAGACTTGGGGATGGACCCTGGAGGAGCGCAAGCGAGTCTTTTTGGACGATGTAAAGCTCACCGAGAACCTACTAAAAGGAAAACGTTTTCTGGATGCAGGATGCGGCAACGGAACCTTGACGGCAGCCTTGAGCGGGTTAGGAATGGACGTGATAGGGATTGACCTGAATGACGGACTCGGAACGGCATACCGCAATAGGTCCAGATACGGCGGGGAACATTGGGAGAACGTTCAGTTCGTGCAGGGTAATCTTTTCAATCCTCCCCTTAAACGCAGCTCATTTGATCTGATTTACTGCTCGGGTGTGATACATCACACGCCAAATACAAAGGAGAGTTTTCGGAGATTGGTACCTTTGGTCAAAAAGGGTGGCCGGTTGTACGTGTGGGTATACGGTCATAGAAGTTTTCCTGTCGGCATGTTCATGGAATCAGGCAGGCAACTTAAAAGGTTTATGTCACTGCCGTCGCTGCTGGTCACCTGCAGAATCCTCGCACCGTTTTACAAAGTTGGGGCAGAACTACTAAACGCAACAGGTGTGATGAAGTTCAGGAAGCGGAGCGTGCGAGAAATAACGCTGGATCTGTTCGACCTTTTCGCTCCGAAGTATAACCACTGCCACACCGAGGAGGAGGTTCAAGCCTGGTTCAAGGAAGAAGGATTCACCAACATCACAGTATCGGGCAAGCAGAAACATGGGTTTGGGGTTTACGGTGATAGGAGTTAGGCACCTTGTCGACGCAAGAATCCTTTCCAAGTCCAGTCCGCAAGCCGGCGAGGAATTCGGTAAGGTGGATAGCCCCGAAAACCATCACTGGTTGGTCAACGAAGGTGGCACTGTGATGGGCGAGGCTGCTCCGACGGTGCGAGGATGTAGCGCATGCCCGCCATGCGCCACCGCTACAACATCCGCCAAGGAGAAATCGTCCATAAAGATGGAGGCAGTACCGACTAGGTCTGAGATTCCTTAATGCGGCGTGCCCGTCAGGGATGTCGGCGGATTCGGTTGTGCCGATGACGGTACCTGGAGTGCCCCTCGATCCCATGTTCCACTTGCCCCGCGCGTCACTCCGTTCATGTCCACGTTGAAGGTGTTGGGCACGGTCGTGCTTCCATTCCAGTACGTCCCCGTGTTGGTGAGCGTCACCCCCGCTGTGGTGTCCGACACTAAGCGGAAGTCATTTCCACTAAGATTTACAAAGGGATTCGCCGCCGAAACTTGTTTGTATGTATCGTTGTCGTTCGCCGCTGTGTTGGGCGACGCGAAGTAGGCGTCGTAACCATGCACGGTTGCTGGACTAAACGTCGCCATGCTGCCCTGCGTGCCGCCGCTGGTGATTCCGTTCTGGATGATGTCACTGCCGTTGTATTGGCCCAAATCGGATTGATACCAGAGGTTATTTTCCTCGTACCATCCATGCATAGGCGTGGTCAAGCCTATACCGATACCGTAGGTCACTTCATCCGTCGAGCTACAGAAGGGGTATCCATTCTTGACATTGCTGTTGTTTACAAACCACAGGTCGCCTGCGGTCATCGAGAAATCATAGATGGAGAGTGTGCCGTCACCCACGGCACAGTGGCTCGCGGTGTCAGCGTACCAGATGTTTCCGTAGATATACCAGGGTCCACCGGGGCCATTGCCTGTATTGTAGTCCGCCCCCGAGGCGGTGTCGGGGCCGCTGTTCGTTCCCACCATATCAGCGGTCACGTTGTATCGCCAAGCAAAGTTCTTCAGACCCTCTGAACACGCGCATGGCGTTCCGTGCGGGCCTTGGCCGGAACCTTGGTCGGTGTAGTCCCAGTACATATAATTGTACTCGATTGTGATATTGCTTCCTGTCCCGAAATTGGACTGACCGTTGTGATCGCCCCTTAGAAAATAATCCCAGGTTGCGTGATGAATATAGAGATGAGAGAAAAACAGGTTGTAACTTCCCCCCTCAAAATCAAAACCGGCGTCGGCAAGCCCCGTGTCACTGCTCTGGTGATTCCCCGCGATCTCGATATATTTGAAAGTTAGATCGTGATTGTACGTTCCCGGCCCGAGGTTCGGAAGATTGTTATATCCTACGCCACCCAGCACGGCTCCACACTCTGAGCAGTTGTTGCCGGTGTTGCCGTTTCCGCCGTAGCCATTGGTCATCAACTTGAACCCATAGCCCGATGTGGCAATGTCGGTATAAGGTGAGAGCGGCGTGGAGTAAGAGCCGTCGAAGATGATGTCGTTCTCTAAGTGCACATCCCAAATCGGCCCGCACGCGCTGGTGCATTGCCAAAGTGCCTGTCCTTGGTAGCTGTTGCTCCAGCCCGTATTTGTCCCGTGGTTCGCTATCGTGGGTGCCTTTATAGTGATGAGCGTTGATCCCGAAACGGCATCATTGAAGACGTGCGGCGGGTAGGTTCCAGCGGCGACGTAGTAGATAACCCCGCGCGCAAGGCTGGCGGGGAGGTTCGTGTAGGCATTAGTCCAGTCAGCTCCGTTACCGCTTCCCGTCGCGCCCGCTCGGACATAGCAATTGCCGGCGCCGTCGCAACCCGTGGCAGCTCTCCCAATTCCAGGGGCGAGAAGCAGCAGAATCGCCATCAGGAAAAGGTTGCCGGTGATTTCCTTCATTGCGTATCGTTGCATGTCAAAACCTCCGATTAAACTCGACGCGGCCTTTGTCGAGAAGCTTGGTTGTTTCCTTGTCCACGCGCTCCTAATGCCGCGTGGAGTATATCCTGCCACCTTTCAACGGCCTTGGCACTAGTACTTTAGTATGCTTATCACATAATCCCGAATTCGTAAATTAAATCCCAGGAAGGAAGCCTAAGTCGCTTGGCTTTGCAAATATCGGGTTTGTTTTCATAGGCTTACTACGCACTGTTTCAACTTGCGCGAAGCTGGATTTTCACAGCGCAACACGCTGACAACACAGTACTTAGGTTAAAACGGAGCAGGGCAACTTACGAATTCGCGATATTTCCGGCTCCCGAGCCTACTGGTTTCTAGGAAACATCATGGCCGGCCGGGTCGGCTGACCGCAGGACATTTTTCTTTGACGCGAAAGGTCTCTGCCTGTGAGGCGATGGCAGGTGGCAGCCCGCCGGTTTTAGGCGAGAGGCGGTCCTGATTTTGTCCGCCGGACACAATTGATCGCATGAATGTTAGTCATGTCAGCCAATCCAGTGAAATCTGACGCTGAAGGATTGAGGTTGATTTTTCGGGCTACCGCAATCCTAAGCGCCAGTTCGGTGGCGACCAACCTTTTGGGTCTAATAAGGTCGAAGGTCGATGCCGTTTTCCTGGAACCGGCGGGTTTTGGCTACATGGGGCTTCTCCAGAATATGGCTAGCCTGATTGTGCTCGGAGCCGGCCTAGGCGTAGGGGGTGGCCTAGTCAGAATGGGGGCCAGCCGAGTTGCTGGAGGTGATCAAGAGGGAATCGCCTCCCTCTGGCAGGCGGCAAGGCGGATCGTGGGGTCTGCCATCGTATTGGCATTGACAATTGTGTTTATGTTTAGAAGGACACTCAGCCTGTGGTTTCTGGGCACCTCGGAATACACGTCGAGCGCGGCTCTTATGGGGATTGCCATCGCCTTCACGCTGGCTGGAGGCTTGATGACAAATATTCTGAATGCATACCATCGCGTTGAAGCGCTGGCAAAGAATGCCGCGCTCGTATCGCTGCTGGGCACCCTGTGCAGCATCTTCCTGATTGCAACCTGGCGTTCGAAAGGGATCGTACCATATGTTATTATTGCATCTATTATAACTTGGTTGGTCAGCCGGTACCAGGTCCGGAAGGAGGTCGGGGATGTCCCTGCGCGCGCGTTGTAGCGACCGCGAGCTGTTGTGCGTGAACATACTACCTTCTGAACGGCGTGCGCATTCACTTCAATTGACATCACTTTACCCACAATTTATATGGAGGAACCCATGCGCTTTCTGCTTATCGACACATCGCACGGCGTGTTAGGAGGCGTCGAAACGCTAATCGCGCGAATGTCCCGCTGGCTGATCACCAACGGGCACGAGGTTACCATCCTCACAGAATCATACCGAAACTGGGACTACGTTCTTCCCAAGGGAGTGCATTGCATTGCCCTGGGTGCACGTTTCCGAGAACTATGGCACTATTTCCACGCAAAGAAGCTGTGGAAAACCTTGGACATCCCTGCGCCTGACGTGATCAAGACTTTCCGCCTGCGGCCTACATGGATCGCCTGTCAGCTCGCGGCGTTGGCGGGCAACCGCTGCAAAGTCATTGCGGGAATTTACGAGCCGGACGTATTCAAGGTGCAGTACGCACCGAGATCGCTCCCGTTTTGGAAGGTTGACAGGCTGCATGATCGCCTGCACCTCAAGAACTTCCTCGAGAATATCCCTCCAAGCGCCAGGGTGTTTTGCTTTGCGAACGAAATGAAGGAGCTTGAAGACGTCTACCACCAACGAGCGGTTCTATGGCCGCTCCCCATCGATACGAAACAGTTTCTCCCGGCAGTCCGCCGACCGAAATGGGGCAAGCTCGTTTCGGTTGGCCGCCTGTCCGAAATGAAAGAATACAACCTTTACATGATTGACGTTGTCCGGGATTTGATAAACAAAGGCTACGATGTCTCCTGGTCGGTTTACGGAGAGGGCAAATACAAATCAGAGATGCGCGAGCGCATCAAGAGTCAAGGCCTCGAAGCAGCGATTGAACTGAAGGGCCTTGTTCCGTACGAACGGTTCTGGCAGGCGCTTGAAGACGCGTATGTCTTCGTAGGGATGGGAACCGCCATCCTGGAAGCATCGTTTTTCGGGGTCCCGAACGTGTTTGCTAGGCCATACGACCGCCAGGGCTTGACGTACGGTCCGATCTATCGGCACCCGCTGGGAAGTACTGTGCCGACACACAATTGCCCACCGACATTGAGGGTGATGGACGAAATCGAACGCATCTTGCGCCTCAGTCCTTCTGAATACCTCGCTGAAGAGGCGTTGGTGCGGAATCACGTGCAAGGTCACGAAATGGATGCCTCGATGCGTCAATTCCTTAAATTGGTGCAGGACGCGGAACCGTTTGTCCCCAGACCCTTCCTCTATATGGCGAGTTATCCGCTCTATCTGTTCCGCCACCTGAATCGCGCATAAGCGAATTGTCCCATCACAACTGAGGGTGGACGAAGGCATGTTTGCAGGGATTGCATTCCGCAGCGGGGGAGTTGCTGAAAACGATTAACAATTTGCATCGTCCGCCAGAATGTTATTCCATCCTGGGGCCGGCGCTGCCGGACGTGCCGGAGGAGGAATGGGGGTCGTCAAGGCTGGCTGAGTACCCCCATATCACGTGTGGCTGTGGAAGTTGAGGCAGGCGGGATCGAAGATCGTCTGGACGATTCACGACGTCTTCCCGCACGAATCGAAAGCGCCTACACGGACCGAGAACGGCTGCCGGCGATGGGTGCGCATAACCAGGTGAAGTGCAGGCAATGGTCGTGGGACATGATCGCCCGCGAGACGGCGAAGGTATATCGGCAGTGCCTCGGGGGATTGTGAATTGCAGCGTCATCCTGGCCAGCAACAGCGAGGAGTCCTCGCGCTCTCCCTTTCCGCGCCAAGGGAAGGCAGGTACCGAGCGCCAATGCAGAAAATGGATGTTACTTTATTCTGCGACCCCCCAATAGAGGTCACCAATAACGATGAAATTCAACGCGCGAAACGTTTACATTAGTTCTAAAGCCAAGCTTGGCCGAAACGTGAAGATTGGGGATAACTCGGTCATCTACGACAACGTTCAGATCGGTGACAATTCTATTATTTGTAATGACTGTGTTATGGGAGAGCCTCTGGCGTCTTATTACCACGATGCTGACTACGTAAATCCCCCGACGGTCATTGGCCCCGATTCTCTTATCAGGAGCCATTCCATCATCTATGCCGGATGCACAATTGGGGCGTCCCTCTCTACGGGTCACAGGGTAACAATCAGAGAGAATTCCATCATCGGTGAGCACTGCTCCATTGGGACATTGTCGGATGTTCAGGGGAACGTGAGAATTGGGAATTACTGCAAGTTGCACAGTAACGTTCACATTTCCCAGAAATGTTCGATGGGAGATTTCGTTTTTCTGTACCCCTTTTCAGTGATGACCAATGACCCTTATCCCCCATCAATTGACACCAAGGGAAGCCATATCGGCAGCTATACTCAGGTTGGTGTTCACGCCGTGATTCTCCCCGGGATCCAGGTGGGAGAGAACTGCCTGATTGGAGCTAATTCAGTGGTTAGCAAGAGAATGCCGGACTTCTCCTTGGCAATGGGTGACCCCGTCAAAGTCGTAATGGACATCAGGAAATATGTTGTTATGGGGAAAGGCAGGCCGTATCCCTGGATGGACAGGTTTGATCGCGGAATGCCTTGGCAAGGCATAGGGTTTGACGCCTGGATTCAACAACAAAACTCGAAGAAATAAGGTTTCTATGGTCATCGACCACATCGGAATAGTAGTCCCTTCGCTCGAGCAAGGAATACACCAGTGGGAAGAGTTATTTGGTTATAGAAAAAACTCAGAGATTGTGTTAAATTCACGACAGAGGGTTAGAGTTGTATTCTTATCTAAGCAGGAATCATTAACTATAAAGCTGATAGAGCCATCAGAGCCCGAATCGCCGGTGGCTGTGTTTGCTCGAAGGGGTGGCGGACTTCATCACCTTTGTTTCAGGTGTGATGACATCAAAGTCCAGATCCCTCTCCTGAAAGAAAAAGGTGCGAGATTCATAGTGGCGCCTCAGCCTGGCGAAGCCTTCGGGAATCGGGATATCGCTTTCTTCCTGGCGCCAAATAACCTGAATGTTGAATTAATCGATACGACAGAAAAGGGGCTCCTTTCCTAACGTAATCAGCAATCAGCCGGGGGCACGCGGGCAAAGCCATCAAGATAGATCGTCCCGATACAATTTCGGACTCTGCCCGCTGGTTTCCTGCATATTGTTTCATCTTCGCCCGTGGGACTTGAGTGCGGCTCACCGTTCCGGTTGGATCGACAAACCTAGAATTTTGTTGGAGGTCACTGTGCGCTTACTCGGTTTAGGCAAATTGAAATCTTTGGGTAAGCTCCTGATTTTCGCCGGGCTTCTGTTAGCCTGCGCTCTGGTCCCAATGGCTGCACAGGGGCAGTCTCTGACGTCGATTTCGGTGACGCCGGCCAATCCCTCCATTCCCGCTGGCACTGGGCAGCAGTTTACCGCCATGGGGATGTATAGCGACGGGAGTACACAGAATCTCACCACTTCGGTGACCTGGACTTCCACGAGCACCTCCGTGGCGACGATCACGACCGCGGGCTTGGCGGCTGGTCTGGCCGTGGGCAGCACGACAATCGAGGCGACTTCGGACTCGATCACGGGCTCCACTGGCCTGACGGTGACGGGCTCGGGTCTGGTCGGCTACTGGACCTTTGATGATGGTTCTGGCACCACGGCTCTGGACTCCTCAGGTGACGGTTATACCGCCACCTTATTCAACGGAGTCACCTGGGTTACCGGCAAGATTGGGGGGGCGATCTCTGCCAACGGGGTAAATCAGTATGGAAGCATCCCAGCGATAGATTTCAGCGGCACCAGTGCGGTGACGGTGGCGCTGTGGGTGAATCGGACGTACTCGACCGCGGGGGCAGATGTGTGGCTTGAAGACAGCGCC
>Ga0208038_1001057_pt1 | contig 16584 bp, 15 predicted proteins | sample June2015DPH_16_1_FD_184714 | JGI IMG/M metagenome (GOLD analysis project Ga0208038, IMG submission 184714) | Peatland microbial communities from SPRUCE experiment site at the Marcell Experimental Forest, Minnesota, USA - June2015DPH_16_100... | ecosystem: Environmental > Terrestrial > Soil >...
TCGAAGGCCTCGCCGTGGCGGTTGTAACTGCGGTGATCATTGGCCGGAAAGACCGTGTCGACCGTTATCCTCCCTGTGAGCAGTCCCGAAGCCAACGGCACGCGCGCGATGATCCCCACATCGGCGATCTGGACGGCGGGGAAAAGCCGCTCCTCCGGTCGTTGGCGGAAGATGTTGTAGATGATCTGGATCGTTGAGACCCCTGGGTAGTCGAGCGCCTTTAACGCCTCCTCCACTCGTTCGACGGAGACTCCATAGTTGGCAATCCTCCCGGCGCGCACTAGGTCGTCCATGGTGGCGAAAACCTCTTGGTGGTAGTAGAGGTCAGTCGGAGGGCAGTGCAACTGGACGAGATCGAGGCAGTCGGTCTCGAGATTCTTCTGTGAACGCGCGACAAAAGAGTCGATGTTCTCCGGCGAATACCCGGCAACCGATTGGACCGGCAGCCGGCGCCCAAGCTTCGTCGCAACTACGAGCTGCTCATCACGTTCGCGGCGGAGCCTGGCGATCAGCTGTTCGCTGCGACCGTCACCGTAGACATCGGCTGTGTCGAAAAACGTAACGCCGGCGTCGACGGCTGCATGCAGGGCCCGCATGGACGTCTCGTCATCCACGTTGCCCCAGTCTGCACCTATTGCCCATGCTCCAAAGCCGATCACGCTGACGTTGAATCCGGTCTTGCCAAGTCGTCGAGTTTCCATGGCCTCATGGTAGCGAGCCGAGGATTGGTCGACCGATGGACCATTGGGTCTCGGCGAGTCCGGAAAAGGGCAGCAGCAGATGGCGCTACGCGTGCCGATACGTGCCGTACTTCTTCGCGGACTCCACGAGTGCGTGAATATTCTCTGCTGGGGTAGTCGGGGCCATGGCGCACCCCGGGCCCAGGATGAATCCGCCGCCCGGTCCGCAGATGTCGATGACCTCATGGCAAGCGGCATCAACTTCTTCCACCGACCCGAGCGCCAGCAGATTCGTGTCGATGTTGCCAAGCAGGCATGTGGAGTCGCGTGCCGCCGCCTTGAGATGTGCTGCCTCCGTCTTGTGGTCGATCTCCAGTACCTGAGCCCCTGTTGCGATGAAATCGTCGGTAATCCGCTCCGTGTTGCCGCAGATGTGCACGTGCAAAATGATGCCGTGCTCTTTGAGTTCGCTAACCATGCGGCGCTCATGAATCCACGGGTACCGGCTGTATTGTCGTGGTGAGATCATGGCGGGCCCTGCTATCGGCTCGCCAATGGACGTGGAGCGGCCGCCGGACTCGATCAACGCATAGGCATAGCGAGTTGCGACGCGCCTCGCATAGTCGAGCAAAGCGTGGATGAGATCCTCCTCTTCACCGGTCGCCAGATCCATCATGAAATCGCTCATGCCGCGCAGTTCCGCCGCCAAGTCCATCGGCCCTTGATCCGCGCGCGCGCAGATCCAAACCTTGTCACCGATCTCACGTGCGAGGATGCGGATCGCTTTCAAGATCTCGGACATCGGGAAGGTAACATAAGGATCCGGCACCTCTAGGTCGACCACCTTGGAGAGGGAGTCGAGAAGTGGTCGGCCAACCACCGGCGCCGTGTCATCGCCGTATCGGACCTCCATGCCGCACGCCTCGGCATTGCAAGCCGTGCCGTTCTCCAAGAGGATCATGTCGTGCCCGAACTCGCGCCAGGCCGTGAGCATCGCCTCGGCAAGCAGGGTGCCGTCACGGAAGACCTCCGACATCGGCAAGCCCGAGGCGCGGGCGGCCACCTGGAAGTCGTGCAGATCCACGGGCACGCGGTCCGCCTCACGCAGCTCAATGGCAGCCGCTACACGCTCAATCGAGTTCATCCAATCACCCCAGCTAGTCGGCCGCTGCTGTCGACAAACATGACTTGAAACGCCGTGCGCCCGCGTGATCCAGCCGCGGGCCTTCGTCCGGCGGGTTGGTAGACCATCGTAAGGTCACGCTCGCCGCCACGCACTTTCTCGTGGCGCCGTGGTCGCCGTGACCCCGGCACAACCCGTGGGGTTGAGCCATTTGCTTGGTCCGACCGACTGTCAGCGACGTTCCGGCCATCTGTCGTCCAGCGTCTTGCCCCTACGGCTCAGGGCACGCGGGCACCGCCGCCTGTGACCGTCTCGACCATCGCCCAGAAATTCTCGAGAGGCGTGTCCAGCTGCACGTGATGAGTCGGCGCCAATATCAGGCCCCCGTCCACGCCGAGCGTGGCGATGCGGTCGAGCACCTCCTTGCGGACCTGGTCGGTACTGGCGAACGGCAAGGTGTGCTGCTCATCCATCGAGCCCCAAAAGCAGAGGTCCTTGCCGTACTCGCGTTTCACCCTGACGGGGTCCATCGCGGCGGGCTGAATCGGGTTGAGCACATCGATCCCGATCTCGATCAGCCCCGGGATCACCGCGTAGACGCAGCCGTCGGTGTGGTACGCGACCTTCACGTCCGGGTTGATGGCCTTCACGCGCTCGACGATGTGTGCCATTCGGGGCTTGAGGAAGCGCTCCCAGTGGCGGGGGGAGATGAGCATGCCCTGCTGTTGACCAACGTCGTCCCCGAGCCAGATCATGTCCACGCCCATACGCACGAGCGTCTCAGCCGCGGCGAGGTGGTAACGATAAGGGATCTCCAAGATGGCGTCCGCAAGGTCGGGATCTTCGATGAAGTCTGTCAGCAACTGCTCGAGTCCTCGCAGAGCCCATGCCGTCTCGAAGATCGTGGTGACAGTTGACCCGACGATCCAGTACTCAGCCCCACGCTCGGCGATCAGCCGCTCGGCATCGGCGTAGAGCTCCGGTCGACCCGGGTCGGGCGGGCGGTAGCGGGCGACCGCGTCGGCGTCGGCGAGGGGGTGGCCACACGGCTCGGTGTAGTGACCCACGCCGTACGGGGTCGTGTAGGGCACCGACACCCAGCTCACTCCCCATTCGTCGACATACTCGTCGCCCTCTCCGTAGTAAGAGTTTGCCCAGCCCACGGAGGTGACTAGGAGATCCTGATCGAGAGCGATCTCGAGGTCGTACGGATTGCCGCCACCGTGAGGATTATGCGCGCCACCCGCGACGTCAAAGCGCAGATCGGCGCGGAGCCGTTCGGCGAACTCTGGAGTGAAACTTGACTGCCACGGGCAACGATCCGGCGTCGCGTGACTCAGCGCTGTGGCTACACGTTCGCGATGCATGGTTCCTTCGCTTCCTGATTCGTACCACGTAACCGGCAGCACGAAGCAAACCAAGGAGTCGGGACGGGGACGAGGCGAACTCCGAGGAGATCCTAGCTAGCTGGCGATTCATCCCAATGGCCCTGCACGCCCACCTTTGGCGACCGTCGAGGGTCGATCGGCCTGAGAGTCTCTTCGGCGACCGTGTCGTGCCGCGCGTTCGGGGAAATGTCAGGTGCTTGTCGCCAACGCCGCCCGGCGGATCTGCTTGAGGTGGTGGAGCCATTCCACGTGTTCCCGGCCTAGTTGGTCGTGCAATGCACAGAAGACCGAGTAGACCTCGTCGTAGGTCTCGCGGTGCCGCGGAGACGGCTCGTATCGACGTGACATCGCCGGTCTGAGCTCCCCAATCGCTGTTTCGAAGTCGTCGAAACCACCAGTCGACGAGCCCGCAGCCAGAGCGCCGCACAGCGCCGCACCGCGTGCGGGGATCTGGCTCGAGTCGGGAATCGTGATCGACAGTCCGGTCACGTCCGCCAGCAACTGCATCATGAGCGCGCTGCGCTCGGCTATCCCTCCGCATGCGACGATCTCTCGAATGGCGACGCCATGTTCGACGAAGTTCTCGGCGATCCGCCGCGTGCCGAAGGCGACCGACTCGAGCAAAGCCCGGTAGACCTCCACCGGCGTCGTCGCGAGGGTCAGGCCGGCGATGACGCCTGATAGGTCCGCATCCCCGAGGATCGTCCGGTTGCCGTTCCACCAATCGAGAGCTACGAGTCCGCTCGCTCCCGGCGCGAGTCTGGTCGCCTCTCGTTCGAACTCCTCGTACCAGCTCGTTCCCGTGCCCGGTTCGCCGCTCTTCAGGCCGAGGAGCCGGCTCCCGAACCAAGCGAACATGTCCCCAACGGCCGCTTGCCCGGCTTCGTAGCCGAAGAACCCGGGTAGGATGCCGTTCTCCACAACTCCCGTGATCCCTGGCATCCGGGCCTCGTGCCGGTCGATGACGAGGTCGCAGATCGACGTGCCCACCACCATCAGGAACACTCCGGGACTCTGCACGCCGGCCCCGGGGACCGAAACGAACGAGTCGACGTTGCCGACAGCGACCGCGACCGATCTGTGCAAGCCGAGACGGGCCGCCACGTCGGCTCGCAGCGACCCGGCAGAGTGGCCGGGGGCGAAAAAGCTCGTCCCCAGTTTCTCGCTGGGGTCCGGAAACCCCGGGTAGGCGGCCTCAAAGAACGCGCGGGACGGTAGTCCGTCGCTCGCCGACCAGCACGCCTTGTAACCCGCCGAGCAGCTCGCTCGCGTGAGCTTGCCCGTCAGGTGCCAGACAATCCAATCGGTTGCCTCGACGAACGCGCTCATGGCGTCATAGACGGGGCGGTCCTTCTGCCAGGTCTCTATGAGCTTTGGGAAATACCATTCAGAAGAGAGCCGCCCACCGTAACGGGCGAGAAAGCTCTCATCCCTTTCGATCGCGACCACGTTCAAGCGATCCGCGACCGGCTGGGCGGAGTGGTGCTTCCAGAGCTTGACCCAGGCATGAGGGTGGTCTCGCCACTCGTCGAGCTGACACAGCGGCGTGCCGTCCTCGGTCACCGGCAGCACTGTGCAGCAGGTGAAGTCGATGCCGATGCCGATCACCTCTTCTGCTGTCACCTGGCCGGCCGCCAGCGCCTCGGGAATCCCGCGGTAAAGGACCTCGAGGTAATCACCGGGGTCCTGTAGAGCGGTATCCGGCGGGAGCTCCCCACTGCTCGACGGAAGTCTCTGGTCGATGACGCCATGGGGGTAGCGGACCTCAGCGACCGCGAGCTCTTCACCGCTTCGCAGGTCGAGGAGGAGCACGCGGCCGGACTCGGTCCCGAAATCGACTCCGATCGTCACGCGCCGATCGCCCGGCGGTCCCGATGCACTCATGCTCCACCCGCCACGGCGTAGCGCCTTGAGGTCTCGGGCGCGCTCACACGGATGTCCCACGTGGTGTCAGACGAACATTTCAGAATTTCAGGTGCCATCTCGCCATTATGTCGCGCTCTTGCGCCGGCCGAAGTTGACCGCGGTCGCTCGGCGATCTCGCGTCCTCCGCCTTCGCCCGGCTGCGCGGAGGTGGACTCGTTGTCGGATGTGAACGCCCTCCGCGACACCGGCTTTAGTCGCGATCCGGGCGACTCAGCTCACAGCGCCGTGAGCCGTCCCGGGGAAAGTGCGGCTTCGATCGCCGCCTGGAGCCTGGCTTGGCCTTCCAAGAAGTCAAGTACCGTGTAACGAGCTCGGATCCGGTTCGCCCATCGGAATGTCGCCCTCAGCGTCGCCGTCTCAAGGCCGAGGAACCCAGGCTCAGAGGGAATGCGCGCCACCAACAGGGCCTCGGCGACGAGAGGGAACACGCCCATGGCCTCGCCGACGTGCTCCTGCACGGATTCCCAGCGCGACGGCGTTGTCGGCCATGCCGAACCGTGCTCGGCAAGGAATCGGCGCTTCTCGTCCAGGACGGCGTTCACCTCAGCGTCATGACCGGCGAACCATGAACGCGCTTGGTCACCATCGGGAGTGATCGGGTGTGGGGAGGCCAGCTCCCGTATGCCTCCGCCAAAGGCATGCCGCTGAAGCCGCATAGCGAAGTGTGTCGCGTACCCCACCTGAAAACCGTGCGGAGTGTGGGCTCGCCGGCCGGTCGCCGCAAGAAGGTCCCAGAAATGTGACGCGTGGTGCTCACAGCCGCTCGCCGGTCGCGAGTTCCCGATCATCGCCATGGCGATTCCGGACTCGATCAACCCGCGCATGAACCCGGCTACCGCTTCTGTCGATCCCTCGAGGATGTCGGTGACATGCGTAACGGCGTGAAGCAGGGGTGAGGTCACTCGTCGCTCAACTTCCACGCAGAAATACTCGCCGTACAACTCGTGGGACGCCAGCCAATCGACGTGTGCGGACGCCTTGCCGAAAAGGTCACCGAGCCCTGCGCGGGTCATGTCCAGGGGCGCTGCGGCGATTGTGCGGGGGTCTGCGAAGATCGCCACTGGGGGAGCTACCGGAAAGCTCTTCTTCATCCCCCCGAACTCCATCACGGCGAGGTTCGACGCGTACCCGTCCATGGAAGCGGCAGTGGGCACGCTCACGAATTCCCGCTCCATAAGGCTCGCGACATACCGGGTCGTATCAGTGATCACGCCAGACCCGACTGCGACGATCGAGTCTGCTCCCGAATCCCTCAACGATTCGTGCAGACGCGAGACACTCGTCTCATTGGCTAGCAGACCATCGCGCTCGGGGAAGCAGAAGGATTTGACGCTCAAATTTGCTCGCGACAGCTCACCGATGACCCTGGATCCGGTGGCTTCCTCTGTGTTTGCGTCCATGACGACGAAGGGCCGCGACCAACCACGCCCTTCCACGTACGCGACAAGCTGCTCGACGGCCAGCTCGTCGATGACGACCTTCTCGGTTGGGATCCGATGGACCGCGCCGCAGGTGCAACGATCATCCGGCACGGATCCTGTATTGCCGACGATTCGTACGACCATGGACCTCACTACCTCGAAATGGGAAAATGCCACGCAGAGCGGGTTCAGAGCCCAGCGTCAGGCCGTAGTATGCCCCGAAACTGATCTCGTGGACCAAGTGAGAAGGGATGGGGCAACCTCTTGCGGGTATGCCCACCAAGTCGCTGTTCAGCCCGGGGCAAAGCCTTTCGGGCGCCGCTTGGCTAGGCTAGATCGTGACAACCCGACCGTTCCCGTAGACGAAGACCGCGAAACTGAGGTCGAGCCGCTCGCCGTGGCTCTTCCGGTCAGCTATGCCGGCACCTGCTCGTTGATCCCTGTCAGACGGCAGGATCGGTTACGTCGGCTCGGCGGTCAACCCGAAGCGTCTTGAGAGCTCCGATACCGGAAGCGGGAACGAAGAAGACCGACTCCGGGTGAACGGTGCCGTCGATCACGTCCCGGGCGACGTCGGATAGGCGGCGGCGGTTGTTCCGGGCATAGACCCGCAACATCGAGAAGGCCTCCGCCATCTCGACGCCGCACCTCTCGGCGATGATGCCCTTGGCTTGTTCGATGACTATGCGGCTGTTGAGCGCATGACTGAGCTGGTCGTTGAGAGCACGGAGGTCGAGCTCTGCGCGGTGGTGGAGGATCGCGATGCTCGCGACGTCCGCGAGAGACTGGGCCGTGTTTTCGTCTCTTTGGTCCATTTGGCCTTCGCGGCTTCTGAAGAGGTTCAGGGCACCGATCGTCTGTTGCCGCACGTGCATGGGCAGGGCGTGAACAGATCGGAACCCCGCCTCAATGGCGCGAGGTGTGAAGCGGGGCCACCTGTCGTAGGCCGTTGCCAGGTCGGGGTCGACGACCGGGAAACCGCTGCGGCAGCAGTCTGGACACGGTCCTTCCTCCGATTGTGACTCGAAGACTTCCAGGACGTGCATCGCCTCGCTGGATGAAGCGACAATGCCGAGCTTGCCGTTTGGCTGGGGGAGCATTAGCCCGGCGGCCTCGACGTCGAGGATCTCGACGCATCTGGCCGAGAGGAATGTGAACAGGTCGACGATGTCGAAGCCTTCGACCAGTGTGTCGGCCAGCTGAACCAGGGTGCGGGTCAGGAGAAGCTCTCGGGACGACTGAGGTTCGGTCAATTCGGACTCCCTCCTACGCGGCCGCCGATTCCGCACAGCAAAGAGGTCGCCCCCGTTGATCGACGAGCTGCGCCGAAGGCGACAACTTTCCGGGCAGCTGGCTTGTGACCGCACCACTGCTCAACCCGATTTCCAGGTTGCGGAGAACCCCTACGGGGATAAGGGTGAACAGCACGAGGACCGCCGTTGCCTTGCGCGTTGCCGACAACCGTTCGGTCGGGCGGCAGGCCGTAAGAGAGATGTCCCGCTTCACGAACAGCTGATGCACTCACCGCAGTCCGCCTATTGCAGACGTGAGGGCAGAAACGTACCTTGACCAAAGGGCCCCCTGCACTCCTGCGTTGCGCGCTCATCGCGCTTCCCGTCTCTTGCCTTCTCGTAAGCTCGAGGGCTTCTCAACCCTTCTTGCTACGCTAATGACCCCGTCGCGGCGAACGCCCTAGGCAGCAATCCTGATTACATAGGCGAATGCCCTGTTCCAGGGTCACCCGAGTGTTTGGAGGAGCTTTGCCAGAAGTTCTGCTTGCGAATGCACGCCGAACTTCCTGTAGATGGCGGTGAGGTGGTTCCTAACCGTACTTGGGCTCAGGTATAAGGCGGCAGCGATATCCTGTGCTCGCTCCCCAAGGACGAGCCGGCTGAGAATCTGCCACTGCCGTGTTGACAAACTGCCAGAAGCCACGCGTGATCGAACCTGGCCCATACCGCCAAGCACGTCGTCGCCGAGAGCAGCGAGTTGCTGATGAAGCTCAGAGCTCAACTCGACGCTGGAATCAGCAAGGGCGACGAGAGTCAGACCGAGGCGAGGGGGTGAATGTTGGCACATGGCCGCCACTAGGCACAAGACTTCTCGCCAACCGTCGTCGCAGGCGCGCAGGTGAGTTCGCAGTGTTACTGCACCGCCGTCTGACGCGACTCGGCCGACTGCCGACATGAAGCTCTGCACTTCGGCAGGCTGAAACAAACCGAGCAGCGAAGAGCCCTTATAGGTTTCCGGTCTGCAGCCAAGGATTCCCTCGATGTCGCTACTGACTTGTTCAATCGTCCAGTCGTGGTCGGTCACGGCAAGGCCAATTTTGAGGCTGGCGTCAAAATACGGCCAACGCTCCACCGTCGTTTCCGGTTCAAGAACGGCCAGACAGAATCTGTTCCCGTCTCTGGCCGTCACTTGCACGTAGACATTCGTCCTGAGCTCGGTGCCGTTGGCTCTCTGCAACCGACGGACGGCTCGGTAGCCCTCTATGGCTCCCGATGCAAGCAGCCTCCCCGTTTCCTCCACACGGGATCGGTCGTCTGGGTTCATAATGTCGATGGTCCGGAGACCGTCCAACGAATCGGGAACCCTGCCAAGAAGCTCGTAGGTGGCCTTGTTCGCGCCGAGAATGACCAGGTCCTCGATCCTGAATACGATGAGCGGTTGCGGGCGGTTGCGGAGGATTTCGGCGACCGCAGGCAGCATTAGGGCGCTCGTCATCGCACCTACAGACCCCCTTTCGTACACTGCATTCCTCAGAGAGCTGATGGCATCGACAAAGGACCCCGATAGCCCTCCTCACCAACATTAGTGGTGAAACGCTCCGGCCGATCTTCAGGGCTAGCAGTTCGTCCCGCCACCTGTCACATGGCGAGAACACCGTGTGCGTGTCATGTCCGCGCCGCTTCACGCCTCGGCTCTACCTAACGACCGTCGCAAAAACCGCCTCTTCGTTCAAGGCGCGTGACCCCGACGGCGCCAGCCATCGACGAGCGCTCGCGGTGCAAAGGTGGTGCAGGTTCCAAGCAATTGACAGAAGCCACGGGCAAACTATCTGGTGCGGGCAGTGGGGTCAGCTGGACCCGACCAGCGACCTCAGCCTTATCAGAACTGGTGAAAGTTGTCCTCATGTGTCGCGTCAAGTCGTGGCGGCTCGCAAAGCAGCCGGTCAGTCCAGTTGGACCAGCCGCAGCTTTCTTCGACCCACGGCGACCGACTTGTTGGGACTGCCGCGACGTCCGGTCGGCTCCCTGCGTGAGTTCGACCCGTGAGGTCGATCCGACTCAGTCACGCAAAAGATGTCCAGATCCGATCGATGGGCGCGACATAGAGACGGTCATCAAAGCCATAGGACCGCTCGCCGGCGTAAAGCGCGACTCCCGCGATGAAGGCATCCCCCGCGATGTCACGTAGACGCCCCAGTGCCCGCATGTCTTCGCTGGGAATTCGCGTGCCGCTCTTTACCTCCACTGCTGCAATTCTCCCGTCGTAGCGTTCGATCACGAGGTCGACCTCATCGCCGTCGTAGGTGCGCCAGTGATGCCATCCCGCGACACCATCGAGCCAAGTCGACTGTTTCACGAGCTCGCCGACAACGAACGTCTCGAGCAGGTGGCCGAACTCCGTTAGCGCACTGGCATCCCGGCGGAGAAGACGTTCAGGTGTAAGACGGAGTAGCCGCGCCGCCAGACCGGAATCGACGAGGTGGACCTTTGACGTGCCCGTCGTCCTTCTGCCGAGCGTTCGACCCCATGCAGGAAGCTGACGAACCAGAAAGACGGACTCGAGGAGCTCGACATAAGCAGCTGCCGTGTGACGGTCTAGCGCCGCCGCCTGCGCGGTTGACGTGATACTCAAGAGCTGGCCTGTCTGTGCGGCGAGGTGGCGAAGTAACACTGGAAGCTGGCGACGCTGTCGGATCTTGCTGACCTCAACGACGCCGCGTTCCAAGACGAGATCGATATAATCGTCGAACCATCGGTTTCGCGCGACAACGGTTCGCGATAGCGCGATCGGCATTCCGCCCGCCGTGATCCGTTGCGCGTATTCTTCTCGCGAGGTCTCCGACCTCGCACTCGTCAAGAGCCGCGATGGCTCTCCAAAAAGCAGCATCTCCACAAAGTCCTCACGAGTTCCCGCGATCTCACCCTGGGAAAATGGGAGGATCGGTAGGACGTTGACCCGCCCAGCTAAGTACTCCGCCACTCCAGGGCTCGCAGTTGATCTGGTTGAGCCAGTGAGAATGAACCGCCCGGGACGAAGCTCCTCATTGAGCTCGGCCTTGATCGCAGCGAGTAAGGCTGGTTCGTGCTGGTATTCGTCGATGAGGACTGGTGACGGTCCAGCGACAAACCTATGTGCGTCGCTGCGCACCGCGTCTCGGGTCGGAGGGTCGTCGAGGTCGATGACCTCCCTATCTCGACGCGCGGCAATTTGATGGAGAAGGTAGGTCTTTCCGACAGTGCGAGGTCCCTGAAGAAGTAGCAGAGGCTCTTCGTCGAGACGCGCGAGCACGATGTCTAGAACTCGGCGTTTGAATCGAGGCTGCCTGGGCATGCGCTTAGGCTAGCAACTGTCCGCCAATATCGCGGCGAGTTATTCACCAATTACGCGGGCCGTTGTCCACCAACTTCGCGGAAGCTGCCGACCGACTTTGCGTACCGGGACAGTCTCGGACAAGACGTCGCCGGTCCCAGGTGGGGGCCCAGGCGCGCATGCCGCGAGCACCACTCCCGCGGTCGCCATGAGTCCCAGGAACAGGATTGAACGGACAGGTCCCTTGAGCCAGATGATATTCAGAATACGGCGGGCCGAAGGTAGTCGCTGCAGGTATCCTCACCGAACGATGCACCGTGGCAACGTGTGCGGGTGTCACGCCAGGTTCCGACTACGCCCATCGGGCGCTCTCCCAGTGTGCTTTGGCGTCGTGTTCTGCGGCGTGATGGACTTCGCCGCCGAGCACGGCCTCCGGGTACTGGACTACGTCTTCATGACCGAGGACGCCAAGTGTTTACGGGGTTTCGAAGCGCGGACGACAGTTAGTCTGCTCAAGGCCGTTTGCTCGGAGACAGCGGACATTACCGCCCGTCGCAGATCCGCGCCGTCGGCCCTCCAACGCGAACCGCCACCGAGTCCCGACGCACCGCTAGGAGCCCCACGGTCCTACGGTGAGGTCTGACACCCCATAGACCTTGCAGCGCGCTGGCAGGTTCGGGCGTGTATGTGATTGTGAGGCTGATGAGCGGCTCTGGGCTGACGGACTACGACGAGTTCTTCGCCGAAACGCGCCCAAAGTTGGTCGGACTCGGGCTCGCGCTCACCGGGGATCTGCAAATCGCCCAGGAGCTAGCTCAAGAGGCCCTCATTCGCGCGTGGGTCCACTGGCGACGGATCCGTAGCTATGACCAGCCGGCTGCTTGGGCCCGGCGGGTCGTGCGGAACCTCGCGGCCGACCGTGCCAAACGTCTGCGGCGCACTCCGGCAACACCGCTGATCGAGCACGTACCTGCACCAACGCCGGACCGCTTGGCGTTGATATCGGCTCTTGCCATGCTGCCCAGGCAACAGAGAGAGGCGCTCGTCCTCCACGACGGGATCGGCCTGTCGGCGGCCGAGGTCGCGATCGAGCTGGGCGTACCCGAGGGCACGGTCAGGTCCTGGCTGAGCAGAAGCCGCGCCATGCTGGCGCCGATCCTCGGTGCCGAAGACAACGCAACGGAGGTGAGGTGTCATGAGCGCTCCTGAAGACGCGGTCCGCCAAGCCGTAAGGGACCTAGTCGCAAGCGGCGCGGCCGAGCCCTGGGAGTTCTCGCCTGCCGACGCTCGCCGGGCTGGCCGATTCCGCTTGGCGCGGTTCGCATCTGGCCGTCGCCGTTACCGACAGCCGAGGCCAGCCGTCGCGCGGGTAGCCACCGTGTTGGTCTTGGCCGTCTTGCTCGTGGCAGTCTTCGTCGCGCCGTGGCCACAGTTCCATCTGTTCGGCTCGTCTCCCACACAGCAGGCGCTCGGGCCTTTCGCGACAATGCCCCGCGTCGCCGAGTCGGGCGCCTCGGCGTGTCACTCCGACGGCTCTACAACCACTGGGTCACAGCCTGGCCTTGGCCTCGCCGCGGTGCAGTTCGTCTCCTCCGAGCAGGGTTGGGTGGTCGGCGCGGGTCGCATCCTCGCCACCGATGACGGCGGCCACAGCTGGCAGGTGCAGTATCGCGGGTCGGCGGGCCTGCTTGGCGTCGACTTCGTGGATGCCGACCACGGCTTCGCGGTCGGTGGCAGCCAGCTGCTGGCGACCGATGATGGTGGCAAAAAGTGGTCAGAGCTCAAAGAACCGTGCCTTCCCATCCGCTCGGTTCATTTCACGAGCCCCAGCTTCGGCTACGCCGTGGCCGGAGGATCACTGATGGATTCGCTCAAGGGCAGCGAGCTTTTCGTCACATCCGACGGGGCTCGTCACTGGCGTCACGACACGAAAGCGCCGGCGAGCGTCCAGAGCTTGTGTTTCACGACGCAATACGACGGGTGGATCGGCACGCCGGGGAAGGTCTGGCGCACAGTCGACGGAGGCCTCCACTGGTCTCTGTCATTCTCCGAACCACACCGCAGCGGCCCTCCTGGTCAGGGCGACGAGGCGATGGTGCAGTGTGGCGGCACGCGGGGCGCCTGGGTCCTGTTCCTCGGCTCCGGGGCCGCTACGACCCACTCCCCGTACGTGGCCTTTGCGACGAGGGACGGTCGTTCATGGCACCCGGTCCTCGAGGAGACCTTCACCGAATCGGGGATCATGCCCAAGGTCCACGCCCCCGACGGGCCCGGCACCTATCCCGGGCCGTTCAGCGCCGTCAGTGGCGAGACCGCCATCTTCGTGGGGTTCTCACCGGCACCGGCCGTCGCGCCCATGGACATCGCGACCGACAACGGGTCAAAGCTCAGCTCGAGCCGGAATGTGACCGGCATCTATGAGCCCACAGGCGTCGCCTTCGTGAGTGGAGACCGTGGGTGGGTCATCGGTGTGAGCGTCCCGATCGGCGGTTGGGTGATCGAGGCGACCTCCAACGGAGGGCGCACCTGGACGCGTCAGTGGTCGAGCGCCGTGGCCAGCGCCGTCTCGTACCCGACGCAGAAGACCGTGGCGGTCAACAAATCCGGGTATCCCGCGCTCAACTCGAACATGCTTCATGCACTGCTGCCCCTCAACGACGGTCAGACGCCGGTCCCGGTGCCGCGGTCGAAGATCTCCGGTGCGATCACTGTCCAGAAGGCGGTCGACATCGCCACGTCCACCGATTTCGCGAAGGGCGCCCGTGTGGTGGGGGCGAGCCTCGTGCGGGTTGTGACGGGCCCGGGTGTTCTGACGACGGCGGTCTGGCTCGTCCTCGTCGACCCCCCCGGCCCTCACCTGTGCATCACCCTAGTAGGACGCACTCCGACGAGTCCGAGCTGCCGTGTGAACGTCTATGTGGTCGCCATTGACGCGCAAATGGGCAGCGTTTTGTGGAAGGGCACAACGGTGTCATCGACGTTGGGTCCTCTCCCGGTCTTCCCCGCGACGGCGCCACGGCCGGAGACGCCGACGACCTTCCTCGCCCGCGCAAGGTCTGGCCTCGAGGGGACCTTCTCTGCTGTGTATCAGTTCAGTGGCCCGACTGCGCGCACCAACAACCCCGCCACGGTCACCGTCGCGCAGCAGGCTCCGGTGGGGACCAGTGCGTGGCCCGGAGACAAGCCCGGTGAATGGTCTTATCGCCTGACAAACCCCCACGGCCTGGCTGTGGAATGGGTCGTGCGAGGGAGCACCGTGGAGGACTGCTACCGCTTGCACGCCTCGAAGTGGCATTGCAGCGCGGGGAACTACCCGGGAGATGCCGGTAGCAACGGCTACACAATCGCGACCGAGCCGTATCTCCCGGGTACCGCGTATACCTTCCTCAGTTTCACCATCGATGGCGGACAGTCGCACGGCGCGCTGGCCATCCGCACTGAGACGTCGAGCTTCGGACCATTGACTTGCCTCGCGGTGAAGGATCCTGCCGAGTCCTATTGCCTGACGCGCGCCGGCCGGTTTGCCAGCTTCTTCACGAGCGCGGGTCTGAGTGGCACTGCCTGGACCGAAGCCAGGCTCGTCAGCGAGCAATCGACCGCCCCTGCGAGGGACTTCACTCTCTCCGGAGTTCCGAAAGGGCCTTTCGAGCTGCCGCCGCCAGGCTGAGCGACGACGCGAAAGCTGAACGCGACAACCGTGAGGTTGTACACGAAGAGGCAAGCCCCGCGCGTCGGACTGACTGCCACTTTCAGTCCGTCACGGGCGCTGCCATCAAAACAACTGCCGGCTGGAATACGCGACATTGCTGCCGAGGAGCTTCTTGCAGTCGTGACAGCGAGGCGTGTGTCGATTCTCGTCGCGTTGGCAGGATTGGGCTTGGTGGTCGGTTCCTGCACGACATCAACAAGTCGACCCCTCGGGCAGAAGCCAACCACCACGAGAACACCGTCGCCGCTTCGTCCAGTGCTCGCGGTGCACACCGAGGCAACGCCATCGGCCTGGGAACCTGTCGAGTACGGAAGAGCTCGGATCTCGGTGCCCGCGGGCTGGAAGGTCGGCTACGACCCGGGAGCGACGGCGCGTACGATCCTCGGCTCGCTTCGACCTTCTTCGAGCAGCAGTCGCCCATCTCCGGTCGAGATCCGACTCGTCCTGAGTACGGCTCAAGTGATTGCGGGCACCCCGATCCGAGGTGAGGCGCTGCTCACGAACACCACCGGCAGAACCATCACAGTCAATACTTGCGCCGTCGACGGATGGCTCTTTGTAGGGCTGACAAACAACCAGGTGAGCTACGACGCTTTCCGCTTCTTGGTGGCCTGCCATCCGACGATCCACCTCAGGCCGGGCGTGAACCGCTTCGCGGTCTCGATCTCAACCACGTTTCAGGGCTGCACCCAGACGCGAAGCGAAGCGACACCGCAGCTGCCAGCGTGCATTCCGCCGGAGACCCCGCCGCCACTTCCTGTAGGGGAATACACCACGAAGGTCGTCACCTTTGGCCTACCGCACGGGACACAGCTCCCGTCCCCGATCAGAGTCACGCTCCTCGCGACGCCCACTCCTGTCTCTCACGGCCCGTGGCCCGAGGATGTGATCGCGCGTGCAAACTTCGCCCCGCAGACTGCTGTTCTCATCCCGGGCTCCACGGCGTCATCGAAGACATTCGCCTTCGGTTTCGCGATCAACGGCTGCATGGAACCGTGTTCGGAACCAATTGTTCGCCTCGATCTGCGCTCAGGAGCACTCAAGGTTGGGCCCGTGATGTCTGCTACCTCGTATTTGGAGAATGTTGATGGGCGGGTCGTCGTCTTCACGGCACAGAAGGTGTCTCTTCCGGAGTCAGCGGTACGGATGACGTGTGGATCAACGACGGCGGCGTACTTCTGCTCTTGAACACAGCCACCGGCAAGATCGTCCGCCGAGAGTACGCCGGGGCCGACGTCGCGTCGCTGGCGCTCTCGCCCGACGGCCCAATCCTTTATGCGCTCAGCTATGTTTCACGAGCCAATGACGCGCGCGGCCTGGTCAGGGAGTTCAACGCCATCACTGGCCAAGTGCTAGCGACGCGTCGGCAGCCCTTCTTGTCGGGCGGCACCGCCGGGCTCACGCCTGTTGAGGGAGCCGTCTGGGTCACGAGCTATCTCTCGTCCGTCAGCGTGCTGAGCTCCAACGGTCTCCGGCCGATGGCCTTGCCTCAAGGCGCCTTGCCACTCGATCCGCCCTCGGCCACCGCCTACCGAGGGTTCACCGCCTACAACCTCGGTGCCTTCTTACTGCTCCAGAGCTACCGAGGCATGACCTGCCTCGCGCCTACGACAGGATCGCTACGCGCAACCGCGCTTTGGACAGCAAAGCAGGCGCCCAGTTGGACGCCGATCGCTCTGGTCGGCCACATCCTCGTGGCTGTCCAGGTCACAAGCTTCACGTCAAGCAAGGTCCTCGCCGTCCACATACCGGAGGCCTGCTTCGGCTGAGGCGGAGGGTGATATGGGGCCGTGAG
>Ga0208038_1001059_pt1 | contig 16583 bp, 17 predicted proteins | sample June2015DPH_16_1_FD_184714 | JGI IMG/M metagenome (GOLD analysis project Ga0208038, IMG submission 184714) | Peatland microbial communities from SPRUCE experiment site at the Marcell Experimental Forest, Minnesota, USA - June2015DPH_16_100... | ecosystem: Environmental > Terrestrial > Soil >...
GACATCTGTTACGCCACTCAGAACCGGCAATGGGCGGTCAAGCTTCTGGCCAAGGAAGCGGAGGTGATCCTGGTTCTCGGCTCCGACAATAGTTCTAATTCCAGGCGTCTTCGAGAAGTCGCCGAGATGTCGGGAGCACGCGCTTACCTTATCGAAGACGCGTCGAAGATTGACCCTGCCTGGCTCGAAAAGGTTCAGTGCGTCGGCATCACCGCCGGCGCCTCGGCTCCTGAGCACCTCGTTCAGGACGTGGTTGCCTACTTCGAGGGTTTGGGAGTGGAACAGGTCGAGGAAATTGAGCCTGTGGAAGAAAAAGTGACGTTCAATCCTCCACCCGAACTTGCCCGCGCCATGGCGAAGCGCGGGATGGTAAGTTGATTAGGTAGTCACAACACTTCGCCTTCCCCGATGCACTCCGGCTCTTAGGGTTGACGGGAGCGAACGCGAGACAGGACGCAATAAGCTGGATAACTCCGTGCCGAATGAAACGGTTACTTTTGTGCATGAGGTTCCCGCCCGGTTTGTCGAGCTCGCAAAAAGAATGGGCCCTTCAAATCCCGTCATTTGCGACATCGGCAGCCGCGACGCCCTGGACGGGATCTATCTTTATAAGGCCCTTCATGCAACGGAGTGCCATGTTTTCGAGCCCAACCCGACAGCGGTAGAGATATGCAAGAGCAACGTCGCCAAATACGGAGATGGATGCAACATTTTCTTTAATCCGGTCGGCCTTTCCGACAAAGTGGGCACCGTGAGCTTTTTCCCGGTTAGCCCCGAGAAATCGGAGAATAGGGACATAGGGTTTTCATCCATGCTTCCCATAAACCCCGCCTATGCATCAAAACGGCGCGGGTCGATTGTCCAGGACAAAATCACAATCACCACCACCACCCTCGATTCATACTTCGCGAAGAGAGAGAAGCAGCCGGATATATTATGGGTGGACGTAGAGGGCGCCGAGTTGCTTGTTTTCAGCGGTGGGGAGAAAGTCTTGGAACACGTAAAGTTAATCCATGTCGAGGTTTCTTTCCGCCCCATGCAAGTTGGAAAACCGCTCTTTTGGGAAATCGACGAATTCCTGAAAAAGAGACATTTTAGGCTTTTCGAGTTTATCGGCGTTTCATACCTTAAAGCGATTCTGGTCGTTCACAAGCTCCTGCCGAATTTGCCGTGGAGATGGAACGCTGTTTATTACCGTCAACAGCCTTAGGGTTAACGGGGGGAAACTGCCCTCAGCAGCGGCTTTCTAAGGATCTCTTGAGCAGATTGTGATGCTTGTTGCGTCTCATCGTATTGTCCCTTCTGTAACCCCTCTTAAGGCTGCCGTGACCTTCTGCGGCGAGTCAAACTGTTTTGTCACGTGAGTCGCAGATGGACTCGAGCGGGCACTCCGCGCACCGAGGCTTGCGCGCCTGGCAGACCTTTCTTCCAAACCAAATCACCTGGTGGCCAAAGGGTATCCAGCGCTCGAGCGGGACAAGCTTGATCAGATCCTGCTCGACTTTCTCCGGAGTGTTCTGGGTTGAGAGCTTCAGCCGATTTGCGATGCGGAAAACGTGGGTGTCCACGACCACGCCCGTGGGTATGCCGTAGGCAGTCCCCAGCACGACGTTGGCCGTCTTTCGCGCCACGCCGGGCAGGGTCAACATTTCCTCCATTGTTCGGGGGACCTGAGCGCCAAAATCGGTCACCAGTTTCTTTGCCGTTCCAATAATGTTCTTGGCCTTGTTGCGGAAGAACCCCGTGGAGCGGATCTCCTCTTCCAGAACCGGCTGCGGCAATGCGGCAAAGTCTTGCGGGGTGGGGTATTTCTGGAACAGTCCGGGCGTGACCTTGTTCACCCTCTCGTCGGTGCACTGGGCGGAGAGTATAGTGGCCACGAGGAGTTGGAAGGCATTCTCATGCCGCAGCGCGCACTGAGCTTGGGGAAAGAGTTGGTCCAGCGCCGAAAAGATCTTCTCGAGACGTTCTGGCGAAGCATAGTCCGTCTTCGGCTTGGCTCTCGCTTGCTTTTTGATCGACTTGGCTTTGCTGGGCATGGTCGCTCCGCCTACCCTCCAAGGAGGTCCAAGACTTCCGCCAGTTCACGATGGATGCAGGTGAACGTGGGCGTGTCACGCAGGGTATAACTGGTAGCCTCGCTGTGGCGAAGTTCCATCACCAGGTCCACAAAGTGCTCGGGCTTGTCACTTTCAAACGCCACGACGAACTCCTGGTCGTCGAGCCCGAACGAATAAGTGGTGTTCAGCCTCACCGTCGGATACTTGTGGCCGATTTCGATATGTTCGTCCATCATACCTTGGCGGGCATGTTTAGTTAGCCGGTACCAAGCCTTGCTTTTCACGAACGGGTAAACGAACAGGTACTTGAACTGGCCGGGGACCAGCCTGAGGCGCGTTCCTTCCTGGCCTTCGTGCGTGTGCTTATCCACGTAAACGGAGCGCTTGGTCATCGACAAGTAGGAATACGGCGTGGTCAGGTAGTTGCCGAGCCCCGTGGCCAGAAGTTGTGCGCTCATTTCCTGGAGCTTCAGCGGGTCGTAGCCAATGCGCCAGAGCATGAAGTCACAATCGCCGCGGATGCCCACCAGCGAATACGCGACCACGAGCATATCCTGTTCGGAGCTCCTCACAACCTCAACAAACTCACACTTCCCCTTCTTGCGCTCTTCTGCCGGCAGCCGCCGCCACACCGGGTCGACTTTGTAGAAGGCGAAGTTGACGTACTGGCGGCGGTCGTCGCCGCTCGCTTCCCGATGCTTCTGTTCCATTAAGACTTCCGCTCCCGCTCGAGATTACTGGTTATAGAATAGGCCGGCAAGTGCGGCACAAAGCTTCCAAGGGACGCCAGCCTGCGCGGCATCCTTTGGGAATGCGGTGACAAGAGCCCTCGCACGGCCATGCACGCCTGTTTCCGGTTTCTCGCGCCAGACAAGCTCTCAATATAGCATGAAAGGCCATGGGTTCGCCTGAACCCCTAAGTACGGACCTGATGCTCTTTATTCTGACTCCTTCCGCCATACTCACCAGTCTCACCGCCACCTGCAAGCGCCTCAGGCTCGACCCCTTCGCCTACCTACGCGACCTCTTCGACGTATCAGCCGCCATCCCCAAAGCCGCCCGACCGAGTTGCTTCCCGACCAGTGGAAGACAGCCCGCCAACCAGCCCCTATATCCTAAGGCGGTGAAATTCTTTTGCCTCGGCCGAAAAATGCGCATCTGATAATTTGGAGACGTTATGTAGGCAGAAAAACCGCCATGCCCCGCGACCTGCTCGAGATTCGGGGTGGCGTTGTTGCGACAATTCAGAGTATAATTCATTGTAGACGCGGCCGAAGTCTGCGCATCCAAAGTAATTGATGTTTTACAATTGGCTACGCTTACAGCGTGTCGGCTTGGCCCTGCTGCTTATCTTGGGCATCCCATTCACTGCTCAAGGGGCCCTTCCTGGCACCCAGAAACTTCGAGGAGAAGTTGTAGACCAGAACAGCGCACCCATTGCGGGCGCGGTCTGCACCTTGCGCGGCCGAACTCTGCCCGAGCAGGGGCGTCGTGTAACTACTGGTGATAAAGGGATTTTCGAGTTTACCGGGCTAATTCCAGGAACCTACGGGGTGACCTGTGCCTCGGTGGGTTACGAACCGGTCGCCAAGACGGACATCCAAGTTACCGAAAACGAAGAACCCATAACCCTCCAGATCGAGCTTCCTTACGAGGTTGTGGTCCACTCGAAGGTGGAAGTTACTGCCCAAGCCCCCAAGGCCACAGCGCAAGCGGCGGCTCCGCCCGCGACCCTTAGCAACCAGCAGATCAAATCCCTGCCCCTCGTTGTGCAGAAGTTTAAAGCCGCTTTGCCGATGATTCCGGGTGTAATTCGCACCCCGGATGGCAGGCTCGCAATCAAGGGCGCCATTGAGAACCAAGGAACGCTGCTGGTGGATTCCGCCGAAACGGTTGATCCGGTGACGGGCAGCTTTTCCATTGACGTTCCCCTCGACGCGGTGGAATCGGTGGACGTTTTCAAGAGCGCCTACCAGCTCGAGTACGGGCGTTTTTCCGGCGGGCTTACGACCGTCCAAACCAAAGCACCCTCGAGCAAATGGGAGTATGAGCTGAATGATTTTGTGCCCACGCCGCGCATCCGCTCCGGACAATTGGTGGGAATCGAGAGCGACGCCCCGCGCATTTACTTTTCCGGGCCCTTGAGGGGAGACAAGCTTACCTTTTCGGAAGCCTTCACTTACGACTTCTCCCGTCAGCCCGTCCGCGGATTGGCTTGGCCGCACAACGAAACGAAAAAGGAGGGATGGACTTCTTTCTCGGATTTGTATTACACCGTTTCGCCCCAGCACTTGACCAGGGTCGACGTCAAATTTTTCCCCGTGCGGCGGCAGTTTGACAACATCGATTCCCTCATTCCGCAGCCGGCTTCCGCCGACTACGCCCAGAGCGGCTACTCGATCGGGGGGCGCGATCACTATCTGTTCCAAGGCGGCGGGATATTGACCACCATGGCGCAATTCACGGATTTTGACAGCTACTCGCACGGCCAAGGCGTGCAGGACTTGCAGATAACTCCCACGGGCTGGGAGGGCAACTTCTTCAACGCTTGGAAACGCAGTAGCGCTCAGCAGGAGGTGCAGGAAAGCTATCTTTTCCCCGGCAAACACTGGCACGGCCGGCACGATTTCAAGGTGGGGGGCGACGTCATTCACCGCGCGTATCAGGGAACCAGTATTTACCACCCCGTGCAACTGCTGCGGGCCGACAACTCCTTGGCCGAGGAAATCACTTTTGGATCCGCCGGCCAGCTCACCACCTCCGACACGGAACTCGCCGCCTTTGCCCAGGACCACTGGACTTTTAACGACTACCTTTCCATCGATTACGGACTGCGAATTTCCGGCCAGACACTCGGTGAACCCGCGGCAATTTCGCCGCGCGGGGGCTTCGTGTTCTCGCCACGCAAGAAGGGCAAGACGATTTTCCGCGGCGGCGCCGGCATCTTCTATGACCGCTTGCCACTTCTCGCCGGAGATTACACCCAGAACCCCACCCGGCAAGTTACCCTTTTCGACACGAACGGAGTGGCGCTTGGTCCTCCCATCGTCTACCGCCCCTTTTACGAGGAATTTAAGGAAGGTGGCCGCGAGGTTGTTCCCTCTGAAGCGAACCTTGGAAGCACACCCTACAACTTCACATGGAATGCGGAATTCGATCAGGAAATACGCCGTGACATCATCGCGCGCGTCAGCTTCCTGACCAGCCGCACCCATAATGAGTTCACCGTCAATCCCGTAGCCCTCTCGCCCACCAGTGGCTTGCTGCTGCTTTCGAACCTGGGCGCGTCGCGCTACCACGAGTTTGAAGCCACGCTGCGCCTGCGGCCTTCCGAAAAGGCGGACCTCAATATTTCCTACGTCAATAGCCAGGCGCGCGGCGACCTGAACACCATGGCCTCCGTCTACGTTCCCTACGAGCAGCCGGTTATCCAACCGAATCTGTTCAGCACGCTCCCCACCAACGTCACCGACCGCCTGGTGGCCTGGGGGCGCTTCAAGCTTCCGCAGAAGTTCATCGTCAGCCCGCTGCTCGATTGGCACTCGGGCTTCCCTTATTCCCTTTACAGCGATTTGCAGAATTACGTGGGCCCCCCCAACAGCCTCCGCTTCCCCGCCTTCGTTTCTCTTGATGTGCAGGTCTCCAAGGATTTCCAGATTCCTTTCATTCCCTGGGTGCGTAAACACGCCCTGCGGGGCTCGGTCCGCATCTTCAATCTCACAAACCACGGTAACTACCGCGATGTGTATAACACCGTAACGTCACCCTACTTCGGCAGCTACGCCGGCTTCCAGCATCGCTTCTACGACCTATCTCTCGACGTCGTGTATTGAACCCGAATTCGGAAGTTAGCGTGGGTGCGATGTGCATCTTGTAGGGGCACAGCGTCCGCCGCGGCGGATGCCCCTACGCCCGGCCCCGCACGACTTTGTTCCTCCGGTATCTGCGTCGAACGGGCATCGAATCAGGTGATTCGGCTCGAACGGGGGCTGCCAACTTTCGAATTCGGGTTGAAAGGCGCCTCCCCGCCTCGGCGGAGGGCATCGCAAATCCTGGTCCTTCGCTGCGGGTGGGAATCTGTTACAATTTGGCTTATCAAGGCGCTCGAAACAACATGGCCACCAGTTACAAATCGGACCGCGAGGGCTACCCCAGGTAGGCGCGCACGAGATAGGAGATTCCTATCAACAATAGCAGGACGTTCGCAGTCAGGAAGATGTGTTTTTTGAAAGCCTTGTGCAGACCAGCGCCCCAGGCTATGAGGCACGTGGAAAACACCGCGGCCCCATAAAATCCCACCAAGCCCCCGACAAAGAAAGGGACCACGTGCCCGTAGCCACGAACCCGACCTTCCGCCAGGATGGGCCCGGCAATGGTGCCCCAATAGATCCAGGTGCCTGGTGCGGCCACCTCCGCCAGCGTGGCAGCGGAAACACCCGCGATCGTATAGCCCGCAGAATTCGCCATTTCTTCCTGCGTTTTGCGGCGCAATTCCCATAGCGAGTGGCTGGCAAAGCCTATCAACACCAAGCCCCCCACATACGCAACATAGTGGACGATGCCAAGGGGGATGAACCGGAAAAACAACAAAGTCACGAAGAGAAAGGCGGCATCGACCACGAGGGGCGGCACGATCAGGACGAAGATGGCGCGCGCCCAGCGGCCCAATCCCACCTGCGTCAGGGCAATCATCTGCAGAGGGTTGGGAAGCATCCCTCCCACCATTCCCATGCCGGCGCCGAGGATAAGTAGGTCCATAAGAGCGACCGGCGATGTTATGCGGTCGGACAGAGAATGTAAAGCGCCGCGAGTGCCAGTTCGGCGGCACAGAATCTGGAACCCGGACCGGATCCTGCAAGCGCTTTCGAATTTCCCCCTGTCCCCCCTGGGGAAGGGGACCGGGATAAGGATGTCCTTCCCTCTCGTGCTCGGGCATGAGACCTTTGTTCGCTGCTGGCCCCTAAGCGAGGAGCGTTGGGGCGAGTCGAACAATTAAGCAATTCCATTGCGAAGCTCCCGAGAACGCGGTAGAGTCCCGCGGGCCGGGAGATCATGTAACCAAGGCCCCCCTTTGAAACGTCAATGATTAAAGTTGACGGTAGTCCGGACCGTTTCGGGGAGAGAATGCGCTGGGGGAACCCCTCATGAGGCAGAGTTCGGCAAAATCCCAGGGGGCGCGAAGCCAAGAAAATTCTAGTCTCCCCCCAATCCTGGCCTCGAACGGGGAGGGTGTTTTTGTTGGGAAAAGCGCTGGTTGCACTAAGAGTCCGTGCCAAACGTCTGCATTGAGGAGCCGCGATCAATGAATATTCTCGTAGTGGGTGGGGACGGGTATCTGGGTTGGCCGCAGTCAATGTACCTGTCGAGGCAGGGGCATCGTGTTGGTATTGTCGACAATCTTGCCCGGCGCGCCTGGGACCAGGACTGTGGAACCCATAGTTTGACGCCGATCCAGATGTTGCCCGAGCGGGTTGCTCTGTGGAAGAAGTTAACCGGTCGCCAAATCGAGACTTACATCGGGGACGTCCAGGATTACGATTTCCTCGCTGAAATCGTGTCCCAGTTCTCCCCCGACGCAGTGGTGCATTTTGGCGAGCAACGCAGCGCCCCGTATTCCATGATCGACCGCGAGCATGCCGTATTCACCCAAACCAACAACGTCGCCGGCACCCTGAACCTGCTTTATGCCATAAAGGAGTTCAGCCCCAAGGCGCATCTCGTCAAGCTCGGCACCATGGGGGAATACGGAACCCCCAACATCGACATCGAAGAGGGATTCATCGAGATTACGCACAACGGCCGGAAGGATGTCCTTCCCTACCCGAAGCAACCGGGTTCCTTCTATCACTTGTCAAAGGCTCATGATTCTCACAACATCATTTTCGCCTGCAAGATCTGGGGGATTAGCTCGACGGACCTTAACCAAGGTGTCGTGTACGGTGTGAAAACGGACGAAACGATCCTCGATGACGGCTTGGCCACGCGCTTTGATTACGACGGTATCTGGGGCACCGTCCTCAACCGGTACTGTGTGGAGGCCGCGATAGGAAGGCCGATCACGGTATATGGCCGAGGCGGGCAAACCCGCGGCTTCCTGGATATTCGCGACACGCTTCGGTGTATCGAGCTCGCCATCCTGAAACCGCCTCAACCCGGTGAGTATCGGGTCTTCAACCAATTCACCGAGCAGTTTAGCGTCCTTGATCTGGCCAACTTGGTGCAACGGACCGGCAGTCGCAAAGGGCTTCAAGTCACTATCGACCATCTGCCTGACCCGCGGGTCGAGGCAGAGATTCACTATTACAATGCCAAGCATAGCAAGCTGCTTGATCTGGGCTTGGTCCCCCATAATCTCTCCGATGTTCTGCTCGATTCAATCATGGATGTGGTGATTCGATACCGGGACAGGGTGAGAGGAGACACCTTGCTGCCACGAGTCAATTGGCGGAGCACTCGCAATCCATCCTCTTACCACACAGCCGGGTTGCCTTCGGCTGAATCTGCCGACGCAGAGAAGCAGCCGATGCAAGATGCGCGGTAGCGAACCCGACCATGTTTGACAAAGCCTGAGTGGACAGCATTGCAGGTTGCCGGGATTTCTTAAGAGCTCAAATGCTCAAAAATACCGACGGTCAACGCCCTCGGGTTCTTATTCTCACTCTGCACCATGGGTCAACTCACGTGCAGATCTCGCGCGCACTCGAAAAGGGCCTTCTCCATTTGCGGCCGGACCTCAAAGTGGAGGTTGTGGATGCGCTGGCGCATTGCGCGCCGTGGTTTCGGGCCTATTACAACTTGTACGAGATCCCACTGAAATACTGGCCAGGACTTTGGGATTACATCGAAAGCCACCAGTTTGAGGGTGAAACCAGCGGGCCTTGGTGGCTTTATCGGTTGGGCGCCCGCCCGCTGTTCCGATTCATCGAAGCTTTTGCGCCCGACGTGGTCGCTGCCACCGAAGTCGGCCTCGGGGAGATCGCCGCCATACACAAGCGCGAAACCGGGGCCCAGTATTCCCTGGTCGGCATGCAGACCTTCGCCTATGAACGGCCGTGGGCACAGCCGGAGGTTGATCTGTTCGTATCCTATCCCGGGGAAGTTGCTGCCCAGATCAGAAGCCTGGGCGTGCCGCCGGAAAGGATCCTCGAATGCGGAGTCCCCGTGGACCCGGCGTTCGGCTCGTGTTCCAATCGGTCAGCGCTGCGCGCGCGCCTCGGACTTCAACAAAACCTTCCTCTGCTCCTGGTCAATTTCGGTGGGTCGGGAAAAGGAAAATCGCGGGAGGTTGTATCCGAACTCCAGAATGTTCAGCAGCCCTTCCAGGTAGTTCTCATCTCCCGGCGTGACGAAAGCCTTCGAAAAGAACTTCTGCGACTTACCGCGGGGATGGCCCACGCGCGAGTTCTAAGTTGGGTGGACAACATGCACGAGTGGATGGGTGCGGCAGACTTGCTTGTCAGCCGTGCCGGGGGCGGCATCGTGGCGGAGTCTCTGAACTGCGGATTACCGATCCTGGTGTTCGACGCCCCTCCCGGCAACGAACGCCGATTTTGCCAATTGATTGAAGAATGTTGGCATACAGGTTACTGGGTAAAGCGGCCCGGTGAGCTCGCAACTCGGATCGACCACCTGCTTCGACAGACGGAAGAGCTTGAGCAACTGCGCAGCAACGCGCTCCGGCATGCTTATCCGGATGCCGCGCGCATCGCCGCGGAGGCCATCTTGCATCTGCGAGAGAAGCCTGAGGACGAGAGGCTCCTGCCCAAGCTGGACGAACAATCCCAAGGTTGACGTAGGAATCCGGCAGGAACCACTGCACAGCCCGCCAACAAGCTACTTTTCCTTGATCGATTCCATTACAGGCGAGATGGTGACCGGGAAACGGGGGAATATGATCGCATGCCCTGCCGCGGCGGGATCGGGCAGGAAGATCCAGGCGGTGAGCAGAAACCGGGTAGCGCAGAGTCTCGCCTTCCAGAGACTCTGCGGCTTTTGATCGCGCAGCAAGACCCCCGCGATGAGCAGAAACCGGGTAGCGCAGAGTCTCGTTCTTCAGAGACTCTGCGGCTTTTGATCGCGCAGCAAGACCCCCGCGATGAGCAGAAACCGGGTAGCGCAGAGTCTCGTTCTTCAGAGACTCTGCGGCTTTTGATCGCGCTTCTGACTTCTGCCTTTCCAATCCCAGGCGGCGCAAACGGAACATGGAAGCGGATCATACGCCCCATTGCACATGCTGGCTGGCGCAGAGCGCAGCTCTGCGGTGCACAGACAGGGCTGAAATCAGGCGGAGCCGATCACTCTCAAAAAGCTTGGCGCGGCGACAGGTGGTGCAGGCCAGGAGTGGCAGCCGTCCCCGCGCAGAGTGCCGTTTGTGGGTGGGCATGACGAGCGCTAATATAGCAGGCTGAAGCGCAGAGCTGCGCTCTGCGCCAGCCAGCGGTCAATTCCAAAGACGAATTGACGGTGGCTACCTCCGGGTCACACAACCTCGGGCGCCGTTCGAACTGTAATCTCTGCGCTTGTAGCTTCCCATCTTGCGCAACTCGATCACCAAGCGTAAGGCGTCGTTAACCCGAATTCGCAAGTTAGCGTGGGTGCGGTGTGCATCTTGTAGGGGCACAGCGCGCTGTGCCCCTACGCTTGGCCCCGCACCATTATGTTCCTCCGGTATCTGCGTCGAACGGGCATCGAATCAAGTGTTCGGCTCGAACGGCGGCTGCCAACTTTCGAATTCGGGTTAACGGCTCTTTCAGTGCGAAAGGCCTTGCGGGCACCCGCCATTCTCTATACCAACTCGATCGTTACCCGGCGCCCAACCATCGCCGCCGCCCGCTGAAGGGTTGAGAGCGTGATGTCGTTTTTCGGATCAAGCAGACGGTTAACCTGTGTCCGGCTCGTCTTGAGCAGCGCTGCCATCCGCGACTTGGATATCTTGTTTTTCCTCATGGCCTGGGCGAGCTGCCACGCGACGACCTCCTTAATCGCCTGTGCTTGCGCCTCTTCAAAGATGCCTTCCTCCTTGAGGAAATCATCGACGCTCGAACCCATATGTTTCCTGCTCATTGCTCCAACTCCTTATACAGGGCACCGTACCTTATAGTGTACAGATGAGCAAGCTTATTTATTGGAAAGCGGCCACGGCGTCGCCGCCGCGACCTCTCGTGACCGTGGGCTTTTCCTTCGATGACGAACCCACGGTCAATTCCAAAAACGAATTCACCGCGGCTACCTCCGCGTCACAGCACCTCAGGCGCGGTTCGAACTGTAATCTCTCCGCTCGTAGCTTCCCACTTTGGGCAACTCGATCACCAAGCGTGAGGCGTCGTTAACCCGCATTTCTCACCAAGGGTTCGGAAGCGCCTGTCCCGACAATTCGGGGCGGGCTGCGGAAAAACGCTTCTCTGTTGGCAGACGGAGCGAACCTTTGGAGTGCGGCAGCTTGCTGCCGCTTTGCCGCCAGCCAGCTTGCTGGCGGGGAATTGTGCGCGCGTTCGAAATGCCGCGAGCCAGCTCGCGGGGAGGAAAGCGGCAGCAAGCTGCCGCCTTGCCGCCAGCCAGCTTGCTGGCGGGGAATTGTGCGCGCGTTCGAAATGCCGCGAGCCAGCTCGCGGGGAGGAAAGCGGCAGCAAGCTGCCGCACTCCAAAGCTTCGCGCGCCCGCTGGCTGGCGCCCCGATTTATCGGGGCGGCTTTTCTCGACCGCGCCCAAGGGCCTTGGACCTACAAAACAGGCCCGCGCTACTCGCTCAGTAATCACCCGAGCAATTGCCAGGCGGCCCGTGGTAGCGCCCACGTGTGTTAGAATTGGAACTGTCGCTTGGGAGCCAAACCATGCCAAAGGGAAAACGTCAGGAAAGGGTCGCGCCGGTGGACGAAGTTCCGATTCGGTTGCGCATTGAATCGCTCGAGGAAGGCGGCTACGTGGCAACGAGCCCCGATGTGCCCGGCTTGGTCGCCGAGGGGCGCAGCGTCACGGAAGCGGTTGAGATTGCCCAGGGACTGGCGCGAAGGATCGTCGAGTCCTGCCTCGATCACGGCGACCCACTTCCTCCCGCATTCAAAAAATCACACCCGGTCCTGCCCGACTTCGTTGTGCCCGTGGGCATCAGCTAATGGGTCGCCTCGCTGGGTTCAGGTATCGCGAAGTGGCCCGCAAGCTGCGCGCCTTTGGGTTCACCTTTGACCCGCCCCGGTCCGGGTAGTCATGAAATCTGGCGGCACGCTGTCACGGGCCGCAAAGTCACCCTGCCCCACCATGCGCGCGATATGGCAGAGGGCACGCTTCGCGCCGTCCTGCGCGAAGCCGGTATCGACGTTTCTGAATTCTTGAAAACATAGTAGAAGGCTGCCCGGGCAGGTACCCAGCGGGCAGCCACGGTGTCGCCGCGGCGACCTCTTGTGACCGTCGCTTTTCCTTCGATGACGAACCCGCGGTCAATTCCAAAGACGAATTGACCGTGGCTACCTCTGGGTCACAGAGCCTCAGGCGCCGTTCGAACTGTAATCCCTGCGCTTGTAGCTTCCCACCTTGCGCGACTCGATCACCAAGTCAAAGGCGTCGTTAACGGCTCTTTCACTGCGAAAGGCCTTGCGGACATCGGGGTCCAGGAGAACGAGATTTGTACCCGCCTGGTAGCGCAGGGTTTCGCTTTTCAGAACCCTGCGCTCTGCCGGCGGCGCGGTAAATTGAGATTGCGGACTCCAGATTTCACAGATGCAGGCCGGGGATCGATAGGCTACATACATGGCCTATCAGGAAGGGCACGAGCCACCCCGTGTGGCATAATAATACACATATGCTCTATCCCGTATGTGCTCCGGGATGGTCCTAACCCCTTGAAAAGAATTTGGATAATCTGCCGCGGAGGCAGAACACTGCAAGGAAAATGAGACGCATCGGAAAAATGGAAATCCCGCTCACTCCTGCGACAAGAAATCGAGCAGTTGCCGGAAGGCTTTACCTCGGTGCGAGACAGCGAATTTCTCTTCCGGTTTCAGCTCAGCAAAAGTCTTGCCCAGCGGGGCGTAGAAGAAGTAGGGGTCGTACCCGAAGCCTCCTGTCCCACGCGGTTCATCAAGGATAACGCCGTGCGCTCTTCCCTCGGTGAGACAAAGAATCCGGCCACACTGCGCCAGCGCGATGATGCAGACATAGTGGGCGGCGCGGCGGGAGGGCTGGTTCTCGACGCGCGGCGGAATCCCGCGCTCCTCGAGGGCCGCGCGAGGACTCGCCGGGCTTGAACCCGCCGCCGTCTCGAGGCGGCGCAACTCTTGCAGCAACTTGCAATTGTTTTCGTCATCCGATGCGTCGGGTCGTGCGAAGCGGGCGGAAAAGATCCCCGGCGCGCCTTGAAGCGCATCAACACTGATCCCAGAATCGTCCGCGAATACCGGGCCGGAGACGTACGCACTGTAATGCAGAGCTTTCTTGCGCGCGTTCTCTTCAAAAGTCCTGCCATCTTCGATGCAAGCTGGAAGGCTTTCAATTCCAGGTAAAGGGTTCACATGGATGCCGCGCGCTGAGGCCGCCTCACGGAACTCCCGGAGTTTACCAGGATTGGAGGAGGCCAGATAGAGCGGTGAGTGAAGAGTGATGAGTGGCATGCTCGAAGTCGAAAGTCGAAAGTCGAAAAGCGAAAGTCGAGAAGTCGAAGGTCGAAAGTCCAGCGAGCACAGGTTTTATTGATTTCTGCAAGATACAGTGGCAACCATTCTTCGTAGCGCCGCCGTCCCGGCGGCATTCTGCGGGGCCGGCACGATCCCGGCGCTACCCCTGACGTATCACTGTATTATGCAAGCCTCTATAGCTATCAGGTTTCAGGTGCCAGGAGGGAGCTTGCCGCAAGTTCCCAACAACTGACCACTGACCCGCCGCGGCGGGACTACTGACGGCTTCCCTTGTCCGCTACGCAAGGGCCGGGGAGAGTTCAAATTTCAGGATCGAACGCTGGATGGCAAGGAGTTGCTGGATGCCCGGCCGCGCCACTTCGATCAGCCTGTTCAGATCGCCGACGCTGAAGGGTTTGCCTTCCGCGGTGGCTTGCACTTCGACCAGTTGGCCAGAGCCGGTCATCACCACATTCATGTCCACCTCGGCGTTCGAGTCCTCGGCGTAAACCAGATCGAGTAGGGTTTCCCCGCCCACGATGCCCACGCTGACCGCCGCCACGTAGTCCTTCAAGGGAATTCGGCGCAGGGCCTTGAGTTCCACCAGCTTCTGGAACGCCATGCCCAGCGCCACGAGCGAACCGGTGATGGAAGCGGTGCGCGTCCCTCCATCGGCGCGGATCACATCGCAGTCGATCCAAACCGTGCGCTCACCGAGAGCCTCCATATCGGTCACGGCGCGCAACGATCTGCCGATCAAACGCTGGATCTCCATGGTGCGGCCGACCTGGCGGCCCCGAGTCACCTCCCTCGGGGTGCGGCTTTCGGTGGCGCGGGGAATCATGGCGTATTCACTGGTGATCCACCCTCGGCCCGTGCCTTTCTGGAAAGGAGGAACACCATCTTCGACCGAGGCCGTGCAAATCACCTGAGTCTCACCCAGACGAATGAGCGCCGAACCCTCCGCGGAATTAATGAATTGCGGAACGATTTCAACGGGCCTGAGGTGGGTAGCGGGACGCCGGTCTGGACGAACCAGCTTGCCGCCGGAATAGAGAAGACCCGTCAAGGGTCTTGGCATAGTGGACATGCAATCTCCTGAGCGATGAGGGCGTGCCTAGCAAGATGCTGAAAAACCCGTCTGGCCTGTCATTGCGAGGAGTCCGTCAGTTGACGGAGACGACGAGGAATCTCGCCCCGATCAGATCGGGGTTTCCAGAGCCAGATTCCTCTCCCGCAGGGCGGGATCGGAATGACAACGTTCACAAACGTTTTTAAGCATCCTGCGAACCATCGCTTTCTCGCGGGATGAACCCGCAGTGACGTTTCAAGGGCCGGATTTGATGAGGGTTGGATCGGGAACGATGGCTTCCGTCAAGTCAGCGTGCCCCTCCAGGGTTTCAACTTCCTGGCCCTGAATTAGGATTTTAACCCGTTTTACCGAAGGAATGTTGGCGGTGATTGAATCCACCATGGAATAAACGGAAAGAGACTCGGTTTCAATTCCCGGACTTATACTGCTGAGGAGATCATTCGAGAGGTCCACATAAGCAGTTCCTTCCAAGGTCAGGAAAACGGCGCGAACGTCGGTTGAGACAGCCAGGGGGTGACCAAGGCCCTGATGTGATCCTGCCGCCAGCCCGAACAGAACCTGCCGAACTCGATCATCCGCTGACGGCGCCCATTTGACCGGCCGATTCTCGGGAACCAGCTTGCGGTCATTGAGGGAAGGGAAGTAAAGGACGGCAATCTCATTGGGCCCGGTGCCCGACTGTAAAGCTGCCTCGCTCAAGCGCGCCTTGGCAGATTCGTCACTGTGCAAAGGCAGTTCAAAGAAGATACGCCTGGCCAGAGAGCGCAGATAGAAGAGCCCCCCAGCGAAGACCACCAAGAGGGCGACCCAAAGAAGTTTGGCGCGGAGGCTCATGTCTCAGGTACCTCCACCTTGCAAAGCGGCGAGAACTTCCGCCACGGCGGCAGAAAGGTGCTGTTGAAATGCGGGGTCGGTCAGAGGGCCGGCGTCGTTATCGGGTGTTAAGCTGCCGATCTCGATCGCCACGGCGGGCGCGTTCACACTGCGTAGTGTGCGTACCGGGGCCGCCGTGGGCATATCCGCTGTTAGCCCGGCAATCAGAGCGAACCGTTGCTCGAGGGCCTGGGCGAGTTGGCGGCTTTGGTCCAGGTAGGCTTCCTGGACTTGATTCCAGGGCACGAAGATCGACCTTGCCTCGCCGCCGGGGGAAGGGAGCGGCGGACTGGGAGGTTGGTAAGTGTAAACCGCAATCCGTGGCGAGCTGCCGCCCAAATCGCCGGCATGAAAAGTGAGGAAATAAGCGGCACCCCCCACATTTGCCGCCACTGCACGTTGCTCGAAAGTGGCATTGACATCACCGGTGCGCGTCAAGACAATCCGGTATTTCCCCGTCGAAAGCAATGCTAGGCGGACACGTGCCACCAGTTGCGCGACCAGATCTTTTTCGGTGACACCTTCACGACTGTGCCCGCCCGCGTCGTCGCCGCCATGCCCGGCATCCAGGGCCACGACCGGCAAAGGCGGGCCAGGCTGCGTGGCCGGCCCTTCTTCCGTGACGCCGGGTGAAGGCGCTGGTGTCGCCGACGCACGGGCAGTTGTGCGAGTCGGCTGGGAAGGCGGGGGCGTTTGGGAAAGGGGCGGGGGCGGCTTCAACACGTCGGCCAGGAGAACCTTGCCTCCTTCCGCCACTGCGGGGTAGAAGTTTAGCCCCCCCGCCGAAGGCGTGATGACGAGCTTGGGCAGCCCATCCTGGTCGTCGAAGTGGACGTCGGTTACATAGGAATTCTGGAAGTGGAAGGATTGTTCAAGGGGTTCGATGGGGTGGTCTCCCAGAAACATCACCCACTTGCCATTCATTGATGCCGTCCGAACGGTTACCTTGTC
>Ga0208038_1001062_pt1 | contig 16521 bp, 12 predicted proteins | sample June2015DPH_16_1_FD_184714 | JGI IMG/M metagenome (GOLD analysis project Ga0208038, IMG submission 184714) | Peatland microbial communities from SPRUCE experiment site at the Marcell Experimental Forest, Minnesota, USA - June2015DPH_16_100... | ecosystem: Environmental > Terrestrial > Soil >...
GCCAAGTTCAAAGGGCCGAAGTTCGGGGTGCCGGGAATTCGCAAGGCGCTGAATGTTGCGGAGCGGCCTCTTTCCCTCCACATCATTAAGCCCAAGATGGGGATGACACCGAAGCAGGTCGGGGAGCAGTGCTACCAGACGGCGCTGGGCGGGGTGGACATGATGAAGGACGATGAGATGACCAGCGATTTGTACAACAGCAACTACGAGGATCGTCTGAAAGCCGTGCTGGAGGCGCAGGAAAAAGCGGAAGCAAAGACGGGCAAGCGCACGATCTACTTTGTGAGTATTACGGACGAGCCGCGCCGCATCTTCGAGAAGGCGGCACGGGCGGTCGAGTTGGGGGCCCGAGGGTTACTGGTGTGTTACTCAGCGGGTCTGCCGGTGATCCGGCAACTGGGGGAAGACCCCGCGGTCAACGTACCCATCCTGATTCACGCTTCCCACATGATCGCCGCGCAGCCTCGAATTTCCTGGCCGGTTTTCGCCAAGCTGGTGCGGCTGTGCGGAGGGGATCTGATGCTGACGCCCACCTACTGGTCGAGTATACCCATGGTGAGTTTGGAGGAAGGCATTCGGACGGCGCATGTGAAACTGGCGCCGCTGGGTCACATCAAGCCGATGTGGCCGATGCCCTGCGCCGGCGTGTACCCGGGTCTGACACCGATTCTGGTTGGAGAATACGGGCCGGACATCGTCATTCCTGCGGGCGGGGGGATGCTGGGGCATCCGGACGGATACATGGCTGGAGCCAAAGCGTGGCAACAAGCGATTGCGGCCACCATGTCGAAAGAGAATTTCCTTGAATATGCGAAGAGGCCGGAAAACAAGGAACTCCGTCGAGCGCTGGAGAAATGGGGGTATATTGAGCGGCCCCGGACGCCCTGGCTGCGCGTGGCGCCGAAGTTTCATCCCAGGCCGATGAAGTTCGAAGACTAAGAGGAGGCTTTCATGATCGAGGATTATGCTTTCGGGGCTTGTCTACCGACTTTTGGAAACTGCGCGGATCGCTACTGTCTGAGCGGTTACGGCGGCGGCGGGACAACCATGGAGGAGATGCTTGACCTTTCTCAGCAAGTCGCCGGACTGGACGGCCTCGAACTGGTGGGGAATTGGCATGTTAACGACCAGAACATCCGCGAAGTGGCGAAGATGTTCAAGGATCGGGGTCTGAAAATATGCATGCTTGTGCCGGACTTGTGGACGCAGGCGAAGTGGGGGCGGGAGAGCCTGGCCGCTCCTGACGCCAAGACGCGGCAGGAGGCGGTTGACGAAATCAAAAAGGTCATGGATTGGGGGGCAGAACTCGGCTGTCCCTATATCGACGTGTGGCCCGGTCAGGACGGATATGACTACTGTTTTCAGGCCGACTATCTCGAGGCCTGGAAATGGCTCCGCGACGGCCTCGCGGCTTGCGCCGGGCACAACCGCCTGGTGCGCATACTGGTTGAATACAAACTGAAGGAACCACGCACCCACTGTTTCGTCAGCAGCGCTGCCAAGGTGCTTCTGCTGTTGCAGGGAATGGATGACGTTGGGGTCTTGCTGGACATTGGTCACTCTCTAGCCGGGGGGGAGAACTTTGCCGAGGCGGCCGCCCTCTTGAGCAGTTTCGGGAAGCTTGATTACCTCCATCTCAATGACAACTACCGAAGCTGGGACGACGACATGATCTTCGGCTCGGTGCATTTGGTGGAGTCGTTGGAGTTCATATACTGGCTGCGGCGGCTCAACTACAAAGGCTGGCTTACCCTGGACATTTTCCCCTACCGTGAGGACGGAGTGCGAGCGGCGATCCAGTGTCGGGATTGGATCCAGGCGCTGTTCCACGCCGTTGACCGTATAGGTCTGGAATCCTTCGCGGAGGTGATCCGCCGGGGTGACGCTTGTGACGCCATCGACTTCGTTCGTCGCGCCCTGGTTGCCGGCTGAGGTTTGTGAACTACATCCCGCAAGAGAACTTCGTCACCATGATCAGCGCTTTTCATGCGTTTGGGACCTATTAGGGCTTCTGGAGCACAAGTTCCAAACTTCTTCGTGGCTTACGAAGAATTTCTTCGATCATCGTTTGGTCGAGCATGGCTGGAATTGGCGATTTCCGATTGGTCCGCCGCGGCGGACCGATTGACAGCGGAGGAAGTTGCCACGCCGCTTTTTCAATCGACAATCGGCAATCAGCAATCGGCAATGAAAACCTGGTCTTCGGTTGTGGTCCGAGGGCCCTTCCCCGTTCGTGGTGAGAAATTCCGGTTAGACACGCGCGGCGCCGGGTTGGAGGGCGGGTCGGGACAGGTTCCACCCCGCCCCTGCGACGCACTTGAACAGGTTTTTCAAACAACTGCAAGCTGGAACCGTCTGTCATCCTGAGCCCGCCGTGCTTTCGGGCGGGCGATCCCCCCGCAGCGGGACTGCCGTTCTTTTTGCGCTCAGCGGCCTACGACAAACTACAGGGATGCTTCGCGGAGTTTACCCTGATCCCGCCGCGGCGGGAGAACGGGCTCAGCATGACAGGATATGCCCCCCAGGGCGATTCAGCTCCGCATGTGCTTAGCGGTGTTTTCGCCATTCCCCGGCACAGGCACGACGGCCTTGATGGGCACCGGCCCCATGGCGTATTCCGTCGGACCCAGGTGTTCTTTGGAATCCATCATCGCCTCCCACGTCACCTCCTGGCCGGTGTACGCTGCGGTCCTCCCCATAACGGCGGTCAGCGTGGCATGGGCGACATGTTCCGCTTCGTTAATCGGTTGGTTTCTGCGGATGGCGGTAACGAAATCCACGTGTTCCTGATCGTAAGGGTTGAACTTTGATTTGCCCGGGTCGGCTCCGGCCTCCTGGTATTTCCAGACGACCTTGCCCGTCGGATCGAAAATAGTGTTCTTGCAATTCGTGTAGCCCTCAGTGCCCACCACGTACTCGGAGACGTCATTTGTGCAGCCGTCAATCTGGCGGCACATGCTTTCCAGGCGCGTTCCGTTCTCGTAAGTGAACTGCACGGCGAAGAAATCGAACTGGTCGCCAGTCACGCGCCGGGCGCGTCCTCCCACACCAACGGCCCTTGCCGGGTTCATGCCCGTGAACCAGAGGATGGTGTCGAGATTATGGACGTGCTGTTCAACGATGTGGTCGCCCGAAAGCCATGCCCAGTTCGGCCAGTCTCGAATCATCGCTTCCATATCCGACCATTCTTTCTTTTTCGGTGTGTACCACAGTTGGCTCTGGTTCCAACGGCAACTGGCCCCGACGATGTTGCCGATGGCGCCATGGGAGAGGCGATTATAGGTCTCCTGATAGGCACGGTCATGCCGCCGCTGTGTCCCCGTCACGACGCACAGATTGTACGCCGTAGCTTTCTGACCAGCAGCCAAAAGCGCGCGCACGCCGGGCGCATCCACGGCCACTGGCTTTTCAATGAAGCAGTGTTTCTTGGCTTCCACCGCAGCATCAAAGTGGATGGGACGGAAATGCGGCGGTGTAGCCATCAATACGATATCCACGTCCGTTTCGAGCAGCTTTTTGTAGGCGTCAAAGCCGATGAAACAACGGTCGTCGGCGATTTGTTGTTGGGCCTTTGTGGCAAGCGTGTCGCGGCAAGTTTGCAGATGGTCCTTGAGGACGTCGGCCAGTGCCACAAGCTTGAGATTCGGCCCTGCCTTTAGAAAGTTTATGGCAGCCCCCGTGCCTCGCTCACCGCAGCCGATAAGGCCTGCCTTGAGCGGCGGACCGTCCGGCGCCACGTCCACGAAGGTCACGGGAGGGTAGGTCTTGGTACAACTTGCCAGCACCGCCCCCGCCCCCGCGACCGCTATCGCTCCAATGAAAGTCCGGCGATTAAGATCCAACTTCCCTTCGTTACCCATGTCATCTCTCCTTTGGAATTTAGTCGATCAATGCTTGTGCGAGTCTCCCGTCCGGCGATTGGCAACCATCGGGATTCCCTCGTCGTATTCCCGGACAACCCGGAATCCCACGTCGGTGCAGTCTGAGTACCACCAAATGCTCTTGGGCGACTGCGGGTCGGTGAGCAGCCATTCGTCACTCCGGGTATGGTCGCGTGCCGCGCAGCGCAAGTCAGCGGCATCGGAGCGATACGAACCTCCACGGACAACATGCTCCTGGCCCGACGCCGGGCCGTGTGGGTCAAGAACCTCGGAGTCGGGGAGGTGCGTGTAGGCTTCGGGGTCATACCAATCCAAGCAGAATTCCCGCACGTTGCCCAACATGTTGACCAGACCCCAGGGATTGGGCTTGGTCCCACTGGCCGGATGAGTTTTGCTCGAGCTCTCCTCGAGATACCACGTGTATTCACCCAGCGGCACGGTCTTCACTCCCCACAGTTGATTCAACCACCGCCGGCGGGTGAACTGGGCGGGGTCGCCGGGAAAGAAGTAGGGAGAAGTCGTACCCGCGCGGGCAGCATACTCCCACTCAGCTTCGGTGGGAAGCCGAAACTTCTTGCCGGTAATCGCAGAGAGCCATTCGCAATACATGGTTGCGGCATAATGGGTCATGGTGATGGCCGGCCTCGAGCCTCTTCCCCAGCCTTGGTCGGGAGAACCGTAGGGCGGCGTAGGTCCCGTCACCGCATCGGGTTTTTCAGAGGTTGGGTTGTCCCGGCTTCTGCCGCGGTTCCCCCGCTGGAGCAGGTAGACTTCATACTCTCTCCAACTCACCTCGGTCCTTTCCATCCAGAAGGGGCTGAGCTTCACCCGTCTCACCGGGCCTTCATCTGGCCGCCGGTAGGGTTCCGACTCGGGGCTTCCCATCAGGAATGATCCGCCGAGAATCGCCACCATGCGGATTCTCACCTCTGAGCCGGGAATGGTCTCCGTGTAACTCTGGAAACCCTGCGGGTTGGGCGGGAACGACTTCTCGAGTTCCTGCTCCTGAGCTTCCGCCTCATCCTGGGCTTCCTCGGCCTTCTTGCCCCGGTAATGTCCCGAGTGCTGATGGCAGTTAATGCACCGCATCTTGTCCTTCGAGCGCTGGTAGTGCAAGTGCCCGTCCACGCCCTTCTTGGAGAGCCCGGCGCTGAATAGGTTGGCGTGACAGCGAATGCACGCGGAGTCGTAAGTGAAAGCGCGGGCAAGCTCGAGGTTCTGCTTGGATTGCCAATCAATCTTATTCAAATCCTTGAAGGTCTTGCCATAGATGTCCTGCGCGCCCAGGCGGGCCTTTTCGGTGTAATACCCGAGCCCCGCGGCGGGGAGGTGACACTCGATGCAATGCGTGACCACCCCGCTTTTCGTGGTGAAATGCGTTGACTTAATCCAGGTCTGCGTGGCCTCCGGGTGCGCGTGGCAAGCCTGATCGCAGAACTTGTCCGAGGAGGTGGCATCGATCCCCGCCTTCCCCCCCAGGAGAATGGTGAAGCCCAGGAGGATGCCAACTCCAATGAGGCTGAGATTCCTGCGACTGAGAACTTTCTTGAGACCGGAAATCATGCTTCTGTACTCACAACACGGAAGAGAAAGTCAAAAGGCAAAGCGCGAAATGCAAAAGGCAAAAGCAAGGTTGAAAGAACAAGTCAAAAGGCAAAACGCAAAGTGCAAAACGCAAAAGTATAACCCCAAGAAGGACTTTTCTGAGTAATTGCAGCCGTTGCTGCGGCTTTGCCTCTTGCGCTTTGCATTTTGACCTATTCTTCCCGGTCCACGGAACTTGCCCTTTGACGTGTTCTTCCGGACGCGGGGAACTAAGGCTCGTCATGGGCATTTTCCTTGGCCTTTCCTTTGGCTGTGGCGACTGATTTCGAAAGGATTGCGCGTAACTGGTTTGATTCGTCGAGGAGATCGTCCATGCGCTCGGCTGAGATTGTGCCGGACTTGACGAGCAAGCGAAGCCAATAATTGGACTCCCACAACTCCTTCAGGGCAATCTGTAGTTTGTGAACAAAATCATCTTTGGACTCTGCTCCCTGTGCCTCTTCGTAGTTCGCACCTGCCGAAGTGCCACTGCGCAGAAGTTGGTCCGCCACACGTCGCCCCACAAGCGTATTCGGCAAAGACTCGACCAGTTTGATGATTCTCGCGCCATATTCTAACAGACGTTCATCCAGATCACGCCTTGCCTCGCTCATTGCGGTCCGTCCTTTGGTTTTGCCTTTTGCGTTTTGCCCTTTGCATTTTGACTTGTTCTTGGTTCTGTTTTCATTTTGGGCCAAGGCATGATGTTGGGAAACCGCGTGAAGAGTAGCGCTTCCATTCACTACCAGCCTGGCGGACCCAGAAGGCCGCCACGCCCGCAAGGGATTCTGCAAGCCGGATTCCATCTGCGACCGGCATTACTGAGAGCGCTGTCGCCAGAGCGTCTGCGGTCGCCGAATCCCGGGCGATCACCGTGGTGCTGGCCGCACCTTCCAGACCTAGGCCGGTGGAAGGGTCAATGATGTGCGAAAATCGCTTGCCGGCGACTTCCACGAATTGCCTGGAATTGCCGGAGGTGGAAACGGCGGCGTCGTGCAGCACGATTGCGCAGGGCGGATTCCCTGGGCCTGTGTCGGGCGTGTCGATGGCAACTCTCCAGCCGGCCTTACCAAGCGGAGGCGCTCCCAGGGCTACCTCTCCCCCCGCCACCACTATGGCTTGACGGATTCCGCGCGACAGCAAGAGAGCCAGCATCTGGTCTGCCGCGTAGCCCTTGCCGATCGCTCCCAGATCCAACTTCATGCCGGCGCGTTTCAGGAAGACGGTCCGGCGCGCGGCATCCAATTCGATGTTTCGGTAATCAACCAACGCTCTCGCCCTCGCCAGTTCCGAAGCGTCAGGCAAGCGTCCCGTTTTGCGGGCGTTTCGCCACAACTCCACCAGCGGGCCGACGGTAACATCAAAGGCGCCGTGCGAAAGCTCGGAGATCCGGAGGGATTTCGCCAGGACATCGTAGAGGTCGTTGCTTACCGGAAACGGGGCTGACACTCCCGCGCGCGCGAGGCGCATGAGTTCGCTGTCCTCCCGGTAGTCGCTCATGATCTGCTCGAGCTCCTCGGCGCGAGCGAAGGCAGCATCTGCCGCTTTCGACGCTGTCGCATCGTCAGGCGAGTAGAGCTCGATGCGAAAGGTCGTCCCCATGCGGGGGAGGGAAAACTCGTAGCGCTTGAGCGGTTGGTCGCGGGCGGAAAGGTTGCAGGGGAGAAGGATGAGGCTGAGTCCCAGGGATAGACTAATTAGCATTGCGTGACGGGGCGAATGAGTGATCGCGCGTTTGAGTGATTGGGTGCTTGAGTGATTCGGTGAATGAGAGAACATTCCCGCTCGTATTTTTCAATCGACAATCGTCAATCAGCAATCGGCAATGAAAACTTGGTATTTGGGTTGCGGCTGAGCACCGTGCTGTGCCCTCGGTGGTGAAAAGCTCTCACCACAGGGGTCACTGAGAACACGGAGCTCCCGCACTGACATATCACCTCGAAAGATCGACCCGCCATTATGATCGGCGCGCGATGCGCTGCGGCCAGCGCGCATTCTCTCGCCATCCACCGAACCTGTCAAGGCAAAGGGATGAAAACTCGAGATCGGACTGCGCCTGAAAGATCGTGGCTGAACCCAGATTAAGTAGGGCCGGTCCCGCAAGGCGGGACCGGCCAGGCCGCCCCGAGGGGCGGCCCTACGGTCGACCTGGGACACTACCCAGCCTTACGAACGATTGCGCGGACTTCTCAGCTTGCATATAATCAGCGCCCGGACGCTCACCCCTCTGTTCTGGAGATTTGTCATGGACCGTCGTTCATTTCTTGGCTTGGCCGCCGGAGCTCTATCGCTTTCCCAGATGACAGCCAGTGCCCGCGGGAACCCGGAAGGCAAGAAGGGCCTGCGGCTTTCGATTACCTGGGGCATGCTGGGCGGCATGCCCGTACCGGAGGCGATGGCGCTGCTCAGCCGTCTGGGCTACGACGCCTTCGAGATGTTTGACTGGCGCAGCCCCGCGTTGCTGGAGAGCTTCGTGGCGGAAAGAAAGAAGTCGCCGCTTTTCTGCGCGTGCCTGGTAGCCAACAAGGGTGTGACGGCGCCCGGCTGTGGCCTCGTGAACCCCCGGGAGCGTGAGGGATTCCTCCGCGAAATCAATGCTTCGATCGAGCCGGCGAAGAAGATGGATTGCAAGCAGTTGGTGGTCTTGACGGGAAACGAGCTGGGAGGGATACCGCGCTCCGAGCAGATGGCCAACGCGGTAGCAGCGCTGCGCGAGGCCGCGCCCCTCCTGGAGAAGCACGGTATCACCGCCGTCATCGAGATTTTGAATACCTATGTCAACCACGCGGGTTACTTTCTCTATTTCGTGCGCGACGGGGCGGAACTGGTGGAGCGCGTGGGAAGCCCCAACGTCAAGCTCTTGTTCGATATTTATCATGTCCAGATCATGGAAGGTAATCTTATAGATAATATCCGAACGAATATAGACCGCATTGGACACTTCCACGTGGGAGATGTTCCGGGGCGCCACGAACCGGGCACGGGCGAGATCAATTACCGCAACGTGTTCAAGGCTATTTACGAACTGGGCGACCGCTTTCCCGGGTCTGTAGCCCTCGAGTACAGCCCCCTGGCCCCCCTCGAGGACGACTTGGCGGCCATGCGCGCACTGGCCAACTTTTCTTAGTAGCGGCGAGTTTACCTCGCTAAATGGAGGCGGCGGAAGCTGTCCCGGTCTGATCGGAGAGCCACCATTTGGCGAGGTAAACTCGCCGCTACAATTTGGTCCGCCGGCCGGCGGATAAAATCGCCGCTACTTCATGTGTTTACCTCAATCCATTCCACGGGGGAACCATCGTCGGTGCGCTCCCGCAGCGGAATGGTGAGCGTTCCATCCTTGACGGGGATACTTACGCTCTTTCCAAGGCGGTTTCCCCAGGCATGTTCGATGATCACGGCCGGCTTCATTTCGGCCCCAGCGCGCCTGATTCTCAGCTCACCGTCGCCATAGGGAACGACCGCGAGCTTGGAGGCTCGCTCGATACCTTCAGCGGTCTTGGAGGCGACAACCACCGAGGCGCTGGTGTCGGCCAAATCACCGAACTTCGCCGCCTCCTTGCCCCCAAACCCGCCGCCAGCCCGCAGGGCCAGCAAAACAACCTCGCCATTTTCCATTCGCGCCCAGGAGGGCGAGCGGGCGCCACGCGTGGGGCTGACATAGTCGGCAGCAATCGGTCGGATGCTGAAGGTATTGGACGGGCGGAGCAGTTGCGCCAGACCGTTATACTTGGCCACACGCTCCGGCGTGGGGCGTTCGTCTTCCTCGTCGCCCGAAAAGCTGTTCAAGGAGCCGAGGGTTCCGACCACGGCGGAGTCAAACCAGATTTCCGGCATCGTGGACCAGTCGTAACCTCCCGAGCCGTAAGTAGGCATTCCGATCTCCCCCAGAAGACCGCTGAAGAAGAAGCGGCGGTTGGCCTCGAGATCGTACTCCTTGGCGCACATGAACAAGTCATCCGGACTGTGCAAGTCAAAGTACTCGTTGAAAAGTGGTGAGAGCGAGTAATACATCACCACCAGGTCAGGATTCTCCTGGCGCATCGCCCGCACGACCACCTCCAGACCTTTCGCCAGAAGCCGCTCGCCTGCCCACTTCATGTCGCTCGGCGCGCCCTCGGCCAACCCCGGAAGCTCGTAACCAAAATCGAACTTCACCAGGTCGGGTTGGTAACGCCGGATAAACTTCCTGGCTAGACGCGCCAAAGCTTCTTGAACCTCGGGCTGCGTAAAATCGAGGAGATAATAGTGGATGGGCCCGTCCGCCTTCACGATAGGTTTGCCGTCCGGCCCGCGCAACATATGGGCGGTGGTGAGGCCCATGTCCCGAGGGTCCTCGCAGCGCATGAAGGCCGCCCACATCCCCAGGCGGTGGCCGTCTGATCGGATGCGTTTGAGAATCTCCTCGAAGTGTGGAAACCTCTCGGCGGAATGCTCCAGAAGACCGTACTTTCCTTCCCACTTGGCGTCGATCACAAACATTCCCGCCTTCATCCCCGAGGCCTTCAGTCCGTCATAGATGGAGATTAGGAGTGGCTCGTCATACCGGGCCCAGTCCTTGCCGGCTGCCACCTCCGCCCCCCAGGTGTTGAATTGAGGGGACAAGACGACGGAGTTCTTATGCGTCGAGTTCTTCTTTTCTTGGACGATGCCCGCCTTCACCAGGTCAAGGTAATAGTGCCGGATCGCTTCGTAGTAATCAGGACCAATCGCCCAATGCCATTTGGCGCCCAACGTGAGTTTTGCGGGACCGCGTAAGTGTTTCCAAAGGTCGCTTCGGTAATTCAGGATCGGGCCGTGCTTTTCGCCCCTGATCTCAAAGAGGAGGTCGCCTGCCGGAACCTCTGCCAGGCCGCAGCAGTAAGCGTCTGAGATGTGTTCGATGAACGCTCCATTCGTCGCTGAGCCCGAATTCAAATGAAATCCACAGAAATAGTGCGCGGGGAGGCCCCATTGCTGCATTAGGCCCGGGCCGAAGGAACCATGGCCGAGCCAGAGGGTGGTGTCCAATCCCATCCCAGGTGGTACGACGGGGCTTATGGCAGAGGACTCACTGATGCCCGGAACAACCAGATAGCTGCTTTCGAGAGAAGGTTCGGTCCGCCCTTCCTTGCACTCGGCAAAATAGTGGACTGCCACCACGTTTTCGGGAGCCGAGGTCTCGTAGACGAACGGGTCTAACCAGAATCCGTCTTCGTCGAACCGCCAACTCACTGTCAAGCGCGCTCCGCCGTTCACCCCATCGTAATTGACCGTAAGCTTACCGTCTTTGACCTCGTGACTCACGGCTTTACCAGAAATGCACCGGGTAGTTCCGCCGCCGGAGTCTGTGGCCACCTTGATTGCCGGCTGCATAACCCCGGACGTCACGAGCCGGCCCTTCTTATCAAGCAGGCGGAAATGATCGTCCCGCGCCGACCATTCAAAGACGTATGAGGCGCCTTCCATACGCACAGTCCCGGAGGTCTCTCCTGCTGTTACTTGCCGGGCGCCGGCGCCAAGCAACGGAGCGGCCTTAGCCGAGAGCAGACTCGCCGCGGAAACCTTTAGGAAGTACCGTCGGTCAAAATAGTTCATGGTTCAAAGCTCCTTCTGTGGTGGCAATCGTAGAGGCGACCTGCCGATAGAGGACATCGGGACAGGTCCCAATCAACAGCATCCCGATCGAGAACATCAGGACAGGTCAGCCCGGCACCTAAGATTCAACGAGCAGGCGGTCACTACGAAGACGGGCGAAAGGTTTTTCAGCAACCTCCTGGTGCAGAACAGGAACTCTACGGCCCAGCCAAGCATAGTCCCGGTCCATCGTGCGGGAGTACTCTACCAGAGTTTTGAGCAAATCGACTGCAACATTTCCAGGCGGGGCGGCGCGGGCGATTCTGAATTTCCATTCCGTATGTGGTAGGTGGTAGGCGGTATGTGGGGTTGTCCCGACCTACGACCTACCACATACCACCTACCGATTCCCACCTACCACCTACGACATACAACCTACTGATTCCCACATCGCCTAACCACCTGTCTTTTCAGCAACATTCCCGCTTTCAACGCGTAACTACCTTTGTTTTCTGTAACATTCCCGCTTCTGTCTGTGCTGCTGAAAGCCGGTCCTTTGTTTTCATAAAGATTCCCGGGTTGCTCGTTCACTTTTTTAAAGTTCCTAGTTCTTTCTTTCCCTGCCGGCTGTGACATCTTGTCCACTGAAATCGTTCTCCCCCCACCTGCCACCTACGACATACCGCCTACTGATTCCCACCTACCGCCTGCGGCCCTCCTTGACGCGTTCTGTTGCGGCCTTCTCCATAGGTCAACCATGCTAGGCTATCATAGTTCTAGCCCCGTGTCAAGAACACAAAGGCAGGATTCGGGACTCAGCATTCAGGCGGCAGAAGGCAGCATGGACCTGCTTTTGCGTCGGCGGTTCGTTCAAGAATTCCTGGTAAAACGGGCAGACCTAAAGAACAGGTCTACGCTAGCCGCTTCAAAGAACGCACAGCGCGAAAACCCTTGACTGTGGCTACGCGCTCGGATCGGCCGGAGCTTATGGGACATGTGGGCAGCCTGGAGGGCCACTGGAAAGGAAGCGGGTTTCAAAGTCGGAATCCTCGTAGCTTGGCGGAGGATCCGTAAACGCCGGGGGACTTTTGGCGGGCAACCTCGGGTTTACTTCGGCAACCACGTTTCAGTGATCTCGATCACTTCTCGGGTAAGCCGACAACACGGCCAAGTGACCCAAGCATCGATAACTTCCCAGGTCACGAGCGACGGAGCAGCCGACTCGTCCCGCTTAATCTGCGCTGATACCACTGTTGGGTCTGTCATGCTGATCCCTCCATGCGGGAGAAGCATCTCGGCATTATTTTTCGCACTGATTGCGCTGGCAAATGCGGGGATTCTTCGTTCGGCCTAGGCCGACGGACTCAGAATGACAGACGGTGGGCTTATCCTCTACGAATGACGGTAATTCTTCTGCGTCTCATCCCGAACTACGCCACCAGATTGTGGCTCGCCAAGTCCACCGTCACCATGTCCGAGGGGGACTTCGAATTCAGCCCTGTCGTCGCGTCGTGGTACTCGATTCGAAGCTGCTGTTGCGTCACGAGCACGCGCAGGTAGCCATAATTCGGCGAATAGTTGTCGCAGCGGAATTGGCCGGTCGTGAAGGGCGGCCGCGGCGGCGAAACCAACTTCCCGAAGGGCGCTTGCGAGTTGTGTCCTCCCATCCCCGCCACCACGTACGGCGTCTGCCGTCCGCCCTCCAGCCGCGTGTATCTCTGGTAGTTGTGCGCATGCCCGGAAAGGACTGCGTGGGGATACACTCCCGTGCTGCTGAAACACGCATCCATCTGCTTCAGCATCGCCGGGCTGCATCCGTGGCGCCCCACCACCTGCGGCGGATGGTGCACCGCCACGATCACCGCTCCCTGAAAATTGTCCTTCTGGATCTGGTTCAACTGGTTCGTGAGAAAAGTGATCTGCTCGTCGCTCACCCGCGGGTATGTCCCGTTCTCGCTCGAGATCACTCCCGGATCTTCCAGCACGTTGCTGTAGAGCCCGATGATGCGCACAAACGGAGCATCGAGGGCGAAATATACGCCCGGTTGAATCATCGAAGTCCGGCTCAATCCTCCGGCCTCGGGCAGCCGCTGAAATCCGCTCGAACAAAATACCTTCTGGAATGCCTGCAAGCTGCCGCTGGGATCGCCCGGATAGACCTCGCCGTCGTGATTGCCGGGGATCGCCAGGATCGGTGCGTTGTAGTCGCGGAAGGGATCGAAAAACTGGTCGTAGTAATATGCGTCTTCTCCGAAGTTGTACACCACGTCTCCCAGGTGGTAGAAAAACGACGGAATATCCGCCGCATTCGCCTCCTGCATGTCTCCGCACATCTTGTCCGCAACTTCCTGCACGGTCTTCGGTCCGCTGGTGGGGCCTGTATCGCCCACGGCGTGGAAGACAATCTGCTTGGCATTCGTGATCGCCGCAACCTTGGCCTTTCCATTTGACCCATAGACGTCGGCCAGCGAAAGTAGCATATTCTTCGGGTCTCGCGGCGGCGGCACGCTCTGAATCAACTGGTTCACGGTTTCCTTGTCCACTTCCTTGTAGTACTGGTTGTCGGTTACCGCGCGCAGGAACTGCGTCGGATCCGGTGTGTACTTGGTTTCCCCAAATTGCGGATCGCTAACGCCGACACCTGGTTGTCCCAGCCGCGCTGGGGGAGCGGCGGGCGCAGCTTTTTCTTTCGACACTGGACGACTATGCTTTCGGGGAGGCTTCGCTTTGGGCATTGGCTTTTTGTCCTTTCTTCGTGATCTTTGAACCCTGAAATCTCAGGAAAGTACCTGGGAGCGGAGATCCGGCGCATCGATGTCGCTCGCCCAGGGCCGTTTAGCTGCGGAAATACAGCATGACCAGTTTAGTCCCTGAGGTAATACTTCTCTCCGCTCTGCTCCGCATGGATTGTATTAACCGGAATCTTCATTTTACTCCCGATTTCGGTTTCGAACGAGGTGGTGGGTGTATACTCCTGTGGGTCAGGACGCGAAAATGGAAAGCATGCCTAGATCGGAAATTCCGGTCCAATAGGAGAGAAAACATGATGAAGAAACTCGCAGGGGCAGTTTTGTTGGTTTCTGCATGTGTTGGGCTGGCCTTTGCCCAAACACAGACGCCACCGGCCAAAGCCCCGAGCGTGGCGCAAGTTGTCAAGCAACTTGAACACGATTGGACTGATGCACAGAAAGCCGGTGATGTTGACAAACTCAGTCAAATCCTCGCCGACGATTGGACAGGCCTCAGCTACGATGGCAGCAAGGAGACGAAGCAAGGTTTTCTGGCGGGCGTGAAATCCGGCGCGGAAAAGCTCGAGTCCTTCGAGTTTGGGCCCATGGATGTGAAGGTGATGGGAAGCGTTGCCGTGGTCCAGGGCAGCGACACAGAAAAGAGCACCAGCAAAGGAAAAGACACCAGCGGCAAATGGGTGTGGATGGATGTCTTCGTGAAGCGCGACGGCAAGTGGGTGGTCGTCCGCTCCCAATCCGCCATGGTGAAGTGAGTTTGACAACCGTATTCTTCGGTGCTGCGCGCGCTTGCGCCTCCTAGCTGAGTTTACTCAGTGCATAGTTGGGAGGAATTTCTCTAGCTGACCCTCGCCAGACGCTGGTACTCGGCCTCAGCGTGCTCGGGGATCAGGACCCAGAGGGTGTAGATGCCGAGCGCCGTCCCAAAGGGGAAGTGGATGAGGCTAATGCAGCCGAGGACGATGGCGAGCATGCGCGCCCAGGGGGTGTGGGCCAAGAGGCCCCATCCAGCAATCACCCCTGCAATGGCGAAGCCTGAAATGAGCAGGCCGATCATGCCCAGGAAGGGAGCCAAGAACAACCGCATGGGTTCGGGAATCGGCATAAGCATGAACGGGAAACGCATATGGCCGAAGGCCATCAGGGCCACGCCCGGGATCAGCCGCAGGACGGAAAGGGCGATCCAGAGGGCGCCAAGCACGCTGACGTGTCTCGCCACGCGCGAAGGTCGGGCGAATCCCGCGCTGGGGCTGGTTTGCGCCGGTAGGCTGGTTGGGCTAATCGAGGATTGAGGCGGTGGCGCGGGCGTGGCCATTGACGCGGGAGTCGGTGCGCCGGAGATGGCCTGGCCGCATTTGCTGCAGAAGATCTGCCCGGGCATGGCCTGGGCGCCACAATGAGCGCAGTACATAAGACCCTCCTTGCTTCCCTGCACTATTATACGCACAACGCCACATAAGAGTTCCCGACGGGCGCGTCCATCACAAGGAGCGCGACCTATCCCGCCTCATCGGGGTGGGCAAGAGCGAGGACCCTCTGCCTTTGCCTTCGGCAAATCGCAGACTCCCACAAAGCGGGAATCTGTGCCAGCCTGTCGAATCTTCTTGCGGAGCGCAGGTTGTCTGAATGAATAATTCGGTACAGCTCTCGACCAATGCACTCATGTGCGCTTGTGGTTCTACTTCCAGCGGGCACCGTGTTCCTCCAGTGCAATCCGCACGAGCTGGCTGCGCGTCCTCACACCTGTCTTCTGGAAGAGTTGTTGGAGTGCAGCTTTCACCGAACTCTCCGAGATGTTGAGACGCGCACCAATTTCCTTATTGCTGAGTCCCTCAAACACCCCGTGCAACACCTGAGTCTCCCGTTCCGTAAACGGTTTGGTCTGGTCCGCCCCTTCCGGGTGTTTTGAAACCCTGACCAAGGACTGAATCGCATTTTCATCCAGCCAGGTTTCTCCTGCCATGACCTTGCGAATTGCCTGCTTGAGGAGCGCTGGCGAACTGTGCTTTGGAAAAATTCCCCCCACGCCCAGGCCCAGCGCCTCAACGGATTCAGCATCACTCATCCCTGCGGTGACCATGAGGAATCGTCCCTGAAAGCCCCACTGCCGGGCTTGGGTAATGAACTCAAAGCCGCGCTCTTTTCCGAGGTCATAGTCCAGCAAGACAAGATCAATTGGCTTCCGACGCAAGACATCGGTGGCTTCACCGACCGATGCGCAAAGAGCTGCCATCACCAAATCAGGCTCGCCCGCCAACAGCCGGCTGAGGCCCTCTCGAAAGAGAGAGTGATCATCGAGTAAGAGAATCCTGATCTTATCCATTCGTTTCTTGCGCACTTTCCTCGTCCCGCCGGTCCGCGAAAGGCACGAGGTCCAAAGCGAAGCAGCACCCGGGAGGTCCTGGTTCGTACCGCAGGTCACCGTTAAATGTCCTCACAAAAGCCCGCGAGAGGTACAACCCCAGCCCAGTGGCTTCCGCCCCTTCCTGGAACGGTTGAAACAGACGTTCAGGGTTGGGAATGCCGTGACCGGTATCGCGGACTCGCACCACGACCCGCTCACCTTCTACGCACGCGCTGACCGTGAACTCCTTCCGCTCCTGGTCCTCCATGGCACGCAGGCTGTTCTTGGTGAGGTTCAGGAGCACCTGCAAGAGATTATGGCGCTCCGCCCACACCCGGGGCAAGGTTTTTGGCACGTGCCAGCGAACGAGCACACCCGACTCTCGCAACGAAGGCCCGGTCACAATGCGCAA
>Ga0208038_1001070_pt1 | contig 16426 bp, 14 predicted proteins | sample June2015DPH_16_1_FD_184714 | JGI IMG/M metagenome (GOLD analysis project Ga0208038, IMG submission 184714) | Peatland microbial communities from SPRUCE experiment site at the Marcell Experimental Forest, Minnesota, USA - June2015DPH_16_100... | ecosystem: Environmental > Terrestrial > Soil >...
GGGCTCGATCTTGAATTACATCATCACGCCAAAAGGCAATCCGTTGATGCTTTTTGGAGGCATTGCCTTGGTGTGCTTGGCAATTTTGCTGGACGCTCTGGCCTACCGAAGGCAGGCGAAGGATCAGACCGTGAGCATTAAAGGGATCGCAATCAGCCTGCTGGGCGGTGTGGTGATGGGACTGTTCTACCCTTTCATCGCCAAGGCTATCAAAGGAGAGAATCATCTTGGTCCGTACACCGTGGCCTTCGTCTTTGCTCTCGGAGTGCTGGTTTCTAATTTTCCGGTGAATTATGTCTTGATGCGGAGGCCGGTTTCGGGACCTCCGGTTTCGGTCGGGGACTATTTTCGCGGAACCGGGGCGTGGCACTTCTGGGGCATCTTCGGCGGCATGTTCTGGGGGGTGGGCACGATTTCCAACTTCGTTGCATCGTACGCCAAGATGGTCGGGCCCGCAGCGTCCTACGCACTCGGCCAGGGCTCGACGATGGTCGGCACAATCTGGGGTGTGTTCGTTTGGAAGGAATTCAAAGGCGCCGATGCAACTACCAAGCGGCTGCTGACGCTGATGTTTGCCCTTTTCATCATCGGCCTTGTGTGCGTGGCGCTGGCGCCGGTGGTAAAGTGATGTTCATATGCAGAATCTGATCCAAGTACTGTTGGTTGGTTTTGCATTCGCCGTGACTTCCCTTCCTGCTGCGCCATCGAGGGTCCCGATCATCCTCGATACCGACATTGGCACGGACATTGACGATGCGTTCGCCCTGGCGCTCGTTATCAATAGCCCCGAGTTGGAACTCCTGGGCGTAACCACCGTGGCTGGCGACACCCAGGCGCGAGCACGCCTTGCCGCCAAACTGCTTTGGGAAGCGGGCGGAACTTGGCGCAAGGTGCCGGTTTATGCAGGCGAGCCTGGAAAGCCCCAGCCGATTGACCAGACCCGCTGGGCAAATGGCTTCACCAGTTCCGCCTTGCATAGAAGCGGAGCAGTTGATTTCATGAAGAGTGAAATCAACCGGCGGCCCGGCAGGGTCACGATCATCGCCATCGGGGAACTGACCAATGTAGCCGCTCTACTGAAATCCGACCCTTCCATGGCGAAGCAGATCAAACTCATCGCCCTGATGGGCGGATCAATCGCTCGCGGTTATGCGCCGGATTCGAAGCCCGAAGCGGAGTGGAACATCAAGTCGAACCCCGAAGCGGCACAGACCGTGTTTTCATCCGGTGTGCCTCTCCTGGTGGCCCCGCTCGACGTCACGGCCATGCTGCAACTCGACGCCGCCGGACGCCGCCGCGTCTTCACTCATCTCACGCCCCTCACCAACGCCCTGACGACTCTCTACCACCTCTGGGGCAACGAGACTCCGACTTTGTGTGACCCCATGGCGGTGGCGATGCTCATCGACCCAAGCCTGGGCGAGACTCAACAGTTGGCCATCGAGGTTGATGCCCAAGGATTCACTCGAGTCGTCGAAGGCAAGCCCGCGAACGCTACGGTGGGGATGCGCACGGATCCCAAGAGGTTCTTCGAGTTTTATTTGAGCCGGGTGGCGCCTTAAGAACAGGTGTCAGGGGCCAGGCGCCGGGCGTTGCGCTGGCTTACTTTTGTAGATAAGGGTTCAGCTTTGCTTCAATGCGGTCGTGGATCCAGTGCGGGTCCCACCATTCAACCGGATTGACGGGGATTCCATCCAGCAGCATGGTGAAGTGCAGATGGTCGCCGCCAGCCAGCCCGGTCTGGCCACTGTGCGCGATCACTTGTCCGTGTTTTACCTCTTCACCTTCCTTCACATCAAACGAGCTCAAGTGGGCATAAAAGCTCTGCAAGCCGCAGCCGTGGTCAATCACCACGACATTGCCGTATATACCGAAAAAGCCCACGTAAATCACCCTGCCATCGTTGGCGGCCACTACCGGAGTGTGCTGGACAACCGCCAGATCAAACCCCAGGTGCGTCTGGTGGTCGATGACCTGGCCGTTGTACAGGTAGGTCCGATAGTCAGCAAACGACGCCTCCACTTTGGAATTCCCAAGTTGCACGAAGGGTTGAGTCCAGGTTAGGTGCGAACTGGTTTTCTGAGAGAAGGCCACCAACTGCTGCGCATCCATCCGACGAAGCGGGCCGTTGACCAGCAGGAAATTCTTCAAAAGGCTGCCCTGATCCTGCAATTCCGGCGTCTGGCTCATTATGGGAGGAACCACACGTTGCATGAAATCGTCCGTGACGTTAATGGTGTCGGACTTGAACTTCTTGGGGAAGACTTTGTAATTGAAATTGACCAGGGTCTGGTTGCCGGCGTCGTCGCGCGCCACCACGCGGGCCGGGGTTGTTGGGTCAACGTCGTAAGGAAATGCAAAGATGCACATCCGTGTGGTGGGATCGGAATCCTTCACGGGCCAGCTCGGAAAAAAGTAATTGCCCACTTGCACGCCGGATTCAACCGTCCCCTGGGAAACCTTGAAAAGCGCCATATCGCAGCCACCCTGATTGATGTAGTGCTGCGCGGTGAGAACCTCGGCGCTAGGCGGAACAAAGCGGACGGGCAAGTCCTTGATGAGTTGGCTCCGGCCACCGCGGAAGAATCGCCCCCAGGAATCGTTCGTTGCCGTGACGATGAGCGTTGCGGAACCTTCCTTCAGGTCAGGTATCTCTTTGCGCCCCACGCTCACCTTGAATGTGGCACTGCTCTCGACATGCCCCGACCAGAACTTCCACCTCTTTGGCGTGCGAACCGCCCACCCGCTGCTTTCCACCGGAACTTGAAACGTTCGGTCGCCCTGATGGACTTCCACCACAACCGACTTGATGCGATAGCGCGAATCGTAAACTCTGAGTTCTACGGGCGTGCTCACGCCGATTCCCCTTATCCCCCGCTGCATGTCGATCGAAGGCGCCTCACGGTTCGTGACCTTCAGTGCCAGTCCGGTAATCGCCAGCAACAGAACGAACGTCAAGAACACAACCGCCTTCCCAACGCCCGCTTCGTAATTCCGAATTAATTTCTGCAACTCAGGACCTCCTCGTTGACGGCTGTTTCCCGGCCGACAGCCACGCTCCAACAGATAGGATATTGAACAAGCCATCAGGAATGTCATTCTAAACTATGTGAAGGACCTGTGCGCCTAAAAGCGGGTAGTGGGTCAGTTTGATGTAGAGGCGGCTTTATCCGTCAATGGATGGACCATTTGGTCCGTCGCTGAAGTTTCTACATTTGTGCTCCGATCTGTTGGCGTCTTCCACTTTCCCGCCCTCTCCCCCTTGGGGGAGAGGGTGGCCCGCCGCCGGCGTTTTCTTCAGCCGGGGCGGGCCGGGTGAGGGGGTCCCCCGTTCGTTCGCAGGTCACAACTCGCCGCTACAAGCGCAAACTGACCCACTACTTAAAAGCGTGCTTGGTCCGAAGCCTGGTCGAAAGACTATGTCAAAAACATGAAAACAGTCTTAGGATTGGAGACTGGAAAGACTGCGGGGGGCAGGTTAAGCCTTGCTGAGCAAGTGCAACGAGTATGTGAAGAACCACTCCTATGCGGCCGGCGCCGTGCTGGCGCTGGTGGCGGCCGTAGTGTTTTCGGGTGTGTTGTCCAACGGATTGGTTTACGACGATGGCAAGCAGCTCCTTGAAAACCCCTTCGTCCGCAATGCTCACCTTTGGTGGCGAATTTTCACCGGCTCCGTATGGTCGTTTCTTGGGGCAGGGGCGGAAACGAACTTCTACCGCCCTCTGCACATTTTTTCGTACTGGCTGATTTGGCGCGTCGCAGGGCCTAACCCCGCCGCCTATCATTTCTTCCAGTGGATTCTCTACATGGCCACGGGGCTCGTAGTGTTCCAAATTGGGCGCGAAATGCTTGGGAACGATTTGGCAGCGTTTGTCGGCTCACTGCTCTGGCTCCTGCACCCCCTGCACGTGGAAGCCGTGGCTTGGATCGCATCCGTTCCGGAGGTGGGTTGCGGTTTTTTCTACCTGCTTGCTTTCCGGCTTTTCTTGCGCGCCGAGAAGGCAGGAAGCTGGCGCGTGGCCCGTCACGCTCTTGCCGTGCTTGCTTATTTCCCGGCGCTTTTCTTCAAGGAGGCTGCGTTCAGTTTTCCTCTGCTATTGATTGCCTACTGGTTTTTCTTTTCCGATGCTGTCGAGACTTGGCGCAGCAAGGCGGCTTGGTGGGGTATGTACGTTGCCGCAGCCGTTGTCTACTCGGCGGCCCGTATCGCTGCGCTTGGACATTTCTCCGGGGCGGCGCATTTCTGGAAGATCCAGCCCAAAATCATCGCTGCCGCCATTGCATTGCTGGGCCAGCACGCAAAGCTCTTCTTCTGGCCTGTCCACCTTAACGTATTTCATGTCTTCGATCCCGGGCCGAGCCTGCGCTCGCTGTGGCCGTGGTTGACACTGCTCGTCCTGGTCGCGGCAGGCGCGCTACGGAAGCGCCAGAGGGTTTTGGGCTTTCTGGTTGTGTGGTGGGCGGTGACGTTGCTCCCCTGCCTGGATGTTCGTCAGCTCAGCTTTCCTTTGCTGGCAGAGCGGTTCTCTTATCTGCCTTCGGTTGGCCTCTGCCTTGCCTTGGCCTACTTGGGTCTGGCCTTGCTGCCGCAGCAACTGCCACGCGTCTGGCTGGCTCCGGTCGTCTTGCCTGTCCTCGGACTCCTGATATGCTTCTGGTGTTTTCAGGATGTGCGGGCGGTTCCAAACTGGCACAACAACGAAACCCTTTTCGGCTATTCCCTCAATGTCGCTCCCGACGCTGGTCTGGTTCGTATACACCACGGCCTCGATTTGCAATTCCGCGAGCACGACCTCGAAGGGGCCCGGAAAGAGTTTGAGGCGGCCCTGCGCCTGAATCAAGCCAGCTTTGTTCCGCTGAATACCTACGATTCCTACATCGGCCTCGGTCAGATTGCCGATCTCGAAGGCCGCCACGATGAGGCGCTGGCTTACTTCCAAAAAGCGACCCGAACCCTGCCTTACCAGAGCCTTGCTTACGACATCCTTGGCACGGTCTATTTTCCTCGCGGTGATTACGCGAAAGCAGCAGAGTATTTCGCGCGCGCCGTCCAGGTGAATCCCCAGGACCTTAGCGGCCGTTTCTACCTCGGAGCCTGCTGGATGAAACTCGGCAAGTACCGGGAGGCGGCTGAGCAGTTTCATGCGGCGCGCGAGATTGATCCCACCTATGCCCAAGCCTATACTGCCGAAGCTCAGGCCCTCGACGCCGCCGGCGATGCGCGAGGCGCTGCCGAGGTCCGCAAACTGAAGCCCCCTGCCGAGTGAACGGACACTCGCTGTCCTCTCCGAAGCCCGCGCGAGCTGTTCGGTCAACCTATAGTTGGGCTGGGGCTTTGCTCCAGGGGTATAATAAAACTTGTGGCAGGGGCTCGGGATTGAATCCTGAGTATTTCCAAGAGAGGGGCTGAGGCGGGCGTATGGGATGGATTGAGAATCGCTTTGAACAGAATTTCATAATCACCACGGTGGACCAGATTTTCAATTGGGCGCGGAAGTCGTCCCTTTGGCCACTCACCTTCGGTCTGGCCTGTTGCGCCATCGAGATGATTGCTTCCACCACCTCGCGTTTTGACATGGCGCGTTTCGGGGCCGAAGTGTTTCGCCCCAGCCCGCGCCAATCTGACCTGATGATTGTGTCCGGCACGGTGACGCTGAAGATGGCGCCCCCAATCAAGCGTATATGGGAGCAGATGCCGGACCCCAAATGGTGCATCTCCATGGGCGCATGCTCCAGCGTGGGTGGCCCGTTCAATACCTACGCGGTGCTTCAGGGTGTGGACAAGATCGTCCCCGTGGATGTTTACGTGGTGGGCTGCCCCCCGCGGCCGGAAAACCTCTTTTATGCCCTTCTGAAGCTGCAGGAGAAGATTGACGGCATGAGCCTGAGCAAGCGGCCTACCGAGGTCCGTCTTGACGAGAGCATGTTGGAGGAGTTCAAGAAATCCGTCCGCATCGGCAAGCCAGGAACACCGGAAATGGTCCAAATCGCTTAAGCATTTTTCCTTGCGGGGAACTTCAAGACCACTCGGAATCACTGAAATAGGGCGCAGGCCCGGCCCTTCCACAGGAGGAGCGTACATGGCGGAGTTTGTCAAAGTTGCGAGCCTTTCCGAACTTGCTCCGGGATCAGCGAAGGCCGTGGAGGTGAAGGGGAAGGCTATTGCTCTTTTCAATGTGGAGGGCACAATCTACGCCACCGACAACACCTGCCTGCACCAAGGCGGACCGCTCGGCGAAGGAGAACTCATGGGCGAGGTGGTCATCTGCCCTTGGCACCAGTGGGAGTATAACGTCCGCACGGGAGAGATGGTCGGGAACAGTTCCGTCAAAGTCGTTACCTATCCCGTCCGGGTTGAAGGGAACGATATCAAGGTGGCTGTGTAGCTCCTGAGCTCCGTCAAATCAACATGGCGGCGGGCCTGTATCATCCGCCCGCAGCGGACGCCTGTAGAGAATTAAGCGGGCCGGAACCCTGACCATCGTGCCCAATGCCTGAACTCCCCGAAGTCGAAACCGTTTCCCAGGGTCTCCAGAGGCATGCTCTGGGACGCCGCATCCTTGCCGTTGACGTTCGCCATCCGGGCGTCATTGTTGGGTCGCCGGAGCAATTCGCAGCCGAGATTGAGGGGCGCGCTATCGTTTCAGTGCAGCGCAAGGGCAAGGCGCTCGCCCTCGAGCTCAGCGCCGAAAACGAGCCGCCGCGTTATCTGCTGGTGCGCCTCGGCATGACCGGGCAATTCACGGTCTCCGCGCGCGACACGCCGCTTGAGCCGCACACACACGTGCTGCTGGCGCTCGGCGAGCGCGAGGAGTTGCGCTTTCGCGATGTGCGGCGGTTCGGCAGGATGCGCTCCTGCACGCGTGAGGAGCTGGAAGCCGCGTTCGGCCGGCTGGGGCCAGACGCGCAGCAGGTGACCGAGGAGCAGTTCCTGAGCGCCATGCGCGCCCGCCGCGGCGCCATCAAGAGCTGGCTGATGAACCAGCAGTTGCTGGCCGGGCTCGGCAACATCTATGCGGATGAGTCGCTCTTTGTGGCCCACATCCATCCGCTGGCGCAGCCCGGCCGGGTTTCCGCCCGCAAAGCCCGGCGCCTTTTCAAGGCGGTCAGGAAAGTCCTGGAGCACGCCGTGAAGCTCCAGGGCACCAGCTTCCGCGACTACGTGGACATCGAGGGCCGCCCCGGCAATTACGCCCAGCGGCTCCGCGTTTACCAGCGCACCGGCAAACCCTGCCGTCGTTGTGGCCGTCCGATCCGGCGCATCGTGATCGCGGGGCGCAGCAGCCACTTCTGCCCTTCTTGCCAGCCACGTCCCTGCCACATCGCCAACGCGCGCGGCTCGCGCCTTTAGCGCCTTGCTCGAAGCCCGCAGGCGGGGGGGGCGCAATGCCAGCCTAGTGCAAGTACGGACATTAAGTCCGCAATGAGATGAGGATTGCTCTGATCTGAGGCGGGACTGTTTGTCTCAAAGTGGACCCTGGTTGATCTCGGCTGAAAATCATTAACATGCCTGTTTTCATATACATTCCGGCTTCAAACGGATAACTACCTTTATTTTCATAAACATTCCCGGTTCCGTCTCACTTTTCCACAGCGGTCCTTTGTTTTCATAGACATTCCCGCATCGTTCGTTCAAGAAAAGAATTTTCTTCGCGGTGGATTCTCCAGGGCACGGTCAACCCGCTGCGGCGGGAGATCCGAAGGCTGGTTCTGGTTGATTTTCGATTGAAAAACATTAACTTGCCTGTTTTCATATATATTCCGGCTCTTAGCGGATAACTACCTTTATTTTCATAAACATTCCCGGTTCCGCCCCACTTTTCCACAGCGGTCCTTTGTTTTCATAGACATTCCCGTGTTGAACGTGCAAAAAAAGAATTTTCTTCGCGGCGCATTCGCCAGAGGGGGGGTAACCTGCCGCGCCGGACAGTTGACAGTGAAAGCCTGCACAAGGATCTTTTCCCGGCTTGAATGGTCCTCGGATTGACCGGCTGGCGACCAAGAGTCCTTTTCCCACCTGTAACGCACCGCATCTCTTGCCATACGCTATCAATCTAGCCGATTGGTCGGACGTTGTCAAGTCTAAACTGTTAAGGCCATTCTTCCTCTCACCCCGGACCTGCGAAGGTATGGCGCGGGCATGCGCGGGTCAGGATACCCCTTGCCGCTTGCACGGCCAAAATGTTCAAAAGGTGGTACGGCCAGGGGAGAGGCATTTGCTTTGCCTGATCGTGGCCTTGGGCTTATACTGAAGAGCATGTCGAGTCCCCCCTCAACTACGGAAGTCAAAGTTCAGAGGCGGGAAAGGTTCCGCGCCTACATGCAGGCCTTCAATCCTACTGCTCCTCCTCAGGACGCGATCGAAGCCGGACTGGTGTGCGAGGACCTGCACGGCTCTCTGTTCCGGAAACTAGCCGGGCGGGCGGACCTCGAGCCGGGAAGCCAGCAGCTCTTGGTCGGGGGTGTCGGATCGGGCAAGACAACAGAGCTAATCCTCGCTGCGCGCTGGCTCCAGGAGCAAGGCCACGTCCTGCCTTTGTACATCGACATCTCGGCGGAAACCGATCTATCCAGTTTGAATTCGGGTGCGTTGCTTGCGAGTTTCGGGTTGGAGCTAACCCGGCGACTGTGGGAGGACTTCCCTGCGCTTAGAGAACGAATGGCTCTTGAAGAGCTTGTCAAGCCCTACGGCATGCTCAAAGAGTACGCCTACGGAAAGCGAGTAGCTGTGCCGCTCACACAGTTGTGGGCAGAGGAGGGCCGACGGCTTTTAGAGCGTGATCGCCGCGGTGTCATTCGGCATGTTCCGGGTAAGCTGGAACCGCCGCTTCCCGCCCTTAGTCGTGATATCAAAGAGATTCGTGGCCCTGTTGAGGCATTCCTGGCCCTCGCGAAGGACGCCCAGAAAGATGCCGTGGTCATCTTCGACGGGCTAGATCGGTTACTGGATCCCACAAGGTTTTGGTCGGTCGCACGCCAAGATCTAAGACTGTTCCGCGAGCTCAAGGTGTCGGTTGTATCAACGGCGCCGCTCTCGGTCTTGTTTGGTGCGGCTGTCGGGCAATCAGTGTCCGATCACTTCGACGGCGTTCACCACATGCCAGTGGTTGCCGTTGATCCGAAACGCGGGCTTTTGCAGTCCGTGTTGGAGAAGCGCCACGGATACGACCTGCTGCGGGGCTTCACTCCGGACACGCTCTGCGAATACTCCGGGGGCGTGCTTCGGGACCTGATTTCTTTGGCTCGGGACGCAGGGGTGGAGGCATATGTCGCGGGTCACGATTCCGTCACCTCTCACGACATTGAGAACGCAGCGCAGCAACTGGGCACAGGTTATCTGCGGGGATTGGGTCCGGAGGAGATCAAAGTCCTCCATCGCCTAGAGAAGTCCAAGTCGTTCGATGTCAGTCAAGCGGTGAACGTCGAGCTGCTGGTCACGCGGCGTGTCTTGGAGTACTCGTCTACAGACTTCCGTGTCCACCCCGCGCTGCTATCAGTAATGCCCGCCCCGGAGCCTAAGAGTGCCTGACTTCCCGAGTCAACCATTTGTCGAGGTTGCCCGTCGGCTGGAGATGCGGGGAGAACATTCCTGGCTCGCTATTCTGAGCTCACGCGGTGATCCAGCCGCTGCTTGCGATGACTTGAGCACCGAACTGCATTCTTTTCTTCAGTTGCCCACCAGGGTCGTGCCATTGAGGGGCTCCAGTTTCCAGATACTGCGAGAGCAACTGCACCACCCCGAGGATGATGCTGTCATTCTATTTGCCGGCGCTGATTTGGAGGCGGGTGAGTGGTCGTCCCTCGATACAATGCGGAGTGCGTTGGAACGTACCGGGCCGGTCGTGCTGTGGATAGCCCCGGATGCTGTAGCGCGGCTTGCGCAGTTTGCCCCCAACATCCGCAGCTTCATCGGCACGAGCATATTCCTTGCCGGGGCTGAACCCGGTATTATGACCGACAAAGAGCGAGAGAGCCGCCTAGAGGAACTTCGGCAGCATTACCAACTCAGCGACCAGGAAGTCGCCCGGAGGGCTGAAGCCAAGGAACTGCCTCCCGAACCTCACTTCGTAGAATGGCTGGTTCTCCTTGGCCGGGGGGATTTGGTGTGACGCGTGACCGCGCTTTGAAGCGTGCCGCAGAGATGGACCAGAGAACGCATCTGGAAATCGCGGCCCGGTCCCTCCCCTCCCCATACAAGATGTTTAGCCAAATCCGAGCGTACTTGCTCCGGCGTTGCGAGGACATGAAGACAAGGAACAATTCGATCCAGCTCCTGAAGTTTACCCAAAGTAAGGGGGTGGCGTCGATCGTCTTGGGCCCGGGATTCGACAAGGGCCTGACACCGCAGCATTTTCATTTCGATTCTGGCGCACGACTCAGTTTCGCTTTGACTCTACGAGAGAGCGATGGGGGGTCGCAGCTCGTGGGGTTTCGATACCATTACCAGCTCCCTGACCAGGCTCCTGCCTCGGCGTCGCCAGGATTCTTGCGATTTGACTTGAATGAGGCAGCGCACGCAGACGCACTATCCGAGCCGCGCTGCCACCTCCACCCTGGGCTGGAGGACGTGCGGCTCCCCATCTCGCTGCACGACCCTTTTGAGGTTCTTGACCGAATCTTCTTCGTTTTGGAAAGGAGCGTTTAAGGCGGATGGAATACTTCAGTTTTCCCTGACCCGCTAAGATCACTTCTGCTATACTCCCACCTCTGTTAAGGAAGTCATCCCTATGCTTTTCAAAGCGCTCAGCGCTGCCGTCTTCGGCATTGACGCCTATCCGGTTGAGGTCGAGGTGGATATTTCCGCCGGCTTGCCCAATTTCACCACCGTGGGTCTTCCCGACGCCGCCGTGCGCGAAAGCCGCGAGCGCATCAAATCCGCCATCAAGAATTGCGGTTTGGACTTTCCCTTCCAGAACATCACGGTCAATCTCGCCCCGGCGGACGTGAAGAAGGAAGGGTCCGGATTTGACCTGCCCATCGCGCTGGGCATCCTGGGCACCACCGGCGTCCTTTTGAAAACCGACCTCAAGAACACCTTGTTTCTGGGTGAACTTTCGCTCGATGGCGGCCTTCGCCCCATCAAGGGTGCGCTCTCGATTGCCGCCATGGCACGTCAGAAGGGTATTCAGCGGATGGTCCTGCCGGTGGAAAACGCCTGCGAGGCGGCGGTGGTAGAGGAGTTGCAGGTTTACGGCCTGTGCTCTTTGCCGGAAGTGGTGGACTTCATCAATGAGACACGCGAGTTCAAGCCGGCCAAAGTGGATAGCGCCGCCATGCTAGCGCAAGCCAGCCAGTACAACGTGGATTTCCGCGACGTCAAGGGGCAGCTTCACGCCAAGCGCGCCATTGAAGTTGCCACCGCGGGAGGCCACAACATCCTGATGATCGGCCCGCCGGGCGCCGGCAAGACCATGCTGGCCAAACGCATCCCCACCATTCTGCCACCGCTTACTTTCGATGAGGCGATCCAGACCACGAAGATCCACAGCGTCGCTGGGGTGCTCGACTCGGGCGCGGGCCTGGTGGGCACCCGACCCTTCCGTTCTCCCCACCACACCATTTCGGATGCCGGGCTGATTGGAGGCGGGGCCGTGCCCCGCCCGGGCGAAGTGAGCCTGGCGCACAATGGCGTGCTTTTCCTGGACGAGTTGCCGGAATTCCAGCGCAATGTACTCGAGGTTTTGAGGCAGCCCGTGGAAGACGGGACGGTCACCATCTCACGCGCCGCGATGTCCCTGACCTTTCCTTCGCGCTTCATGCTGGCCGCCGCCATGAACCCCTGTCCTTGCGGGTTCTTCAATGACCCCACGCGCGAGTGCACCTGCACGCCGCCCCTCATTCAGCGCTACATCTCGAAGATTTCCGGGCCGCTGCTCGACCGCATTGATATCCACATCGACATGCCCGCCGTCCGCTACCAGGAACTGCGGCAGGACTCGGGCGGGGAAAGTTCGGACCTGATTCGTGAGCGCGTCATAAAAGCCCGCCAGCGCCAGTTGCGCCGCTTCCCGGGCGAAAAGATTTATAGCAATGCCCAGATGAGCTCGCGGCAGATCCGCAAGTACTGCAACATCTCCGCCGACTGCGAGCGCCTGCTCGAGAGCGCCATGACGCGCTTGGGCCTCAGCGCCCGCGCCCACGACCGCATCCTGAAAGTGGCGCTCACGATCTCCGACCTCGACGCCGCCGACGCCATCGGCACAACGCACATCTCCGAAGCCATTCAGTACCGCTCGCTTGACCGCAATTACTGGACCTGACCATGCTGTCATTCTGATCCCGCCCTGCGGGAGAAGAATCTCGCTCTGGACTTTTCCGCCGACAAAAAGCAGGGCGAGATGCTTCGTCCCGACAAGTCGGGACTCAGCATGACAGCGAGCGGGGGCTCTCGTGAACGTCGCAGCGTAGGCCCTTTGCCTTCAACGTCTCGATTGGGCCAGCCTCGCGCGCGGTGAGGGAATCAAAGAGCAGCCCATTGGTGATGAGGAAGGCGACAGCGTGCTGCTAGGCGCCTTAACGCTGGAAGCACTTGGGCTATCGCTTGATCCCCTGCGCAGGGACCTCAAGCCGTTGCCGATGATTCTTGCTTTTCAACAGCGGATTGGCCTTTGAAGAGACGCCCTCCCGCCGAGGCTTCGGTAGAAAAGCTCTTGACCCTGTCCGACGTTAGGCCCGCGCCCACGGACGCATCCTGAAAGTCGCCATCACGATCTCGGACCTTGACGGTTGAGTCAGTTCCTCTGCTGTGGTAGAGTTTTTGTTGGCGTAGAAAAGCCGGTACTATGCCGGACTTGAAGCACATCCCGCCCCAGTGCGAGTTTGACCAGGATAAGCTGGTCGTCAAGCTGGACGAATTGATTCCTTCGGACACTCGCCATATTGAAGGCCTTGTTTCCAGGGTCCTTGGTTTGCTCCAAGCAAATGGTTGTTGTCACGATCTCGGGAATGTCCAGCTTGCCCTGCAAGAAGCGCTCATGAACGCCATCCTTCATGGCAATCGCAGCGACCCCGAAAAGTACGTGCGAACGTGCGTGGCTATTGAGGAAGGCGGCGGAATACTCATCGTCGTCAAAGACTCCGGTGCCGGGTTTGACCCGGCCAAGGTTCCCGATCCAACCATGGGGGAAAACATTTACCGCGAAGGTGGCCGCGGAGTGTATCTGATCCAACAGCTCATGGACGAGGTCCAATACAAGTTTGGGGACGGCACGGCTATCATCATGCGCCGTCACCCACCGAATCGCCAGCCCTAACAGACTCCATCACCTGCCGCACGCCTGCCCGACTGTCATTCCGATCCCGCAGGCGCGGGAGAGGAATCTCGTTCTGATTCTTTCTTCCAACCCTTAGTCCGCCTTGAGCTCCGATCAACCTCCGCCCAGAGCGAGATTCCTCTCCCGCGCCTGCGGGATCGGAATGACATACCCACCAAGATCGCGCCTGAGAGAAGGCTCGGTTTACCCTCATCAGACTGCTTGCCTGTGCCGATAGGTTAAGTGTGAAGGCAGTAGGTGGTAGATGGCAGGTGAGCGCGGAAAGGCAGGTTCCAGGTGCTAGGTGTCAGGTGCTGGGGACTTGGGGCTGGGCGCTGGGGTAATTGTGAATTATGAATTCTGATTTATGAACTGGCCGCTCAGGATGGCACTCGTTTCCTTGGAGAGGACGCTCGCCGCGCTCCGCGCGACCTTCGCAAGGGCTCTTTAAACATCCGGCTCGAACTGCGAGGGAGAACTCAGTGCTCTACGTAGTCCTGGTCATGCTTATCATCTTTCTCATTCAATTCCTGGTGGCCCTGACTGCGCTAATGCTTGCGATCTTCCTGACACGCCCTGAAGTTCCCTTGTTAGGGGACAGCTCACTGGAAGCGGCTACTACTGAACGTCGCCATCATTTCTTCCTTTCCCTACGGAAGTGGATTACCTCCGCCATTGGGAAGAAAGCCTCGAGGTCATCAAGAAAGCCCACGAAATAGGTTCTGAATTTAGAATTCTGAATTCTGAATTGCCTGCTGCCTATCTTCTGTGTGGCGGGGGCCAGAGTCTTCTCCTTACTGACCATTTACCATCGACTACATACCTTTCTCAGGAGGTACGTGGGGCAATCCACAATCCAGATCTGTATTCCACAATTGTCCCACCCCCTCGCCACCGCTTTTCAATGATTCAATGACTCAATGAATCAATCACTCAATGCTCAGGCGCCCAGATTCTCGTACCACTTCACGTTTGCCGTCGAAGCGCCGACGGCCACAACACCCGCGTGGCCGTCGCCCTTGAGGTCGGCCACGACCACTCCTGACGCCGCCATCTGAGTATCCAGCGTCTGGCGCTCCCACTTCAGGCCGGACGCGTCCGACGCGTAGTACACATAGAGGCTGGTCCCTGGACCGCGAAACCCCGCCACGATTTCATCATTGCCGTCGCCATTGAGGTCGGCGCACACCAGGGCGTGGCCGTCGCGCAAACTGTCGTCAATCGGATGGCGACTCCACAAATCGCCCGCTTTGCTTTGCGTATAAACAACCACGTGCTCGCCGTGCCAGGGCTCGATGGCGGCGAGGAAACGCCGCCCCTCCAGCCTGCCGACGCCAATTTCGCTCGACCCGCGATGGGGGCGCGGAACCTGGTCGCCCGCCGCGAGGTGGGTCTTCGTCCAAAGGAGGTCGCGGCCCGTCCCGGTGGAGCGGAAGAGGTGGACGCCTTCGAAGCTGGCAGTCAGGATTTCATCGCGGCCGTCGTTGTCCCAGTCAATGATGTGGACGCCATGGACGACCGTGAGAGAGTCGTCAATCAGGTGGGAAAGCCACTCACCCTTGCCGGCGTCAGTGGCAGATACGTGCCCGCGCAGGAGTGGCTCCGGAGGTTCGAACCAGGTGAGCGGTGCAGCGACTTTGTAGTCCGGCTCCTTCGCGCCATAACCCAACAAGGGAACATCCACCAACCCCAGGCGGCCGCTCCCGTCCAGGTCCGCCCAGCGCAATCGGTGCGAGCTGGGCATCCGGCCGAGCAAGCGCAGCGACCATTCGGAGTCTAACGAATTCCCCGGCTCCGCCCACCAAAGACTTCCGCCATAGGTGCTGTCATTGAGCGCAAAGTCGCTGGCCAGCGCCAAGCCGCGCTGCGGATAGCCATTGCGAAACAACGGCGCCAGGCTGATGTTCTGATGGGTTGCCGTGGTGATGGGCCGAGCCTTCCAAGAAGGATTCTCATACCACTCCACAACGCTCTCCACTGAGCTTAACGCCAGGATGTCAGGCTTGCCATCGCCGTTGACATCGGCAACCACCACCTGGTAGCCGTTCGGAATCTTTGCAATGGTGTGTGCTTGCCAACGGACCATGTCTCTTTTCCTCTCGGGAGCCTTCGCCCCGCTTGCTACATCAGTGGTTGCCAAGCCCGCAAAAGCGGTGCAAACGCCTGTGGCTTTTTTCAGGAAATCCCTTCGACAGCAAGTACCACCGCAAGCGGCGGCCCATTGTTTGGTCAGATGGAAAAGCGGATATCTCATTCGCAACCGCCCTCAGAGTCTTCTTTCTTCAGGAGTCATAAGAATGTAAACGGCCCCGCGCTTTCGCCTTGAGGCCTTTTTTCGGTAACACGCGCAGCGCTTCATCAAACGGCTCGATTCTAACTCAAAGCGCGTTAAAATGAGCGGGTTCAAACCACACTCAGTGACGATTGGTAAGCAGGAGTCAGGAGCCAGAAGTCAGGTTTTCAGGAACCTGCAATATTACTGCCCGCCCGAAGTCTTCAGCCGTGTCGAATTTCGGGCTGGATTACTGTAGTGGGTCATTTTGGATTGACTTTTGCTTTTTGTTCACCTAGCATCTTAACTCAGAGAAGTTTCCCACTGCGAGGAGGCCGGCTATGCTCATGACAGATGGCGAAATCAAAGCCGCAATGAAGTTGGGGAAGTTGCGAATCGACAACTTTTCGGAGAGCAGCCTGGAAGCCGCAAGTTACGACATGCGTTTTGGCAGTCGACTCCTAGTCAGCAGTAACGACACCGAAATCGATCTCGCGCAGACGGCAAGCGCAACTCTGAAACCCGGAGAGTTCGCCTTGGTGACCACACATGAAAATCTTCACCTACCCCATGATATAGCTGGTCACATCGGAGTCAAGTCCTACTATACAAGAAAGGGCATCGTGATTCTGAGCGGTTTGCAGATTGATCCTGGATTTGAAGGAGTCCTGGTGATAGGCATGTACAATGCGTCTCCTCGGAGCCTGACTCTTGAGTACTCAGCGCCATTCTGCACAGTCGAATTTCACCAGTTGGCGAAATCGGTGGAAAAAGCGTTTGTCCCAGGTTCAGAACAAAAGGAAGGGAAAATACCACGCGTTGACAAGGATTACCTCCGTACGCTGGAAACCGAAACCCTTTCTGAGATGGCGGAGTCGATGAGGCAACTGACGCAAAATGT
>Ga0208038_1001079_pt1 | contig 16302 bp, 14 predicted proteins | sample June2015DPH_16_1_FD_184714 | JGI IMG/M metagenome (GOLD analysis project Ga0208038, IMG submission 184714) | Peatland microbial communities from SPRUCE experiment site at the Marcell Experimental Forest, Minnesota, USA - June2015DPH_16_100... | ecosystem: Environmental > Terrestrial > Soil >...
CATCGAATTGACGCCTCTTCCCGAACTGCCCAGCTGTCCGAGCGCTCTGTCCCTAGCTAATGTGCCTACATTATTATATATCGGCAGTATCGATCCAGGTTCAACCGTGAGGACCACATCGGCAGCCCGAGACAACCGCTGGTGCTCCTCGCTCGCTCCTCCCGCCGCGGTTTCCGGCTGGTACCTCCCGCCCCGTCGTCCTCCGTCTCTGGACCGCCCCTCCCATCGAGTTCCCAGCCGGAGCGTCGTGCGCCCGCAGGCCGGCGCTCGTCATCGACGTGGGTGCGTCCCCCCGGTCATGGTCCGTCGCCACGCCTGGCGGTGCTTGTCCAACGCCGCTTCGACGCTCCAGACCCACTGGCATGGTCTCCATCCGGCGACCTCGGGGCGCGAGGCAAGCCGTTGCTCGAGCGGCACGAGCACCCTCCGCTGCAAATCGGCGAGCGGACCGAACTCGGCAGCGAGGTTCAGCACTTCCACCGCCAGGTACGAGCGGGCCGCGCGCCACTCATCACCGGAGGTGACCTGGCGGGGTCGCACTACCGCACGTTCCGAGCGCAGGTCATGCTCCGAACCATGCGCCAACAAGTTCATCCATGCCCACGCGGGTACGCTCGCAGCGCGTCCTTCTATCCGCTCAGCCACGTGCCCAACAAGGAACGCCTCGCAGTCGCCGATCAGTTCAGCGCTACGCGCATTCCGATCGCGATACCACAAGTGACCCTCCCTCCCGCACCCGACGGGTGGCCTCGACGCTCACCGCCGGTTGCCTGCACCACCGTCGCCACTCGGTTCGCCGAGGCGGGCTCGGCCGGAACCTCCCGGTTGACCCATTTCCAGAGAATCTCGCCCGGCAACGGCGTGTCTCTCATCTCGACTACCTCTCTGTTGAGGGTATGCCAGCCATCCGACAGGCTGGCAGGGCCGAAAGTCCCGATCACGTCCCGCCGAGGTGGCTCCCTGGCACGCGAGGCACACGTTCTGGATCCTGCGAAGCGCCTCGGTCTTCGGCTCGACCGCAACTGATGGTCGCCTCTCGGTATCGTCCGGGCGATGACCGATTCGCCCGACGCCGGGAGGGCGCTGTCGTTCGGCGCCGTCACCCATCTCATTCGCGAGCGCGTGCCCGGCAAGGTGGTTGCCGCCGAGCTCGATGCCCGAATGCGCGCGGTCCTCGTCCGTCGCAACCCGGGCGTCCTGGCCGTCGGGGCCCGTGCCGAGGCGCTCCCGTTCGTCGATGACAGCTTTGACGCGGTCGCTGTTTCGTCGGCATGGCACTGGATGGATCTCGCCCTGACCGTGCCCGAGGCTGCCCGCGTGCTACGACCCGGCGGTCGCCTGGGCGTGCTGTGGGACGGGCCCGCTCGCGACGTCGAGTGGGTCGCCGAGCTGCTCGACCCTAGGCGCGATCAGATTAGGCCCGCCAGCGACCACGCCGACCGTCACCGCCTCGAGCTGCCGACCTGGTCCATGCCGATGACCCGCGACGAGCTGGCGGGTCTCGCCAGCACCTACAGCGCCGTGATCACGCGGGCGGCCGAGGAGCAGGCGGAGACCCTCCGCCGGGTGGAGCGAGTGGCTACCGACCACGCGGGCTTCGGTAGCGGGACGACAGTCCAGCTGCCCATGAGATGCCGGTGCTGGCGGGCGACCCGCGGCTGACAGCCCAGTGCATCGGCCAGTCTGCTGCGACGTAAGCGTCGATGTTCGTACTTGACGGAGGTAAAGCGCAGGAGTAGCTGACCCGTCGTCAAAACAGTGCCCCGGTCGGAGGTCAGTTTTCCAGCCGGAGCTGCCAGCATCACCTACATGGAAGAGATACCGACATGATGGAAGCTAACAGCGCGACCTATCCGTAAGGAACTCACTCCCAGAGAGAGGTCAAAGGATTGTCGCCTCTCGTTGTAACGCTGGGCGACAGCCCCGTCCCATGCCGAGCCGACCTGCAAGGCCAAGGCAAGATCTCTTAAGACTTCTTGTGTGACTCCCGTCCAGCACGCCCCATCGCGAATGCACCGAAAGCGGCGAGCAGAACACCTGGTCCGATCGCAAGTCCCATCCAGTAGTCCAGGGTCAAAGACGGCGACGCGGCACGGAAGTAGCTTCCGACGAGCACGGGCCAGACGACCGGGACCGACGCGAACCACGCCCCGCACAGGAAGATCAGAAAGCCTGCGCCGACGAGCCGACGAGCATCGAGCGTGCCGGTCATGCGGCGCGCGGTCACGACGATGCCGAGACAAGCGAGCAGGCCGACCGCGCCTGGCAGGACCGCGCCGAGCCCATGGACGAGATTCCAGGTCCAAGAGGCCGTCCCGTCTGCCGAGAAGCCGAAACTCGGGCCGATAAAGGGAACGATCCCTGCCCACGCCGACAACAAGAGCGCGAGGAAACCCCCGAGAATCAAGCTGAGCGGTGCGCTTCCTGGCGAGGTCGCCACGACCGGGACTCTGTCGGGGACCACTGACGGCGCAACACCGTCTCCTACGCCCGGAGCTAAATGGAGCGGTCCAGGCTCGTTACTAGGTGTGTCCATGGACACCTCCTTGATCGCGTCCAGATCTTATTGAGTTCGGCGGTTCGACCAGTTCCAACGGTCTGTGCACGGTTCTGGTCATGACGACCGGTTGCCCCGACCGTCAGGAGTGCCCAGAAGTTTGCCCGCGATGCCAAGAAGAAGCGGCACGGTTGTTAGGGCGCAACGACTGGCCAGGAGCCTCGGCAATCCGTTCCCACGCGTCAGATGGCGTCCAGCAGCCGCAACCTGACCGTAATACTTCTGTCACGTGCTGCATACTGAGCGAAGAAGCATTGGCAGGAGGGAACAGATGGACACCATGGGAGAAAAGGAGATCCCGATCGAGACATTCGACGCGCTGCTGTACGACCTCGTGACGTGGGACCTCGTGGTTCGAGGCGAAGGAGACGATTCGCAAACTTGGCGTCTCGTAGCGCGAGCTCAACAGCGATTGGGTGACCTGGCAGCGTCACGAGGACCGTGGCCAGCCGAGCGCACGGCCTACTTGAACCGGCGATGCGCCGACTGCGGCCTGAGACAGCTGACCTGGGTGCGGGACGGCACCTACCTCTGCGATCCGTGCTGGCAGGAGCGCCTCACTGAGGCACAAGACGAGCCCACAACGGTCGTCGTGGGCGCGGCTAAGAGCCCTCGCTGGGTTCGCCGTCATCGCCAGCGAGTCGCCTCATAAGCTGCGGGCTCTGATCGCGGTGCACTCGGGGCAAACGCGGGTTTGGCCGGATCATGAAGTAAGCGCGCTCCTCGCGTTCTCGTGGTAGCTCTTGATTCGCGTCACCGGCTCACTTGCCCTTCGTCTGAGAAGCACTCGTTGTCTGCCGTCTGAGGCCACCACCACCCGACTGCTTCGCGACGACCGCAAGCGAACCCATCGAGGGCACGACAGTGGACTCCTCCCCTGTCGACCACCGCACCCGCAAGAGCGACCCGGTCACGCCTGTCACGACTCCATCGCGGGGAGCCTCGCCAACTTTCCTCGAAGAGATTTGTACGCGATCACCAACGACTGCCATGTACCGAATGCTGCCACTCCGCGGCGTGTCTGGCCAGCGCGGTCCCACACCTTTCGCGTGGAAGCTCCTGAGACTGTTCAGGGTGCCGAGCTCGAGGGGTGGGACCCTGGATGGCTACGGCCTGTGACTGCCGGGCTTGTTGCCTCAGCTGTGATGTGAAGAGCACCGGGGGAGCTAGCTCCCGGGTTTCCACTGACTCCTCGGACCTCAGCAGGCGTAGTCGGGGTCGAAGGGGTAGTCGTTCGGGCCGGGTGTCTCCTGCAAGAGCCACGGGACCCCGCCCGCGAAGGCGTACTTCGCCCCGCAGTAAGGCGCCAGCACCGAGGGGGCGTCGTAGTTGTAGCTCGACGGGTAAGGCGGTGAGGTCCAGTAGGCCCCTGCAATCCAGATGGGGACCTGGGCTCCGGGTGGCACGTAGCCCCCGGTGATCCCCTGCCACTGCGCCGAGGTCGAGTAGATCCCGGCCGTCAGGTTCTGCGCGTGCAGGAAGTTGAGCGCCCCCTGGATCGTGAGCGAGTTGAGCGAGTCGTCACAGGACCAGTACTGGCCGCAGGCGTCGTTCTCGACGTCGAGCCACCACACCGGTGACGAAGCGCCCTGCGAGCTCGCGTACTCGACGGCCTCCTGGGCGGCGTTGTAGCCGTAGTTGTAGGCGAGACAGGCCGCCTGGGAAGCGGCGGCGAGCTGCGCACAGGTCCCCTCCGGGCCCTCCTCGTCGATCGTGTCCGACGAGGAGGGGGAGTTGAGGAACATGTACAGGTCGTAGGGCGCCCCGTCTGTCCCCTCGGCCTGCTCTGCCCATTTCACCTCGGCCGTGAGACACGGATTGTACTTCCCGACCGCCCATCCGTCGACGCCGACGACGGCGACAGTGTAGGCCATGGTCCCCGCCGGGTAAGACGGCGGGCCGGGGAGCGTCACCGTCTCCGAGGACCCGGGTGTCGAGCACTGGGGCCAGTTGACGTCGTAGCCGAAGCTGCCGGCTGGGTCCTCGAGGCGCGGGGCCGCAACCGGTATGGCGGCGATGGAGCTGACCGGCGAGCTGGCCGCCCGGCCCTTTAGCGCCCCGTGGGCCTTGACGCTGCCGAAGCTCAAGACAGTTCCGTCCTGCTCGGCGATCCAGTCCCCTGAGCCGTCGGGTGTGACGACGAGGCCCACGATGGGCGAGGTGGCTCTCGCGGGATAGAACGTCCTCAGGTGCAAGGCGTCGCCGAAGCGGAGCAGGTTGCCGTTCGCCTCGGCGAGCCAGTACCCGTCGTCGTCGGGCATCGCCGCCATCGCGACTATCAATTGTCTGATGTTGCGAGGCCGCGCCGAGCCGTAGAACTTGGCGTCACCGAAGTGGAAGACTCTCCCAGTCCTGAAGGCGATCCAATAGCCCTTGCCGTCGGTGGTGGTCACGATCGCGACGACGTGGCCCGAGATCGATGACTTGATCGAGCCGTAGTTCCTGGCGTCGCCGAAGGCGAGGACGCCGCCTGTCGCGGTGACAAGCCAGTACCCGGCGCCGTCCGGGGTGGCCGCGGCCGCTACGACCGGGTCCCGTCGCAGCTTGCCCCCGGCACCGCCCTCGTCGCGGGCGTCTCCGAAGGGGTACACGCTGCCGTCGGCGCCGATCAGCCAGTAACCCCTGCGGTCGGGAGTGGGGAGCAGGACGATGATGGGCGCGACATTGTGCTTGTCGAACCTGGAGCCGTAGTAGGCGGCTTTGCCGACCGCCACGACCCTGCCGTTGGCCTCGGCGAGGTCGTAAGCGAGAGTCGAGGGGGGCGGCATCAGCACCGCAGCGATGGAGGTGATCGGCGAGGCGGCCGTCACGCCGGTGAGCGAGCCGCGAGCCGTGGCGGTGCCGAGGGTGAGGACGGTGCCGTTCCGCTCGGCCAGCCACGCCCCTGTGCCGTCGGTGGTGACCGTGAGGCCCACGACCGGCGACCTGGGTCTCGTCCCCGGACGCAGCGCGAGGCGCGGCGCGTCGCCGAAACGGAACACGCTGCCGTTCTCGTCGGCGAGCCAGTACCCGCCTCCGTCGGGAGTCGCCGCCATGGCCGCGATCGGCCGACCTGGGGAACCGGCCTTTGCCGAGCCGTAGAAAAGTGCGTCACTGAAGTTGAAGACGCCTCCGGTGCTACTAGCGATCCAATACCCCTTGCCGTCGTTCGTGGCCACGATTGCGACGGCGCGAGCCTTGATCGGTGAGTCGACTGAGCCGTAGTTCTTGGCGTCGCCGAAGGCCAGGACCTGGCCCATTGAAGTGACGAGCCAGTAGCCACGACCGTCGGGCGTCGCGGCAGCGGCCACGACCGGGTCCCGTCGCACCTTGCCGCCGGCACCGCCCTCGTCCGGGGCGTCGCCGAACGGGTAGACGCTGCCGTCGGCGCCGATCAGCCAGTAGCCCCTGCGATCGGGAGTGGAGACGATGGCGACGATGGGTGCGACCAGGTGCCTGCCGAACCTGGAGCCATAGAAGGAGGCACCCCCGAGCGCGGCCACATTGCCGTCGGCCTCCGCGAGGTCGTAGCCGAGGGTGCTGGGAGGTGGCACCCACATTGCTGCGATGGAGGTGACGCGTGAATTCCTGACCAAGCCCGTGATCGAGCCGTGCGCGGGGGCGGTGCCGAAGTTGAAGACGGTGCCGTTTCGCTCGGCCATCCAGGCGCCTGTGCCGTCGGGGGTGACGGCGATACCAACGACCGGCGAGGTGGCTCTCACCGGGGAGAACGTCGCCAGTGCCCGCGCGTCGCCGAAGCTGTACACGGTCCCGTCCGTGTCGGCGAGCCAGTAACCAGCGCCGTCGGGCGTAGACGCCATGGCCACGATCGGAAGACCAGGGGTACCGGCCTTGGCTGATCCGTAAAACTTGGCGTCGCCGAAGCTGAAGACGCCCCCGGTGCTGTAAGCGATCCAGTAGCCCTTGCCGTCGGGCGTGGCCGCTATCGCCACGGCGTGGGCCCTGACCGGTTTTGAGATCGAGCCGTAGCTCTTGGCGTCGCCGAAGGCGAACGCCTCGCCTGAAGAGGTGACGAGCCAATACCCGTCGCCGTCGGGCGTCGCCGCGGCGCCCACGACCCGCCCGGGCTGCACCTTGCCCGCGGCACTGCCCTCGTTGCGGGCGTCGCCGAACGGGTAGACGCTGCCCTCGGCGCCGATCAGCCAGTATCCCTTCCTGTCCGGCGTGGAGACGATGGCGATGATGGGAGCGGCCAGGGTCCTGCCGAAGACAGAGCCGTAGTAGGCGGCTTTCCCAACCGCCACCACCTTGCCGTCCGCCTCGGCGAGGTCGTAGGAGAGGTCATGGGTCACGGCGGCTTTCCTCGTTCTCGGCCTCGAGGCGCCGAGTGCCGAGCCCGACTCGCTCCTGGCAGATCGGCCCAGCGAGGCGGTAGCGAGCCGGGGCGAAGCGCCGACGTCGACTGAGGTGAAGAACGAGCTGGTGCCGAGCCCGACTGCGATGACGAGGATCGCAAGACGACTCGATCGGCTCCGACCACTCATGACCGATGTCACTGCAATGGCACCTCATGATTCGGTTCTGTTGCCACAGGGCAAATCGTGAACGCCGCCTACTTGCCGACTGACCCGGAGCGCGGTGCGAGCGCATTAGGGGTCGCCGATGCCGGCCTTCCGGAATTGAACTACGTCAGGCCTGGGTCAGCACTGCGGGATTCTGAGATCGGAATGTGTGATTCGGGACCACGGCGCCAGATTGGCTGCACACCATCCACGGCCGGACGGGCGCGCTGTCAAGTTAAAGCGCTGATGCTGTGAAGAACCTCGGAGACCGCTTAGATTCGGTGTCCGCGGGAGCTGGACGTACTGCCGCGCTAACGCCCATCCCCGCGGGACACCGCGTCAGGTGCACGGCCCCCTGCTTCCCTCGCAAGGCGACAGGGGTCCTGCACCTTCTATCAATATCGACTCGGGTCAGCCCTTGAACGCGCGTCGCTGAGGTCCGCATCCTCGGTGTCGAACGGCCTTAGCCGTGAGCGGGCTGTCGCGATCCCGGGTCAGCTCAAGTGGGCGCTGCGGGAGCCACGGCGCTTGCCCCGCGGCCGCGCGTAGGGGTCGGTGAAACGGACAAAGTTGACGAGCACGAGAGCGGCCAGCCAGGCGAGACCGGCGAAGACGAACGCCACGGGACGCTCATAAGACATCAAGAACAGCACTCCGAGCACTGTAAGCAGGATGATGTTGGCCACAAGGATCACCCGAAGCCCGAGCAGTGCGCCGATCGAGCGGTGCCACATAGCTTGAGTATGGCCGATTAGGTTCTCTCTCTCGTCGTCACAGCGCCTGTGATTGGCCTGGTCTACCTTCCTGCGTTAGTCCTGCGTGCCTCTGCAAGGCCCCACCGGACGAGCAGGAAAATGATCGTGCCAGTAATGGCCAGTGAGATCACGAGCGCCACGGTGTTTGTGAGCAGAATAAGCGCAGCTAATGCCAGCAGACCAAGGCCACTGGCCCCAACCAATAGACCGAGCTTCAACCTGTGAACTGCAACCACTCGCCTTACACGATCGTCACTCCGAGTGTACGGAGCCAGGTCGGGTGCTCGCCCGTCACGCCCTGATCCAGCCCAGTACGCGCCGGGCTGAGACTGGCAATGCCGTCGGGTGGACTCTCTCCGATTGGCTCCGTCTGAGGACAGTCGTCAACCGGGTGAGCCTGCCCACGTCGGTGTGGACCAGGGAACGGATCTCCAGCGACACTATCCTTCTGTTCACCGACTCGCGCCGCTTCAGACGGGGAACCCGAACAGCGATTTGGCCGCGGATACGTAGTTCTCGACGCGCCGTTGCTCAAGTGCCGAGCGCACGACTTTCCTCAAGCTGGAGACGAGTGCCTGTGCCTGCCGTGGACTGGAGAAGATTGCCCCCTGCACGTGAACGACCGGGTTCGCCACCGTGAGTCCCTGCACCGGCGTGCCGGTGAAGTCCACCCGCACGGTAGAAGTCATCCCGGTGACCGCGAGGACAGCCGCACCGTTGGCGCTCGCCTGAGCAACCAACAGGTCCTCGTCGAGTGGAGGAGCGGACGTCCATGACCAGTTCCCCAGGGCCGGGACTGACGGAGTCGGCGTGGATCTCACGATGCGGTCCACGACCTCGTGAAGACCGTCTGCAAAGGCTGCCGCGTCATCGAGCTTGAACACGGCGATCTCTTCTCGCCTTGGCGCTTGATCATCCACCTTCACCTGCTGGACGCCGACACCGCTCATCACGATCCGTGCGAAGGCGGTCTTCTCACCGCCAATATCGGCTTCGCCACCCTGGACCAGGACAGCCCTGACGATGATGTCGTCGCGCGAGCGCGCCAGGTCCTGGGCATCGGAATGATCAAGTTCGCGCTTCAACGCGGATTTCGCGAACCGAGTGTCCGTTCAGCGGGGCTGACGACTGGATTGGTCCACGGCTACTTGCTTTGCCAACAACTGAGATCGGTGCATATGAGCCGGGTCGAGCCGAGATGACAAACCTGGCCGTAGCGCTATGGATCTGTTCGGACTGCGGTTTTATCCACGCACACAGAGTCGCTCCCGAACTGTTCGAGTCAGGGCCTGAAGCACCACTCAAGGGCGTGTAGCCTTTCGCTCCACGGGGCGCGACCCCGGCGTTGCGAGGCGAGGCCGGGGTCGTGTCGCGTTGCACGGGTCGAATCGTTCCTAAACATCCAGCCGCGCAAACCGCTGCGGGATCCACATGAGTCAGTTCACTCCGCGTCCTTGGGCGTTCCGCCGTACGACGCGCATGACGCCGCCTCGATACCAGCGACCGCCGAGTTTCGCGGTCAAGCCGTCCGCGTTCAGTCCGTCCGCGATGGCTTGGAACGTAGCTCCCTCGGCACGCTCGACTCGGATACGAGAGACGATCTTCTGTTCGTTCTCCAGTGGCACATACTCGTGGCGGAGCGCCGAGTAGCCGAAGCGCGGAATGCCGCCCGTGTACCCTCCACGCTCCGCCTTCAACTTGCGACCAGCGGCCATCCTGGCCTTCAGGAGGGTCTTCTCGTACTGAGACAGCGCTCCGAGGACCTGCCGGATGAGGATGCGGGTGGGTTCGTTGCTGTCCACGTCCGGCTCACTGACGCTTATCACAGAGCCTCCGCCGAGGCGCAGACGCTCCACGACCGTCTCTTGTAACAACAGGTCCCGAGCGAGACGGTCAAGACGGAAAAGCACCAGCACGGTGGCTTCGTGGTTCTCGATGCGACTGAGCGCCTCGGCAAGACCGGGACGGCCTTGTAGCCCACTGACCCCGCTGATGCCCTCGTCGCCGAGGATCTCGAGCAGCACAAGACGGTGAGCGCGGCAGTACTCCCGGATCCCGCGGCGCTGGATGTTCAGCCCCTGGCCCCGTTCGGCTTGGTCTGTCGTGCTCACGCGTACATACCCGAGCGCATGCACCCGTCCGTCACTGGTCGCCATGTCCCCTCCTTTGAACAGCCAGAACCCGCTTTGCAGACCGTAAGGGGTGGAGAGCGCTTCCGCCCGGTAGGGTCGGCCGGTCCTCATGCGGCCGACTCCTCAGCAGAAAGGTCCTTGACCTTGCGCTGATCACCGCGCTCGCGAGGAGCGAGGAACGGGTCGAGCCGGTCGCGGAGCTGGGGACCTGTGAGACCTTCCTGGACCGCCAGGAGCCCCTCGATGACGAGCTCCTTGCGACGAACCTCGTCGTCCGAGAGGCGCTTCAGCTTGTTCGATATCGGGATCCAGAAGATGTTCGCGGTCATGACCCCCCAAAGCGTCGCCGTGAAGGCGCTCGCGATGGCGGGACCGAGCGCGGCTGGCGAGGACAGCTCACCGAGCACCCTGACGAGGCCGATGACGGTCCCGAGTATCCCGATGGTTGGGGCGAAGCCGCCCATGTCCTGGAAGAACTTGATACCGACGCGGTGGCGGGTGCGCATGCCGACGATCTCGGCGTCGAGCACGTTGCGGACGCGTTCGGGGTCCGACGTCGAAGCGATGAGTTCGACGCCGTTGCGCACGAACGGATCGATCTTCGCCTCCGGGAGGCCCTTCTCGAGGGCCAGCAAACCCATCGTTCGTGCCTCCCTGGCGGCCGTCATCAGGTGCTGGGCGAAGTCACTGGTATGCCAGGTCACCTTGTTCTTTATGGCAGCGCGGAACGCCCCACGAACCGGTTTGAGGTCGTGCTTGTTCACCCCCGCCATCGAGACCCCGATCGTGCCGCCGAGCACGAGGATCATCGAAGGGATGCTGACAATCGTCATCGGCTTGCCGTGATCCATGATCATCGCCATGAAGATCGAGCCAAGCGCGACGACGATGCCAACGGGAGTCACTCGTCATCGCCTCCCGTTGGCACAACTCGAAGCAGCGGCCCCGGTGGTTCACCGGGGACCCTCCATTCCTTCTCAGGCATTGCGAAGGCGCGAGCCGTGATACGCGCCTTGGCGTCGACAATCTGCTCGATGACGACCTCCGGAGGTTCTTCGACGACGAGATGAGCCCCGCCGACGAAGAAGACGTTCGACTCCCGTCCCAGCGAGACCGGGTTGAGCTCGACTCGTTCGATGCGGTCGATGTTCAAAGCGGTTGTCGTCCCGTCCTTCTTGGTGACCAGGATCACCGCTTCTCCCTCCGGAGCTATCGGCTTGCCGACCTCTGAGAAAACGTCACACCACAGCGCAGTGAGAAGGGAGGCTGTTGCTCCCCACTCGTCCTCCGAGTTAATAACGGCGCGAAAGCGTCGTTGCTTGCCGATTCGCGCCATTTCTGATCCGAGTCGTGACATGTGCAGGACCTCAGCGCGCTAGAAGGGATCAGGCGTTGGTGACGAGTGCCTGAAGGGCGGTTTCTGTGCTGGAGACGACCTTGGTGTCTGCCTCGTAGTCGGTCTGTGCCTCGATGAGGCTCGTCAGCTGGTTGGCGAGGTCGACATTGGACTGCTCGAGCGCTCCTCCGAGCAGGGTGCCCCGCCCGGCCGAACCCGGGGTGCCGGTCTGGGGCAGGCCCGAGGCTGCGGTGGTCTGGTACTGGAGGTTTCCGAGGTTGTCGAGCCCGCCGGGGTTCGAGAAGTTCGCGAGGGCGATCGTCCCGAGCTGCTGCGACTGGCCGTTCGTGAAGGTTCCGGTGATGACCCCGTTCTGGCCGATCGACCAGGACTGGAGGCTTCCCTCGGTGTAGCCGTCCTGACTTGCCGCGCCGACGGTCTGCTCGGTCGTGTACTGCGTCACGGCGTTGTTGGAGGTGGAGGCCGGGAAGACGAAGTCGATCGCCTTCTCGTTCCAGTTGAAGCCCGTCGGGAGCGCTTGGGTCGTCGCTATGGACGCCTGGCCCGTGACCTTCTGGGAGGCGCCGCCGTCGACGGTGTAGCTCTCGAGCTGGCCCGTCGAGTCGAAAGTGAGCGTCACACCGGAGTTGAACAGGTTCGTCCCGTTGACGCTCGCCTGCAGCGTCCAGACGTTCGGCGTGCTCGTCGAGGGCGTGTAGGTGAGTGTCAGGGGCACGGCGTTGCCTTGGGCGTCGTACATGGTCGCTGTCGTGGTGAATGCGGCCCCGCCCGAGGGGACGTTGCCTCCCATGGTGACGGCGGAGGTTTCCTGCGGGGGGATCGTCATGCTGCTCGGGATGGTGATCGGCCCGGTGGGTCCCGTCGTGGCGGTCGTCCCGGCCCAGCCCTGCACGACGGCGCCGTTGGCGGCCGCGAGAGTGCCGTTGACATCGAGCTGGAAGTCCCCGTCACGGGTGTAATAGGTGTTGCCCCCCTGGGAGACCACGAAGAAGCCGTTCCCCTGGATGGCAGCGTCGGTCGGCACGCCGGTCTGCACGATCGCGCCCTGGCTGAAGTTCGTCTGCATGGCGGCGACCTGTGCGCCGGCGCCGACCGTTGCCGGGTCGGTGCTCGCGAGGCCTGTCGAGGCCCCGCTTCCTGGAGAGAGCTCTTGGGTGAGGATGTCCGAGAATTGGACGTCGGCCTGCTGGTAGCCGTCGCTGTCTGCGTTGGCGACGTTGTTACCGATGGTGTCGATCTCGGTCTGCATTGTGCTGATACCCGAGTCGGCAGCGGCGAGTGATATGACGGGCATGCTGTCATCCCTTTCCTGTGGGTTGTCCTGATCTTTCGGGTCTGTTCTCGTAGGTCATCGGGACGCGCCGGACACGTTCGATGGTGTGGATGTGGAGCTGGTCGAGGTTTGGTCGACGGCGGTTATGTTGCCGAGCAAGACGGAGCTGCCGCCCACGTCGAGTGTCGGCCCGCTCGTACCGAGGGAGAACCCACTGACGACGCCGGTGATGGGCGACCCCGACACGTCGCTTCCCGTGATGGTGTCGCCTATGAGATTCGCGGCCGCCGAGGTCTGCTCCGTCTCGGCGATCTGCTGCTGGGTCTGAACCTGGGACAGTGCGGCGAGTTGGGTAAGCAGGTCCGCGCTACTCGTCGGGTCGAGCGGGTCCTGGTACTTGAGGTTGTCGACGAGCAGGCTCAAGAACTCGTTCGGGGCCAACAAGGCGCTCATCCCGGAGCTCTGAGCCGAGCTCGTGGCGGACGAAGTCGCGTCGTCGGTCGTCGTGGCAGAGGTGCCGGCGAGCGGGGCAACTGAGGAGACGGATTGGATCATCGGCCCTCCTAGAGGATCACGTGCAGCGACTGGGCCCCGTGTGCCGGGGCAACGGTGAGGACGAGAGTGTCGGTTTCTTCACTGTCTTGCGCGGTGGCGGGCGGTGGCTCGGACTGGTCGCGGCGGCCGCCTTTGGCGCCGCCGTCGGAGAGTGACAGCTGTACGTTCCCGCCGCGTGCCTGAAGCTCGGACCGGAGCTCGTCCAAGTGCGCCGCGATGGCGTGGTGGCCTTCTGGGGTGTGGGCGACGATGGCGACGTTGACGTTAGCCCCGTCGACTTTCACGACCGCTTGCACGTGGCCGAGCGACGGCGGGTTGAGCATCGCCGTCACCGAGTAGGTGCCGTTTCCCTCGCTCAGGGGTTTGGAGATCGTCGCCGTGAGCACCGTGTTGGAAACGACGAAGTCGGAGCGCGGCGGCTGTACCGTGGCGTGGTCGAGGCTGATGGCGAACTCACCGGAGTTTGTTGTCACGACGGGTGTCGACATCGACTCGGGCACGACGGGCTGTGAGCCGGTGGCCGCTGTGGTCGGTACGTGACCGGGCACCTGCCCGGCCCCGTTGTCGGCGCCGGCGTCGGAGTCACGAAGCTGCTTGCCTGCATCGCCGTGCGGGGATGCAGGCAGGTTCGTCGACCCGACAGCCTGCGGAGGCGGCGAAGCCACCGGCCGAGCCACCGTAGTGCCCGGCGCGGCTGGGGCCTGCCGCGCGTCCGCGCTCTCATCCTGCGGTGGTCGTGGCGAGGCGGTCGGCTCGGTCGTGGCTTCGCTGAAGTAAGCGGTCGCTGGCGCGCCGGCGTGCACTCGGAGCGTCTGCGTGGCTGCTGAGGAGGCGACGGCGCCTGATGCAGGCGAGACGGCACCGGCGATGGGCGGTGCCGTTTGTGCGGGAGGATCGTCCGAAACCGTCGCTTGCGTGGCTGCTGAGGAGGCGACGGCGCCTGATGCAGGCGAGACGGCAGCGGCGATGGGAGGCGCCGTTTGTGCGGGAGGATCGTCCGAAATCGTCGCCGTGGTACCCGGGGGCGGCGCAGCGTGATTGAGCAATGGTGCGGCGCCTTGCGGAGGCGAAGGAGTTTGTGGCGCAGGTCCCCCAGGCGCAAGGTGTGGCACCGGAACCTGCGCGGTCGGCCTGTCGTACGGGGTCGCTGTCTTGTGCGGGACCACGTCGCCGCGGGATGCGGCGTAGTCGTGCGATCTCTCACCGTTGTGCGGCACTTCCACGTTGAGCACAAGCGGAGCAGCCGGCATCGCTGGACCGTGCAGCACGCGCGGTGGCGGCTGTGTGCTTGCGAGCGAAGGTACTGCCGGACCGGTCACCGGAGGAGCTGTTTCGCCGGATACCGTGCCAGCTGCAACGGTGGCAACCTGGTCAGTGCCCGGGCAAGCGTCGTCGACGCGTTCCTCCTGCCGGTTCTCCTTCTCGGTTCTTCTGTCAGCTGAACCTGCATTTTCGAGAACCTGCGCGAAACAGGTCGTGCCCCCGGATTCGAGCCCGTCCGCGGTTGAGGCGCTGACGACGGCAGGCTTGGCCGTCGGGGCGACGCGCGACGGCATCAGATCGGCGAGAGAGACGGACCTGGTCACGATCCCGCCGCCATTCCGGCTTCGGCGAGGGTCTTGGCCACATAGGCGGGCGTGCTGCCGTCCTCAGGCACGCCGCCGGCCGCCTCCACGGCACTACCGCCGGCCGCATAGGCGGCAATCGCGTCGGTCCACGAGCCGAATGCGGCGTGGAATTGAGCGAGCAGGTTGGCTGCACCCGGGATCGCCGAAGATGGGTCGAAGGGATCGACCCCGTTGGCGGACGCAGTGGCCGGCATGAACTGGGCGATTCCTTCCGCGCCGGCCGAGGATACGACGTTGGGCTCGAAACGCGACTCGTTGTAGAGGATCGCAGCGAGCAAGGAGGCCGGTGTGCCGCTGGCGGCGGAGGCTTGCTCGACCAGACCGGCGTAGTGCGCTGGTACCGAGATCGAGCCCATCTGGACGTTCTGGCCTGAGGTGCTGGCGATCCCTGTCGCAGCGCTGGCGTCCACGATCCCGTCGACAGGCACCGTCACCCTGCGGATTGCCAGTGGCTCGCACGGGACCGCCTGCACCTGCACCGTCTCGCCCGTCTCGGGAGCGTCGATCATCTCGCCGTTGCCGATGTATATGGCGACGTGCCCCGGCTCTCCGGGCGGTGCCCCGTTCTGGCCGGGTTCGAAGAAGAGCAGGTCGCCAGGTTGTGCCTCCGAAAGACTGGCCACCGGGGTGCCGACCTCGGACTGGTCGACCGAGCCTCGGGGCACCTGTACGCCGAGCTGGGCGAAGACGTACTGCACGAGACCCGAGCAGTCGAAGCCGCTCGGAGACTCGCCGCCCCATACGTACGGCACGCCGAGGAACTTCGATGCTTCCGAAACGATCTCGGACCCCGATGTCGAAGAGCCGACCACCGCATTGGGTGTCTCGAGCGACGAGGGCGACGCGCTCGCGAGGGACACGAGCTGGGGCTCCACCTCTGACGATGCCGAATCGGTCGTCACCGCGTCGGTTGACGAGCTCGAGGTGGTCGTTGCCGCGTCGAGAAGGGTCGCGAACGGGTCGTTCGGCGCCGGGAGCGCAGGTGTCCCGGGTGTCGCGGCCTGGGCGAACTGGGCGAACTGGGCCTCTATCTGGGCGATGAACGAGGGCACGGCGGCGACCTGGTCAATCATCACGCGCCGCCGCCATTGCTCCGGCCGCCGCGCGGCCTGTGGCGAAGTCGTCGAGCACCGCCACGTCCTCGTGCTGGACCGCTGCCAGCCATTCGAGCCGGCGGCGCTCGTCGAGCCTTTCGAGCACCGCGACCCGCCGTTCTGCCAGGACAGCCTCGAGGCGTTCGGAGCCGAGACGGGCCTCGCGCGTGGAGCGGACCTCCGCTGCCGACACCAGCATTCCCGCGAGGCGTTCTCCGCGCTCGTAGGTAGCGAGGAATGCCGTACCGTCAAGGGAACCGGGAGGACGCGTCCCGTCCTCGTACGCCGCGGTGATCTCCTGTTCGTGCACGACTGCGCAGCCGAGGTTGCGCGCCGCAACACCGACGCGCTGGCGTGCGAGCAGAGTCTCGACGCGGCGGACGCGCAGCACGGTTCCGAGCCGGAAGGAGTAGGCCTTCATGACTCGACCCCCGAGCCCGCGAGCGTGA
>Ga0208038_1001081_pt1 | contig 16291 bp, 9 predicted proteins | sample June2015DPH_16_1_FD_184714 | JGI IMG/M metagenome (GOLD analysis project Ga0208038, IMG submission 184714) | Peatland microbial communities from SPRUCE experiment site at the Marcell Experimental Forest, Minnesota, USA - June2015DPH_16_100... | ecosystem: Environmental > Terrestrial > Soil >...
CCCTCGCTCGTGTCAACCCGAAGGACGGAGACCGTAGGATCAACCGGGGAGGTTGGAATCCTGGTTAAGTTACGGTCGAACCAGGTGATTGTTCCATCCGGATTCACTCGGCGCCGGTTGTGACTGATATAGGCAATGCCGTAGCCTGTGCCCAGGCGAGCCTCCGCTGCCTGCTCGTGCGCGGCGTCGATGGCCCGGGCAATTTTCTCGATAGTGATTGACTCCCAGAGTGGCGTGCTCCCGGGCGGATACTCATCCTTGATGACAGGTCCCGAATGAGTGTGGGAGGCGACGACGAGAACGTAGGAAATCCCACTCGATTTCTTTGCACCCTCCCGCAGCCGCTCGAGAGAGGCCGGCCCAAACGGCCGCCCTAAATCGAGAGCGACCAGCGCCAAGCGCTTTTCACCAACCTCGAGCACCAGCACGCGCGCCAACAGCGGATCGAGAGTTCCCGTTGCGGGACTTACGCGTGCGGCAAAACCATACATGCGTTGGCCCACAGGTGGCGTGATATCCGCCTTTGCCACGCCCGCCTTGAGGGCTGCGCCCGCGCCATGAATCACCATTTCCACCCTCCACGTGCAGAGATAGAAAGCCACTTTCTCCGCGTAAACATACAATCTCCTTTCTGTGAGTGTCAACCGGATCGGGAGATCGGGTGATCGGGTGATCGGGAGATTGAGTGATCCGATGATCTGGTGAACGGAAGAAGCAAGCCGGTGATCGGGTGAATGGAAAAACCTCCGGATGCGATAGCTTCTTTGTTCATCCGATCACCCGATCTCCAGATCTCCCGATCATCCGATTGCTTTTCACGCGTCATCGGCCGAATCCTTCTTTCACTGCCTCCCAGAGATGCGTATGCTGGATGCTGCCCCCGGCAAAAAACACGATGCCGTCGGCGCCGTTCCGTCGTGCGGCTCGGATTGCCTCGAGAAGCCGTTCTGGTGGGAAGAATCCCGGCGGCGGATCGCCTACGAGCCTTTCGTTGATGTGTTGCAGGCTCAAGACGGCTTGGCGTTCCGCCTCGGAATGAACGGTTTGGGGAAGGCTCTGGAGCGCCTGCTCAAATTCGCTCTTGCGTGGGCCGGTGGGGAGTTGGGAGAGCGTGGTCTGTGCCAGGCGAAGGACTTCCGCGCGCTCCGCGCCGCCATCACCTTGGCGCGCCGCCCACTGCTCGAGGGCAACGTTCATCTTATTAATGGGGTCATACATTTCAATGTGCTCCAGGCAATAGTCGCAGAAACAATATCCGTCGGGGTTTACATCCCCCGGATAGCGGACGTAATCGTGGTGGATGCCGTCGACGTCGTAGTTGGTGACGATTTCCCGAATGACCGGGAGCAGATACTGATCCGTGTAGCCCGGACGGCGCGCGGGGCACATCCAGACGTCCGAATACGGTCGGTGCGGTCCGAGCATTTCGGAAGCGGTCGTCTGGCCGTCGGGATTGATGGCCGCCCACTCCGGATGATGTTTGAACGCGTAGCCGTCGCGACCCTCCACGAAATCCACTAACCAGGCGTGCACCTTCATGCCTCGCTTGTGCGCCTCGATGGTCACAGCACGGAGTAGGTCAAAATTGCGGTACTCCGAATCCACGTCTTCCGGAAAGAGCTTGCTCGCGTAGAAGAGCCAAATCTCGCTCTTGACTAACAGGACGATGGTGTTGATGTGGGCGTCCTGAGCCTTGTCCATGAAGGCAGCGACCTCAGCTTGATTGCGACCGGCGTCCCCCGGGTGGAGCCACAAGCCGTAAAGCTCCGGGTGGGAACGGGAAGGTGCTTCCTGAGCCACCCCCGTTGCGCAGGCTACAAAAGCGGCAAGAAGCATGGCGCACAGGCTCTTTCTCATAGTAGCAATCCCCCTTCCAGTAATTCCAGGTTTGCAGCGACCTTCAAAATGTGCCTCCGTGTCCTCTGCGCCCACAAGAGCCTCAACACAGAGTTCACTGAGACGCTCCGTGTGCTCTGTGTTAAAGCTTGAGAGGCCCGGAGGACACAGAGAGTCTCGCCTTGCTTGCGCCTAACTGCCGCCGTGCGCCATTTCCAAAGCTTGACTCAAAAAGTCAGGTTCCAAACATCAAGCCTTCTAGTTCCCGGGACCTTGTTGTGGCGGGAAGATTTTGCGCGTCGCGTAGGGGCGAGCGGCGCTCGCCCCAGGGCCGAACGCCGTTCGGCCCTACGTGTTGGTTGCGGCTATGCCGCGCTGTAGCGCTAGTTCCAAACTCCTTCGTTTCTTGCGAAGAATTTCTGCGGTCATCGCTTGGCCCAGGTTAGCTGGAATGGCCGATTTTCGATTGCCGATTGTCGATTGCTGATGCACATTGGAAGGAGTTGCAACACCACTTCTTCAATCGACAATCGGCAATCAGCAATCGGCAATCATGGCCCGTTTTGGTTGCGGCCGTGGGCCGCGCTGTTCCACTTTCTCGTAATATTGCTTAACCCTCCGCAGCGCGCGGTCGAAAAATCGCGGCTGGGGGCTAGGGCAATTCTGAATTGTGAATTCTGAATTGTGAATTGAAGAAGTGCAGCGGTCAGAGGACCTGGGCGCGGCGCGCAAAGCAAGTTCTGCATCCCCAATTCACCATTCACTATTCATAATTCTGCTCCTTATTCTTCTCCTGACTTCTGCCTTTCCAATCCCAGGCGGCGCAGGCGGGACATGAGAGGAGATTGCACGCCCCATTGCACAAGCACGAGCCGCACAGTTCCCGAAAAACGAGACCCTGCTCCCCAGCCGCGAGCTTCACTCTGAAGGCAGGGCAACCACTTTTGCAACTCCAATTAGCTCCACGTCCTCATCCCAGTCCCAAAATTCCGCCTGCTTTTCGAGGGCTGCCTTAGCTAGTTGGTAGGCGTTGTCGAGGTCAAGCGACTCCAATTGATGAAGTGTCGAGGATGCCGTGGCGGGCGGATCGCCCTGCTCGCTGAATTGACGCGCAGCAATTTCAGCCATCCTTGCGTCGATGGTTCCGTCGGCCAGCACCACGAAAGTGTGCAAGTCGAAGAGGTATTCGTCGCCATCATCCCGCTGCACTCGCGAGCGCACGGTGAAATTGAACTGGTAGCCTGCCTTGGGCGCAGCGAGATCAAACCCATTCGCCCGGATAAGCCGAGCTGTTGTGTGCCCGCCAAAACTGTAATCTCCCACACGGCGGAGCATGGCATCAATGAAGGGGTGCCCAAGCGCCAGAAATTCCGCCTGAGAATTGCGAATTGCGGTCGCACGGTCAAACGTGACCATTCGATAGCGCTCATCAAGCCCGGTCTCTTTCATCCCTTCGGGCGTCAGGAATTCATAGAATCCGTCTTTGCGCTGCACCTGCCGCCGTTCGCGGGCCAGAAACTTCAGCGTGAAGTCTTCCAGGTCCTTCAAACTCACCGGGCTGGCCAAGGCCTTTTGGTAACTGTCAAAGCTGTAGCTCGAAACATCCTTAAACAGGCTCTGGGTAGCAATCTCAAACGCCTTTTGAGCCCGCCGAACGGCCTCCTGGATTTCCTCTTTGGTTTGCTTGTTCAGTGTGCCTTCCACCAGAGCGCGCTTATAAATCTCGTCCGGCTCGATCTCCGTTTCCAGTTGCCAGTTCAGGCTGGCGATCAATTCCTCGGGGTCTTCGCCCGTTACTTGTTGGAGGGCCTGCGCTGCCACTCTCAAACGCTGCTCGAAATAGGAGCGCACGGTTTCCTCCACCGTGTCTTTGGCGCGCAGGTTGTAAATCTGGACCACTTTCTCCTGACCGTAGCGGTAGACCCGGCCCACCCGCTGCTCGTAACGCATGGGATTCCAAGGAAGATCGTAGTTCACCACGATGTAGCAGAACTGGAGGTTAATGCCTTCGCCGCCGGCCTCGGTTGAAACCATGAACCGCACCGAGGGGTCCTCCCGGAAGACGCGCTGGCTGCGGCGCTTGCTCTCCGCTTCCAGCGTCTTGCCCTCCAGTTCCATGTCACCGTTAATCAGGACTACGGTGTTTGCCCCGTACCATTTTTCCAGCCGCTCTTTCAGGAATTCCTGGGTACGACGGTATTCGGTGAAGATCAGCACCTTGGCGCCCGGCGTCTGCTCGTCAATCTGCTTCAGCAGCTCTTGCAGCCGGTCGATTTTCTTTTCGCGCATCACGGGAATTGCCAGGAGCTTCCTGAGCAGCTTGATTTCGTCCCGCAGGATCTCGCGGTCCGTCTTCAGCACCACGTCCCTTTCGTCAAGTTCGCCCCGGTAACGCTCGTCGCGGTCCTCCTCCTCTTCCTCCTCTTCTGGCAGCTCTTCCAGCTTTTTCTCCAGGCGCTTCAGCCGTCCCTCGAGCGCCGCCTTAATGGCCCTGAACGAACTGGCGTTCAGCTTCTGGAAAGTGGTCAGAATGAATCCCACGGCGCGCTTGCGCATGGGGTCTTCAATTTGTTCAATCGAGTTGTAGCCCGTGCGAATGTACTCTTCAACCGCGCTATAGAACTCCTTCTCGTCAGGATACATGGCGAAGGGCAAGGGGTGAGTCATCCGCCCCTTAAAAACGACCTTCCCTTCGGCGTCTGTCACCCTGAGCTTCGGCGTGCGCAGGATCAGCTTGGAATAAGGCACCGCGTCCGGATCGCGGAAGAGCGGCTGGTTGGTGAGCGCCGAAAAATCCACCTTGGATTCAAGCAGCCGCACCAGGTTCATAAAGCGGCTGTGGTCGGGGTCGCCCGAGTGAGGTGTGCCGGTGAGCAGCAGCAAGGCGTCCGTGTAACCGCGTAGCGCTTCCGCCAGTTGATAGTTCTGGGTCCTGTCGACTTTTCTGCCGTATTCTTTGGCGCTCAGGCGGTGTGCCTCGTCAAAGATGATCAGGTCCCATTTGCGGTTTTCCAGCAGCACCCGCTTGTGCTCTTTTCGCTTCAGGCGGTCGAGCGAGGCGATGGCGCGGGCGCGCAGGTCCCAGGTTCGCGGGTTGGTGGCCGTGAAGTCGCGACCGAAAATCTCAAAATCGTCGGCCTGAAACTTGTCCTTGAATTCTTCCTGCCACTGGCGGGTGAGCCCGGCGGGCGTGATGATGAGGGTTCGATTCGCGCTCCCGCGCTGCAAGAGCGCCTGCCAAACCATGCCCGCTTCGATGGTCTTACCCAGGCCAACTTCGTCCGCCAGCATGAAGCGTCGCCGGGCGTTGGAGACCACCGTAAAGGCGGTGAAGATTTGGTGAGGCAGGATTTCCGTGCGGGCATTTGAAAGCTGCCCGCCCTTGTTCATCGTCAGGAAGCGCGCCGCCATCTGTCGCAGGTCGAATTTCCATGCTTCGTCCCACTGACCGGCCTTGGCCAGTTCCAGCGGAGCGGGACAAACTTCGACTTCGTCCAGGCTCAGAATGTAATTTTGCGAGCGAAAAGGCGGACGCGAGAATACGGACGGGTTGAATTCAACCTTGCAGAGGGAGTCCCGGACCTTCTGGACCTTGCCGACCCCGTAAGACCTGTAGATGGAGCTCAGGCTGCGAACGTGCGTGCCGGGCTGTAGCGGCGCTCTATGAGCGCCGACTTCGATCACGTTAGTAGAGCCTGGGGGACTCGCCATAGCGGGCTCTTGGAGGCTGGGCGCGTCTTCTCACCCGGCGGCTCGGAGTTCCTTGCGCAGCAGTTCGCTGGCCAGGCGTCCGGGCGCCACGCCCGCCCTGCGCGTTCTTTGCTGGAGCCTGATGGCCACGTCGCCGTCAATCGGGATCTCATAGTGCCGGTTTCGGAACTCGCTCACTACCTTGACGGTCCGGAACTTGCCGGGGTAATGGGCGGTGTCGTGTTTGTCCCAGAACTCCGCGGCCTCCTCATAGCTGGTGAATTCGTCGGGAATGGGATCGACCTTCTTTTTTTTGCTCGTGGAAGTATCTCCGCTCAGCGCCCGTCATCTCACGCGCCGAGATCGGCAACGCCGCGCCGCCTGGCTTGCGAATAAAGAATACCACGAGATACCGCCCCAGCGCTGTCTGACCATAGGCCACGTACAGGTGCTCACCTTTCACTTTTCCTTTCTCCAGCCGGCGAACGTGATCGCCTAGCTGGACGGTTACTGTCTTGGGGCCCGCTCTTGTGGGGTTTGCGACAGATGGGCACGATATAACACGTCTTAGGCCCAGACGCGGATAAGGCAACCATGCAATATGGCTCGATTCCCCTAAAGAAAAATTTCATTTGCGCCGATGTATCTGGGTATGCTACAAAGATCCCAGAATGGTAAAGGCCCGGATCACGATTGAAACTTCGGCAGTAGAAAAAGCTGCACTCGATGCTGTGCTGCGCGGTTCTGGCCTTACGCTTCCTGAGTGGTTCGGAACCCAGGTGGATGCCCTTCGGGCGAGTGTTGGAGGCTTGTCCCACAGTCAAGAGGAACAACTAAATTGTCTGAAGGATCTTTCGGACCCTGCCCCAGTCATGGCGAGTCTCAATGCCGTCGACTGGTCATTCACGAATGACGACACGAGTTATCTTTCCCACGACATTCATCCATATCCAGGGAAGTTTATTCCGCAAATCCCGCGAAACCTAATAACGCGTCTTTCCTTGAGAGGAGAACTTGTTTACGACCCATTTGGAGGCAGTGGAACTACTGCTCTGGAAGCCATCCTCCTCGGTCGCCGAGCATTGAGCACGGACGTTCACCCGCTCGCAAAGATTATTGGCGAGGCCAAGACCTTGACCTTAACCAAGGAAGAGGAAGAACAAACTTCTGAAATCGCCGAACGGTTGATGATTCTGTCTTGGCAACCGTCCAATTTAAAGACTGAATTAGGAATCCACAGGAATCAATACATCGAATACGTTCCCGACATCCCTAATATATCAGAGTGGTTTCACCAAAACGCTGTGGAGGAATTGGCGTATATCCGTTGGACTCTCGAAAACTCGCCATCACGGAAAGTGCGTACTCTTGCGAACGCAACATTGTCCAAGTCAGTTCTAAAGGCGTCCTTTCAGGATGGCGAGACCCGATACGCAAGAAGACCACGTGAAGTGATAAACGGATTTGTACTCCGCCTCTTCGCTGCAAACCTCCTGGGCGCACTCAAAAAAATACAAGTTCTCGGTCCGGTGCTTCAATTCAGGGAGGCGACTTTTGGAACAATCGATCTCAGAACTGCCCCTGTAGTGACTGAAAGGGAGTCGGGTTTTGGCGGACTAATCCAGGACTCCGTCGATCTGATTGTGACCTCCCCCCCCTACCCCAACACCACCGACTATCATCTCTATCATAGGTTTCGTCTTTTCTGGCTCGGTTACGACCCTAGGACGCTTGCCAACGCTGAAATTGGATCGCATTTGCGACATCAGAAGGAAGGAACGGGTTTCGAGCATTATCTTCAAGAGATGAAGATGTGCTTGGACAAGATGTTTCGAGTTCTGAGACCGGGCCGGTATGCCGTCATTGTTCTGGGAGACGGAATATTCGGGGGACGGGTTTACAGAACGCCTGAGGAACTTGCGCGCGCGGCTACCGACGTGGGTTTTGAAAGTCTCGGAACAATAAGCCGTCCTGTCCATGCGACGAAACGCTCGTTCATTTCACCGGCCAGGCGTATCCGTTTCGAGAAACTTCTCGTTTTACGAAAACCGGAGGAACATTTTATTGTCGATTTGATGAAACCGCATTACAAGCTCTGGCCATATGAGGTAGATCTGCGGCGGCGAGAGGTTTTCGGGCTTTGTGGCCTGCAACCCACAGAGCAAAGTACAGGAGATTTGACAATTCCGGTCAGTTGCTTATCGGTGGATAAGTTGCGACGCTTAACATTTACGTACGCGTTTAGGACGGATCACTACAGCCAGGAATCAACTTGGCAGGGTGTCGTCGAAAACGGCGATGGGTTGACCTCTCGCTCGCAGAGAAAAGATCCCAAGTATGCCACGCACGGGATACATGCGTACAAGGGGAAATTCTATCCACAACTGGCAAAGTGCCTCTTTAATCTGGCACAACTCCTGCCGGGACAGAAGGTGATTGACCCTTTCTGCGGGAGCGGCACTGTTTTGCTTGAAGCTTACCTGAACGGATTGACTGCGGTCGGAATCGATCTCAATCCACTTGCTGTAAAAATAGCCAGAGTCAAGACCGAGTTGCTTGAGCTCGATCCTTACATCCGCGACAGGCACCTGGCTCAGTTCAAGAAACATCTTGACTTGCCTCAGGAAACCGATGACTCACTGCGAATGTTCTCTGCGAGTGTCCTTGGGGAGCTCCTTTCATGGTTCCCGAAACCCGTTTTAAGAAAACTCGGGTGGTTGCTGGAACAAATTCAGCAAGTTCCTGACCCAAGGGTACGCGATTTTCTCGAGGTTATTTTGAGCAGTCTTGTTCGAAGTGTTTCCAACCAAGACCCCAGGGACCTGAGAATACGAAGGCGTGAGACACCGATACCAGATGCGCCTGTCTACGAGCTGTTTGGGGCCCGATTAGGTGAGCTCCGGCTTCGACTCCAACAATTTGCCGAGCGTTCGAAGTTTGCCCCCAATATGTTTTATCCTGTCCAGGCGGTACACGGCGACAGTCGGGAAATACAATCGCTGACTAAGAGCGGGGTTGAGCAACACAGTTGTGATGCTATAGTCACAAGCCCCCCGTATGCGACAGCATTGCCATATATTGACACGGACCGGCTCAGCCTCCTCCTTCTCTACGGTATGGCGTCAAAGGATCGAAGCACAATCGAGGCATCTCTCATAGGAACGCGCGAAATCAATAAAAGGAAGAAGGAACAAATTGACGCGCTGATTGACCGAAGCGATTTCGCGGGAATTCGTTCATCCCAAGCTTGCGACACTGTTTCCGAGATTCGCAGGCGGAATCGGGATTCCGACGGCGGCTTCAGAAAACAAAACACTGCGTCCCTATTGTATCTGTATTTTCGCGACATCTCAGCAGTGTTCGAAAATATCGACTGGATGCTTCGAAAGGGAGGTCAAGCCTTCTTTGTGATTGGGGACAATAGGACCACGGCAGGCGATAAGGAAATCCGCATTCAGAGCGGCCAGGCGCTACAGGAAATTGGAATCTCGCTGGGTTGGAAATTGGCGGACACAATCCCCATTACTGTCACTACCGAGAACCGGCTCCACGTGAAAAACAGCATTACCGAGAACAGTATCCTATGGTTTAAGAAATAAGTGCGGCCTACAGCCAACCATATTTCCTTGAACGCTCGGCCCCTCCCGAAGGCATGATTTTATTGCAGATTGCCAAGAACTTTTCATGAAAGGGGCTCTCCGGGTTGAAGATTTCGAGTTCATAATCATGGGGCCCCTCTGAGAGGCGCATGACCATAACCGAGAAGGGAGCTATTTCCCTGATGAGGTCTGGAGAAAGTGTGATTCTGATCTCAGATTTCCTTTCGTAATAAACCATATTGAGACCGTAGTTCTCTTTAGTGACCGTTGGTTGTTTGCGACGACCGAAGACGCTTATTTTTACTATGGGGTCCGGTTCCCGTTGCGGATATGACGGATTTCCAGCTTTTTTGGGGATGGTGCGGCCGGAAAACGGATACCCGAAGAAACGGGGATTGTCGTTGACCGCGATCTTGCTCAAGAACACCTCACCGTTGTGGTGCGGAACAATTTGCATGACGAGCGCTTCAGTTGATAATGTCTGCGGTGGTGCTTTCTTCTTGCGACGTAAGGGGCCCCCTCCTGCTGGGCGTGCCGGGGTTACGCCCGAAAAGACTGAGCGCGGGATGGCGCTCGGCGGCATCGGCACAACGAACGGGAACAAGCCTGACGTGAGATCTGAGTCGGGTTTCCCTCCTTCCACGTTAGTAACTCGTGTTCTTTTGACATCCTCGTCAAATATAAGGCCGGCCCGAAAAAGTTTATCGAGTAGGTCCGGGTCAAGCACTCGGGTCATCGCGCAGCTCTCCGGAAGCAAGGAAGTCCAGCACGACATTGCCGCACGAAATGCGACATCATCTTCGGGTCGGTCCAATTCCACCTCCACTCCCCCCTCAAGATTCGTTTCCGTGCCGCCCACTGTAAGGTTGTGCGACCCGAAAATGCACACTGAATGCCGCTCGCCAGAGAACAGGTAAAACTTTGGATGAAAAGTTGTACTTGCCCTTGTGTGTGCGATGTAGGTCTTGTGAAATTGCTCTAGCATAAAAGCCAATGCTTGTTTGCTGGTTCCTAATTGATCAATTCCAACGATGGCTTCAGTGGATTTCCCCCCTTCCCTCCAGGCCCGGAACAAGTCCAGAAGTCTTAGTAGCGGACCGACCTTGGCAAAGGCCACAGCCAAATGCAATGAAGAAAACGCACCGTTACGAAGATGCCCCTTCAGCCTGTCCATGAGGCGATCTGAGCCATGAAACTGATCGATCGGTCTTAAAAATGAAATTCGCATCAGCTGCGGAGACATTACCACACTTGGACCGAAATTAGAAACGCGGCGTCATGTTTGGCAGCGAAGAGTAAGAAGGGCAATCATGATGATGATCCCAATTGGGGGACGCCTATTTGTTGGGCGAGAGCGTGTCGGGGTCCTTGTATTCGACGATCACACTGCCATAAACAGAATCAGGACGCCCCGTCGCAACGGTAACGTTGTGGTGGCCTTCCAGGGTGATCTTGGCGTCGCGGGCAAATGCTTTCAGTGCGGCGGCCACGTCGACTTGCAGGTCCATTTCCGACTTGGCCCAGGCCGCCGCATTCTGAATCTGCTCGGCAATCACTACGGCCTTTTGGCTTACGATTTCATCCAAGGAAGGCTGGCTGCGAGGCTCCGCGGGTCGGTCAGGCATTTCCCACCCCCATCGCGTCTTGGATCACGTCTAGAGTGCGAACCGATTGTATAACAGGTGGTCAATGAAAACCGAGCAATATGGCTGACTCAGGAGGGACTAAAGCGGGCGGCGGCAGAGTAGGAGAGTAGGCGATGCCGAAGCACGACTTCCCCTCCCCTCGTCGAACCGGACGTGCGGATTTCCCGCATCATATGTTGTCGACAACATATGATGCGTTATGTGGCGAAGTCAAAAATGTGGCCAAGTGGCTATAGCTGCTTGGCGCTCAACGCACCGTCTCTCAACTTCGCCACATAATAGGGGGCCGAGCGAGCTACAACGACGCCAAGAAATTCATTAGATCGCGGTCCTTTCGCCATGTTGGCCACCGATGGATTGCGTGGGCGACGCATAGGCAGTAGCGAGCCTGTCTGAGCAATGTCCCTAAGGCAGCGCCACGATCAATAAGGTACTTCAGATATGCAAGTCGTTCCGAGGCAAGTGGTCCTTCACGATGTCGTCGCAAAACAGCGGGATATGAGAAGATCTTTTCGAACATGGTGTGCACCTCCTTGGAAGAGGTTTACACCATGTGCGGGGCCTTGAATTATGTGGCGAAGTCGAGAGTCGGCGTGCTCAGCCCAAAGGACTTAGAGTCGTTTGGCCACATTCTTTACTTCGCCACATAACGCATCCGGCCTTCACACAAACTCTCGCTGCCCGGCAGTACGTCAGATTAAAGGCCAACTTAGCCGGGCGGCCAAGCCTCGGTCCAAGGTGAGAACTGTTCCCCAACCTTGCGGCTGGTTCTCCGTGGGGGGACTTGCGTCCAAGCCGAATTCCCACCCTCTGACTCAGCGTGTTTGCGTTCCGGCCCCTTCGCTCCACGGTGGTTACCCGCTTCTTCGCTACTGTAGGTCGGTCCGACTCCCGTACGGAGCCGCCTCCAGGGTTATGCATTCCCCCAGGGCGTTGGCAGCTTTACCCGCCACGCCGCCGGGTCTCCCAGGCTCCTCGACTGATCTCTCCCCCTGCGCCGTCCCCAACCACCCCGGAGAGCCCGACGGCTGCTCGCTCCCATTACTTCCCCGCCGGTGTCAGGCTTCATCACGTATGGCAGATTGGCCGCTCCCACTTTACATAACGAGGCCGAATCGGGTTCACTTGTGTTACGGCTACCTGCTTTTGACTGCTACCTCCTGCTTTCCGTCTTCTGTTCTCCCTACCCGCGGCCCGTAGTTCCGAATCCGCAGCCCCTGTTCTTCCGGCTTGTCTTTTCGCCGCGAAAGGTGTATACCAATCCCGAGATGACCGCTGGTAAACCGCACACATCGCGGAAACTCCGATGTATGCGCCACGCGCGGAAACAGCACCACGAACCACGCCTCTTGTATGGCGCAGGAATTGGGAGGGGGCTGAGTGGGTGTATCGACTGAACGCATCGCCCTAGTCGTCGGCGTTGACTCCTATCCCCGGCAACCGCTGAGGGTCTGTGTACACGATGCATCCGAGGTTGACGCTGCGCTGTCCATGCCTGAATACGGCTTCGCCGTTCAACGCCTCCTGGACAAAGACGTCACCCGCAAAGCTCTACGGAGGCGACTTGAGTCCTTCTTCCGAACGCAAGCGAAGACCTATCTCTTTTATTTCTCCGGTCACGGTTGGAGTACCGATCTTGGCGTGTTTCTCGCAACTGTTGATGCCGACACGGAGGAGGGGGAAGGGGGCATCGACCTCGAATTACTTAAGCGTCTGGTTACAAACGTCGCAGTCGAAGAGTCGGTGGCGATCCTCATCCTCGACTGCTGCCACGCGGGCGCTGGCTCCATACGACATCTAGCGACTGGGTCAATAGAAATCCGCTCTGTGGACCTTGCACAAGCGATTCCGGCCTTGCCCGAGGGGCGGGTTCTTTTGGCCGCGTGCCGCGGCGACCAGTCGGCCTATGAAGACCACTCCATCGGTCACGGCATCTTCACATTTCACCTCTTGCAGGCGCTTCTCGGAGAGGCCGCCGACAGCCAGGGAACTATCACAGTCACTGGCTTGTACGACTACGTGTCTCGGGCCTTAGGGAAAGGCGGATTTCAAACACCGGTGTTTCGTGGAGACCTTGCCGGGCAGGTTATTTTGGGCACGGGTTTCATGCCTCGCCAGCGATCGGTGCTAGATGGGGAGCGTGCGCTTGGCATAGAGAGGGAGGCGCAGGGGCATTTGCGTGAGTATCAGAGCCGCGTTGCTTCGCAGGTGGCAGATCTGGAAAATTGGAGGGCGGAGGGGTACAAGACGGCATGCCTGACACTTGAACCGATCCTCCGGTGGTTCGAGCGGCAGCTCCAGGATTATCCAGAGCTCAGTGGCCGAAGCGCATTCACGGAGCAGAGAGAGGCAGCCCTCAACAGGATGGCCACGCTCTGTTCGCTTGAAACAGGGATGACGACGCCACAAGGTGTGATATCCAAGAGGTTGGGCGGCGGCACTTTCGGTACGGTGTGGAAAGTCCAACCCCCCCGTGGCACTGATTGGCTTGCCTTCAAAGCCTACCATGCCCAGGATCTGGGCATTGAAGAGAAAACCCACCGATTTAGGCGCGGCTACAGCGCAATGAAGCAGCTGGACCACCCTTACATCGTGAAGGTCCACTCCTTTACCGAGTGCCCCCTTGGGTTCAATATGGATTTCATAGACGGTCCCAATCTCAGAGATTTCGTTGGCACTGTCGACGAACCCAGGGAAATCATCGTCATCCTGCTGACAATTGCCCAGACCCTTAGACATGCCCACAGCCGGGGTGTTTTGCACCGGGATGTGAAACCGGAAAACATCATAATGAATTGGGACGACCAGAAAGCCAAATGGCGACCCTTCCTCACGGACTTCGACCTGGCATGGTTTACGACCGCCACACAGTTCACGAAAGAGGCACTAGGCGTGGTTTACTACGCCTCCCCGGAGCAGCAAGCCACACCAATGTCCGCAAGCGCTCACGCCCCAACAACGGATATTTACTCGTTCGGGCAGCTTTGCAATTTCGCAACTACTGGTAGTAACCCTGTCCCCCTCGGTGTGGCTGACAATCTCTCGGCGCTGAAGAAGCGCCTCGGAACAGGGTGGACCGCTCAAGCAGCCGAGGCCTTCGCGCAGTTGTACGGGGATTGTACGCATAGGAAACCCGACGAGAGGCCCTCCGGGTTCGAAGAGGTGTGTGACACCCTGTTCAGAATTATGCAGGCGTTGAGCGAAGTCTCGACCACCAAGGCTATCCCACCAGAAAGATTCGTTCGGGAGGTGGTGTTCTCGACGGTCGGGCTTTCGTCTGATGTGCAAGCAGCTGAAGGCTCCTTCCTCACACTCTCAGGGAAAACGCGGGTTACCGTCCAAGTGTCTCCGGGCCGCGCGGGTGCCGCTGAACTAACCTACGACGTCGAAGCTCAGGAGGCACCTGTAGTAGACGGGGTCCACAAATTCGACCAACTTCGAAAGACGCTCCTCGCAAGGCTTGATAGCACTCTTAAGGGTTTCAATGCCCGAAAACGCTACCTTGCTACGCCGTTCCAGATCCTGGTTCAGCATTTCGACGTGCCTCTTACACTGCAGGGAGTGGCCCAGAGCCGTGCCCTCATAAGCCGCATAATCGATGTGTTGGAGGGAAAGTAGCTGGCAGCCCCTGTGAAGCGAGGGGGGTGCCGCAGACGTCGTCCGTTGATGTCTGAGTATGTAGGAGCATCCAGGTACGGCTCCGAACTGCGGCCAGCGCTAACCCCCTTTGCCAATAACAGTGAGACAGCTGCCCCCTGGATCGGGATAGGGGGAGCGCTTGCCCGCTCACCCCTCCCACACCACCGTACATACGGAGCCGCGAGTGGCGCAGACATCGGTTCGCGACGTCTGCGACATGCTGACGGCGCTTGAGGCTGAGGTAAAATCTTTTCATGCCTCGGCTGCGGCATTTTTACGGCCTCAATCATCTTCGTTACGTGACCACCAGCATCCCGAAGGGCGGGATCGCGCCCGCCTCTTCGACTCGGAGCGGTTTAAGCGGCTTTTCCTTCAAATTCGTCACCACGCTCGCCGACCTGCGAGGCGAGCTGGGCTTCCGCATCGTCGGATACGTTCTCATCCCGCCGGGCGGGACTGTCACCTATTGCTCCGGCCCTCGGACGGCGCCAACCCCACCCACCGCGCCCGCTTGTAGCGCAGGGCCCGCGGTCCGGCCCTGCGGCTCTTCCAGCGACGTGGGTTCTTGCCGCGTCGCCAACAAGGGAATCCGAATTATCATGGGCCACGCCGTCAACATCGCGGCGCGGTGGAAAAGCCGCAAGCCCGCTTGTAGCGCAGGGCCCGCAGTCCGGCCCCTTCGCTGTGCTCAGGGCAGGCTCTGCGGCTCTTCCAGCGACGCGGGTTCTTGCCGCGTCGCAAACCGGACAATCCGCTTTAGGCTTGGCCTCACACCGAATACGGTTTCTGAGAACATCCAGGCCGCGCCGTCAAAACCACGGCGCAGTGGAAAAGCCGCAAGGCTGGAGAGCGAGCCTTGCGCTACATTGCTTCAGCCGCTCTCCAATGATTCAATGATGCAATGAATCAATGGAAGAAGTCCTGGCCTACAACTGTGAACATATTGTCTCTTGACAACACCTCCCTGTTGTGCTAGCCTATTCATGTGAAAAGTCTGACCCGCGAGGAAGTCCTTTCCTCGTTAAACTTACACCCCGCCCCAGGAGGAACCATGTCCTTACGCAAATCACCCCGACTTACGCCCGCGTTGCTCGCCGCCGCGCGCCAGAATGCCCAGCACTCCACCGGACCGCGCAGCCCCGCCGCCAAGCAGAACTCCAGGCTCAATGCCTTGAAGCACGGCGGATACGTCGCGGACGAAAATCAACGCCAAGCGATGGTCGCGCTGGGCGAAGACCCGGAACAACTCCAAACCCTCACCGAGGAACTCATGAGCGCCTTCGGTCCCGGCGACGCGCTCTGGGAGAAGCAGATCGAGGACCTCGCCTGGCTCTACTCGCGCCGCGAAAGGCTCGAGCGGGCGCAAGAAGGCCTCAGGCGGCGCGCCTTGCAGGCCATCGACGACTGGCAACACCGCCGCCAGCAGGAGATGGCCCGTGTCACTTTCGACGCCTCCCAACACGAGATGCTTAACGTCGATCTGCCGGAGTCTACAGATCGAGGAGTGGCGCTGAGAAAGATTGTTTCTTATCTTGAACTCGTACGGGAGGAGATCAACCAGCGCACCTTCCGGCCCCGCCAGTACGCCGTGCTGGAATCTCTTTACCAAGGTATGATGGGGTGGCGGCAGGCGCTGATGTTCAGGCTGCTGCACCGTTTCAGTGACCCTATGTACCTCGACGCGCAACAAGCCGACGAGGAAGAGCAGCAGTCCCTCCGCAAAATAGGCTTCGCTTGCGACCCGCCGGGCGAGCCCGAGCGTGAGGAACTTCTGCGTCTGCTGGAGGAGGAAATCGCCAGCCTGCGGGAAGAATTCGAATATGCGGACAAGGCGAATGAGGAGAGAGCGGCGATAGAACGGGACGCCTGCCTTGCTCCGGA
>Ga0208038_1001082_pt1 | contig 16265 bp, 7 predicted proteins | sample June2015DPH_16_1_FD_184714 | JGI IMG/M metagenome (GOLD analysis project Ga0208038, IMG submission 184714) | Peatland microbial communities from SPRUCE experiment site at the Marcell Experimental Forest, Minnesota, USA - June2015DPH_16_100... | ecosystem: Environmental > Terrestrial > Soil >...
CGGAGGTAAGGATTGAATACGAGCAGGATTCCGCGCGCCTGGTAACGCAGCGCGCGCAGGCCCTGTTGCTGACGGGCTGGCTGGCCAGCCGCTTGGGGTGGGAATTTCTGATGTCCGAAAGGCGGGAAGAGGCCCAGCCTCGCACTTTCTATTTCAAGTCCGCGGGCGGCAGGGTGAAAGTGGAGCGAAACCTGAAAAGAGTTGACAACGCCTGTGGTGTTTGTTTCACCATGGAGCTGAGATCGGAAGGGCCTTCTGCCGCCAGATTCTCCTTCTCGCGCGGGTCGGATGGGAAAGTGGTGAAGACCTCGGCCGAAGTGCCAGGCTCGCTGCCCATTGGGCGCTCGGTGCGTTTGGAAGTTCTGAATGAAGTTGAGATATTGAATGAAGAACTGAAATTGGGAGTTCGGGACCGGGGTTACGAAGAGGCCCTGAGTGTAGTGGCGCGCATGATCGCCTCGTGATGCTCGGGTATTGGTGTCATTTAGGATGAGATCCCTTTCCAAACGCCGGTCATTCCCGCGAACGCGGGAATCCAGTCCGTCGACAGCGCATTTCCGAAGGTTTGCGGAGTAGATTCTCGCATTCGCGGGAATGACTGCGACTCGCAACGCCCATGCTTGGCAAATGACACCAGAGCCGCAGCCGGCCCGGCGTTGCAAGAGGATGGACAATTGGGGGAGAAGGAGAATTCCGTCCATGGCCAAAGACGAAGTGAAGGTTTTTTCCAGCCTTGAGGAGATGAGTTGGGCGGCGGTGTGCGCTTTTGAAGACCTGTCGCGCCTCAAGGCCGTCGAGAACAAGACTTTCTCCGCCGCGCTTTCCGGCGGATTGACACCTCGCTTGTTCTATCAAATCCTGGGAAGCCCGGCCCTTGCCGAACGCATTCGATGGAAGAATATTCATCTGTTCCAGGTGGATGAACGCTGCGTTCCACCCGACCACCCTGACAGCAACTATCGGATGATCCGTGAAGCCCTCCTGGATAACGCCGATATTCCGGCCGAGAACTTTCATCGCATGCAGGCCGAAGAGGCGGACCTCGACCAAGCCGCGCGAGACTATGCCCATGAACTTGCCCGTGTCCTTCAACCCCAAGACGGCGACTGGCCGCGTTTGGATATGGTATTTCTTGGCATGGGCCCGGATGGGCACACCGCTTCGCTTTTCCCGGGGACTGCGGCCTTGGAAGAGCAGACCGTGTGGGTTCGGCCCAATAACGTTGAGAGACTCGGATTGCGCCGTCTGACCATGACTTTTCCGGCGCTGAATGCCGCCGCCCATGAGATTTTCATGGTGGCGGGAGCTGATAAGGCGGAAGCCCTGCGCAAGGTACTGGAAGGACCTCCAGGGCAGTTCCCGGCACAAAGGGTCCAACCGTTAAGCGGGACCTTGAGCTGGTTCCTGGACGAAGCGGCGGCGAGGAAGCTCAGTCCTGCTACAAGAGGTGAGCGGTGACCAAGATAGCGCCGTCTATACTTTCAGCGGATTTCACGCGACTGGGCGAGCAGGTCCAGGCGCTGGAGGCCGCAGGAGTGGACCGATTTCAGGTGGACGTGATGGACGGCCGCTTTGTGCCCAATATCACCTTCGGCGCGCTGGCAATTGAAAGCCTGCGCCCCCTGACCCGCCTGGTGATCGAGGCTCACCTGATGGTCGAGCCGCCGGAAGATTTCATCGAGCGGTTCGCCAAGGCCGGGGCGGATACCATCATCGTCCACCAGGAGGCGACGCCGCACCTGCACCGCGCCATCCAGCAAATCCACCACTTCGGGAAGAAAGCCGGCGTGGCCATCAACCCATCAACTCCGGCGAGCACGCTCTCTGAAATCCTGGGGAGTGTGCAAATGGTTTTGGTGATGACGGTCAATCCGGGATTCGGCGGCCAGGATTTCATCCCCGAAACGCTCAGCAAGATCCGTCAAGTCCGCAACGCCATCCAGGACCGCGGCCTCGATTGCGAGATCGAAGTGGATGGCGGCATCAACCACCAGACCGCGCGGTTGGCGGTGGAGGCTGGCGCCAACGTGTTGGTGGCCGGCTCGGCGGTTTTTGATTCGAAGGAAGGCATTTCCGCCGCCATCCAAGGCCTGCTTGAAAGCTGCGCACCCGCGTAGGACAGAGTTACCTTCGAACGTCACGGATTTCGGATGTGCTGGGTCGTTGTGAAGAGGTACAGGTATGTCATAGGGCCTCTGCACCGCTAGAAGGGCCTCAAAGGAAGTGTTGTAGTAAGTGAGAAGGACGGTGCGGGGTGGTGCCGGTCGGTTGTTGGGCCGGAAGGGGTTACACCTTACTTTTCGTATAGCGCAACAGCCGCTATATCGTCTTAGCCTGCTCTCGCACCCGAGAGAAGCAGGTTCGATGCGCGTTCTTCCTCAAGGCCTATGCGGTAAGCGTATATAAGTGCTTCAGCGATTTTCTCCGACCCACAAAAGGATACACGAGGCCCGCGCTGCGTCGTGAAAGATGGTCTGGTGAGCCACACGGAAACTTGAGTCCTTTTCCGGTACGTTTCCGGTATTAGTGTTACGTGAGAAGCGTGGGAAATTGCTGCTGGAAATCTCGAGTCGCAACTGATGGCCTTTCAAGAATACGTTGGATGTGCTCCCTGCGTCCACGACGAAACTATAAACCTTACCCGGCTCAAGAAGCTCCGGGCGCTCGGTCGATTTGTGAAAACGGGAACGCAGAATTCCATCCGTTAGGTTCATTGCGAAACCGTTCGGCGCGATGTCCACGAGTTTTGCTGTCCAATCGGTGTCCCGCGCGGTGGTTGAGGCGAAGAGGTGAACCTCGACGGGGCCCATGACCTCAAGAGCAGATTCGAGGGGAGGGGTCGAGTACACCAGCACATCGTCTCGGCTTTCGATTTCCCGCTGGTCCATCGCTCCCCAGGGCATTAGCAAGGGATTGCAGCAAGTTCCGCCGCCGTGGGTGGGCACGGGGTTTGAAGGGTCGTAATCAAAGCGGTCGGGGGGCTCCTCAAGCGGTTCCATATTCGACAGCGTCCCGTCGCCGACCGCGGTCTTTGCCTTGCTCTGACTGTGGAGAAAGAAGCGTGTCGGTTTTACTTGGGCGGGGGGCCAGGTCTTTTCGGACCGCCACTGGTTGGCTCCCATCATGAACACTTCTACGGGCGGATCATTTTCTGCGCCGTTCTGCTCGCCCTTGATGTAGTGGTCGAGCCAGCGCAGCTCCTTGGCGCGGATGTCTATGGCCGACTCTTTTCCAAAATCGACCTCGCCTACCTTGGGCCCGAACACTCCGTGTGCCCACGGACCGATGACGAGGCGTTGAGCCTCGCGGGTGCCTTCCGGAGCCTCGCGGGTCATTCTTTCAAAATTCTCGATCGTTCCCTGCTGGAAGAGATCGAACCACCCGCCTACATGGAACACCGGGACCGCCAGCTTGGAATAGATCTCGCGCCAACTCAAGCCCATCCAGTACGCGTCGCGTGAAGCGTGCTCGACCCAATCCCGATAGAATCCGGGCTCGAAACCTCCTGCTGCTGCAGCCAGTTCAACCGGAAGATGACGAAAGAGCTCCGGCCAAGACACGAGGTTCATCTCCTCCAACAAGCGCGCGTGGCGACCCGTCCCCATCGACCAGGTCAGCGCCGTACCGTACAGAAAAGCCCCGCCATTATGAAGCGCGTTGTCATAGAGGTCCGAAGGGCAGACGAAGCTGACCATGGCGGCCAAGTGCGAACTCCTTCGTGTGGCGGCGAGCCATTGGTCGATTGCCATATAGGAGCCGCCCATCGTCACGACTTTGCCGTTCGACCAGGGCTGGAGGGCAGCCCACTCGATCGTGTCGTAACCATCGTTTGCTTCGTGGGAAAAGGCGTACCATTCGCCATCCGATTCGAATCGTCCGCGCGCGTCTTGGACGACCACGGCAAACCCATGCTGGGCGAAGAAGACAGCTTCCTCCCGATGTCCTTCTTTGCCGTAAGGCGTTCGGATCAAGATCGCCGGCCACTTGCCTTCTTTCGCGGGAAGAAATACGTCCGCAGCTAGCCTGACGCCATCACGCATACGGACAGGCACATCGAACTCCCAATGAAGCCCCGATGGCTTGTTTTCCGCCACCAAGCCCCCGCAAGCAAGCGCCATGAAGGTTAAGGCTAGAAGCATGTATCGCATATGTGCCTTCCAGTTATTCTATGAGTATGTTCTCGGCTAAGGGTCGAGTTGAGACGAAGCCACGATTCAGTCATCGGAGGTACCAGTTGCACGGCTGTTGGGGGAAGGAAGCTTTGGCGGGACTTACTTCGCCTATCGTCCTCCTCCCCCCTGCTGCATTCTGATGCACACTCGACGCAGATCTCTAACCAAGCACCCACGAATTAGAACAGTAGTTTAAGCGCGAATTGTATTTGACGCGGGAAATTCTCCTGGTCTGAGATGACACCCGCGGCCGGCGAGCCGATAGTGGTATTGGGTAAGCCGAACCACGGATGGTTTAATGAATTGAACGCCTCAAAGCGGAATTGCAGTGTGACCCTTTCCGAAATAGTCGTGTCTTTGTCCAGAGCCAAGTCCAAATTGGCTTGGGCAGGACCTCGCAGCCAGGAAAGGGTCCGCGCTGTGTTTCCGTAGGTATAAGGAGCTGGAATGCTGAAGGCGTTAGGGTTGAACCATTCGTTCACCTTGCTCGATGCGGATCCGCCGATGTATGGACTCGTGCCGTCGAAGTTAGGAAATTGGGTGCCACTGTAATTATTCAACGTGTCGGTCGCAGTAGTGAGGGCAAGCGGAACACCACTCTGGAGAGTGAGGATGCCGCCCAGTTGCCAGCCGCCCACCACTTTCCCAAAAGGTCCTCCGCTGTTCAGGAACCGGCGCTTTGGCCCGAAGGGCAAATGATACAATCCGTTAAGCATAAGATTATGGGGCGTATCCCAGACCGCAGGTGCCCAAGAACCGCTACGATTATCCCAATCCTGGATTTGAAAGGTGGAAAACTCCCCACCCGGGAATCCAGCCTCTGACGGACTCACGTTGTCCATGGTCTTTGAGTAAGTATAAGCTGCCTGCAAGGCGAATCCATTTGAGAATCGGTGTTCCACGTTCAATTCGAGGGAGTGATAACCCGATGCGCCGAAGGCGTCCTGGCCCGAAGTAACTCCCGTGAACTGAGGATAAGGAAGCAAGAGTTGGCTCGCCACTACCGTGGAACCGCTCAGGGAGCTCCCGGAGATCTTGCCGTAAAATGGATTGGGGACCAGATTGCTCAGCGCGCTCCCCATGCTCAAGTATTTGTCCGGGAGCTGATTGTAATTCATGTCTCCGGAGAGGTGTATCCCTCTGCTTCCCGCGTAGGCGAGGTGTAAAACGGAGTTGCCGGGGAGGATCCGCTCAATGCCGAAATTCCAAGCCATCGCATAGGGGGTTGGCCTGGTACGAGGCATCCCCACAACGCTCTGGCCCAGGAGAGTCGCCAGACCTAAACTGCTGCCCGAAGCAGACAGAAAGCCGTAAGGGTACGGGTTGGATAACAGATTGAGTGGATGGATGTAGTCCAAAGTGCTAATCCACGGTGTCCACTGCACGAAACCGGAGTTGGGTGTTGTAGCTGTTCCGCCGTTTTGGATGGGCGCCGTGAAAAGCCCAAAGCCCCCACGAACCACCGTGCTGTCATTGAGCTCGTAGGCAAGTCCGAAACGGGGCGCTAGGTGAGTCCAATCCCCATTGAATTGGCCTCGAGGGAGACCGTTAACGCCTGGGAACTCCAAGCCGCCAACCAAGTTAAGCCCGGGGACCTGCAAGGGGGATGGGGCCGTGAAGTTGAAATCGCTAAGGTGGTTCCAGCGGTCCGTCCAGGGCTTTTGGTAGTCATATCGTATTCCCAGGTTCAGGCTGAGCTTTCGGGTTGCCTTCCAATCGTCCTGGAAATAAAGGCCCCAGTAATCATAAAGCAGGTCTTGGCCAGTACCGCCGCTTAGGACTTGCCCACCCAGCGCCGCTCCCGTTAGGAAGGATGCAAAGCCGGAACCAGCTGTGGGGCTCGCGACGAACGGGTTCGGGCCCTCTGTGAACAAAGGACCGAACACAAGAAACTGATACGCCATGTTGTAAATCTCACTGTTGAAGACATTCGAGCCGAACTCGCCTCCGAACTTGAAGGTGTGTGCTCCTTTGACGTAGGTGAAATTCGCGATATTAGCCAGGTCTTGAACGGAGTTGCGGCCGTAAAGGCAGCCCCCGATGAATCCTCCACTTAACCCGTTGTCAGGAATACCGATGGTTGCACCCATCCCCTCGACAGTGATATTCGGGAAACAAGGTTGCAGCGCTGGTTGCAGTTGTTTGAGGTACGAAGGGAATCCTAGCTGGGTCGGGTCAAAGTTGTTCCCGGGGCCTCTCCTTAGGAGGGAGTACCGAATGAAGCTGGAAGTCAACTCCATCACAAGATCGGGACGGAGGGGATTCACGTAGTGCAGCACGGCATAGCGTTCATTCAACTGGTCGTCGCCATAGGTTGGAGATGAGGCTGCCAGTTGCGGTCCGAAGATCGAGGGCCTGGTTACGGGCGTGTTGTTGATGACGAAAGTAAAGGACAACCTTTGGTTTTGCGTGACGGCCTGATCGATGCGAAACAATCCCGTGTCCTTGTCAACGGTTGAGGCGTAGCTCGAAGAGAAGTTATTCACTCCCGTGGTCGGATTGCCCGGGATATTGGGGAGCGGGACCCAATTCACCAAATTTGCTGCCACCGGGTCGATCAAAGCCTGAGGAATTTTATTGCCCGGAAAGGGCGTGCGGAAGAAATCCGTCGAAAAAGGGTTGTAGATGGTAACGAGCTGCCCACTAGAACTGTAGGTATCAGAAAAATCCCCGGCCCGCTGAGCCAAAGTCGGCATGGTTCCGAGGGCGTTGAGGCTGCGATCCCAGCGCAAGCCTTCATAGGAAACGAAGAAGAAAGTGCGGTCTTTGCCATCATACAAATGAGGGATAGACAACGGTCCGCCAATCGTTCCTCCAAACTGGTTGAACCGGTATGGAGGGATGGGCTGCCCGGCACTGTTCAGAAAGAAATCGTTCGCATCCAAGGCGTTGTTGCGGAGGAATTCATAGATATCGCCGTGATATTGGTTTGTACCGCCTTTTGTTACAACGTTGACTACCCCACCCGCCGCATTCGAGAACTCAGCGCTGTGATTGTTTGTCTGGACCTTATATTCCTGCACGCTATCCATGGGCGGAAAAATGCCCGGCCCATTGAATCCGGGTTCGGCGACGTGGCCACCATCCATGATGAAGGTGTTCTGGTTCGGACGTGCACCGTTGATCGAGACGAACTGGTCGTTGTACATGCCATATGCGACCTGCGTAAACCCATATGGAGCTCGGACGCCGGGAACCAGCGCAGCGAAACCGAAGCTATTCCGCCCGTTTATGGGCAGTTCCGTAATCTGCGTGTTTGAAACGACTTCTCCAAGCGATGAGGTGCTGGTCTGGAGCAACGGGAGCGAGGTGGTTACGGTGAGCGACTGCGTAGTCGCCCCAACATGAAGATCGACGTCGACCGTCGCAGCAAGCCCAACGTCAATCTGCACATTCTCTCGCACAAACTTCTCGAAGCCTGTCATTACCGCTTCGATGCGATACGTTGCGGGAGGCAGAAAAGGGAAATGGTAATAGCCAGTGCTGTTCGTAGTCGTCGTGCGGCTCAAATTAGTTGCCACCTGAATGGCGGTGACCGTTGCACCGGGCACGACGGCGCCCGAGGGGTCACGAACGGCTCCCGCAATGGATCCTGTGCCAGTTTGGCCAGGAGCTTGTCCCGCCAGGCAAACCATCAAAATGGTTAAACATATGAGATGGATGAGGGCGGGAGGCCGCCATCTTTCAAGTCTTTGGTAATTCAAACAATCGGATTGATTCAGGCTGCGCGCTGTGATCATTGTCTAACCTCCTGCAAGTCTCCTTGATGGAATTTGACTTCGTCCTATGCTTTTTAAACGTTTCGATTGAGCCCGACCTCGGTTTAGGCTTGACCCTTGACCCGAGAGCCGCTCCGCAGCACCAATTGGCTCGCTTGCGCGCTGCACTTGGGCCCATCAGGCATTCACGAAATCCCCCTCAGCATAATAGGCTGTACTCTTCGCCACGATCCAATCCGGTGATTGATAACATAGCCAAAAAGCTTTGTCAATGGGAATTTGAAAGGATTAGAATACGACGAAATATTAGTCTTAGAGAATCGCTCTCCCTAAATCTTGCCCATATGCACTTGGGTCAGGCATTGCCTTTAGATATGCTTGCAAAAGTGCCGAATGCGTTAGATTGAGGGGCGGAAAGCCCGCCGGTCTGTGCCTCCTGAATTCTCATTTCGTAACGGTTCATTTTGTCTTGAAATTGTCGAGGTCACATGTGATAAAATGATTCCCTTCAAATTACCTTCGCTACGGGGAAGGCGGGTTCTGAAGATAAAGCACGGAGGTTATGCGTTGCAGACGATTCGTGATGTCGCACGACTGGCAGAGGTTTCGGTGGCTACAGCCTCGGCGGTAATCAATAAGAAAGGTACCGTCAGCCCCAAGCTCACGCAGCGTGTCCTAAGCGCAATGGAGGCATTGGATTATCATCCTGACCAAATAGCGCGCAGTCTCAAAGTCCGCCAAACTCAAACCATCGGAATAGTCGTACCTGATGTCACCAACCCGTTTTTCACCGACGTCATAAGGGGGGTCGAGAACGAGGCTCGGGCCCATGGCTACTCGCTAATCCTCTGCGACTCGAATGAAGACCCGGCCCTGGAACAGACCAATCTCAACACGCTTTTTGCTCGTCGCGTAGATGGCGTATTGCTCGCTCCCACGGAGCCGCATGCCGCCCAGGATCGCCTTACTCTCCGACGCTTTCCTCTGGTTTTCTTCGATCGGGTTTCGCCCGGCTTTACAGGTTCCGCCGTGGTGACGGACAACCTCGGGGCGGCTTATGATGGCACCCGCCATCTGATTGGTTTGGGGCACGAGCGCCTCGCCATCATTACGGGTCGGCTCAACCTGTCGAATGGTCTGGACCGCTTGGAGGGTTTCCGGAAAGCCTTGCAGCAGGCAGGTCTCCCTCTCCACGATGAGTATTTGCAGCGGGGTGATTTCCAGTTGGAGAGTGGGTACAGTTGTGGTTTGAAACTGCTACAGCTTGCCGTCCCTCCCACGGCCATCTTCTGCTGCAATAACCAAATGACGCTCGGCCTGATGCGCGCCTTGTGCGAGCTGCGCGTTCCATGTCCCGACCGAGTCAGTGTCCTGGGGTTCGACGATTTTGATTGGGCAGCAAATTTCAGCCCCCGCCTGACCACCGTCGCCCAGCCCACCTTAGAAATGGGGAAGCGGGCCGTGCAGATCTTACTACGGAAGATGAAATCCTTTAGGGGGCAGGTGGGCGGCGACGAAGAGAAGGTCGTTGTGCTCAAGGCCGAACTGCGCGTGCGCGACTCGACGGCCGCACCTTATTCTGCCTGATCGTGAGTCTGATCAGGGCCCAGGCAGCATTCAAGAACTAACGGGGTGGCAGGCGTGAGAGCGAGCGTATGGATGGCAAGAGGTGTGCGGCATCTGGCGGAAGATGCAGTACGGCCGCAGCACGGCGAAGAAGGCTGTGCGATTTCAGCTTGAGGAGACCCGGGTACAGATTTTTCGATTGGAAGCTTGCCGTCGTGAATTTAATTGTCCCACCTACTGGATGTGGTGATTCCTCACCATACTCACGCATTCATAGTCGTATGGGGGTGTACAAATGCCTAAGAAGACAAAGAACGGGAAGCTGGAGAGGCGCGAATTCCTGAAGAAAGTGGCGGCTGGCGGAGCATTGGCCGGCAGCGTTCGAGGGATGGCAGGGGAAGAGCCACATCCTTCCGCACGCCGGGCAGCGGCCGCAGAGAAGCCAGCTTCGGGGCCGCCCAGTGCGGGCAGTCGCATCACCTTTCCACGCACCTTCAGCGGCCGTAATCTGAAGATGATTGCCTTCCCACTGGGTGGAATCGGCACGGGTACGATCTCGCTGGGTGGCCGAGGGCAGTTGCGGGATTGGGAGATCTTCAACCAGCCGGACAAGGGAAATACGCTTGACTACTGTTTCCCTGCCATCTGGGCACAGGCGGAAGGAAAGAAGCCGGTGGCTCGGGTCCTGGAAGCGCGGATCGAGCCGCCCTACGAAGGGCCGAGTGGGCTGGGGTCGAACAACGTGCCTGGCCTGCCGCGCCTTGCTTCCGCCAAGTTTGCCGGCGCTTATCCATTTGCGCGCCTCGAATTCGAGGACAAGAAGCTGCCCATCCTCGTCAACCTGGAAGCATTCAATCCTCTTGTGCCTTTGGATGTTGAGGCGTCCGGTTTGCCCATCGCCGTACTTCGTTACCGGCTGAAAAATCCGGCCGCTGCGGCTGTGAAGGTGGGTATCGCATTCAGCCTTCAAAACCCCGTGGGAAATGAAGGGAAACAGGCCAACTTTCGCCAGGCTGAAGGCGTCGCCGGCTTGTTCATGGATAACCCCTTTTTGCCCGCGACTAATCCGATGAAAGGCTCGATGTTCCTGGGCGTGCTAGGCGCGCCGGAAGCAAGCATTTCATACCTGCGCGGGTGGAAAAGGACGCAGTGGTGGGATGGGCCGTTGACCTTCTGGGACGACTTCACGGATGACGGCGCTCTGACCAACGACTCGCCCGCCGTGAGCCCGGTGGGTTCGCTTGCCGTCACGCAATCGCTGCCTGCGGGCGGCGAGACCTCCGTGACCTTTCTGCTTGCCTGGCATTTCCCCAACCGCACGCCTGATCGTTGCGGATGGGAGGCCGCGGCGGCAGAGGACAAGACCACGGTGGTAGGCAACTATTATTGCCAGCGATTCACGGACGCCTGGGAAGTGGCTCGGCACGTGGCACAGCAGCTCACTTCGCTCGAGGAGCGCAGCCGCCACTTCGCTGCTGCGGTGGAATCTTCCACCTTGCCGCCGGCGGCGCTGGACGCGGCGCTCAGCAACCTCTCGACCTTGCGCACCAACACGGCTTTTCGCACCGCCGACGGGGAATTCCACAGCTTCGAGGGCTGCAACAATCAATTGGGATGCTGCCACGGGACGTGTACCCACGTGTGGAACTACGAGCAAACGACAGCCTTCGTCTTCCCTTCCCTGGCGCATTCCATCCGGGAATCGGAATTCCTGCGTAACACGCGGGAAGACGGCCTGATGGGTTTCCGCTCCTACCTGCCGGATGGAAAAAAGATCTGGGATAAGGCGGCGGCGGATGGCCAAATGGGCTGCCTGATGAAGCTCTACCGCGACTGGCAGCTTTCCGGTGACACGGAATGGTTGCGGGGCCTGTGGCCCAATGCCAAACGCGCACTCGAATTCGCCTGGATCGAGGGCGGCTGGGACGCCAACCGCGACGGGGTGGCGGAGGGCGTTCAGCACAACACCTACGACGTGGAGTTCTACGGCCCGAATCCGCTCTGCGGCGTCTGGTACCTGGGGGCGTTGCGGGCCGGAGAAGAGATGGCGCGTGCCCTCGGCGACCAGGATGCGGCGGCGGAATACCGGCGGCTCTTCGAAAATGGCAGCAAATGGATCGACGCCAATCTGTTTAACGGCGAGTATTACATCCAGAAGATTGTGGGCCGGCCGAAGGAAGAGGTGTTTGAGGGAGTGATGGTGGGTATGGGTGCAGCCAACCCAGAGAAACCTGACTATCAAATGGGCGAGGCGTGCCTGGTGGACCAATTGCTCGGCCAATACATGGCACATGTGGCGGGACTTGGGTATCTGCTCGAGGAGGAACACGTTCACAAGGCTTTGAAATCCGTTTTCCGTTACAACTATACCCCCGACTTGAGCGAGCACGAGGCCGTCCAGCGCACCTACGCACTGAATGATGAGGGAGGTGTGTTGGTGGCGAGCTATGCGTCCGGCAAACGGCCGGAAATCCCATTTCCCTATTTCGCCGAATGTTGGACCGGCGAGGAGTACCAGTTCGCAGCCCACATGGTGTTTGAGGGTATGACCACGGAGGCGCAAGCCGTAGTGGAAAGCGCGCGCCTTCGCCACGATGGCGAGCGCCGCAACCCCTGGAACGAGCCGGAGTGCGGCCATCACTACGCGCGCGCCATGTCCGCGTGGGCGCTGATGATTGCTCTGAGCGGGTTTCACTACTCCGGGGTTGACCGCAAGCTGACGCTCACGCCGCGGGTGCGCGCTCAGAACTTCCGTTGCTTCTGGTCGGCTCCCAGCGGGTGGGGGAAATTCTCTCAAACCGTGACCGCGGCCAGCCAGGCCGTCGAGGTCGAGACGCTCGAAGGCTCAATGGCCGTGGCGAGCCTTGCGCTGGGAGGGAATGGCAAGGCGGCGCGCAAGAAAGTCTCCGCCCGGCTCGGCAAAGAACCCCTGGCCGCGACCTTGCGTGAAGAAGGGAAACTGCGCTTGGTCGCATTTGACCGGGAAATTCGCATCGTGCCCGGCCTAACGCTCGCCGTCAGCCTGCGGGGGTAAAGCTCCAGTTCGAGGCGCCAATGCCGACACGGCCTGGAGCCGTAGATATCAACGGCAAGAAGGTCGTACGAACCCTCCCCCGTTGATCTAAAACATGAATTTCAGTGCTAATTGAATACCCCGGGGTCCGCCGCCACCCAGGAAGGGGTTTCCAACCCCGACGTCCGCGGTGGCAGTAATGGGCAGGAATCCCTGGCCCCGGCCGGTCGCTGAGTTAATGCCGTTGTTGTCCGCTGCCACAAAGTAGTTGGGCAGAAGTGGGTTGCAGAAGTTCGGATGATTGGGCAGATTATACATCTCCACACGAAATTGTGCGGTCACTCGCTCGTTCACGGGAGTGTTCTTGTATAAAGCGAAATCAAACTGGCGGAAGTCCGAGGCTCGCAGCGCATTCCGCCCCAGGTTACCGAAGTGCTGAGTACCGAGGATGCAATTGCTTGCTGCGCTCCCGCTACCGTCGAGAGTGCAAGGGACCGCAAAAGCCGAGAGGTTCAGGAACGCATCCGGCGTGTGAGTCCCAGCGTAAGGATTGCCTACCAAGTCCGGGCGCGGAAAGTATTCGCTCGACCCGTCAAAATCGTCGGAGAGGTTCACGTTAAAAGGCTGCCCTGACTGATAAGTGAAGACGCCATCGATTCCCCAACCATCCGAAAGCTTGTGCCACCGCCCGTTCCATTTGGGCAAGTCATAGCCCCACATCCAGACAAGTCGGTGGCGGACGTCGAAGCTAGAGTCCGCATACTCGAGGTCGGGCCGATAGCTGTTGTTGGGTTGGGCTTGGTTAGGCTGGAAATCTTCGCCGTCGCTGGCGTTGTCGAGCGAGTGTGACCAGGTGTAGTTGATAATCGATTGGAACCCTTTCATGCCGTGCAGGCGCAGGCTGGCTTGTAGTGCGTTGAAATTGGAATTGGCTGAGGTCTCCTCCAGATTGATGACACCGTAATTGGCGTTCGGCCGGACGTCCGGCGCTGCCGTGGGGTCGACGGGCTGATTAATATCCCGGAAACGGAAAAGCTTATGCCCCACTGATCCCACGTAACCGACCTGGAGCGCGGCATTTCTGGAAAGTTCTTGCTGGAGATTGAAGTTGTAGTTAAACATGTAAGGGGTACGTAGGTGGTGGTCCGCCGCGAAGAGGTCTGAAGAAGCCCCAAAACCTGAGAATATCGGCGTCGAGGCGCTTATGGGGCCCGGGTTCGGGCTGCCGACCAGGATGGGGTCGGGTCCGATGGGGTTATAGGCGACACCCGGATTGTTGGTATTGTAGGGTAAATGGCCGATGAAGAGGTCCTGGGAAAATGCATCGTAAAATGTGCCCCAGCCGGTGCGAATCACGGTCTTGCCTTTGCCCGTGAGGTCATAGGCAATGCTGAAGCGGGGAGCGAAGTTGTTCAGATCGCGGTCATACAGCCGCGGCAACGCGCTGCCGCCTACCATTTGCAGACCGTTCACCGCATCGTAGTTGCTGAAAAGGCCGTGTTTCTCGCTGATGACTCCAAAGTAGTCCCACCGAACCCCGTAGTTGACAGTCAGCCTACGGCTCCAACGGAAACCATCCTGAACGTAGAAGGCATGAGAGTTTTCGTAGGTGTTGCGGTTCGAATCACCGATGGCCTGGCTGCCACCATCGGGCATGCCCTCGAGAAAATCCACCAGCGAACCGAAGTCGAGTACGCCTCGATGACCGCGGTCGAGGATTTGAGAGATGGTAGTGCGCCGAAACTCGTATCCGAACTTCCACTCGTGCCGCTCATGCTTCCAGGAGAAGTTGTCGATAGCTTGCCAGTTCGAGTCTACGCGGTTGCGGGGGTCGCCCTTGTCCGCTCCGAGTTGCCCAAACGCGACTCCGAGGCCTGAATCGCTAACCTTGATGACGGGCAAACCATAGTCGTTCGGTCCCACGCCCGTATTCAAACCGATGGAACTCGGATTGAAAGTTCGATCCTCAGGGTCAAAGTCCTCGGCAAAGCGATTGAATCCCGCGCGGATTTCGTTCACCTGCGACGAAGAAAGCACCGTAACGTAGGAGAGCGAAACCAGTTGAACCCGCGTGGGCGTGTAAGTGTTATATCCCGGAAGAATGCCGCCGCCCACCAGCGCCAGCGGAAAGCTCTGAGTGCTATCGCCAAAGTAATAGCGGCCGGTCAGAATGTTGTTCTGGTTGAAGTTGTGATCGATCTTCCCGATGAGGCTGTCGATTCGGTTGAGGATCCCGTCGGTCGCGGAAACGTTCGGACAGCCGGTGGTTTGAATGTTAGGGGCTGGCCAGGGGTTCATTTGCAAAAGCTTCGCGATCACCGGATTCACAGTGATCCCTTGCGACGCGCTGGCGATCTCGTTTGCCGTAGGCACGCAGTCCAGGCTGTTTAGTCCACCCACCTCTCGTTGTCCTTCGTAATCGGTGAAGAAAAACGTTTTGTCTTTGACGATCGGCCCGCCCAGCGAGCCGCCATATTGATTATTGTGGAAGGCAGTCTTGGGGTTCGGAGCGGAGTTGAAGAAGTTGCGCGCGTCCAGGGCGTCGTTGCGGAAGAAATCCGCTGCCGTGCCATGCAGCTTGTTGGTGCCCGACTTGGTAACGATGTTGATGACGCCGCCCGCGTTCCGCCCGTACTCGGGCGCGAAGTTGGACAGGACGGCGAGTTCAGCCACCGCATCAACCGGTAAAATCGTGGCGGGCGTTCCAAACACTCCGGCCTCGTTGATGGCGGGGTCATTCCTGTAGCCGTCGTTCATGTCTGTCCCGTCCAGAAGGAAATTGTTGGCGCGTCCGCGGGCCCCATTGACGGAGAACTCGCCCCAGGAACCGGGGGAGTCCGTAATCTCATCCGGCGACCCCGCCACGCCGGAGACCATGAAGATTAACTTGGTGTAGTCGCGGCCGTTCACCGGAAGGCTGTCAACTTGTGTAGACTGGATGGTGCCCCCGAGTGTATCTTCAGTGGTAGTGACCATCGGAACTTCGGCTCGCACTTCGACTCGCGACTCGACGTGTCCCGCTTTTAGCGTCACGTCCACGCGCCGCTCACCGGCAACCCTCACTTCTACGTCACCCAGGGTCACGGACTCGAAGCCTTCTTTCGTTACCGTCACGGAGTATTGGCCCACGGGAAGCTCGGGAACTTGATAAGTCCCCGAATCTTCGCTCGTAGTGGTGCGCGCCAGGCCGGTTCCCTGATTCTTGATGGTGATTTGCGCGCCGGGGATCGCGGCTCCCGATTGGTCGATAACAGTGCCCAGGATTGTCCCCCGAAAAGTCTGCGCGGTTGCGTTCGCGGAGACCACCATCATGCTGAGGAATAAGAGTCCAAACGTACACATCGCCTTAATAGCCCATTTCATCGGCGCCTCCAGCGTGGTTTTCGGACTATAAAAATCCCTTATGAGCGTCAACAACTTATTTTATATCAGTAACTTACGGCGATCACCGCAATCCTAAGGAAACGTCGGTGTGTTGTCAAGGAAAGATGTTGTGGAAATCACAATTCTCTTGACTGTAGTTCGTCATTCGGCTCTAATGCGCCTGTCTTCGATCAAGCGGGCCGCCAACAATGCGAAAAAGACTTGTTCTTTCTCCATCCCGATTTCTTTTTTCTGCCCATTGGCGACTGCGCACTGCCTACTTCTCTTGGACTCCTGGCTTCTGAATCCTGAATCCTGGATCCTGAATTCCTGATTCCTGCTCTCATGCCGGACGAAGTCTTGATCATCGGCGGCGGTTTTTCGGGTCTGGCGGCGGGTGTCGCACTGGCGGAAGACGGGCGTGGTGTGCAC
>Ga0208038_1001085_pt1 | contig 16252 bp, 20 predicted proteins | sample June2015DPH_16_1_FD_184714 | JGI IMG/M metagenome (GOLD analysis project Ga0208038, IMG submission 184714) | Peatland microbial communities from SPRUCE experiment site at the Marcell Experimental Forest, Minnesota, USA - June2015DPH_16_100... | ecosystem: Environmental > Terrestrial > Soil >...
GAAGGGATGGCCGATGATTTTTGGCCGCGGTTTGGTGGAACGGGTGGTCCGCTTAGCCCACGATATCCAGGTCACTATTGTGGCCGAGCACCGCCGGCAACAAGAAGGCTAGGCCAAACCCACCCACTGCCTTTAAGGTTCTTCCAGACTCCCACTCGCAAGTCCACTCAGGCTCGTTACCAGCGAACCTCTTACAAACTGTCTCCTGTTCGTCACGTCTTCCGCCCGAGGGGCTGCGGCATCGCGTGCGAGATGAGGCATGGATTAGCTTGGCCGCCAAGACGACTTGTTGTCTTATTTTGCCGGAACTGCATGCATCCGCACCGCATTAACCGCCTTGTTTTCATAGATATTCCCGCCTTGAACTCATAACTACCTTTGTTTTCATATACATTCCCGCTTCCCGCCCACTCTTTCCACAGTGGTCCTTTGTTTTCATAGACATTCGCGCGTCGTCCGTGCAAAAAAAAGAATTCTTGCTTCGCGGTGCGGTGGCCGGAGGACAACTGACCCGCCGCGGCGGGACAGTAAACAGTCCACAGTGAAAGCTTGCATGAAGCGCGTTTCCCAGGCAGGCACGGACTTATGGTCACCAGGGTGAGGCCAACCGACCCGTGGGCCCTTTTCTCTGAAAATGTTCCATGCCTTTCCATACGCTAGTACTGTAGCCGATTGGAGGGAGTGTGTCAAGTACAAACTGTATGGCGTCCTCAGCCACCGCGTCGTTCATGTCGATTTGTGGTATGCTCGCAAGCAATGGACTGGAAAAACCGCGGGTGGAGCATACATTAGTCTTGTATGTATGCGCCCCCCTTTCGGCATCGACGGCCGAAAACGCTTCGAGGCGGCGACATGGGAAAGCAATGTCGCCGCCACCCCTACAGATCAGGCTTTACCAGCTCATTAGGTGCCGCGCCAGGGCGCCGGGCAACTGGTTGTCAACAGGAAGCTTCACAACGCCTGGAGGACTGCGTGGTCAGTCTGGTGTGCGGCGTATTCGATCGCGGCCATGATGTCTTCCCTCTCAAGCGCCGGGTAATCCGAAAGGATTTCTTGGAAGGAAGCGCCCGCCGCCAAAAGCTCAAGGATGTCGGACACACGAATGCGCAGGCCACGAATGCACGGTCGCCCGCCGCATTTCCCTTCCTCTACCGTAATCCGCTTCAACCCCTTGTTATTCATGGTCCCAAAATTACCTGCTTGGCGCTGAAATGGCAAGGGCGATGAAGCGCCGGTAGCGGGTCAGCAAGCGTAGCGCGGACCTGTTATGCAGGTCCGCAGCTTCCATCTTCAAATCCTCGGGTTCTCATTCGGCTGGCCAAAGCACACCATGCGGAAGTAAAGCGAGCGGAGGCAAGCCGCGTAGCGGCGTGCCCGCTGAAGAGGGATGGCCCATGGCGGCAGCCATGGGGAGAAGAGGCCGTACAAGAGACGAACCCCGGCAGGGGCGACATAAATAATCGACGGCTGTAAGCGACCCTGTCGCCCGCTGACGAGGGCTGAACTGTTAACAACTGCCGCTTCCCCACGGCTGCGAAGGTGTGAAAAAATCGCGTTGTGGGGGCGCGTCGTAGGGGCAACCCTTGTGGTTGCCCCAGGGCGGCCACAAGGGCCGCCCCTACAACGCGATTTTTTCACACCTTCTGCCGCCGTGGGCCACAATCTGTCGGCCCTGACGGGCCTCGGCACGCGGGGGGTGGCGCATACGTGGTCTTGAATGTATGCGCCCGGCCTTCGGCATCAAGCTAACCTACCGATCACCGTGAGCTTTCGGTAAGTTCGCGTAACGAGTCGGCCATTTAGGTGTGAACCGAGTACGCCCTCGAGGGCGACCCTTGCCAGATTTCGGACCTGCGCCCCATTGTACCGGAACCGCACAACCTCTGCTTCAGTCCTTCCCCGTGGTAAATCACTTCGCAGTAGCAAAGCGCCCGTCGCCCGACTCGGATCGAAAGTGGCCCCCGATATCAAAGGCAATTCCGCCAAAACCGGCCTTGACCGCCTAACTCTACATATATAGACTATGTCCCGAGGTGAGAAATGAGAACAGCTAGGATCGCGATGTGGGCGTGGATTTTGTTGGTGGTCTGCGCGGCCCTCGGGCAGGCGCAGACCACCAACAAGTCCAGCAAGTATTGTTGCGAGGGCTATGCCTTCTTTGGGCGAAGGACTTCGACGCCGGGCACGAACGTTGGCGGTGTCGGTGGAGATATATTCATATACAAAGGGCTCGCCGTAGGCGGCGACGTGGGAACGACGGTCGGCAACCCGGACAACAGAATAATGATCTGGTCAGTCGGTTCGTCCTATCACTTCCTCTGCTGCCGCGCCGACCGGAAAGTTGAGCCCTTTATCGGCGCCGGGTTCAGCTATTTGGCGGGCGATATCAACACTCACGGCTACATATATCCCTTCGACCCGGGGCAGGATAGAGCTGGCCCCAACTTCAGCCAGGGATTGATAGCCTGGCCCGCAAAGCACCTTGGAGTGCGGTTCGAAGTTCGGGAGTACAGGATGTTCGTCAGCTACGGAGCCCTTGAAAATGTTATCCCCGGCGGCAAATTCGTCGAGTTCCGCATTGCTGTGACCCTGAGGTAGCACGCGGTGCGGATTTGGGGGAGGCCGGGAGTTCCCTCGATGGTCGCCCCCCCCCCGGTAAGTAGGGCCGGGCACGCGTGGCCAAGGCTGGTTCGATTTCATAAGCGACGACGCGGTCCGCAGGGCCAACAAGTTCGGCCAATATCGCGGTGCAATAACCCGTCCCGCATCCGGTGTGCAAAGCGGATTCGCCGGGGTGGGGCCAGACAGCTTCCAATGATCGCGCACGAAGCGAGGGCTGGCCGTTGTTAGTCTAGCTGATCCAAATGACGCTCCTTGCGCAAGCCGCCGCTCTCATACGAGCAAATCTCGAACAGATTGAGGCAGGCCACAAGGCTCCTCTGGTCGAAATAGGCGTGTTAACCCAAGAGCAGCTTGCGGACATCAACAAGCATCGTGCTGCTCAGGGCCTCGCTCCAGTTATTGCAGAAGTGGTGTTTATTGGGAAGCATATCTACCAAAGCCGCATCGCAAAAGACGGGTACACAATCGAAGATGTAATTGATCAAATCTCAAGTGCCATGCACTCGGACTCGTTGGTTCTTGACACAGGCAATTTGAACGGCCATGGAAAACCCCGACCCGAGAGCAGATCGCTACGGCAATAAAGTCAGAGACAGAGTCGTTTTCGAATGCACGGTCCGTCACCCACGTCCTGAATTGTTTTCGGTTATCCCTAGAGGAGACTTGATCAAGCCACAAAAGAGAAGGGCCACTCCACTGCGGAATGGCCCTTAGCATAACCTGAACGACTCACCGGGTAACTCGTTCGTCCGGCTGCCAGTCGCTCTAAGGACAGTATAAACCGCCCCCAACTTTTGCCAAGGACTTTCGGTTTAATTCTTTCTAACCGAAGAATCCATAAGCACCCTTATTCCAGCCATTCTTCGCGGGTGGCGCATACGTTGTCTTGTATGTATGCGCCCCGTTTTTGGTATCGGCAGGGGAACACCCTACGAGGCGGCGATCCCGCAGGCGCGGGATCGCCGCCACCCTTGCGCTTGTAATTCACGGCTCCGGGATTACTTGCTTCACGGTGGAGGCTAGCGTCCTGTCCCGCGTTATTGTCGACAACAAGCAGGTCAGCAGGAACCCCCTCACCCGCCTGCGGGCCGTAGCGGGCTGTTTGCCCTGAACGTCCATAACCCTTCGGCGGGCGAAGGCCCGGCCCGCGCCGGCTGGTGAAAGCGCCGGTCGCGGTCCACCCTCTCCCCCAAGGGGGAGAGGGGCGGGGGGGTAAGGGGGGCATTGTCAGCAATCGGGCGGGGAGTGAGGACGGTATTGTCAGCAATTAGGCTGCACTTGGGCCGACCCTAACCAGTTCGATGCCCTCTCCCTTACCCAGATTTCTGCTGTATTGCTTGTCCTGGAGGTTGTTCCAGTGCTCGTGCGCCCCCAGGCTTGCCAGGCGAGTTTTATTCGTAGCGTGGTCGGGATCGTAGAACATTCCCGAGGGCGGATGGTCGGCCAGAGCCGCTTCGTGCAGGTAGTCGTCGGCTCCGGACATGTGCGGGTAATCGTTCCATTCAGCCCAGAGGAAATCGAAGGCCACGGAATCGATAGCGACCGGGTCCTGGGAGGCAAGAAGGCTGGAAGCCCATTGCCCGTTGAAAGGGGGGATGGACCACTTGCGGGGAGAATGTTCGATGGGATGCACTCCCGGGTAGAGACCGTCGATCAAATAGAGCAGGGTCTTGCCGCCGGTGTGAGCGTGCCCCATCAGGTCCACGACGGCCCTGTAATGCCCGGAGCCCAGGATTCCCTGCGCCAGGGTTCCATGCATGTCGTAGTAGCCCTTTTCGGGCGGCGTCCTGAGCAGCGAGCCGTAGTGGTTCTTGCCACAGAGCGTGACACCCGCGCCGGCGTGGCTTTTCAGGTTCGCCATGTTGATGAGGTACTTCGCTTCTGCGTAGGGAACAGGCACGTAGTCCTGGGCCGTCCCTGTTGGACGAGAACTCCAATAGAAAGGGATGGAAGAGTACTGCACGCGGGTTCGGGGATGGTCCGCATTCCCCCCGGCGCAGTCCAAATAGTGGACGTTGGGGAACTGGCTGTGGAGAAGGTCATAATATTGATTGGGGAACAAACAAAGCGGATCGCCCACGGAAATGTCTTGCGGATTTACGCCGGCCGCGTGCACGAGTTGGTGCAGCAGAGCCAGGATCATCTGGGGCGAGGCGTTCATGTAGTCCAGCTCGCGCACCAAGTCGTAAGACTCTGGATCGACCGCTCCGTCGGCGATGCAACCCACCAGGTTCACTTTGATGGTGACCTTCTCCCCCCTCCTATATCCAGCCTTCCCGTATCCGTGGGTTTGGTTGAAGTGCTGGATTAGGGCATGCCACGCTTCTCGATCGCTGGCCTTGCCGCTGAGCTGGCGAACCACCCCAGCCATCATGCGCTCGACCACAGCCTGGTTGGTATGACCGCCTTCCCACCAGTGTCCCTGTCCTGGCCCCTCCCAGTCGGTCGCGTCGGGGTCGTGTGCCCAGATGACGCGCCCCGGATGAAGACCTTTGGCGACGCCGATCGGGAGGTTTGGAACCGGGTTGCTGGCCAGCACCAGTTCGTCGCGGGGGGTCCCAAAGGCGCTGCTGAATCCCCAGGCAAACGCCTCCGGGGTCCGCAGCATGCAAGGCGCCAACAAGGTCGCCCCACCTATGATTTTGATGAATTCACGACGATCGGTTCGATTTCCCATCTGTGCCCTCCCAACAGAGTCAAGCCGATTCTCACGCCACCCGTCACGCTAAGGCGCTGTCGAACATCTGTCAAGCGATTTCTCTTTGCGATTTCTCTTTGCGGGATTTGGGCAAGCCCGCCTTGGCGGGCGACATCGCGTGGTGGGCTGATTTCTCGGTGCACTGGTTTGTTCCAACACGTCCTGGGTCAACCGCCTTTCAACCCAGCGGGTTGGAACGGAACAGGGGCTCTCAATTTCGGATTTCAGGCTGAATGCAGTGGATAAGCAGTTGCGAGTATAATCGCGCTTGAAAGGATACGAAAGATATGGGAAAAATCACACGTCGAGCATTCATCGCGCAGACTGCCACGATGGCGGGAGTCGCCTCGGCACTCGCGACCGACGTCCACGCCCATCCGCAGCCCACGACGGCTGCCATGGACACAATGGACAAGCGGCGCGAAACACTGGAGGTGCTCCTCAAGATTCTTCCCCGCCGCCGCGCGGAACTTAATGGCAGGATCAACGCCTACGACAAGTCGTGGGAAGACTGGCTCGAGCGCACCGGCGAGCTCCCGCCGGATTTCGATGCCATGCCGTCCACGCCCTTCCTCGTTGATCCGCTCGAAGGCGTCCAGACTCCCGAGCAATGGAAGCAAAAGCGCCAGCAAATTCGCGCGCAATTTGAGCAGTGGATTTTTGGAAAACTGCCGCCCCAGCCTGACAACCTTCGCAGTGTGATCACGGGAACCGAGACCGACGGGAAGGTGGCCATCAGGGACGTACGCCTTGAATTCGGTCCTGAACATCGCGGAACCTTGCGGGTGCAGTTGATCGTCCCACCTGGAAAAGGGCCGTTTCCGGTATTCCTCACCAACCATCCTCGCACTTATCCTTGGGTGGCCCCCGCAGTGCGCCGAGGTTACATGGGATGCATTTACTTTGCGACAGACCCGAATTATGGCCATGCCGATGACTCGGATAAATTCATCGACGTCTATCCGGAGTATGACTTTTCCTGCCTGGCTCGCTGGGCGTGGGCCGGCATGCGCGCCGTCGACTACCTGCGCACCCTGCCCGAGGTTGACCAACAGAAGATCGCCATCACGGGCCACTCGCGGAATGGCAAACAGGCTCTACTGGCGGCGGCCTTCGACGACCGCATTGCAGCCGTCATCGCGTCCAGCGGCAATACCGGCGAGTGCGACCCCTGGCGCTATACCACCGACATGTTCGCCAACGAGAGTATCGAGCAGATCACCGGCGTCTTCCCACACTGGTTTCACCCGCGCCTGCGTTTCTTCGCAGGCAGGGAGCACAAACTTCCGGTGGACCAACATGCTCTGATGGCCATGGTCGCCCCGCGCGGGCTCTTTATGTACTCTGCTTACGCGGAGCAGGAAGGGAATCCTTTTGGCTTTGAACAGGCCTTTGCCTCGGTAGCGAAAGTTTATCGATTTCTTGGACACGAAGATAAGGTCTGGCTGAATCTGCGCGACGGCGAACATCCCACCACCGCGGAAGACATGGAAATCTTTTGTGACTTCCTCGATACCACCTTCGGCCGTCAGACTTACCCACGGCGCCAAGTGTGGGTCAACGGCTACACTTTTGAGCGGTGGAAGAAGCTCTCCGGCGAGTCGATTGACCCATCGACGTTTCCGACAGCGGGTCCACGGGAACTCGCCACGCAATGGAGCGAGGCGAGCAAGCAAGCCATCCTCGAGAAGATGACCTGGGCGATGGGCGACGAGCCCGCCGGAGTTCGCTTCCCTGCCCGGCACGACCTCAAAGCTTCTGTCATGACGGATGAGGGATGGATTTCCCTGCTGCTGGGCCGGCCCTTCAAGAACCCCTCGATGGGAGCCGTGGGCTTGGCCTACGGAGACGATCTCAAGGCCGACTTCTATTTCCCCGTCGACGCGCACGGATCACCTCAGGGGAGCCCCTGGCCGGTCGTGGTTTGGATGCATCCTTACGCGTATCCTACCGGTTATTCGCGCGACACCCAGCCGGCCTTTGCCTCCTTGACCAAGCGTGGATTTGCGGTTCTCGCCTTTGACCAAATTGGCTTCGGCACTCGCGTGCGCGATGCACGCTATTTCTACCAGCGCTACCCGAAATGGTCCTTGCTGGGAAAAATGGTGGCCGACACACGTGCTGCGCTGGATGCGGTTGCAGCACTCGAGGCGGTGGATTCTTCGCGGATTTACCTAGTAGGGTACGCGCTGGGCGCCAAGGTGGGACTGATAACCGCCGCTTTGGATGACCGGGTCAAAGGCGTCGCGGCAGTCTGCGGCGTCGATCCCTTGCGCCTGAGCACGGCGGAGAAAGGAACCGAAGGCGTGCAGCAATACTCTCACCTGCACGGGCTGCTGCCTCGCCTGGGATTCTTTGTTGGGCAGGAAAGCCACTTGCCTTTTGACTTTGACGAGATCCTCGCCGCCCTTGCCCCCCGGCGTACCTTGATCGTTGCACCCACCCTGGATCGCTATGCGCCGCTCACCGACGTGCAGTTGGAGGTCGAACGCGCTAGAAAGGTCTACTCTCGCCTGGGGAATGAAAACGCGCTCCAGTTGCAAACACCCCTGGCGTTCAATTCCTTCACCCCAGCCATGCAGGAGGCAGTCTTCGACTGGTTGGGTGACGCCCGCGGGTGAGTTTTCTAAGTTGATGTTTCTGCGGTCGGGGGATTCCATTTTCAAGAGCAACTCACCATTCGGGTCGATAGCGATGTCCTCGAATGGTATAAGAAACAGGGGCCAGGCTATCAAACCCGCATCAATGGCTTGCTCCGCGCTTATATGCAGGAACATGGGCGGAAGCAAGCGTTGCCCGGACCTCCGTGGGTGAGGTCTGCGGCTATTCCTAAAGAAGGACTCATAAGTGGCGTTATAATGCGAAGGTATCCACCCTGCGGTGGTTTAGGCGCGCCGTCCACGGCGGGCGTGTCAGCCTATGATTCAGCCCTGACGAGCGGGGATGGAAGGGAAACACAATGTCCAAAGGGCATAGGCTACCGGATACCGATTCTGTCGAAGAATTGGCTCGGTTCTGGGACAACCACGACCTTACGGACTTCGCGCATGACTTACAAGAGGTGAGCGAACCCCTGTTTGTGCGCGGAAGAGGGACCTCTCTGAGCATGGAATTGCCACGTGCCGAAGCACAGCATCTCAAAAAAATCGCGCGCTCCAAGGGTCTCAAGGAAACCGCCGTTCTTCGGGAATGGATACTAGAGAGACTTCACGAGTTTTCCTCGATCCGACGAGCGCCTAACAAGGCCTCGCCGGCGGCGGCGCAAGAACCGGACGGCGGCTGAAGCGCAGAGTTGTTAAGTCGCCTCCCGTGGCGGTTTAGGCAGGTCGGGCCTAGACGAGTGCTAGTCGCCTTGGATCGGCAGATGGGTTCTTGCGAGGCTTTCGCATTCCGAGTTCGGAGATGCGATCCGCATCATCAGCGCGAGACTCGCAACGCGGCGTGAAAGGAGAGACTCTGAGGAAGGTACGCCCTAGGCGCGAACCCCGGGAGATGCTTCCGGAGTATGACTTTTCCGGCGGCGTTCGCGGAAAATACGCCGGTCGATTTGCGAAGGGCACGATCATGGTAGTTCTTGACCCTGACGTTGCCGAAATATTTCCCGATCCGAGATCGGTAAATAAAGCTCTTCGCGCGCTCGGTCACATCATCCGGGACCGCCCTCCAAAGACCGGCCAACGCCGGTCTACAGGGTGAGGGTTAGCTCGGCCACGCCGGCGACGCCCCACTGACGACTGACTCCTGACGACTTTTGTCGAAAGCGCTCGTCCCCGTTCTTCGGCCAGAGTTTATAGATGAGTGATATCTTTCACCGCATCCTTGACTTGGTAGCACGCCATGATGTGCTCATCTCGGACCACGGGTATGATGAGCTTGCGGCAGATGGTATTCTTATCAAGGATATCCTTGAAGGAGCCAGGGAGGCCATTGTGGTTGAAGAGTACCCGACCTATCACAAGGGGCCGTGTGTACTTGTCCTGCAAAAGGACAACGAGGGCAGGCCCATCCACGTTGTGTGGGGTATCCCGAGCCAAGCGGATTCTCCGGCTGTCGTTGTCACCGCGTATCGGCCTGACCCAAACCGATGGGCGGACGATTTTCTGAGGAGAAAGTCATGACCAAAAGGCATTACACCAAGTTCATCCATGAGGGACAATACGCTGCTGCGGTCGAGATAGAGCGGGCGGAGTCCGGCACGGGGTGGTCGCCCTATTTGTCTGTTGAAGACGCACAAAAGCTGGATGAGGTGCGCGAGGCGTTGAAGACGGGTGATCTAAAGAAGGCGGGTCAGCTTGCCCGAGTCTATCAGCTCACGCCCCTGGCCGTGTAAAACGGGAAGTGGCAGCCACGGTCAATCTGCCTTTGATTGACCGTGGGTTCGTGGGTGGCGCCGACATCGCCCTTTATGTCGGCGACCGTTAAGAAGCCGGGACAGGCCACGGATAGGACGCGGTGACACAGATGCCCCGCGTGTTCGCAGGGCGCATACATGAAAGACAATGTATGCGCCACCCGCGAAGGCAACGAAGAATGAAGAAATCAGCTACTTCAAGGAAATCGCGAACTAACTGGAGGCGAGTGGATGCGCTGAAGAATGACCGAATAGATTTTTCTGATACGCCGGAATTGACACCGGAGATGTTTGCCCGGGCAGTCGTCCGGCGGGGCCTGAAGCCTGTGCCAAGGAAAGAGCAACTAACCATACGGGTCGATAGCGATGTCCTCGAATGGTATAGGAAACAGGGGCCAGGTTATCAAACCCGCATCAATGCTCTGCTCCGCGCGTATATGCAGGAACATCCGCGTAAGAGCGCCTGACCGCGGCGGGCTTGCCCTGCGGGGCCGCTAAGAAGCCAGGACAGGCCACGGATAGGACGTGCTAACAGAGATGTTGCGCGTGTACGTGGGGCGCATACATGAAGAACGATGTATGCGCCACCCGCGGCTTTTTGTTGTCAATTGGGGACGAACCGCCCCGATGCATCGGGGCACTATTCGCTAAACCTTTCGTGTGTCGCGCACCGCCGCGCTGGAGTCCTGGCAGCGTCACAGGTAGGTGGTAGGGTGCATGTAGTGGGTGGGGGAAAGAGGCTCTTGCGGTAGCGTCAAGGCCAGCCCGCCTGTCCGCCTGTTCCCTGCGGAGCGACAGATGAAAGGCAGCGTTATTTACTGATTCCAGTCCTCGACTCGGGCACCGATTTCTTGGAAGTGCTCGACAGCGAGTTCCGCCTAATCTCCTTGCCGAACCGGCCGAGGACGCGCTGATTCCCTGGATGCTTCTTGAGGAGCTTGGTGATCGTATCGGTGTCGAGTGGGTAACTCGTCATCCCGTTTGGGTAGGCCTGAATGTTGTGCGATGGTTGCGGAGGTCGTCTTCAAATCCGTTCCACCACTTCTCACCACGATCATCGGGTGTGGCAAGCCAGGAATCGAGCCACTTGAGCAACTTCCGATTCTGGGGGCGCAGGCGGGCAGTGGGCCGGCCGGCGCCAGATGCCTTCGACTTGGATTGCTGCCTGCGCGCGACTGGGGTATTCGCCATAAAGTTCCCTCAATCCAGATGATAGCACAAACCCATTCTGACATCGCGGGCTGGCGCAGAGCGTAGTCCTGCGATGCGCGACGTCGCCGGCCACCCTGCGCTCACACGCTTTCGCCCTTGGCGGGCTGACCGGAAAGCAGGAATGTCTTCGGATACGGCCCCTCACCGCGGCAGGTAGCGAGGACCTGTTGTTTAGGTCCGCGGCTTTTTGTTGTCAATTGGGGACGAACCGCAGACCTCCAGAACAGGTCTGCGCTACCCACTCGCACTCCGGAACCAGCGGATGGGATTCAACCCAAATCGGGGGAAGCAAAAAGATGCTGACCTGAAGGTCAGCGCTACAAGCGATGGCGGCGGCACGCCTACTGCTTTCTGCCTACTGCTTACTGCCTTCCGCAGCCTGTCCATCAGGTGCTGGCGGATTGCGGGCGGGAGCTTGTTCCAGGTTTCAAGGTGGGGCATCAGTCGCCAAAAACCATCCGGCCCAGATCATCCCCGAGGCGAGCAACGTCTTTGGGATCGGTTGCCGCGCGGTAACGCTCGGCGAGCTCAAAGAACTCTCTTTGTTTGCGCTTCTGGGCCTCGATCCCCTCTTCCACGAGCTCAACGATCCATTTGATCCACGGCCTGAATCAGCGCGCGGATGTAACCGTAGCAGAAGGCAAATGACTGCAACCCGCCGGGATCGTTTGCCGCGACGGGCACGTGGTCGGGCATCAGCAGGTAGGGATACCCGACCTCTTTATAGACCCGGATGGCTTTGACGAAGTCGATATCGCCTTGGTCGGGATAGACCTCCTGAAAATCGTCGCGGTGGCCGCGGATGTTGCGGAAGTGCACGTTAAAGATCTTCTTGCGCGTGCCGAAATACCGGACCACATCGTAGATTTCCTTACCCGGGTCGTTGAGCATCTCCGCCACCGTACCTTGGCAGAAGTTGAGCCCGTGATAGGGGCTCTCCCGGATGGTGATGAGTTTCTTCAAACCGTCCACGGTGCCCAGCACGCGGACCACTCCCTGGTAGCCCTCGGGCGGCACGCCCGGATCGTGGGGGTGGCATGCCATCCGGATCCTGTACTCTTCGGCGACGGGTATCACGCGTTCCAGAAAATAGGTGATCCGTTCCCAGAACATGTCGGCGTCCACACGCCCGGCGCGGGTGAGCGGCGGATTAGGATGCGCGTCCTTGAACCGCCACGTGCTGTACATCGCGTCGCCCCGTCCCGGAGTGCGTCCTGTGCGCAGCACCCCCAGAATGGTCAAGTTGTACTTGATGGAAGGGATACCTGCGCCGGCGCAATTGCGGATGAGGGTTTGTAGGGATTCAATGTCGCGATCGCGTTCGGGACTGTTCGCCAGCACGATCGCGGGATGTAGTGTCTGATCGATATGAGTGGACGCCAGAAAGGGTGGCGCGATGCAGTCGATGGTGATGTCATACTTTTCCGCGCCATCACGCATGCGCTTCAGTTCGTCCACCGTGGCGTAAAGACGGCCCTCGCCGATTTCAGGATATCCGCAGATATTGCGGACCCCATAGCGCGCAAGGTATTGGAGGTGTGTCTCATTAGTAGGAGCGCTCTGGCATCCGAGTTTCATCAGTGTGCGCCGGCCCGAAGCCGCGGCGGCGGACGCGAGGTCGCTTCTCAGTACGATCGCGGCGGCAGCAGCCGCCCGAGCCTGCCCGGGGACCAGCGCGGCGACGCCCGTGGCCAGCGGCATCTTGAGGAACTCGCGTCGAGAGGTTGCCGAATTTCTGGTGAGCTTCATGATGGTCTCCAAATGCTTGCTATTTTACCAAACCGCTTCAGCGGGCAAAAACAAATCCGCAGATTGCGCAGATGACGCAGAGGAGTGACGAAAGACCGGGTTCGTACATCAGACCTCGCTGAAAGCTGAATCGAGGAAGGAAGCCATGTAATAGGCGTCCAGGAACTTGAACGGCGTCTCTCCCGTGGTGTAGTGGCCGCAGGGCAACACGGCCACCTTAGGGTCAAGCTGGAGACGAACTGATTCAGCGATGATCTTTCGCGAGAACTCAGGCAGGAAAGTCAAGTCGTAGAGGGCATAAATGAAGAGCGACTTCTTGGGCCAGCGAGCCAACTTTTGCGCATGGGCAATGGGGCTGATGGCCATCCAGGCGCGGCGAAGGCGGTCCAGGCTTAAATTGGCCTCGAGCCCGGCGCGCACGTGACGCGTGGCTTGACCCGTCCAGACCACCTCACCGAAAGTCGTTGAACAATGGTTGAAAACGTTCACCTTCAAACGCTCGTCATGCGCGCTGGCCAGGTACGCGTAGCACGAGCCCAAGCTGGTGCCCACAATGCCAAGCTTGCGGCACCCCTGGCTTTCTAACCAGTCCAGGCACGACCGTGTGTCGACCACAGCCTGCCGGGCGGCATCGAGTGTCCGGCCCAGATTCGATGAAACAGCATAATCAGCGCGCTCAATCTCCGGCGGCTTGCGAAGGTCGTGATAGGGCAAGCTTAAGCGCAGCGCCGAAATCCCAAGCATGTTGAAGATGCGGCAGAGCGCGTTGTGGCTTTCCAGGCCTGCATTCCACTGCGGCAGTACCACCACGGCCCCGCGCCGCCCTGCCGGAAACCAAAGCGCTCGTACCCGGTTGTTATTCGGGACCGGAGTCCTGACGGGAGATGTAAAGAACAGGCAGTCCCCTTCCAGATGAAAGTCTGAAGGTGTCTTGTAAGCGTAGAAGACGTCACTTTGCGCAAGGATTTCTTCGTTCAGCTTGCCAAGGAATTCTTCAGGCTCGCAGTCTGAGGCCCGAAAGTTGCCGTTCGCGAGCGGCCAGCCTGCGGTCCACTCCAGTCCCCAATCCAAGGGGGACACCACTCGATTCTTATCCCGCTCCGTCAAACGGGTTTCCCACGCGTGAATCCACTCCTTGTAACGCTCGAGCATGGCTCTCATGGGACAAATCAGAACCTGCAATTATAACCTGAGAGAGCCAGGAAGATGTCGGGTCCCGGAAGGAGGGTAGAGGTGTCATTTGCGAGACATGGGCATTGCAAGCCGCGGTCATTCCCGCGAAAGCGGGAATCCACTTCGCAAACTTTGGGAAATGCGCTGTCGACGGACTGGATTCCCGCTTTCGCGGGAATGACCGGCGTTTTAGGATTTCGGGTTGACGCTTTCAAAGAAAGGGCGGTCCCCTCCCGGCGCAGGGTTCACCGTGCGGCCCTGCGCCGGTTTCTCCACCACTTTCTGGGTCCTACTGACCAGGAGGCAGCGGAGCGGAAGGCGGCGGACCTGGAGGCAGTGCAGCAGGAGGCCCAAATCGCCGCCCGGTGCGGGTGGTGGTGATCCCCGGCAGGTCGCGCAACTTCTTCCACTGATCGACGGTGAGAACCCGGCGAATGGCGAGCAGCATCTGTGCATTCGACTTTTCCAGGTTGGCTCTGGCCTGAGCAACCTTGTCGATCTGGGCAATCACCTGGGCTTCGTCGGGCCGATCAGCTTCAATAAACGGCTCCAGGATCGCTTCTTGCTTTTCTAAAGCGGCGTGGAGATCGATGAGCTCGAGGCGGTGGGCCTGGAAGATCTTCTCGATCTTTTGGACCTGTTCATCGCTGACGCCGATCTTGCTCATCAGTGCGGAGTCTTTCCACCATTTTCCAGGGCCCCGGAGATCCGCGATTATTTGAGGGCCCATTTGGGTGCTTGGCCCCTCGGCCGGTGGAGGGGCGTCTTGGGCGATGGCCAGCCCGCAGAACGCGATCACCAGTGTCAAGCTTACTAGGGTTGCTTTCATTTTATTTCTCTCCTTTTCCTTAAAGTGCTCTTCATTTGTTGAGTGTCTTTATTGGTTAGGATTTCATTCCGCTCCTCGGCGATCAGGACTGCGGGGGCCAGGGCTTCGGGAACCTCACGTACAAGGTCTCCTTGAACCTCCTGTAACAAAGCCTTGTCCGCATCCTCCGTAGCTTTATTTTGGGGAGGGTTCGCAGTGCGCGTCAGGAATATAGCGGCAATCAGAACCATTGCCATGGCGGCAACCCAAGCCCAATGTAATGGATACCAATTTCTTACGGAAACCCGTTCACGGATGGCGAGCTGCTGCTCTCTCCAGAAACTGTTGTCACGTTGGGCAGTGGCATGAATCGAATCGCGAAAGCAGGAGATGGTGCTGCGCAACTCCTCCACCGCGACAGAGCAAGCATGGCAGGTCGCAAGATGACGACTGACGAAATCGTCTCTTGTGCCGAGCATCCACTCAGTGATTTGGTCCTCGCTCAGATGGTTATTCACCTGCTCTACCTCCCTTGAGTCGCTGCCGGATCGCGCGCACCGCACGGAACAAGTGGGTCTTAACCGTTCCTACCTTCAGAGAAGTCACCTCGGCGATTTCTTCCAGGCTCATTTCCTCCACAAAGCGCAGGATGAAGATCGCCCGCTGCTGGGAAGAGAGCTTTTCAACCGCCGACCAGACCGTGGCCACCTCCTCGCGTCCAAGGAGGACCCGCTCCTGGGACGCATGGGGGTCCGGCAGCCTCTGCTCGAGGTCCGCAACATCCTCGGACGATGAGGACAATCTATGCCAAAATTCCCTCAGGCGGCTTCGTCGGTGATCGCGAGCCAAGTTCACGGCGATCTTGAGCAACCAAACGCCCACACTCGCCTCACCCCTAAAGGAAGCGCGCCTCTGATATGCTTTCAAAAAGCACTCCTGAGTCAAAGTCTCCGCGGCGTCGGGGTCTCGGACCATGCCGAGCAGAGCTCGGTAGATACGTCGCTGGTGCGACCGTACAAGTGGCGTAAAGTCATCGAGTGCAGTCATCCCGAGGCCTGCCTTCTCCTGAACGGGAATCAAAACCGCGGCTCGTTCATTCTGGACCATGCCCGCTCCTTATTCCATCAAGACGAGTCAGGTATCGGAAGGTTTACAGGGAGCAGCCCAAATTCCCAATTTAATCTCACCTTGTGAGCCTTGCTTGACGAGTCTTAGCATTGCTCGTAGACTACAAACTTGCCCGCATAAATGGAGCCGACTTCGAAAACTATGCCATTCCGAAGCATTCTCGTCGCATTCTCGTTGGCTCTGGCACTGACTCCGGTTGCCTGGTGCCAGAGCAACATCCAACTGTTCCCTATCGCTGATGTCAAGCCGGGCCTGAAGGGCGTGGGCCGTACAATCTTCGAGGGTGACAAGATTGAAGAGTTTCAGGTCGAAATTCTCGGCGTATTGACGAACGTGCTGGCGCCCAAACACGACCTCATCCTGGCGCGACTTTCAGGAGGCCCGCTTGAGAAGACGGGAGTGATCGCCGGGATGAGTGGAAGTCCGGTTTACATTGACGGCAAGCTTGTGGGCGCGGTGGCTATTTCATTTCCATTTTCGAAAGAACCCCTGGCCGGCATTACGCCCATCA
>Ga0208038_1001091_pt1 | contig 16201 bp, 18 predicted proteins | sample June2015DPH_16_1_FD_184714 | JGI IMG/M metagenome (GOLD analysis project Ga0208038, IMG submission 184714) | Peatland microbial communities from SPRUCE experiment site at the Marcell Experimental Forest, Minnesota, USA - June2015DPH_16_100... | ecosystem: Environmental > Terrestrial > Soil >...
TGTGTGGCGGCCTCCATGGCCGCTCAGGAGGTCATCATGAAATCTTATGTGCTGTGATCCAACAGGGATGAACTGACCGGCAAGCACTTACAGCAGTGACTCTACATAACGCTCCACTGCGCATAATGCAGAGGATTTTTAGCTGAGAGAGCGCAGGCGATGTTGAAGTGGAGTCCAAAATTCCCCCGCCGCGCCCTCTCAGCTAAAAATCCTCTGCAATATCTGGAGCTCCAGATATGGCGCATTCGAGACGGAACTCTTACGAAGCGCAGTCCTCAGACTTGCGCACCTTAACGTTGGGAGGTGGCTCCGGAGTTGGCAACCAAATGTCGATCACGGGGTCGAGACCCAGATCCTTCATGACCTGCGCGCGCTCGAATTGATCGGTCCACTGCTTGTCGGCAGGCGTTCCTGGCACTGTGCCATGGAACACCTGGCCGAGCGGAATATGGTCAACGGGGTTGTCGCTTGATCGCTGCCAGCATTCTTTCGCGCGATATTATCTCGTATCTCATTGCTGATTCATTCGCTCCGTAGTTGAAGGTGGCGCCCAGGCTGCAGCGGAAAGTCTCCCTTAGAGGTTACCTCTGACCCGAGTCAAACCGGTAGATACTGGTTCCGGAGGAGAACACACCGGCGACTTCTGCCGCAAACGCCTTGGTTTGCGCCAGGATATCCACACCCACTTCTTCGCTCCACGCCGCAAGCAGCCGTTTGAATATCGGCCCCATTTTCCCGCCGCCGATCGCAAGACCATTGATCTTCGTGCAGGGAAGCATGGAGAAGGCGGTGGAAGTGAAAAAAGCCTCATCGGCATTGATCACGTCATAAAGTTCAATGTTGGCTTCGGCAGTGGGTATTCCCAACTTACGAGCAAGTCCCAACATGTAACCCCTCCGCGTGCCACGCAGGATGTTACGCGGTTCGGGCGTAAGCAACTTCCCATCGCTGACGATGAAGAAGTTTGACCCGGTGCCTTCAGCCACGAAGGCGTCTGGATCGAGAAGCAGCGCCCAGGCGTTGGGATCACTCACGAGAGAGACTTGCAAGTTCGCGAGCATGTAATGCATCCGGCTACGGTTCTTGATCTTGGGCTCGAGGAGCTGCGCGGGAATCGCTCGCTGGTTAGGAGTGACGGCGTGAACGCCATCGTCAAAAAATGCGCCAGAGCAGCCAATGTCCACTTAACGGGAAAATCGGCGATCACGACGGTAGGTTCGAGCTTGCCGTCAAACACCATCTTGTAGATCGAAAGCGGCCCGCGTGACACATTAATCAGCATGCGATGTTCGTCGGTGGATAGGAACGAGGGCTGGTTCATCTCCATCGTCTTGTAGACCAGCGATTCCATCTCGGCCATCGTCACCTTGATGGGTATCCGCAGCATCTTGATCCCGCGGTACAGGCGCTCAAGGTGCAGTCGTAGCAGGAACTGCTTGCCGTTAAAGGAGCGTGTCATCTCAAAGACCATGTCGCCGAACATGAGGGCAGAGTCATAGATCGAGATCCGCGCTTCCTTCTCCGGCACGAACATGCCGTTCAAATAAACCATCCGCTCTGCGTTCGCTACCATCCTCAGTTCATCTCCTGATTAAAATGCGCAAACTTCCATCGCGGACTCAGCAGCAATGGCTCCAGCAGTTTCCTGCCTCGTCTTTAGTATACAATCATGAAGAGAACGTCAAAGAAAATAATCGTGAGTAAGTAGGGGTGATTTTGGCTTGACAGCGTTCTTTGAGAAAAGCAACGAAAACGAGGAGCACAAGCAGGCTATTTTGGTTGACAATCATGCCCACGTATTGTACACAATAGTGTTTCGGGGGATGCCGCAATAACTAGGGAGGCACTCTAACATGAAAGCGGCTGTCTACTATGGCGCAGGGGACATCAGAGTTGAGGACTGTGCCGAGCCCGCTCCGACGCCTGAGAATCTGATTGTGAAGGTTTGCTGTTGTGCTATCTGCGGCACTGATCTGAAGCTCGCAACCATCGGATACGCGCGCTGTCACCCGCCTCGGATCATCGGGCATGAAATGGTTGGCGAGATAGTGCATGCCGGCTCACAGGTGAGAGGGTTCGACCTCGGCAGCAGAGTAACCCTGGCCACCACCGTAAGCTGCGGGCAGTGCGCTTATTGCGTTTTGGGTTTGGGAAATCTCTGCCTGAACGCCAAACCGATCAGCTACGACTTTGATGGGGCCATGGCGGAGTATCTTGCGGTCCCGCAGCAAGCCCTGGCGGTTGGGAATGTGATCCGCGTTCCGGATTCGGTGCCCGATGAAGCCGCCGCCCTCAGCGAGCCGTTGAGTTGTGCCATTAATGCTCACCAGCTTGCCGGATTGAAAGCCGGCGACCGAGTGCTCATCATAGGAGGCGGACCGTTGGGAGCGATACACGCCGAACTAGCCACGGCGGAGGGGGCCGCCGAAGTCATGGTCGTAGAGCTTAGCGAGCCCCGGCTAGCGCTGCTGCGCGGATTGCGCAACGTCCTGGTGATAGACGGAGCCCATCAAGATGTCGCGGCGGTGGTGGGCGAGCGCACAAACGGCCTGGGCGCTGACATCGTTATCGTCTGTGCCCCAGCACGGCAGGCCATGGAAAGAGCGATCCAATACGCGCGAAAGGGGGGAGCGGTAAGTCTCTTTGCCAGTCTTCCGAAAGGAGCATCGGAGATTACCTTTGACAGTCGTACGATCCACTATGGAGAGCTCCGGATCGTGGGGTCCTCCGACTCTCGACCCGAGCATGTTGAGGCTGTAATCCGCTTGATGGCGGAAGGGAAGATGGACACTCGGAATATTGTTACACATCGCATGAACCTCGCCAATCTCCACCAGGGATTAGATTTAATGAAGAACCAGCAATGCTTAAAGGTACTTGTTTATCCGAATGGTGTCAAAGATGAGACTTAACAACAAGGTTGCAGTCATCACCGGAGGCGGGGGCGGAATTGGTGCGGCGATGGGTCGCGTCTTCGCCCAGGAAGGAGCTGCCGTAGCAGTTACGGATGTCCGCATAGATGCCGCGCAGGAGGTCGCAGCAGGCATAGCCCGCATGAACGGACGGGCTCGTGCATGGATCTTTGACGTGTCGGACCGTGGGGAAGTTGAGCAAGCGGCCGACGAGATTGAGGAGCGGTTGGGGCCGATTGATATTTGGGTAAACAACGCGGGCGTCTCCTTCATTCTTCCTTTTCTGGACTGCGGCGAGGACTTGTGGGATGAGACGTTGCGGATCAATTTGAAGGGAACTTTTGTTGGGTGCCAAGCGGCCATCCGGCGCATGCTGCCTCGTCGCCGCGGGGTCGTGCTCAATATGTCATCCCAATCCGGCAAGGTCGGCAACAGCCACTACGCTGCATACTGTGCCAGCAAGTTTGGCATCATTGGCTTGACCCAGTCCTTGGCCATCGAGTTTGCAAGAGACGGGATCCGAGTGAATGCTCTGTGCCCCGGCGTAGTGATGACACGGCTTTGGGACCAGATGTTGGACGACTACGGCCAGAAGCGAAACCTGAAGCCGGAAGAGGTCCGTCCGTATCTGGAACAAAGAATCCCTATGGGAAGGCTCTGCACGCCGGAAGATGTTGCCCGAACCGCCGTGTTTCTTGCGAGCGACGACTCCGATTATCTGACAGGGCAGGCTGTCAACGTGTCGGGCGGAACGGTTATGCATTGAGGAGAGCATGGGCAAACTAGTGAGTAACTGCACTGCAAAGGAAAATGATCTTGCTTGCCTTGGCATTCTGGTACTCGACGTATTTGGCAAGTCTATTGACCGTTTCCCTGCGAAGGGCACCTCGGAGTATTTTGATAAGCTGGAGATTCACCCTGGTGGGTGTGCCTATAACACCGGAGTGGATGCATCCCGGCTGGGTTTGCGGGTAAGCGTACTAGGCATGCTGGGGGCCGATTCCTTCGGCGATTTCATTCAACAGGCTCTAGTACAGGAGGGTGTAAATACGGCGGGGGTCCGCCGGTCGCCCGAGGCCAGCACTGCCTTCTCCTTCGTAATGGTTCCGGAGGATGGGCAGCGACGGATTTACCATACCACGGGAGTAAGCCGGATCTATGGGCTCAGCGATATTTGCCATGATCTAGTGGCGGGCTCCAGGGTCTTTCATGTTGCCGGAGCTTCCCTGATGCCAGCTTTAGATGGGTTGCCCACGGTGGACCTGCTGCGCTTTGCAAGAGAAAAGGGCACGCTGACCAGTCTCGACCCCGTGGTTCGTGCCGGCTGCGCGGATGCCATTCTGCCTTGTTTGCCGTACTTGGACGTCTTCTTGCCCAATTGCGACGAATCGGTTCTCATAACCGGCCTGTCCAGGCCCGAAGATCAACTTCGGTTTTACCTGGACTCGGGTACGAGGATCGTCGGAATCAAGCTAGGTGAAAAGGGCTGTCTGGTCGGCAATGGGAAAGAGACCGTTCGGCTGGGCGTCTATGACGTACCCGTGCTCGACACCTGCGGTGCCGGGGATGCCTTTGTCGCGGGATTCCTGTACGGATTATTGCAGAATTGGGATATGCGGCGATGCGCTCTGTTTGCTACAGCCACAGCCGCGTTCTGCGTGCGCGCCATCGGGACGACCACGGCCATCCCCTCAGCTAGGACCGTGCTGGACTTCATGGAACACGAGGAAGCCATCGTTTTCGCTGAAGGTTAGAACCGAGGGGCGACTCAAATGCCTTTGATAACGGACTATCACGAAGTCAAGGATACGTACCAGGAGGCAGCCGAGCTCGGAGTGGCGCTGCCCGTTTTCTGTACGGAAGACCGCGAGACCTTGGAGGCTATCCTCGCCTCCGCGTCGGAGTTTGGGAAAGAGATCGCCGTAGAGGACCTGCCTATCATTCCCGCTTGGACGTCGCGTTATCCCGCGCGGGGACAGATGACTCTCGTCACTGCCTGCGGCGATCCAAGGGTGGGTCATGAGCTGATGTTTTCCGATTTAAGAGTGCTTGCCGGAGAAGGAAGCCCATATCGCAAACTCCGTGTTCTGCCCCATCTCGATCATGCCTTTCCTTGGCTGGACGGAGACATACTCGATCAATTTGCCGATCGTTTTGCCTCGGTGATGTTCGATGCCAGTGAAAAACCCTTGGAGGAGAATATCCGGCTAACCGCTCAGTACGTTGAAAAGGTGCGAGGACGAGTAGTGGTTGAGGGCGCTGTCGATGAGATTCTGGAAGCCTCGGGCAGGGAGGCAAAGAACGAACCCACCAGCGCCGCTCAGGCACGTCATTTCCTGGATGAGACGGGTGTCGATATCCTTGTCCCGAACGTGGGAACCGAACACCGTGCCACAGCAGGGCAAGTGCTTTACCGGTCGGATCGCGCACGAGAGATCAGCGCTGCGGTCGGCAAAGTGCTCTGCCTGCACGGAACTTCTTCCGTAAAGCCAGAGGATTTGCCAAAACTTCCCCAGGATGGTTTCGTAAAGGTCAACATTTACACAACTCTTGCTATTAAAGGGGGCCACGCCCTGGCCCGCCAAGTGCTGGACAATTTAGGAAATGTTTTCAGCGAAGATCAGCTCAAAGAGTTGGTCGAAGGAGGTGTTCTCGCAGCAAGGGTCTTGTCCCAAGGTTACGGTCGGACAAAGTGGCCGATAAAGCCGAAGTTGGAGTATCTAGCCAACCCACTACGTCGAAATGCTTGGTTTGCCGCGGTGAGAGAACGGTGCAAAGAATTCCTGAGGGTATTCAACTACGGGAGGTATGGAAAATGAAAAGGTCTGAGATCAACAAGGCGATCAGAACGGCATTGGCGGTACTGCAAAAGAACCGATTTCATTTACCACCCTTTGCCTACTGGCCCGCCGAAAGATGGAGCCAGGTGGGACCGGAGGATGAGCGTATCCGACTGAACAGTCTGGGCTGGGACATTACCGATTTTGGCTCTGGACCCTTCGATGATTTCGGGGCTGTTCTCTTCACACTGAGGAACGGTAACTATCAACAGCCGGACCGCGGAACTCCTTACGCGGAGAAGGTGATTATTCTGAAGCCCGGGCAGCGCCTGCCTCTTCATTTTCATTGGTCCAAGACAGAAGATATTATCAACCGCGGCGGCGGGATACTTGTGATGGAGCTTTATAACTCTCTCCCGGATGACCGAGTCGATAAGGTCTCAACGGTTCAGGTGTACTGTGACGGAAGCCGGCGTACGGTGGGCGCTGGGGAGATCTTCGACCTGGGCCCAGGCGAGAGCATTACCTTGACCCCCAGGATGTTCCACCGCTTCTGGGCAAAGAAGGATGGCGGCACGCTGATCTGTGGTGAAGTGTCCACCGTGAATGACGATCGCACTGATAACTTCTTCGCCGAGCCGGTCAGCCGCTTTGCCGATATCGAAAAAGACCAGCCGCCCGCCTACCTTCTTAGTAATGAGTACGGAAAGATCCTTTGATTCAAGGGGTTTTCGATCGGTCGAGGGGCTGCAGGTGGTCGCCGGATGACAGCCGTGGCATGGCAGAACCGACGAGGCGAGTTCAGAATGAATGACCGTCCGCTGTTGAAACCAGGACTGCGAAGCGCAGTCAGTGTCCTGCAAAATAAATGGACGATGGCCCTCTTGTTGTCGCTCGGGCTGGCCATGGATTACCAGGCCCGTGTGGCCCTTAATTCCATTTTTCCCCTGCTGAGAAAAGATCTGTTGATGACCGACTTCCAGATCGGTCTCACCGCAACTGCTTTCTTGTGGACTTACGGATTGCTCTCGCCCGTGGCCGGCTATTTCGGCGATCGTTTTCCGCGACGGACCGTGCTGATCGGGAGTGTCACATGCTGGAACGTTGTGACGCTACTGAGTGGCTTTGTGACGTCTGCCTGGCAACTCATCGCGATGCGCGCAGTTCTTGCCCTTGCCCAAGTTTGTTACGTGCCGACCGCCCAAGCCCTGGTCACCGATTTTCACGGAAAGGAAACTCAAGGTAAGGCCATCGGCATTTTCCAGGCGGGGTGTTATGCGGGCATCTTTCTCGCCGGTTTGCCTGCGGCATACGTGGCGACACATCTGGGTTGGCGGATGATGTTCCGCCTTTCTGGAGGAATCGGTCTACTTCTTGCCGGGCTGATGCTGGCCCTGCCTGGCGAGAAGAAAGATAAGGCGCGTGCGGCCGAGCACCGGGGCGAACGATCTCCGCAGACTTCAGTACGCGGAGCCATTTCCCTCCTCAGGATTCGCTCGATCCTGGCGATCATGCTGGCGTTTGCCTTATCCTCAGGTGCTTACTGGATTCTCTTTACTTATCTCCCGCTTTTCATATACGAACGTCATCATCTCGGCTTGGTCGAGGCCGCATTTCTTGCAACCTTCTGCATGCAGGTGTCAGCGATGGTGTTAGACCCGCTTTTGGGACACGTCGCGGACAAGTGGTCCGCCAGGAACGCGAAGAATCGTTTCTGGTTTTGCGCTCTGGCAGGATTGGTCGGTTTGCCCGCTCTTACCGCGGTGGGTCTTGGAAGTCATGTCGTCATCTTGATTGCGGGCTTGGTGCTGTTTGGCATGGCTTCAGCAGGAGCCGACGTCAGTTGGATGCCTATGTTGTCCTATGTGACAAGAAAGTACCAGCGTGCAACTGCTTTCGGATACTTGAACATGGCAGCTTGTCTGGCTGGGGGACTCACCGCCACGCTTACAGCGCTGTTGATGAAAAGATACGGATTGGGGCTGCTGATCGCCTCCGGAGGGATGATGTTCCTGTTGCTAGCACTGATACTGCTCGTCGCAGCCCATGCCTTCCTATATCGGGATATCGTTCCAGAAGATTCGGATGAATCTCTGAGGCAGAATGGTACTTTGGTGGCCGAATCCGCAGCCCGAGACCTGTGATATTCAGAAGATACCAAGCACTCCCGATTTCTGAGGTTATTTGACATGTCATTAAACGTCAGTGATTTGACTCCTGTGAACACCCCAGCCGTTGAAACTCGCTATCGCCGCATTAGAACAGCTATCCCGGTCCCTGAATCGGTCACGCGAATCAAGCGGTTGCGCGCGGTGGAACCACGCTCGATGGCGGGTATGCCTCCAATCATTTGGCATCAAGCCGAAGGATTTCTGATCCGAGACCCGTACGGGAACCAGTGGATTGACCTGAGCAGCGGGATCGTAGTCGCCAATGTGGGCCACGCCCACCCTCGAGTCCTTGAGGCCATCCGCAACCAAGTGGATGCCAAGCTGGTTTTCAGCTACGCCTACCCTACGGAGATTCGGCGCCAACTTTTGGAGCGACTGGTAGCCTTGGCTCCCCCGGGCCCGCACAAGGCCATTTTGTTCTCATCAGGTACGGAAGCAACTGAGTGTGCCATGAGTCTGATGCGCAAGCATGGGTTGAAGATCTCCCCTGCCAAGCTAGGAATCCTCTCGATCGAATCCGCATATCATGGCCGGACTTTGTCAGCAAAGCTTGCCGGCAGCGCGCCCGAGTTGGTGGATGGACTGGATCGCAAGAGTGTCTTCCATATTCAACTGCCCTTGCCGGGAAGTGCCGAGTCCCAAGGTTTTCTTGCGGATTTGGCTTCCCGAAATGTGAAGCCTGAGACCATCGCCGGAATCATATTTGAGTCCATCCCCGGATGGACTACTACCCTGTACCCACAGCCTTATATGAAGGAACTTGCCGAGTGGGCAGGGCGGTACGACGTTCTTATCACCGCGGATGAAGTGCAATCGGGCATGGGACGCACAGGTAAGATGTTTGCCTTCGAGCATTACGATATAGAGCCCGACTTGATTGCCTGCGGAAAAGGCTTGAGTTCGAGCCTGCCGGTTTCCGCAGTCATTGGACGGGAGCGTGTTATGGAGCTTGCGGATCCCGGTGAGATGTCCAGTACTTTCGGTGGCAACCCTGTTTGTGCGGCTGCGGCGCTAGCCACCCTTGACGTAATCGAACAAGAACAACTGGTCGCGCGCTCTGCTTTGCTGGGGACGGAGTTGGGCAAGGCGTTGGGGGCCATCGCCGAAGGATATCGGCCGTATGTCCGCTCCCTTGAAGGGCGAGGTTTGTTTTACTCGTTGCATCTCAAGAACCCCTGCACGGGTGAAGTGCTGAGCGAGCAGGCTGACGCAATAGCCATGGCATGTGTCAGAAGAGGAGTCATGCTCTTCCTTACCGGAAGAGGCTTTATCAAGATCGTTCCCCCTTTGACTATCGATCGGGAGGCTTTGTTGGAGGCCGTTGAAGTCATCGGGGAAGTCACAGGAGAGACACTGAAATCATGACGAAACCAATGCAGGTTGACCTGGAGGGCCGCCATGCGCTTGTCACGGGCGGCGGGACTGGGATCGGACGGAGTATTTCCCTGGCGTTGGCGCGCTGCGGGGCCACCGTGATCGTGAATTTCTCGCGCAGTGCCGAGGCTGCCGAGGGAATGGTTGCGCAGAGTTGCTGCCCAAACTGAAGGAGGAGATCAATGAAGACAGATATGACTTCGCGAGAACGCATTCTAGCAACCTGCGCTCACTCTCCCACCGACCACGTTCCGCTCCACTTGGAAGTCCATCCCAGTTACCTGCTCTACGATCCTAAGGTGGCTTGCTGGCGCGACCAGTTTGATCGCACCGATTGCCTCCTTTCCCTCGGAGCTGACGCGATGGTAGAAGTGTGGCTCCCCGACCCCACCTTTCATCCGGACGTACGTGTGCATAGCTGGCGAGAGGAGAGAGAGGGGCAGATTCTGCTTTGCAAAGAGTACCAGACTCCTGCCGGGGCGCTGCGACAGGTAATCAAGGAAACCGCTGATCTATACACGTGGCACAAAATCAATCGCCCAACACTCAACTGGCCGGACCTGATCGACGGGGTTGGGTTGCTGGAGGATGTAAATCCTTCTCGCAGTGTCGAGTTTCTGATTAAAGGACCGCAAGACTTGCCTAAGATGCGATATCTCTTTCAGCTGCTCTCCGGCGATGGCCTGGCGAAGTGGCGCGCAGATGCGCTACAGGCCAAGAGAGAAGCGGAGAAACGCCAAGTCGTGTTACTGGCCCGCCGCACTTACTGCGGATCAGCTTTGGTCTGGCTCACGGATGTACAGGAATCTATTTGTACCTTTGAGACCGAGCCTGAATTCGTGGAGGAGTTTCTGCAGATCATATACGAATGGCAGATGACCACGCTGGCGCAAGTTCTCGACATCGGCGGCATCGATATGGTGACCCGCTTCGGTTATTACGACATCCCCGACTTTTGGGGTCGCAAGTATTTTGACCGCTACTTGCGTCCGCTGATGGATGAAGAGGCTGACCTAGTGCATCAGGCCGGCGCACTGCTCAGCCAACAACAAAGCAAAGGCCTGACTCAACTCGTGGATATTTATGGGAAAATGAAGGTCGACGTCCTTCGCGATGTGGATCCAGTACAGGGAGAAGAAGATTTGCCCCTGCTCAAAAAGGAGCTAGGGGATGTCAAAACCCTCATGGGTGGAATTAACGGCGATGTGTTCCTCGCCAACGCCTCTTCCCCTCAGATCGACAATTGCGTTCGGCAGACCCTTGAATTGATGTCGTCAGGAAGTGGATTTATCCTACATGTTATTCCGGGTGTTTACGCTGGTATCCCGTGGGGTAATGTCTTGAACTTGGCACAGGCGTGGAAACGATACGCATGAACACAGGGGCATGAACGGTCAGACGCAGAGGGCGCGAGTTGTAGAGGCTGCGGTGGGTGGTGGCTGGCCATCGCGTCGCGGTTGCCTGGCCTTCCGCGAACAGCCTTTTGATCGCCTTCTGGAGTCCGTGCCGTTTGGGCTCCCTCATCACCAACCAGGAGCTTTCCAGACGGCAATGACAATCCCGGGTGGTTACCGGCGGCTGCAGCGCAAGGGACAAGGAGATCATCGTGACAAGGAAACCGGATTTTCAACGATTTCTGACAGCCGTTAGAAGAGGAATTCCCGACCGCGTGCCGCCGGCGGAGATTCACATCGACACAGAGATCAAAGAACTCTTTCTTGGCCGTCCCATTTCCACCCTGCGTGACGAGGTGGATTTTTGGGTCGAGGCAGGTTACGACTATGTCTTTGTTTCCACCCCAGGCCAACTGATCGCAGACCGCACGTCCGAGGAGCCTTTGTCTGACCGACCGAGAGCCAGCGTTCACAAGCATCGGTGGGCAGTATCAGGGTGCGGCCAGGTAGCAGACTGGCAAGGGTTTGAGAACTACCCCTGGATAACCGAAGCCGAAGTCGATTTTAGCACGGTGGACGGCTTGCGCGATCTGCTTCCGGAGGGGATGCTGGCGGTGTCCAACATCGGCCCCCTCTATTCTGGCGTCTGGCGGCTCATGGGCTTGGAGAGCTTCTCCTACGCCTTGATTGAAAACCCGGACTTGATCACGGTGATCTACGAAAAAGTCGGCGAGTTATGCGTCAAGATTCTGGAAACCAATGCCCAGAAGGAATGGGTTGGCGCCCTCAGTTTGGGCGATGACATCGCCTATGACAAGACGCTGGTCACTTCCCCGGCGGTATTTCGTCGCTACGCCTTGCCTTACTACCGGCAGGTCGGGGCCATTGGGCGGCGCTACGGGAAACCGCTGATCTACCATTCCGACGGCAACGTGCTGCCGGTAATAGAGGACTTGCTTGAAGCCGGCATCTCGGCCCTGCATCCGATTGAGCCGAAGGCCATGGACATCAGGCAGCTAAAGCGCGACTACGGGAGCTCGGTGGCGTTGATCGGCAATGTGGACGTTGATCTGCTAAGCCGCGGCACTCCGGAGATGGTGGCGGCCCGCACCAAGGAATTGCTGCGCGAGATAGCTCCCGGGGGCGGTTACTTGCTGGGTTCGAGTAACTCCATTCCGTACTATGTTCCCCTGGAAAACTATCGGGCCATGTTGGAGACGCTGGAGCGCTTCGGCTCCTATCCCATATCCCTTTAGCCCACATTTCCAATTTAAATCATATTTCTGAATCTTCGGATCGTCCCCATCATCAATATTTATGCGGGTGTGAACGCGATGAAGACGCCCCGGAGGTCAATACCCAATGGGTGAGATGCAAAATCAGCCCTTTCAGCTCTCCTTCAATGACTCGCTCAAGGTCGATTTCCAAGGTTCCCGCGTGACTTCGGACGGCGGCCTGATTCTGGTGCGCGAACTCGACGAGCGACTCGGCTTCGGAGAACTCATCGAACAACACCTGACAGACTCCCGCCGTGGAAAGAATACGCAGTTCCCCTTTGCCGACCTGCTGCGGCAGTCGGTGTACAGTCGATTGGCTGGTTACGAAGATGTAAACGATGCCGAGCGATTGTCGCAGGATCCAACGTTCCGGCTCATCGGCTCGGAGAAGGTCTGGGATCGAGGAGCGGCGCTGACCTCGCGATTGCAGACCTTCGAGACAGAGCTGTTGGCCGAGAAGGAGAACTTCGCGGGGCTGGAGCGACTGAACCGGGAACTGATTGGGAGAGCAGAAACCTTGGGTTCGCCGTACCGAACCGTGTTGGACATGGATTCGACCGAGATCCCAGTTTACGGGGAGCAGGAGCAGAGCGCCTACAACGGGCACTTTGAATCCACCTGTTATCACCCACTGCTTTTATTCAACCGGGAGGGCGATTGCCTGGCGGCGAAACTCCGTCCAGGAAATGTTCATAGTGCCGAGGGCTGGGATGAGTTGTTGCTGCCCGAGATTGAGCGCCAGCAGCAGATGGGGAAGGAAGTCGTCTTTCGCGCTGACGCAGCCTTCGCCAAGCCGGAGATTTATGAGGCGTTGGAGGAGCGAGGCGTGAAGTACGCGATTCGCATTCCGGCCAACGGCAACCTGGAGCGGGACATTGCGGAACTTCTGCCGCGCCCCGTAGGCAGGCCCGGCAAGAAACCGCTGGTCGAGTACAAGGGCTTTTTGTACCAAGCCGAGAGTTGGAAGACAGCCCGACGGGTAATTGCGAAGGTAGAACATCATCCGGGGGAGTTATTCCCGCGCGTGGGTTTCATCGTGACCAACCTGACCCTGCCCAGCCGGGCGGTGGTGCGGTTCTACAACAAGCGCGGCACCGCTGAGCAGTGGATCAAGGAAGGCAAGCAGGCGGTGAAGATGACGCGGCTGAGCTGCCATCGGTTCCGATCTAACGAGGTGCGGCTGTGGCTGAGCCTGATCGCTTACAACCTGGGGAACCTGTGGCGGCGGCTGGTCCTGCCGACGAGGATCGACAACTGGTCGCTGACAAGCTTGCAGCAACGGCTGGTGAAGACGGGCGGGAGGCTGGTAAAACATGCCCGCTACTACTGGCTCTTCTTGGCGGAGAGCCATCTGACTCGACGGCTGTTCGGAGCGATGGTGGGGCGGATTGAGGCACTCACGCTCCCGGCAGGATAGAGCGACGCACGGCGACCACAAAGAAGTCGGACCCAAAAACCCCGGATATGCAGAGGTGCATGAAAAACCCGGTTCCAGCAGTGGTGACAACGGGTTTCGAGGACTTCTGAACGGGCGGTTCCGGGCCCATAGACGCTCCTGGAGAGAAAAGGGGGCTCGGTTGGACGCAAATGGGTGTATATTTTTAACCGCCGGAACGGCAAAAAGTTAATTCCGGTTTAGGGCACTGTTTGATGACCGAGGAGAATGACCCGGCATGGACAATCTAAACGAGCTGTATCATCCAGAACGCTTCGCGGAAATTGCTACTCGCCACCAGAAGGCGTTCCGTTGGGAATCCCAGAATCATATTCCTCTCGGCATCCATGTGGTCAACCCCGCATATGGAAAGGGACTGAATTACCGCGACTGGCTCAATCCAGAACCCTTCTTCGAGTTACAGAGAAAGGTTTTGATTGACACGCTGCAGGTAGGCTCGGATCTCTTGCCCACTGTGGCCATCAACCACCTGGGAGATGCCGTACTGACCAGCATGTTTGGCGCCCAGTTGCTAATGCCGGAGACGGCCTCCGCTACGCTGCAGGAGATAGGGCCGACACCGGTCCCACTCTTGTCCAGCATTGAGGAAGTGGCTGGCTTGGGCGTACCGGGCATGGATGCTGGCATCATGCCTGATGTGATGCGAATCGTTCGTTATTACAAAGAAAGGCTACCATCGTGGGTTCACGTCGTTGCCCCTATGCCGGCGGGACCTTTCTCCACTGCAATGGAACTGCGCGGCTCTGATTTCCTTCTAGACTTGTTTGATCACCCGGAAGAATCCCGGCACTTGATAGACCTCTGTGTGCGCTTGCAAGTCGAGGTCGAACGAAATGTGCGTATCCTGTCGGGAGAGGCGCTTGACCAGCACCTTACTAATTTCGGCATTCTGGGAATGGGGCTGCGCCTGGGTGACGACACCATGGTAAATCTTTCGCCATCCCTGATCCGCGGATTCTGTTTTCCGGCTTTTGCGCGGGTGAACCGCCTTTGTGGCGGGAAAGGACACATTCACTTTTGCACGTTAGAACACCGGCGCGAAGAGTTCATCTATCCCTTGTTGGCCGGGAGCCCCGAAGTGGCGGTAGCGAGCACCCAGTTCGGGTTCGAGTACTATGAGACGCATTTGAATGAACTGCGGCGACGGCTGGCGGTCGAGTCATTTTACGGAGATGCCTTAAGCTATGTGCGAAACAGATACGGGTCATTCAAGGAATGGGCTAATGACTTCGTACCGCGTTTCAAGAACGAATCAGGATTGGTTTTGTACTGTCAGGTGGATTCGATCAAGGAGGGCATGGACATGTGGAACGTCTGGAAGGAGGCACACGCACGGTGAGTGTTGATTACCAGGAACTAGATCAGTTGTTGAAACTGGCAGCAGAGCACGTTGACCTTGATCATTGCCACGAAGTCGATGAGCGTTACCGGCGGGCGCTCTGTTATGAAAGTGTGGACCGTCCGCCGCTCGTGGTTCAGGCTGGCTTTGGCGCTGAACTCAAACTGCCCGAACCTTGGAATCGCTTTGAGCGTTACCCTTATCGCGAGTCTTTTGAGAACCCGGCGGCGTTGCTACAGAACCAAATCCTCAGCCGGGTGGTTCCCAGCTTGGTTCTGAAGGACGATAACCCCCTGGCCATCCGCAACGACCACGGTACAATCCAGATCGGCACTGTGCTGGGCGGCCAGTGGAAGCTGCATGAGGATAACTTCCCCTGGATCGCGACCGTGGATAACATCGAGGCCATCGCCTATGGAGACCAATTGCACCTCCATCAAAACGTACTTCCGCGCTCGCTCGAAACGCTCGTCTTCTATCGCGAGAAGCTGGAGGAGCATCCGCATTGCGCCGAGGCCATCCAGATTTCCATGCCTGATCTCCAAGGTTCCATGGATACGGCGGATTTGCTGTGGGGGAGCAAGATCTTTTTCTCCTTCCGCGATAACCCGGATGTTCTCAAGAGGTTGCTGGACCGAATTGTGGAGACGATGCTCGACATCGCCGCTAGGTTCCGGCCTTACACCAGGAACCATCTGGACTCGGCGGCCAACACGCAGCACGGTTACATGATCCCTGGTCGGCTTTTGATCCGCAATGACTCCTCCATCATGCTGTCGCCGGATATGTATGCCGAATTCGTCCTCGCCCACGATGCTCGGTTTCTCAAGGAAATAGGGACCGGTTCTGTTCATTTCTGTGGAAACGGGCAGCACTTGATCACGCGAATGCTGGAGATTCCTGATTTGCAAGGACTCGACCTTGGCCAACCGAACCTGATGGACGTCCGGGCTATTTATGGCGCGTCTAAAGAACGCAAGGTTGCTGTCACGAATCTCAATCTTTCCAGGGATCATTTGGTGAGTGGCAAAGCTGGAGACGACTTCCCAACTGGAGCGGTGTTTGTTTACCTGACCGAGAATATAGCGGATGCGGCGGAAGTCGTCCGCAGATACAGGCTTGCTGGGGACTAAGATCGAGATTTCCTGCTGAACACTTACAAAGGATTTCAAAATACAGTGGCAGTTGTCTTTTGTAGCACCGCTCTATGAGCGGTAAAATACCGAATCCGGAGTCTCAAACTCGTGAGATCCAGGGGATATTTGACATGACGATGAACGTTAGCGACCTGATTCCCGTGGCTACTCCAATCGTGGAAACCCGTTATCGCCGCATCCGCACTGCTATCCCCGTTCCTGAATCCATCGAGCGGATCGAGCGGTTGCGCGCGGTGGAACCACGCTCGATGGCGGGTATGCCTCCAATCATTTGGCATCAAGCCGAAGGATTTCTGATCCGAGACCCGTACGGGAACCAGTGGATTGACCTGAGCAGCGGG
>Ga0208038_1001092_pt1 | contig 16189 bp, 10 predicted proteins | sample June2015DPH_16_1_FD_184714 | JGI IMG/M metagenome (GOLD analysis project Ga0208038, IMG submission 184714) | Peatland microbial communities from SPRUCE experiment site at the Marcell Experimental Forest, Minnesota, USA - June2015DPH_16_100... | ecosystem: Environmental > Terrestrial > Soil >...
ATGGACCGGTAACCCATGCTGGCCTCCCCGCCGGAAGTGCGGTCAGAGGCTAATCTATCATAGCTGTATAGCTAAGACAAGAAGATTTCTTAATTTTTTCGATTTTTTTTGATTTTTTCACAGCTTCCGACCGTCGGAACGTATGCGCCACCCGCCGACCTCGGCCGCATGAGGGAGGCCCATGCCGCGAAGCTGCGAGAGGCCACTGCACTCATGGCATCAGGGCTCGCGGGCTAACCTCGGCGCCCGGCGGAGCGCTGCCACAAATGAGTGGGGGGCGGTCCAAAACCGCCCCCTCGTGCTCCCGAGTCAATTGCCTGTACCCGTCAACCCGGCCGTCTGCGGGCTATCGTTGGCGCTGTCGTTGACGTTCAGGGTGGCGGTGCGCGTGCCTGTCGCCGTCGGCGCGAAGGTAACCGAAATGGTGCAGTGGGATTTTGCCGCCAGGCTCCCGCCGCAAGTGTTCGTCGGCGAGCCGAAATCACTGGGGTCGGCGCCTGTGAACGTGATGCTGCTGATTGTCAACGCCGTCGAGAGGTTATTGGTCAGCGTCACGGTCCTGGCGGCGCTGGTGGTCCCCGCGGTCTGCGCGGCAAACGCCAAGGAGGTGGGTGAGACGGTCGCCTGCGCGGTGCCCGTCCCCGACAACGAGGCCGTCTGAGGGGTGTTGGACGCACCGTCGTTCACGTTGAGGGTGGCCGTTTCTGGTCCCAGAATACTGGGAGTATAGGTCACGCTGATGATGCAAGTGCCCTTGGGCGCCACGGTGCCGCCGCAGGGGTTGGTCTGGCCAAAGTCGCCCGGGTTCGTTCCGGTAAAGGTGATGCTCGAAATGCCTAGCGCCACGGTCTGGTTGTTGGTCACGGTAATATTCTCCGCGGTGCTCGCGATACTCTGAGGCACGTTGCCGAAAGCCAGCGTGGCCGCCGACAAGGTTGCCGGCAGGATGCCGGTTCCGGTCAAGGCGGCCGTTTGCGGGCTGTTGGAGGCCCCATCATTTACCGTCAGGGTGCCGTTGTCCGCTCCCAGGGTGGTCGGCCTGAGAGTCACATGGATAATGCAGCTTCCCTTGCCCGCCACGCTGGGGGTGCAATTATCCGTCTCCGTATAATCAGGATTCCCCGTGGTGATCGTCGAAATAGGCAGCGCCACAGTCTGATTGTTGGTCAACGTAATGTTTCTGACCACGCTCGGACTATTCTCGCCCACGTTGCCGAAAGCCAGCGTGGCCGCCGACAAGGTTGCCGGCAGGATGCCGGTTCCGGTCAAGGCGGCGGTTTGGGGGCTGTTGGAGGCCGCGTCAGTTACGGTGAGGGTGCCCGTCTCCGCCCCGATGATGCTGGGTTCAAACGTGACCGAGATGGTGCAGCGGCCCTTGCCGGGAACGCTCGCACCGCAAGTATTCGTCTCCGTAAAGTCCGGATTGCCGGTGGCGATACTCGCAATCGTCAGCGCCGCGGCCTCATTGTTGTAGAACGTAAGGGTCTTCGCGGCGCTCGGGCTATTCTCGCCCACGCTGCCGAAGCTCAGCGACGGCGCGGACAAGTATGCCGGCACGACGCCCGCCCCGGTCAACGCGGCGGTTTGGGGGCTGTTGGAGGCCGCGTCAGTTACGGTGAGGGTGCCCGTCTCCGCCCCAATGATGCTGGGTTCAAACGTGACCGAGATGGTGCAGCGGCCCTTGCCGGGAACGCTCCCACCGCAAGTATTGGTCTACGTAAAGTCCGGATTGCCGGTGGCGATACTCGCAATGGCCAGCGCCGAGGCCTCATTGTTGTAGAACGTAAGGGTCTTCGCGGCGCTCGGGCTATTCTCGCCCACGCTGCCGAAGCTCAGCGACGCCGCGGACAAGTATGCCGGCACGATGCCCGTTCCGGTCAGCGTGACCGTCTGCGGGCTGTTCGAAGCGTTGTCGGCCACGATGAGGCTGGCGGTTTCAGCGCCCAGAACGGTTGGAGTGTAGGTCAGGCTGATCGTGCACTTGGCCGCCGGCGCTAGGGTCGCGGGGCAAGCATTCGTTTCATGGAAGTCGCCCGCGTTCGTTCCGGTAATCGTGACACTCAAAATGTTCAGGTTCGTGGTACCGGTGCTGGTCAGCGTCACGGTTCTTGCGGCGCTGGTGGTGTTCATCACCTGATTGCCGAACGCCTCCGAGGTTGGGGAAAGGCCAGCCCCAGGATTCGGGTTGTTGATTGTGAAGGTCAAGCCACTCGATGTGCCCCCGCCCGGGGCGGGGTTCACCACCGTGACCGACGCCGTCCCCCCCGTGGCGATGTCGCTGGCCAAAACCGCTGCCGTCAACTGGGTGCTGCTGACGAAACCGGTCGTGCGCGCGCTGCTGTTCCACTCTACGGTCGAGCCGGAGACGAAGTTCGTCCCGGTCACCGTCAGCGAGAACGCCGACCCGCCTGCCGTGGCGGTCGAGGGCGAAAGCAAAGTGGCCGTGGGCACCGGGTTGTTGATGGTGAAGGTGAGAGGGTTCGACGTGCCCCCACCCGGTGAAGGGTTCGCCACCGAGACCGAAACAGTGCCTGCGGTGGCGATGTCGCTGGCCGAAATCGCGGCCGTCAACTGCGTCCCGCTGACGAAGGTGGTTGTGCGGGCGCTGCCGTTCCACCCTACCGTCGAGCCAGAGACAAAGTTTGTGCCTGTCACCGTCAGCGTGAACGCCGCCCCGCCCTCCATGGCGCTCGAGGGCGAGAGCGAGGCCAGCGTGGGCGCTGGGTTTACGGTCAGCATAGCAGCCGTGGAAACTCCGTTGTAAGAGGCGGTGACGGTCGCGGAGGTTTGAGCCGTGACGGCGGATGCTGTGGCCGTAAAGCTCCCTGAGAGAAGGCCAGCAGCGACAGCCATCGTTGAGGGCACCTGGACCGCGGCGTTGGTACTCGACAGGCTGACCGTGACTCCCCCTACCGGGGCCGGACCGCTGAGCGTGACCGTTCCCGTGGCCGTGCCGGGACCGGTGAGTACGCTAGGACTGAAGGCTAACGAGCCCACAACGACTGGCACAGGGTTGATGATGAAAGTTACAGGGACCATGATAGGTGAGTTGGACGCGCCAGTTGCCGTAATAGCAATGCTGTCATTGTACGTTCCAGGATTTAGACCGGACGGATTGGCCGCAATGTTGATGGTGGATGGGGCAGTTCCAGAAGTCTGGCTGGGCATGACCCATGTCTGGGACGCTGCAGCCGTCCAGGTCTCCGTTCCGCCGCCAGTATTGGAAATCGTGAGGGAAACTGGAGACGAGTTCCCTCCGCCTTGTGTCGCGGAAAAGGAGATGCTGGGCACGGATACCTGGATTATCGGGCTAACGGATTGGAGCAGGATGGAAACGCCCCCACCGGACGAGGAATTTGGCACGAGAATGTCCGGAGCACCGTCACCATTGATGTCGCCGGCAGCAATGGAGGCAGGATTTGTGACCGGCATGGTTATTGGGGTCAAGGAAAATGTACCATCACCGTTACCGAGGAAGATCTGGGCTTGCCGGCTTGGTTGAAAGGTCACAGTTAAGAGGTCGAGCTTGCCATCGCCGTTGAAGTCATCACTCACGAGGTAATAAAAAATCTGCCCGGATCCAACGGTCAGCGGTGAAGCGAATGTACCATCGCCGTTGTTAAGGAGAACGGCGATGCCGGAGCCTGCGCTGCCTATCGGGCCTTCGTTTGCCACAGCGATGTCCGGATGTCCATCCCCGTTGAAATCCGCGACCGTGAGGGCTCCGGCATAGCCGTTGGTCGGATATTCGTGCTGGGTTTGGAAAGTGCCGTCCCCGTTGCCGAAAAGGATCGCCACAGCTTTGTTCGCGTAGTCGGGAAGAGCTACGTCCAGCTTTCCGTCGCCGTTGAAATCCCCCAAAGCAAGACCGTGCGGCTGGTTAACAGAGCCGAAGGTTGCGGGTGTCCCAAACGTACCGTCACCCTTTCCTAGAAGGACGTATGCCTGCGTCAGGTAATTGCCGGTCACAACTAAGTCTAAATTGCCGTCGCCGTTGAGATCACCCAACGCTAGAGCGGCATTATTGCTTGGTGAACTGGGGAGCAAGACGTCTGGCATGGCCGTGAACGTGCCGTCACCATCGCCAAGCAATATGCCGATCGCCCCATTGCTGCTACCGCTCTTGTTGAAAGCGATGTCCAGCTTGCCGTCACCATTAAGATCACCGAGGACGACTTGATTGGTATTAATACTTGGAATGATGAGTTCTGGCCCAAAAGTTCCGTCGCCGTTTCCGAGAAAGATCGAGAGACCACTGCCGTCGGACTTTGCGACCACAAGGTCCGGCACGCCGTCACCGTTTAAATCGCCCAGTGCAACTGAGTAGGGGGAACCGCTCACAGCCTGTGAGGAAGAGCTGAATGCAGGTGCGGAAGTGGCGTAGGTAAGGTGTTCGGGGAGAGGATTTGACAGGAGACTTAACTGACCGGGATTGGAAACAACGACTTGTGCTGTCCCATTGGTCTGGACACTGCCCCCGGACACGGCCGCCTGCAGTTCTGAAGAGCTTACATACGTTGTCGGCAAAGCTGTGCCGTTCCACAAAACCTGAGCGCCTGGAACGAACCCTGTGCCATTAAGAGTGAGTGGGAATCCCACGCCCCCAGGAATCTGACTGAGCGGGCCAAGCGGGGAGGTCAGAAAGGGCACGGGGTTCGAGGGCGGAGGCGAACCGGAGGGTTTCACCGTCAGCAAGCAACTTTGCGAAAGACCATTGTAGGTTGCGGTGATGGTGGCAGTGATCGTGTCGGGAACCGAGGATGTGCTAGCGACAAAGGTCGCCACTTGAAGCCCCGGGGGTACGGTAACGGTGAGCGGGACTTGGACTGCTTGATTATCGCTTGAAAGGTTGAGAACGACGCCGGGTATTGGCGCAAGACCAGTGAGCGAGACGGTTCCTGTGGACGTTGACCCACCCGCGACCTCGAGTGGATTCAGCGTCAGCGAGCTGGGCGCCAAAGGAGTGTTGAGCGGCACGATGGTCAGCGTCGCGTTCTGGGAGGTGCCGTTGTAGGAAGCCGTGATCGTGGCAGTTGCGATGAAGTCAATCGAGGCGGCAGTTACGCTGAAAACCCCGCTTGTGGCCCCTTGCGCTACTACCACCGCGTTATTCGAGAGGCGCGCTACGCTATACGTGACAGTACTCGTAAGGTCGACTACAAGCCCGCCCAGCGGTGCGGGAGCGGTCAGCGTAACGGTTCCGGTGGCGGAAGAACCGCTAATCACCGTGGTAGGACTTAAGCTCAGAGAAGCCAGGAACGGGAGTGGAGGAACAAGCGTGAGCGTTGTGCGCTGCGAGCCGCCACCGTAAGTCGCAGTGACGGTAACATTGGTGATCGAGGATACCGCCGAGGTCTGCGCGGTGACGGGAACGGACCAAGAGCCGGCGGCAACTGTCACTGTAGACGGTACCTGCACGAGCGGGCTCCCGGATGAAAGCATTACGTTAGCTCCCCCGGTTGGAGCAAGCCCCGTCAACGTCACACTACCAGACGCCGAGGAGCCCCCCGTGACCGTTGACGGGCTGAACCAGAATGAGTTTACCGTGAGTGGCACTGCGGGGACGACGGTGAGCGAACCCTGCGCCGAGCTGTTGTTGTAACTCGCCGTAACAGAGACGGTGGTTTGCGGGCCGACTGCCTGGGCCGTTGCCGTGACTGATGCGCTAACGGACCCTGTCGCGAAACTGACCGACGGTGGTATTGGGAGAACTGAGGGATTAGAGCTGGTAAGGGAAGCATAAGCGCCCGCCGGGGCTGGCCCACTTAACCACACTGTGATGGAGACACCGTTCCCTGCGGTGACGCTGTTGGAGCTAAATGTGACAGCAGACACAGCGACAGGCAAGACTGTAAGACTCGTGCCGTACATTGTCCCGTTGTAACTGGCGGTGATGGTTGCCCCAACCGTGCTGCCGGTGCAGAATGTCGTGATGGGAAAGGCGACATTGTTGTTGCCCGGCTGGACGGTGACCTTAGGCGGGACCCGGACAAACTGCGTATTGTTGCTGACAAGGTAGACCGTGGCACCACTCGAGGGCGCGTTTCCGGTGAGGAAAACATTGCCCTGAGAGGTGTAGCCACCCACGATTGTCGCCGGCGTGATCGTGAAATTCGAGAGGACGACAGACCCGCCCGGTGGCGTGAGGGTAAGCGTTGCATTCGCGGAAGAGCCGTTGTAGCTGGCAGTAATAGACACGACGGTATTTGAGTTGACCGCAGACGTCTGGGCTGAGAACGGCGCGCTTGCGGAACCCGCCGACGCCGTGACACTCGAAAGCTGCACGAGGCCAGACGGAGTGCTGGTGAATGTGACGGTTGCGCCGCCGGAGGGCGCAGGGCCGCTCAAAGTCACTGTTCCATTAGCTGCGTTGCCGCCCACTGTACTTGCAGGGTTGAAGCTTAGGTTGGAAACAACAACGGGAGAGTTGGAAGGATTAACAGTCACGGTCGCGCTTGGGGAAGTGTTGTTATAAGTGGCAGTGACAGTGACATTCGTCGCGCTCGAAACTGGCAAAGCACCAACGCTGAACGTCGCGGTCGTGCCCCCAGAAGGAACTGTGACTGGAGGCGGGAGCTGCAGAACACCCTGAGGGCTGGCCGCAAGGGTGACGTAGGCGCCGCAGGAGGGGGCGCGGCCTGTTAGGTTAATGGTGCCAGTGAAAGAGCCGCCTGAATTCACCGTGCTGGGACTCAAATTCAGACCTGCAACTCCGACAGTAGAGGGTTGTGGATCGACGTTGAGAGTCGCGGTTGCTTGGGTGGCGTCATAGCTGGCCGTGACAACCACCGGTGTGTGAGCCGGAACACACCAAGTGGCCGCAGTGAAGGTTCCAGTGGTCGAACCTGCGGGGACGGGCACGTTAGACGGCAATCGCACAATGCCGGAGGGCTGACCGGTCAGCACGACGAGAGCGCCGTTCGATGGTGCGGCACCGTTGAGTGTAACCGTTCCGCTCACCGCCGAGTCTGCCGTGACGGAATAGGACGAGAAACTCACCGACGCCATGGAGAGGGGAGAACTGTTGAGCGTGATGGAAATGCGGTTTTCAGCGGGGGTGGCACTTCCTTGCTCCGCGATTATCTTGGCGGTGTAGACTCCCGGGGACGAGTAGACCGCTGCAACGGACTGTGAAGAGGCGGCCATTCCATTGCATTTTTCTCCCACGGAATTAGAAACGCAGGTGCCCAAAGTAGCAGGAGTCGGGATAGTGCCGCAGCTCGACATCACCTCGCTCACACTATTCGAAGGATCTTGGCAGTTGTACCAGAAGGTGTAATTGATGGTTCCGGATGCGCTGCCTGAAACCGCGGCCATGAGTGTTGTCGTGAGGGGGCTTGTTCCCAAAGACGGATTCGCCGTCAGAGTGACTGAGAGCGTAGGGTTCCAATTGGTTATCAGATTATATGCATCTACCGAGCCCAATCCCGTAACCTGGTCATAGTTCGTGCCGGCGGAGTAGCCGATTTCCCAGGGAGGACCGTTCGCCGCGCAGCCGCCGAGATCGCTCCGGCAGGGAACTATGTTATCCCCCCCGTCGACGTCGTGGAAAATTGCGCGATAGTCGCCGGACTGAGCGAGTTGGTAGAGCCGCGGATTGATCATGCCTAGCCCAGGCGTGCCAAGGGAATTGTTGTAACCGAGATACTGGTTCAGGAGGGCAACTATGCCAGCAAACACGGGCGCCGCAGCAGAGGTCCCTCCCATGGCGGCCCACGTATTCTGCTTTTGTGCCTTGTTCCAGCCATACACTGGGTATGGATCGTGGCACCCCGAAGCAGATAACGCCAGGTCCGGCACGTCCCGCGAGTTATCGTCAGGCGTTATGCCGACCTGAAACCATGGCTTGTCTATATAAAGGCTTCTCCCGCCCCCACTGGCGACGTGGCCAGCGAAGGGCAAGCCGCACGACGGGTAATCCGCGCCAGTGTCGTGCCAGGCCGTTTCCGGAATGTATTCCATGGCGGAGCCGTTGGCGTCCCAGTACAGGCTCGGGTTATTGAGGTCCCCGCTGAACTCGGTCCCCCCTACCGCAGTCACGTAGGCAAGGTCAGCAGGGTAGTTTACAGCCGGACCTCCCTCAGCCTCTGTCACGGGAAAAGCGTCGCAGCCTGCCGAGCCGCTATCACCAGAGCTCGCAATCCACGTGATGCCTTCCGTACTCGCCTTCTTCGCCTCGACTAATCGCGTCAAAACATAATCCTTGCCACAGATCTGCTCGCAACTAGTAAAGCTATAGCTGATGACGCTTGGGTGGGTGACGACGCTCGGATTAGGGTCTAGCGAGGTCGCATTGTCAATTGCCCAATCGACTGCGTCTAAAGTGCTCAACGCGTACACATAGTAGATCGTGGCATTTCTAGCGATCGCTCCGATCCACTCGAGGTCCAGGTACGCCTCCGATTCGTTGCTGTCGTTTGTGCGACCGGGAGCGGGGATTACAGGCGTCATGTGAGGTATGACGTTGGTTGGAAGCCCAAACCACGTTCGGAAATAGGTAATATTCGAAAGGTCGACATCAGACTGCCCTGTGACAACCACCGTTTGACCGGTGCCATCGACAGGCGGGGTCATGTTATAAAGCGGGTTGATGTCGTAGATCGTCGCGACATCATTAGGCAAAAGGTAGTGGGATCCGTTTATGAGGGCACCTGCAGGCCTCGGCCTGAAGTCGTGCAACCCGTGAATGTAGCTCACGACATCCGCAACTGCGGCGGGGACCCAAGGAGCCGTCGCGTTGGCATAGTGGTCTTCCCCTTGCACTGCATAACGGTGGATCTCTGTGCTGAATACCCTTGAAACTTGGTCCGCTGTGCCACTGAACGCCACCCAGTCGCGGCCGTTGGCGACAGACTGAATCCTGAAGCCCTGGGCTTCCAGCCAGCCGACGATTTTGCCCATGTCGCTTTTGCCCAAACCAAAGCGGTTTCCGTACTCCTGCGGCGTTAGCCACTTATGGTAGTTAGGCGAGGACGGGTCCTGCTGCTCAAGAAGCAGCTTGTCAATTGCTCTCTGCTGGTCAGCCGAGGGCTTCAGCATTAGCGTCATGTGTGGCAATTGGAACTCGGGTCCTACCGGGCCCTTATCGTATTGCGGCTTCGCCATTCCGTGGATATTGCCCCTGAGCTGGACGAGGGTGGAGGAATCGATTTCCTCCGTAATGCGCGAAGGGACGGACATTACCTTGGCCGGCGTCGCCACCGTCTGCAGTTGAGCCCCGGCGCGGGCGGCCGAAGCCGCTGCAAGGCAAACGAGGGAGACTCCGAAAAGCGTCACGAGTCGCAGGAAAGGAGACCTGAGTCGGGACATACACACCTCCGAGCTATCGGCTGGGACAAAGTCTGGTTAATGATCAGGACCGCGTCAATGTATTGTCAAGAGACAGTTAGTCTTAGTATATTAATCGATATTGATATAGCCTCAAAGGTCTGGCTGTAGTGGGCGCGCGCCAAGTCCGCACCCCCAACCGCCAGACACAATCGCTTGCCTCTACCGGGCCGCTGATGATGTCGCGCGTGTCGAGCGCCCGCTGTTCCGCAGATGCCGTTCGCGGCGGCGAGCGAGCGCAGAGTTTCGGCCCCACAAGAACTACGCCTGCTCGTTGGAGGCGCCGCAGACTTCGAAGAACATGAAGTCTGTGCTACACGCTTGGTGTGGGTCGCCGGACCTCCGCTCAAAGTGGAGATAGAATGTGAGTCGAACTCCTCTCTCCCGGAAAATGCGCTCCCTCTCCTCATCAGAAATCGCAGGCGCTGCTTCTCCGCCATCTGGTATAACGTTCGGTATCGCGAAACTGCACAAACGGCATCTCTCATTAAAGCGCCCCCGGTGCGGTGCCGGTGTTGGCTTCATTTTCAGAGCCGGACGTTGGAACTCGCCGCCAACTCGCGAAAGCGGAATCCCCTTTGCGAACCTCCGCAAAGGCGCCGCCCGGCCTGGATTCCCGCTTTCGCGGGAATGACCGGTGTTCGCGGGAATGACTGGTGCTTGCGGGAATGACTGGGACGTCCCATTCCAAATCGTACCGTCACTGCCTGCGCTCATCACCACCGTTACCTCCGGGCACCTATCGCCGCGGGCTCCCCTCGCACGCACCACACGCGCGCGCCTTATTGCACTCTCTTATGCTTCGGGTGTATATTGCGTTGCAACAGGTTTTAGAAGGCAATAGCGTGTATTAGAGTGTATTCGCCTCCGAACCCACTTGACACCGCTTCCGCGGCTACGAAGGGGGCGCAAGATGGCTGAGAACGTCCACGAGCGGCTCGATTCCTGGAAGGCGATTGCGGAATACCTCGATCACGATCCTACCACCGTCATGCGCTGGGCCAAGGAAAGGGGTCTGCCTGTCTACGTAGTGCCAGGCGAGGCCCACCGTCACCGGGCGGTGTACGCCTACAAAGGGGAGATTGACGCGTGGCTGCGTAGACTGGCCGATCACGGCGCTGCGGCCCTGCAAAATGAGCGGCACAACCGGGTGGCGCACCCAGAAGAGGCTCATGCTGAAGAGGTAAGCGAAAGGGCTGCACCCCAAGCTGCTGGGGTGTCGATCGGCATCGGCGAGACGCCTGGCTCACGCCTCGCGGACGAAGGGGCCGCGCCTCAAGCCGCTGGGGTGCCAGTCGTCGCCCCTACCGCGCTCCCTTCCTCGCCATCACCACACCCCGGTACTCGCCGCACGCTCTGGGCCGTCTTTTTGGGCGCGGCTATCGTGATCGCTGTCGCGGCTGCCGCTTGGCTGAGGGTGCGACCATCGGAGCCAAAGGTCTTGAGGTTTGAGCAACTGACCAACGACGGTTTTCAAAAGCGCCCGACTCTCGTTACCGACGGCGCCCGGGTCTACTTCACCGAGAACAGTCGCGATGGTTGGGTCGTCGCCGAGATCCCAACTTCTGGCGGCAACCCCGTGGCAATCGCCAGGGCAAACAGAGATTCGGCGATCCAGGACATCAGCCCGGACCGCTCGGCATTGCTGCTGATCCAGGAAGGCGGACTCAGGCCGGGGTCCGTGTGGATTCTGCCTTTGCTGGCAGGCTCGTCAAGGCGCGTGGGCAGCATCCAGGCGTTTTCCGCCGCCTGGTCGCCCGATGGGGCGGCACTGGCTTACACGACCGACGACGGCCTCTACCTTTGTGACGCCAACGGCTCCAACTCGCGAAGGGTCGTGGCTATGTCCGGCAGGCTTGACAACGTACGCTGGTCCCCGCACGGACAGCAGTTGTGCATGACGCGGTTCTCTTCCAACGAAACAAGGCTGTGGGAAGTAGACCGTGATGGCAAGGGCCTCCGCCGTCTGTTTCCCAATTGGGACATACCTCACGGGGAAGGATCCGGTTTTTGGACGCCAGATGGCAAATACTTGGTTTTCCAGGCATTCCATGCAGGCCATGAAGAACCCTGGGCCCTGCGGCTATCCGCCGGGCTGTTGAAGCGCAATGAGCAGGCGACCTGCCTGAGTCTTGCCGGTGTAGACCTTGACTGCGCGACCATGAGCCCAGACAGTTCGCGGCTCTACGGTGTCGGGAGGACAAGGACGCGTTACCAGATCGAGCGCTATGACACCCCGTCCAAGCAGTTTTTGCCGTGTCTTCCCGATATTACCGCATCCGCATTAGACTTCACCAAAGACGGACAATGGGTTGCCTACGTGGACGACCATAGTTGGCTCTGCAAAAGTCGCAATGACGGTGGCGAGAAGGTCCAGCTCACCTTGCCGCCTCTCGAGGTCGAATTGCCCCGCTGGTCACCCGATGGGAAATGGATCGCCTTTATGGGTCAGGACCCAGGCCAGCCATGGAAAGTCCGCTTGGTCTCGGCGGAGGGTGGGCCCTACGGCCCGGTGACCTCGACCGACGCTGCGGAAGGAGCGCCTTCCTGGTCACCCGATGGCTCGCGGTTGGCCTTTGGAGGGCTTGTCAATCCCGGAACTAGGACCCCTGGGCCGCTTCTCATCCACATCTTTGACCTGAAGGAACGCCACCTCTCGGTTGTGGCCGGCTCCGAAGGCCTGTGGACGGCGCGTTGGTCGCCGGACGGCCGCTACATTGCCGCGTTGACCGAGGACTCGCGCAGCTTGATGCTCTTCGACTTCCGGGCCAGGAAATGGACGAAACTCCTCACTGTGGGCCAAATTTGGGATCTCCACTGGTCCCGGCAGGGAAGATCCATCTATCTCACCGCTGCACCCCCTGGGGGAGAGCCCGCCTTATTTCGCGTCAAGATTCCGGGTCACCAACCGGAGCGGTTAACCAGCCTCGAAGGGATACACGATGCCCGTTGGCTCGGACTCGCGCCGGACGACTCCCCGCTGGTCGTGCGTCAAGTCAGCGGTGCGGAGATTTACGCTTTCGAATGCCAGTTCCCGTAAAGCCATCGCGCTACGGAGTATCTATAGGCCTGTGGCCCACCCGAGGAGGTGAGAATCAGTGTTGTCGTCACCCCCGCGTAAGCGGGGGTCCACGTCAGTCCGGAAGAAGCTGGATTCCCGCTTTCGCGGGAATGACCGGCGTGGGCTGATTTTGAGGAGCGGGCAGCGCAGACTCTCGTTTTTCAGAGAGTCTGCGGCTTTTCCTTCAAATGCGCGCTCCTTCATTTGCCAGCAGCCGTACATGACCAACCGCCAGAATGAGATTCTCGCGTGCCTCCCTGCCTACACGCCCAGTGTGATCGCGCACGCCCAACTGCTCCGGATCAGAGCGAGATTCCTCTCCCGCGACTGCGGGATCGGAATGATCCGTCAGCCGACGGATTCACAAAGGCTGGACGAGAGCCGCCGTCAGTCACTTGAGGTGATCGCGGGTGGTGCCGATCCCGTCTGTGCCTCGGTGTTTCTGTGGTGAAGAGTCCGGCTGCTTATCCTTTTGCAGGTTCGCTGGTCGCATGGCGATAACTTGGAACGCGGTCTGACCTTTGCCGGTGTATAATGCGGCTGCATCGGTTACGGCCAAGGCGCTCATGATTTACGAGGGAGGTTAACGATGTCTCGCGAGGAACTGCTGAGGGAGAAACGAGAAGACATTTTAGGCATCGCAACCAAGTACGGGGCGCACAACATGCGCATTTTTGGTTCCCTGGCACGCGGCGTGGCAGACGAGCAGAGCGACGTAGATTTCCTGGTCGAGATGGAGCCGGGAAGGTCGCTCCTGGATCTTGGCGGTCTGCAAGCGGAACTCGAAGCTTTGTTTGGATGCCATGTGGATGTGGTCACTGAAAAGGGTCTGAAAGCGCGAATTCGTGGTCGAGTGCTTGCCGAGGCGGTGCCAGTATGAGAGACGCGGCAGAGCGCCTGCGCGACATCCTGGAAGCCATCGCGGCCATCAACCGCTATGCGATGCGCGACAAGAAAGCTTTCGAAGAGAATGAATTGCTCCAAGGATGGTTCCTGCGACATCTGCAAATCATTGGTGAGGCGGCCAGGGCCCTTCCGCAAGACGTTCGGGACCTCGCCCCAGACGTTCCCTGGCAGAAGATCATCGGCATGCGCAACATCTTGGTGCACGGGTATTTCGAAATTGACACGGAAATCGTGTGGGGTGCCGCGACCCGCGACGTCCCCGCCTTGAAGCCCCGGGTAGAGCGCTTGCTAAGGACACTCGAGGAGAAGAACTGAAGCCGACCCTTTGTCCTTTGAGCGATCCGGACATGAGTCGTCTGAGGGAATAGTCAGTGCTACCCGCTCTCGGGCCGCGTGCTCATTAGAACGGAGACCGAGCAAAGGCGCATACATAACGACCAATCCATGCGCCACCCGCGGCTCATTTCTGAACGCGGGCAGATCCCGGAAGGAAACACACGCGAATCCCGTCAACGTTGGCGCGGGCGCGAAAGTGCCTCAGAGCCAGAGGATTCTGAGAACACTCGCAACACACTCAAAGTCTTTGTCACTCGTGACCAGGACGGCTTTCCTCGTTTGGGTAAGGGCGGCGGCGAAGCAATCGACGTAGGGAAGACGGTGCTGAGCTTTGAGGCTGGCGGCCAGGCGGGCAAGTTCCGCCCCGACGTCCGTCAACTCAATCGGAAGTTGGGCAGTCTCTTGGAGCTTGGTATTAGCCGCTTTCTCCCCGTGCGCCCGCCAAATCGCGTAATAAACCTCGCCCCAGTTGACCACGGACATCAGCAGGGGGCGCTTGGCCTCGGCAGCCTTGGATAGAAGCCCTTCCACCTTTTCACCGCCAGCGCGATCCTCGAAGAAGGCCATCAGAGCGCTGGCGTCAAGGACATAGTTCATCACAGTGTACGTTCCTGCTTGCGCTCCTTGAGCAGAAGGTCGAGCGCAGAAGGCTCCCGCTTGAGGGATCCGCGCAGTCCACGGATGAATTGCCGGGTCACGGGTTGCACAACTATGCGCCCGCCCTCCTCGAGGAAGGAAATGGTCGTTCCCTTCTTAATTCCGAACCGCCGACGCAGCCGCGCCGGAATCACGAGTTGTCCCTTGGTGGTGACGACACTGGTCTCCGCCTTCATGGCTCACCTACTCTTTCAGGCTAATCATACCAATGCGGCCTTGGTAAGTCAAGCCAAAAATATCCTACCATACGGCACAAGTAGCTGATTAGCCTCTGGCTTTCAGTTCTGAGCACTCCGCTAACAGCCCACACCTATGCGCTCAGAGCCACGGTCGGCTCCTGGTGTCCTGTCCCATGTTATTGTCGACAATCAGCGGCCTGCCAGGAACCCCCTCACCCGGCCCGCCCCGGCTGAAGAAAACGCCGGCGGCGGGCCACCCTCTCCCCCAAGGGGGAGAGGGTTAGCCTTCCCCCGAAAGAGGAAAGGGCCGCAAGCTGCACGAGGCCAAGAAAGCTCAGCACAAATGTAGAAACTCCATGGAGAGGCGAAGCCTTTCCGCATCCGCCAGCCGACGGACGGCAGAGCCGCTTTGGGATCTTAACCTTCGGGAACTCTGACGCGACCCAGTATCTGCGCCGACTTTGCGCCGACTTTGCTTGACGCTGCCCTGTGGCTCAATTAGACTTCCATCATTGCCATTGTGCGGGTATGGGGACTGAATGAAAAAGGAAACGATACTCACGGCGGTGGTTTTCTTCGTGGTAGGGTTTCTTGCGGGGTATATCACGGACGCGCAGATGAACTGGAGCGGGCGGCAGAAAGCTGTGATGACGGCAACCCCCCGCATGCCCTCCGAGATGCCTGGCGGGGGCGCTCCCGGCGCAGCCCAGGGAGGGGGCATGCCGCCAGGATTACCTGAGGGGCATCCTCCCATCGACACCGCGTCGGTTATCAAGCAACTCCAGGAGGAAGCGGAACAAAACCCCAAGGATTCGGACATTCCTTTAAAACTCGCCAACTTCCTGTACGACCAGCGGCAGTACCAACAGGCCATCGAGTGGTACCAGAAATCCCTGGCCATCAATCCGAAGAACGTCAACGCCCGCACTGACATGGGAACGGCATACTTTTACATCGGCCAGACCGGACAGGCGCTGAAAGAATACAGCCAATCACTGGCCATTGATCCCGACCACAAGCCCACATTGTTGAACGTGATTGTGGTGAACCTGGAAGGGACTCACGACATCGCAGCCGCCCAGCGGGCGTGGGACCACCTGCACAATCTGGATCCCTCGAATCCAGCTCTTCAAAGCTTGAAGCAGAAGTTGGACGCGGGGCGGGGCTCCGGCGGTGGCGCTCTGCCCAGGTAGTAAACTCAGGGCATCCCCCAGGCCCCTCATGCCGTCTGACAAACTATGGGACGCTTGCTCTCCTATTTCGTGGAATTAGTCTTCCTCATCGTGATCTCGAAGATGCTGGGCCGGGCCCTGCAAGGTCTCTTCAGTCCCTCTCCGCCACGCCGGGAGAATCGTGCCGTGGAAGGGGAGCCTCGAGACTCTTCCCGGATGCGCATTGGCAAGACCGAGCGCGACCCTGTTTGCGGCATGTTTGTTTCCACAGAACTTTCCCACCGCCTCGTGCGCGGCTCGGAGACCCTTCACTTCTGCTCCCATGAATGCCTGGAGCGATACCAAAAGGAAATGGCGAATGTATCGACTTGAGCGGGAAAACCTCGCGCCAGCGCGGCATCGATTCCGGAGCGTCCGGCTGGTCTCCGCGCTGGCACTGCTAACCCTGTGGGCGCCCACACCTGCCCTGGCATGGGGCGGCCATGTGAGGCTCACCCGCCGATACCAAAGCGGCCAGAAAATGGTCTACGCGACCAAGATGCACACCAAGG
>Ga0208038_1001093_pt1 | contig 16188 bp, 15 predicted proteins | sample June2015DPH_16_1_FD_184714 | JGI IMG/M metagenome (GOLD analysis project Ga0208038, IMG submission 184714) | Peatland microbial communities from SPRUCE experiment site at the Marcell Experimental Forest, Minnesota, USA - June2015DPH_16_100... | ecosystem: Environmental > Terrestrial > Soil >...
TCTACCGCCTCTTCGCCCTCGATCGCTACCGGCAAGGCCGCTTTTAGGCTATACAACCCTATGCGCTCCGCAGCCACGCTCTACTGGACTTCCGCCCACATTCGGCCCGATAATTCGTAAACTGAGGCTAGGATATTATCAGGATATGGCCGTTCTGGGGTCAGGCAGCATCGCCTCGCGCAAGCCGGTGGAAAATGCAGCAATTGCGCCCACGAGCTCTACTGAGGGACACTCAAATTACGACAGTCTGCAAGTGAAGCTGGAAAGGTCAATCACGTCCGGCCTCACCTTCATGAACTCGTTTACGTGGGCAAAATCTCTTGGCACGACAAGCGCGTACGATTTTATTGGGCCTCCGGGATACGTCTATGATCTAAATCTCTCCTACGGACGAAACGATTTCAATATCCCGGTGATCAACACAACTTCGTTCGTTTATAACCTCCCCGTCGGACGGGGCAAGAGGTTTGGCTCCAACATGGGCGGTATCCCAGACCAGATCATTGGTGGGTGGGAAGCCTCGGGGATTATCAATATCCGAAGCGGAACTGGCTATAGTGTCTTGTCGGGAGAGGATATTGCGAACCTCGGGATCAACCCTGGCGAAACTGCCCAGATTGTTTCTGCTCCCGTTCCCTCCGGCTTCAAACAGACTCGGGCAGCGTGGTTTAACACAAGCGCTTTCACGTTTCCCGCGTCCGGGACTTTGGGAAACTCAGCTCCGGATTTCCTGAATGGGCCGGCTTATCAGAATCTCGACTTCGCGCTCATGAAGAATTTCCGGATAGGGGAAAACCTGAAGCTGCAATTTCGGTCAGAATTTTTCAATATCCTCAACCACACGACTTTTGGAAATCCGGATAGTACTATGACAGACGCAACCTTTGGCCAGATTCTCGGCGCCAATAGCCCGCGGATAATACAGTTCGCACTCAAGCTGCTCTGGTAAGAAACCAGGTGTGGAGTACGGGTCTGTTCGTAACCCGTACTCCACTTCCAGGTTACTTGCTCCCCGAGGAGACGAGAGTGGGACGCCACGGCGCGCTTGTTTCCCCGCGCAGGAAGGCTTTTTTTATCAGTTCTCCGCGCTTCACCTAAGCAATTCAACTTCACGCAGGGCGGTGTGCCTTTCAACCTCTAACAAGAGGGGGCTTTACGCTGTCTTGTGAGCGCCCTTTAATACACACAAGTTAGATTCGGAGGTTGACGATGACTCACAAAGAGCGCCTTCTGACGGCAGTTAACCACGAGGAGCCGGACCGAGTTCCGACCTGTGCTTTCTACACGCCGGAAGTTGAGAGAAGGTTGTTGCGCCATCTGGGGGCGGACTCGGACGAGACCTCGGCCTACAAGGCCGCGGGCGGCCCGCTTCCCCTCCTGATGGGCCATGATTTCTTGCTTTCCTGGGTCGGCCCCTGCACGAGCTTTTACGCTAATCCGGCCCCGGAGTACACCGACGAATGGGGCATCGGCTGGAAATGGTTCGACAATGCAGTGGGCGGTTCGTACACCGAGATGGTGAAGCACCCGCTGGCCGACCTCATGGACCCAACGGGCTTTTCCATGCCGGACTTCACCCGTGAGGAGCGCTATGACGGCGCGCGCACGCTACTTGCCGAATATGGCCAGGAGTACGCGATCATGGGCGCCGTGCCGGCCACGTTATTCGAGCTCTCCTGGTACCTGCGAGGGATGGAGCAGGTAATGGAAGACCTTGCCTCGAATAAGGATTTCATGCACGCTTATTTGGACCGCCTCGTCGGCTGGGTGGACATCGCCGGAATGCGCTTGGTCGAACTGGGCGTGGACCTCATCTGGACGGGGGATGACTTCGCCATGCAGGACCGCATGATGATCTCTCCCCAGATCTTCCGCGAGTTCTTCAAGCCTCGCTACGCGAAACTGTATTCCAAATGGAAGTCCATCAATCCCCGGCTCAAAATTGCCCATCACTCCGATGGCAACATCTATCCGATCATCGGCGACTTTGTCGAAATCGGGCTGGACATCCTGAACCCGATCCAACCGAAGTCCATGGATCCCGCCAAACTCAAGAAAGAGTTCGGAAAACACCTGACGTTCTGGGGTAGCGTAGACGTGCAGGAGGTTATGCCTTTTGGCACGGTCGAGGACGTGGTCAACGAGGTCAAGCTGCGCCTGCGAACGCTCGGCAAGGGCGGCGGGCTGATCCTAAGTCCATCCCACGCCATCCAGCCGGAAGTTCCGCTGGAGAACATTCTGGCCTTCTACGAGACCGCCAAAACCCATGGCCAGTATCCCCTCCGGGACGATTGACCGCCTGAAGGCTTCGATTTTGTGGGCGAATGAAACGGTTGGCTTGAGGCGGTCTTGGCAGGAGGACAAATGCGAAAAGGAGCCCTCTGTTTGGCGCTGCTGGCTCTCTTAACGGGGGTAGCGCGCGCCGCCGAGCAACCGAAGCTGCTGGAACATGTCGTGGGCATGTACGTCCATCAGCATTGGCCCTACAACCATCCTTACGCCGCGCGGACCTGGACGCTTGAGGATTGGCGCGGCTTCGCTGGCGGCCTAAAGCAGCTCGGCTACAACACCATCATGATCTGGCCGATGTTGGAGGTGATGCCTGACCCGCTCACCCCGAGTGATCGGGCCAGTTTGGAGAAGCATGCTCGCGTCATTGATATGCTCCATAAGGAACTGGGCATGCGCGTGGTGATTGTGTTGTGCCCGAACATCATTGCGAATGCAAAAGTGACGCCGGCGACTTATGAGACTCGTCACTATTATTACAGCGATCGCCGTTTGAATCCCGCCGATAAGGCAGCGATGGCCAAGATGATTGCCTGGCGGGAGAAACTGTTTCGTTACCTCGCCCAAACGGACGCGGTCTCGATGATCGACTCGGATCCGGGGGGTTATGCGGGCTCGACGAACGCTGAGTTCGTCGCCTTGCTCGGAGAACATCGCAAAATGCTTTACCGCATCCGGCCCGGCATCGAGCTGGACTATTGGGTCCTCTGGGGCTGGCAGGCTTGGTCACGCTTCTATGCCACCGGCAAGCTCAGGAAGGTTGAGCCTGAGTCGCTGGACCTCGTTGCCCGCTTCCGGGATTTGAACCCCGAGCCGTGGGGACTCGCGGATGGTCTTCCTTACGCCGAGAAACTTGGCATCGCCAACAGGGTGATTTCGTACAACTACGGACAGATTGAAGGTGAACCCAGCTTCCCCATGACCAACTTCGGCGGCAACCGAGCTTATGAAGCGGGGGCGCATCCCGGCCCACGCGGCGTAATGGGTAACGCGCAAACCCATTGCGTTCAACTGCCCAACATTTTTGCTTTTGCCCGGGGCGCAGCGGGTAAGCCCGTAACGGAAGCGGACTATGTGGAGTTTGCCAATAATCTGATCAGCGGAAAGGGCCGCGAGATTGTGGATGCGTGGAAGGCGCTCTCCGGGAATGACGCCTCACTCATGCGCGCCCAAGCCCTCATCATCCGCAAGGCCGCTACCCAGAAGCTCGTACCGGGGCGCCTGAGTGGTCTTTTGTTCGGCGATCCGGCGCGATTCATGAATGACATCGTAATGCAATTGGAGCTGAAGGCTTCTTATCAGGATTTCCTGCAAGCATCGCGCGATGGCGGGAACGTCAAGCCCGCGCTGGCACTCTTTATTTCGAGGGCCGAAGTCTGGCAGAAGCAGCACGGGTACCAGAACCGTTGGTCGTGGCCGGGCCTGTACGAGGCGCTCGACAAACTCGATTCGCCTGAGATCAATAGCATCCTCAGTGTCCGTCTCCGCCCCGCGCCTTCTCCTGAGGGAGGATTGGAGCTGACGGGGAACGGGACCCTGGCGAGTTTTCTCCACGACGGGGAGACATTCACCACTACGCTGCTGTCGGCCATGGGAAAAGCAGTCGAAGCGCTGCCATAGTGGCAACTGGACAGGCGGCACGGCCCGGCTGGGACGGCGCCCAACCCCTTGGTACCGCCAATGCGAGACGTTACTAGCGTAAGCGTCAGCCTGGATGCCGGATGCGCTCGAACTCCAAAAAAGCAAAGCGGAACGGACTCAATCTGGCACTCCTTATGGGACTTGCCGCGGGTTCCGTTTTCAATCTCCAGGATCAAGGGAGTGGGTGTTTCTCCGCGGCATGTGTCGTGGAGGCATGATTGGGGAAAGGCAGTTTATTTTTTTCCTTTGTAGGGGATTCGCCAAATGAAGAGTTCTATCAGGCCAACTGAGCTGCTGCGCACCTCGAAGAGTTCAAGTCCTTTGCGCACCGCGTCGCTACTCATCTTCACAATGCTGTGCATGGAGATGTTTTCCGGGTCAGACCGTATTGAGGCCGCGGAAACACCCTCTTCTTCGGTGAACAGTAAAGAATGTAAGTCGTTAAACATTCAGTTTGGCGCCCTCGGGGACCCCGCGTTCAAGAGGGTGGCTGAGATACTCGCAAATCGAATCCAGGAGCGTTCCGGTATCCACGCCACGTTCAACAAGAAGGCGGATTGCAGCGTCGAGCTCGAGGTTGCGAAAGGCATCGGCAGCGAGGGCTTTCGCATTGAAGATGTCTCCCGTGGCCGGGTACGCATCCTTGCTGAAGACAGCCGCGGATTACTTTACGGGGGTGGGAAGTTTTTGCGAAATAACGCTTACCGCCAAGGGTCTTTCACCCTCGGCAACTGGAGAGGAACCTCCGTACCCGAGAAGAGGGTTCGTGGCATCTATTTCGCGACCCATTGGTTCAATTTCTATCACGAGGCGCCCATCGACGAAATAGAGCGGTACGCGGAAGACCTCGCCTTGTGGGGATACAACTCGGTCTTCGTTTGGTTCGATATGCATCATTTTGAGGGAATTCAGGATCCCGCGGCACAAGCGATGATCAAGCGCCTCAACGCCATTTTGGAGACCGCGAAAGACGTGGGTCTTGATACCGGCCTCACCCTGGTCGCGAACGAAGCCTACGCCAATAGTCCCGTGGCGTTGAGGGCCGACTGGACTGCCGGCCATGATGGCTACATCAAGGCGCCTATGGACCACTACCATGTGGAACTTTGCCCCAATAAACCGGGAGCGAAGGCTCTGATGTTGAAATGGCGTGAGGAAATGTACCAAGCCTTCAAGGACGTCGGGATCGACTATGTTGCGATCTGGCCGTACGATTCGGGTGGGTGCACGTGCCCACTGTGTAAGCCATGGGGAGTGAACGGGTTCCTGACCATGGCTGAGCCGGTGGCGGAGTTGACTCACCATGACTTTCCGCGATGCAGAATCATTCTTTCAGGTTGGGACTTTGATCAGTTTACCTCAGGGGAGTGGGACGGGATCGAGCGGAAATTCGGCAAAGACCGTCCGGCGTGGGTTGATTACATTTTGCCGGACGATAATGGCGCTACACGTTATCTAGGCAACCCTCCCGCGCATCGTGCTCCGGGAGGCATTCCCTTACTAACTTTTCCAGAGATCAGCATGTGGGGTGCGTACCCCTGGGGGGGCTTCGGCGCCAATCCTTTGCCCTTCCGTCATCAAGGCCTATGGGACGCTGGGAAGGATTCGTTCGAGGGCGGGATACCATACTCAGAAGGGATCTATGAGGACCTGAACAAGGTGCTATTTGCCCAGTTCTTCTGGCAAAAGGACAAACCAGCAGCCTCGATCGTGGATGAGTATATCGCGTACGAGTTCTCGCCGAACGTTGTGCCCTCGGTGCGGAGAGCGATCGAAATTCTGGAAAAGAATTATCCGCGTAGACCGGAGAATGCAGAAAAGGAAGGTGGGTCCGTACGATTCTTGATGGAACACACCCGTGACGCAGAGGAGGCGTTTAGTCTCATGCGGCAGGCTGACAGGGACCTCTCGCCTCAAGCGCGAAATTCTTGGCGTTGGCGCATTCTCTATCTGCGGGCGCTGATCGATAGTGAACTTGCCAAGAATGACTTTCGGGTCTCCCCCCGTTGCGAGGAGGCCTTGGAAGAACTCTGGAAACTCTATTACGCCCATAAGGCTCCATTTTCCGAAGCTCCCCCCACAAAAGAATCAATCGAGAAGCTTCGGAGAACCGGGAATCCGCTGGGCTAACACGAGTCTCTGTGAAACCAAGCGAGGGGAGCGACCGGTTGGTAACGCGCAGGGTGGAGGGGACGTTGCGCGGACTGATGAGTTCTGGTTTTGTGAAGGCGGTTGCCTTATGACGAGGAGATGCTTGTGATTGCTTCAATATTTGTCAACCGAAAGAGAAGGCTGGTCTTGACAACTTGTCTGGTCGCCATGTTGGGCGTTTTTGACGGCGCCATTTCCGGGCTCGTCTCTGCCCGCGGCGGCCCGGCCGAGCTATCTCAGGCGACCTCCGGTGGCGTGGGGAAGTCGAACTCGCCTTCAGGTTCCATCCAATTGGTGATCGAAGACAGCCTGCTGGCTATACTTGGAAACAAGATCCCGGCAGATTTTCGCGCCGTAGCGAAGAGCCAGATGCAAGCAGCGGCGATACTTGATGCCGTGGCGGCCGGTGACAGCCTGGTCTGGATTGGCGAGGGGAGCGGGATCCCCAAGGATCTTTGGGTGGGCACGTTCCGACCCGCAACGTCCGCGCTCGCGGTGACGAGTGCGAAGCACGCGCCGGTCGAATGGAACTCGTTGGCGTTTCGCCGTTCGCAGCTATCCTCGGCCTATATCAAGCCGACGATAGAATTGCCTTATCACAATATTGACGAGGAGCCTCGGGCCGATTTTCTGCCCCTGCTGGAAGCGCGCGACCGCTTTGGGCAAGTAGTGGGCTACCCAGCGGTGCTGATGCACTATTATGCGCCATCGAGCGTCCGGCATCGTTTTGCGGGGAGTGAGTGTTTCTTCTTCCTGTTTGACCGGCCGGCGGAGGCGCTGGATGTGGCAGGTTGGGAGCAGTTGCTAAATCAAGTGGCGGCGCGCTTCCGCGCTCATTTGCAGCTCAAGAACGTAACGACCGACTACGCTTCCTATAAACAGGGCGAGCGGGTGCTGATTCGGACTAGCGTGGCCAACTTGCGGTTGCAGGCGGCCGCGACCGAGGTTCATTTTTACGCCCAGGCGCCTGGGGAGAAGGAGTTTCATGAGATCGTCAGCTTCCGGCGCTGTCCGGATGGGAAAAGCGAGTCGGAAGTCGTGGCGGATTTTGTGCCTCGCGGTCAGACGGGCTTGTGGACAATACGAGTTGAAGCTTGGCAGGATCCCGTCCATGCTGAAGAACTGGGGATTGCAGGGAAGCCTGTGCTCGTGGACCAAAGAGACGTCGCCATCGTGGTGCTGGATGGGCAATTACGGACCCCCACGATTCTGAGCCTGAACGGCCCGAGCATCCGGCTGGATGGACAGGACGGGTTCTGGGCAGGGACGAACTACTATCCCTCGAGTAGCTGGTGGGACTGGTTGTGGCGTGATCTCCGGCCGTTGAAAGTGGAGGAGGACTTTTCGGCAATGCGTCGCACCGGATATCGCATTGTACGAATCTGGATCGACCCGGTTCTGGACGCGCAGAGCCTTCGGGCGATAGACGCTGCCATCTACCTCGCTGCCCAGCAGGGCATCGTGCTGGATGTATGTGTCTTCTCCCAATGGGTCCGGACAATCGGGTTCGAGCGCGAGAACGGCGAGCACATGTCGTTCGATTTCAGGGGTATGCGCGATTTCAACATCTACGGAATCTCCTTCCGCAACCTGGCGCTGCAGAAGGAGTATATGCGAGTGCTCGCCCAGCGTTGGCGCGGGGCCGGCAACATTATGTATGACCTCTCCAATGAGACTTACATCAAAGATCCCGACCCAACGCAAATGGATAAAGAGGTCCAGGCATGGGACGGCATTCCCAAGGAGAACGGCATACTCCGAGACACTTTGCTTTTCCGACGGTGGGCCAAGGAAATAACCACGACCATTCGGCAGGCTGGGGGTAACCAACCGGTTATGCCCGGGTACATGTTCTCGACCCTGGGGGGTGGAGACAACTATTTGGGAAACCGCGACGGTGAGATCGAAAGTTGGCACAACTATGACAAGCCGCAATCTACGGGATGGACGCTGCAGTACGAGGACCCTGTGTGTTCCAAGCGCCCCGTCCTTTTCGAAGAATTCGGCACGGCGGGGTGGAACAGCGAGAAGCACTATGAAGGGACCGCACAATATGCCTTGGCGGCGGGAGCGGCAGCAGCGATGTCGTACGAGTGGGGAGTCGAGTGGCTTACCAGGAACTTGGACTACACGGCTGAGCCTCTGCGAGAATCACTGGATTTCGCGCCTGACCCCCGATGGTTCACGCCGGCTATGGATCTGGCCAAACTCTGGTCAACCCGCGCTGTTGGAATTTTCCCCGCTCCGAGCGGGTTCACGTATGGATCGACCTATCATGGCACGCCATTTCCTGCCGAGGCGGCAGTCGCCCTGGGCCGGTTAGGCCGCATGGGGAAGGGCCTGGGGCGGGCGGAACGACCCGAACAGGTGTACGTCGTCGTCCCAACGGCGTTTAACGGAGCCCGGGTCGGGATGGACGATGTCACGCAGGTGATCAAGAAGTTGTGGGAGGAGAAAGCACTGTTTGGTATCTGGCAGGAAGACTGTTTAGGCAGCCTGCCGGAATCCGCACGGGTACTGATTTGCCCCAAGGGGGTAAATGCGGTGTCGCAAGGAAAGCTCGACGAGTTGCGCCGCTCCGGAGTGGAGGTCTTTACAGGGGCGGATGACGGCTGGCAAAGATCTACCCAGCTAACACGGGTTGCTGTAGTCCCGGGCGAGGGGATCAATCTGCTGGTGAGGCGCACGGTCCAGGGAACACTGTACAGCCTCGTGAGTTCTGGTCCCGTGAAGGCGGTCACGCTGAAGACGGAGCGCGGCAATACGGTGACGCTTGGCATAAGCGATTATGCGTTGGTCCATGAAGGCGAGGCTGGAATCAACTGGGTGCAAGGGAGCGGTGAGGTGGCCATCGGTGGATCGCGACTCTGCACAATCGAACGGGGCCGGGCCATTCTGGCAAGCGACGAAGACTTGGACCTGATGCACAGTAAGCGCGTGCGCGTGTTGGCCACCAAACCTACACGTATCAAGTTCGCCCACGTGATTAACGCTGTCGCCGTGCTGGGAGAAAATCAGGCGGAGCCGCTGGCGACCTTTATGCCGGAGGGGGCAGACAAAACGGCCATCGATGTTGACAGTGAACTAATCCGTTACGTTTTGCGGATCGACCGAGGCCTCAGTCCGTAGCCCGGATTACCTTAGGCCCCGAGGAGGAGCAGATGAAAAGGAGAGGATTTCTATATTTTATGGGTGGCGTGGCTAGCCTTGCCGCCAAGCCAAACCTTCGGAGTATGTTCCTGGGCGAGGGACAGGAGCCAGGTGCGTCAGAGGGAATTGTCGGCATGTATGTGCATCAGCACTGGCCCTATAACCATCCTTGTATCGCCGGATTTCGATGGCATTCTGAGCCTGATTCCCGTTATGGCTGCCGGTGGCTCGCCAGTATTCGTCACGCATACTCAGGCGACAGTTGAACAGACACAGGCAGCTATTCGAGCTGGCGTGAGTCACGCGACCCATTTCTACAATGTGTTTCCCTGTCCGACTGAGAAAGAACGAGGAGTTAGACCCTGCGGGGCCGTGGAGGCCTTGCTGGCGGATCCCGGCGTTAGTGTGGATTTTACTCTGAGCGGTGAACATGTCGATCGGATTGCCGTCAAGATGGCGCTGCAATGCAAAGAAATCGACGGCGTTTGCCTGATAACTGATTCAAATGTCGGCGCCGGTCTTGCTCCTGGCACACCCTTCGAGTTCGGGGGCTATGAGATAGTACACCACTATGTGGGCGGGCCGGCGCGGATTTGCAAGGAAGGAGCCTTGCTCGGCGCGCTGGCAGGGAGCGGGCTGACCATGGATCAAGCCGTACGGAACGCGATAAAGTTGCTGAACATCGACCTCCCTACTGCGCTACGTATGGCTAGCACCAATCCAGTTCGCATCGTGGGATTTGACGGTTGTAAGGGACGCATCGAGCCGGGCTACGATGCCGATCTTGTGCTTCTCCACCAGCAACTCAGCGTCTGCCAAACTTGGGTCCGAGGTAATTCGTGTTATAAATCTTGATATTCAATGGAGAAGGCAATTGCAATCCTATAGTGGTTCTCTTCTGGCCGGTGCTGCAACCAGGGACATTACACCTTCTTTTCCTGTGTTTCTTTACGGTTATCCCTTCGTGTCAAGGTACAGCACCGGTGTCCACGATCCTTTACTGAGTTCTGCTCTTTATTTATCGGATGGCAAAACCGAGGCGATGTTCGTTGCCAACGATATCATTTGGATTGGAAAGGCGTCTGTACGTCGTATCCGGGAGCGCATTGCGAGCCTCTCCGCGGTGCCTGCCCGCAACATCCTGATAAGTGGAACGCATACGCACTCCGGGCCAATGACGCTGGACTACATAAGCAACGCAGACGATCCGGTCGTTCCGAAAACCGATCTCCGGTATGTTCATGACCTCGAAGAAGCCGTCGTTGCAGTGGCTAGGGAAGCCATCAGCAATGCCGGACCTGCGGAAGTCGGTCTTGCCGTGGCCGACGGTTCGGGTATAGGGACAAATCGCCACGATCCTCAGGGGCCGGCTGATAGGGAGGTTCCTGTCTTGATGGTTCGCTCCGCCTTGGACAGTGAGGTGATCGCCTGCATGTTGGTGTGCTCCATGCACCCGACCGTCCTCCATGAGGATTCGACTCTCATCAGCGGTGATTTCCCAGCGATGGCCCGACAGTACCTGCAGCAAGAGGTCCTTCGGCGGCACTGTCCGGTTCTTCATCACACTGGCCCCTCGGGTAATCTAAGCCCACGTCACACGGCTACCTCGAACACATTTGCTGAGGCGCAGAGGTTGGGACAGGTTTTGGGTCGATCAATTGCGGCGGCAATTGACCCGATAGAGTACTCTCGAAGTCTGCCTGTACAATGCACCCAGACTTGGGTGGATCTGCCGCGCAGGTCGTTTCCAAGCGTGGCAGATGCAGAAGCAAACAGGAAACGCGCTATGAAGTTCCTGGAAGATTTGCGCCTGAATAATGCGTCCAGGCAGGAAATACGAACGGCGGAAGTGGACTGGTTTGGCGCCGAAGAGAGTGTCACACTGGCCCGGGCAGCGGCGGAAGGTAGGCTCGAGGCTGCATTGGAATGCTGTCTTCCGGCTGAAATCCAGATCATTCGGATAGGACCGTGGAGCTTTGTGGGGTGGCAGGGCGAGATCTTTGTCGAGTATGCATTGGCTGTAAAAGCGAGGGCCAGGAACACCTTTGTCATATCGCTGGCCAACGGTGAATTGCAGGGCTATATCTGCACTTCAGAAGCCTTTGAGCAAGGATTCTATGAGGCAGGCAACTGCCTGTTCGACTGGATGAGCGGCGAACTCCTTGTGCAACGTAGTCTCGAGTTGCTTTGCGGGCTCGCGCAATGAGTAGCTTGACGGCTGGCAGGCTGGTGCTGGGCATCGATCTTGGCACGAGCCGCTTCAAGGCAGGGTTGTTTGAGCCGTCAGGGAAGCTTGCAGGGGAGGGCGGCGCTGATCTCACAATGGATGCACACCACGCCCTGCGTGAGCGTTCTGTGACAGATTTTTGGCATCTTTTGTCCGGCTCTGTCCGCCAGGCACTGGAACAGGCACATGCCGATGAGAACGATGTCGAGGCCCTTGTATATACGTCGCAAGCGAACACATTTCTGCTCCAGGACAAAGAGTGCAGGCCAATGACTCCTCTCATCCTGTGGCCCGACCGGCTGGCTGCGAATCTGATGCCGAAAGTCTAATACGTAACTCAGCGCCGAGATTTTTCCGGTGTGACGGGTATCGGTTTCGAAACTCCGGAGTTCTGCATCGCTAGCGTTCAGCACGAGCGTTGGTGAAAGCGCGTGTAGTGTAAAATTACCCTCTTGATTCCGGCTTGGATCACTGGCAAGTTGCAGTTGTGTTCTTACGAGAACTGCGGCCGAATAAGGATGGCAAGCAGCACAGCTACTGGTCGCTGGTCGAGACGGTGCGAACACCGGAAGGACCGCGGCAGAGGACGCTGTGCTATTTGGGCGAGGTTGAACAGTTTGGCACAGGCCCGCTGGCAGAAGACGCTCGAGGTTTTCAACGAGCACGGCGAGAGCCGGCACCGTACCAATGAGGGGTACCGCTTGATTATGACCTCATTTCGGTCGATAGTATTTCTCCGATGAAGAGTGCTTGCACGCGATTCCCAGCTCAATCCCGAGAAGAACTGGCATGAACAAGGTAAGAATCCTTCGGCCCAGTGAAGCGGTGACCATGATTCCTGACGGGGCGACGGTAGCCGTCTCAGGTTTTGTCGGCTGCGCCCATCCTGAAGAGTTGACCCTAGCTTTGGAACAGCGCTTCGCAAGGGAAGGAAAGCCCAGCAATCTAACCTTGGTATACGCCGCCGGGCAGGGCGACGGTAGAACGCGCGGCATGAATCACCTGGCGTTCGAAGGAATGCTAAAGCGGGTGATCGGCGGTCACTGGAATCTTGCCCCGAAACTCGGGAAGTTGGCTTTGGAAAACAAAATCGAGGCCTACAACTTTCCCCAGGGAGTGATCAGTCGGCTCTTTCGTGAAATCGCCGCAGGAAACCCGGGAGCCATCACCCACATTGGACTAGGCACCTTTGTCGACCCGCGTCACGAAGGCGGAAAATTGAACAGCCGCACAAACGATGATATGGTGCAACTAATTGAGCTGGGGGGAAAGGAGTGGCTTTGGTACAAGAGCTTTCCCATTCATGTCGGCTTGTTGCGTGGCACTGCCAGCGACTCCTACGGGAACATATCTTTTGAGGATGAAGTGATGACCGGCGAAGCCCTTTCGATCGCCCAGGCCGCCAGGAATTCTGGGGGCATGACTGTCGTGCAGGTGGAGCGGATGGTGGAAGATTTCTCCCGCGACCCGAAGAGCATCACCGTCCCAGGGATTTTGGTGGACGCAGTTGTCCTGGGGCGCAAAGCGAACCACATGCAAACATTCGCGGAGCAGTTTAATTCTTCCTATGTTATGGCCGGTGACATCTCCACTCTCGCGCTTCCACCTGCCGAGGACGGTCCGAGACGTTATATTGCCGCGCGTGCCTTCGCGGAATGCAAAGCCGGCGACGTGATCAATCTGGGCATCGGGATGCCCGAAGGTGTAGCCTTGATTGCCAGGGAAAGGAATCAGTTGGACAAACTTACTCTGACAGTTGAAGCCGGGCCGATAGGCGGCGTTCCTGCGGGTGGGCTGAGTTTTGGAGCTTCCGCCTACCCCATGGCGATCGTTGACCAACCTTATATGTTCGATTTTTATGATGGCGGGGGGCTTGATATTGCGTTCCTTGGAATGGCCCAATGCGACGAGCACGGAAACGTCAACACAAGTAAGTTTGGTGGTCGGATTGCCGGCGTGGGTGGTTCTGTGGACATTTCTCAAGCCGCCAGGAAAGTCGTGTTTACGGCAACATTTACGGCGGGCGGTCTAATAACGTCATTCACAAAGGGCAGACTCCACATCGAAGCCGAAGGCAGCGCAAGGAAGTTCGTAAAGGCCGTCGAGCAGTTGACGTTCAGCGCCCAGTATGCACGGCTTAGAGCCAAGAGCGTCCTCTACGTTACCGAACGCGCGGTGTTTCGTCTGATCGATTCGGGATTAGAACTAATTGAGATCGCACCGGGAATCGACTTGGACAGGGATGTTCTGGCTAACATGGATTTTAGGCCGGCCATCGCCGACCGTCTGAAGATCATGGCGGCGGAACTTTTTGTGAGAAGCTGAGACATGCAATCGTGGTAAGGGGGCATCCAACCCATTTCCGTGCCGCCCGCGGTGGAAGCCGGTATTTCGGAGCATGTTTGGAGCATCGCTGAGATAGCTGAACTTTTGCAAAGAAAGGTGGCCGAGTGGATATGAAACTCAGTGATGATCGCAAGGTGAAGATGCATCGGTCCCCCCCAGTGTGAAGAGCGGGATCGGCTATTCTCGGAATGCTCGCGGCTACTCGGCGAGTGGCTTGCGCTGGATCCGCTCGATTTCCGATCTTGCCCCCTCGATCGACCGCACCATGGATGCACGTCATGGGCGAGGGCGTTGCCGAGATGCTGGGCGATGCGCTCGGTCAGAGCCCTGATTACTGCCCCAAGCTCCGCTGACGACATCGCAATCGCCTTCAGATACTGCTGTTCCTGAGGCGATATCTTCCTCTTGGTGATAGACTGCGACTTCTTTGCCGTTGCTGCTGCGCTCTCCGCAGCCGCCGCTTGTTTCGTATCCATTGGTTCTTCTCCCATATTTTCAATTTAGGAGGGCGGCTAACCACGGTCGTTTCGGCCAAGTTGGAGCCGACTGAAATCACTGGAACTAATGGGCACGAGCGAAACACTTCCGAGCATTCTCGCCAAGCTACGCAATTCCTGCCGTAGCGCATTTTCCCGTTCCTGCTCGTACGCAAGGAGCAGGTTTGCGCTGGAAGCCAGCGCTTGCAACGTGGCGAGCAGAATGCGGTTCCTTAAAGTATCGACGCTAGGGTCTGAGAAGGCACAATCTACTGCTCCATGCCAAAAGGTCGCGCGCCTCAAGCTGGTGCCAAAATCGACGCGCCCACGGACGCCTTGTATTGTTTCGCTACGTCCAGCGTGAGCACGGCCCAGTTGGCGCCGGAGCAATTCGTGGGTAGCTCCAGCTAGTCCGTTGGGAGACCCCCCGGCTCTGCCGGGGAGGCAGTAGAAGTTTGACAAATACCGGAGTCCATCGCGGAAACTCCTTAACGTGAGCCGCCAAAGCACACGAAAAGGAGATCCACGATGGACGAACCAGAAAGCCTAAACCATACGAAGTGGGAGTGCAAATACCATGTAGTTTTCATCCCGAAATGCCGCCGGAAGACTCTGTACCAGGAACTGCGACGGTATCTGGGGGAAGTATTCCGTCGGCTGGCCGCGCAGAAGGAGAGTCAGATTGAAGAAGGGCATCTGCGGCCGGATCATGTGCATATGATGATCGCGATTCCGCCCAAGTACGCGGTATCGCAAGTGATTGGATATATCAAAGGCAAGAGCGCGATCCATCTGGCGCGGGTGTACGGAGAGAGGAAGCGGAATTTTGTGGGTCAGCACTTCTGGGCACGAGGGTTCTATGTGTCCACAGTGGGCCGGGATGAGGCCGTGATTCGCGAGTACATCCGGAAACAGGAGCAAGAAGACGAGCGATTGGACCAGATGAACCTGTGGCGATGAGCAGCCACCGTAAGGTGGCTCAAACCCTGTGGGGCCGCGTTAGCGACCCCACCTAGCCGCTTTGAGCGGCTCACAAACTAAAGCCCCGGCTTTGCCGGGGGATACTTACTACACGCGCGAGCACTCCGAGCAGTCTTGGAGACTGCTCGGAGGCCCACTGGGAATGGCCCTTCCATTTCGCCATGTCCCAGCCGTAAAGCAGCAGGTACCAAACGTTGCGTACAGGGATTTGTGCAGCCGCCTCAATGGCAGAATCCACCGACGAGGTCTGAGATTTCATCGTAGCAATTCTTCAATTACTCCTTGTGCCTTGTCGCGGTTGTCGTACCAGTACTCATTCAAGAGCGGGCCGATTTCTGTTCTCACGATTTCGCGGTACCAGTCTTCGTCGTGTTCCGAGAAGTCCTTGCCTTCAGGGCAGAAAAAGCTATGGCCGATGCAGAACTCCTTGCCCAAGTGAGGGTCCTGAGCGATTTGGTTGTTGAGCGCAGTCATTCTGGCGATGATCTTATTGCTCAACGCATCGGACATGTGACGGTCTGTGAGCCACTTGCGGAACATATCATCGCCAAAGCGGGGCTCTAAGGTGACGAAGGCGAAGCGGCGACGCAGTGCGTAGTCTACCAGCGCCAAGGACCGACCAGCGATATTCATCGTGCCGACTACGAACAGATTCTCCGGAACGTGAAAGATTTCCGCGACGGTGCGTCGATAGAGAGGTGTCATTTCATACTTTGTGCGGCGTTTGTCCGCCTCCAACAGCGTGAACAGTTCGCCGAAGATCTGGCTAAGATTTCCGCGATTAATCTCCTCGATGACAAGCGTCCCCGGCGGGATTTGAACCCGCGTTACCGCCGTGAAAGGGCGATGTCCTAGGCCGGGCTAGACGACGGGGACGGGAGCCTCGAAAGAAAGTCAGAAGGCAGAAATCAGAAAGCAAAACGCATG
>Ga0208038_1001096_pt1 | contig 16141 bp, 9 predicted proteins | sample June2015DPH_16_1_FD_184714 | JGI IMG/M metagenome (GOLD analysis project Ga0208038, IMG submission 184714) | Peatland microbial communities from SPRUCE experiment site at the Marcell Experimental Forest, Minnesota, USA - June2015DPH_16_100... | ecosystem: Environmental > Terrestrial > Soil >...
TTGTTGGCAGGAAAACCCAGGATCACAAAGCCCTGGTCCTTGTATTTTTCATAAAGCGATTCCAGAGCCGAATATTGCGGCGTGAAACCGCATCGGCTGGCGACATTCACCAGCAGAATAACCTTGCCCTTGTAACTCGAAAGCGAAGTGGGCTCGCCATCGATGGAAGGCAGGGTGAAATTGTAGACGCTTGCACCCGCAAACAAAGGTGCAGCGAATGATAGAGACGCCAGCAGAAGGGTGAGGAGCGGACGTACGCTCGGACCCGGCATGACCATGGTTTTCTCCTTTGTGGTATTGCGCCCTGACCCCGAGCCTTTCTTCCGGTCGGGGTGAACCTATATGGTAACTCAGGATGCGGGTCCGCCGCAAGCTCACTGCCTTCAACGGTATGTGGTATGTCGTAGGTGGTATATAGGGAAAGACGAGCCGGCACGCGCTGTGTGGCATATGGTGGGTGGGGGTGTTCTTCCCCACATACGACCTACCTCCTACGACCTACCGTCCACTACCCATCGAACAGCGAATTGAGATTTCCGGCCGGGTCAAAATTTGCGCGATGAACTCTTTCCGACAAAAGCCACAAGCTGTGCCCGTCCCGGCGGGCGGAGAGAACAGGTTGGGGATTACATGCCACGCATCTAGGGCCTAGGTTCTACGGAGTGGATTCCATAATCACCCATTGCAGAGGCACTTTTTCTTTGCGTCCCATCGCCTTCCTCTTGCGAATCAGGATGATGGAGAGACCAAGTGGAATTTGTCGATTGCGGCACCCCACCTGCGCAGTTGGTGCTGGCGCGGGGGACACGCACGTGAGGTCTGCACCAACCCGAATGTGCGTAGTTTCCTGTCCCGAAGGACGACACCCAATGGGTGAAAAACAAACCAAAACAAGGGTATTGCAAGGCGGTGATTTGAGACGCCGCCAAAACGTACCCTAGGAGGATATTGATGAAACGAACCATTTTCGTACTATTGGCCTTGCTCGTTGTTTTCGTGGCCGCCTTCTCTGTGCTCGTACTGCGGCCAGTACAGAAGGTGAAGGCCGGCTCCCCCACCAACGGCTGCACGAATAGAACTCTGTTGGGCACCTATGGATTAGTGGGATCGGGATTCTACCTCCATGACGAGACGAATGTGCCCGCGGACGTCTCCGGGTTAGTTACCTTTAATGGAAGGGGAACCTGGAGCGGCAGCACCTTGAACATCGTCGCTAACGGGAGTGGGCTTCCCGACAACCCCTATTACATCCCTACCGGCGATGCTACTGCTACCTACACCGTCAGTCCAGATTGCGCTGTCACCCTACAAATTGCCGGGGAGTTCGGCGGCTCCGTAACAGTATACGCTTATGGCACCATTGTCGATCCAATCGCTGGCGAAATTGTCGGGAACATTTTGAGCAGCAACCCAAACGTTACAGGTACGTTCCACGCCACGAAGGTACCGCTTATCGCAGCGCCGCCGCTCCCTCCCGCCTGACGTGAGTGAACTGGCCGCGTTGGGACCTGTGGCGCCTTGCCGCGAAGAAGCAATGTAGGGAGGGCGACCGGCCTGACTGTCAGATGGTAGGGCCACTTTCGGTTGGTGGTTCAGGCTGTTCTGGCTTCTGTCGCCCTCCTTGGCGGCCCACGTTCCCATCTTCTGGACCAATGCCCCGGAGTCACGACTCCTGGGCGGGGGCTGCCCGCTTCATCCGCTATCCCCCCTCGGGACAGGAGGGCGTTCCATAACAGCGTGCTGGAGGAGGTCCTGCAAGTCTTTGCGTCCCATCGCCTTCCTCTTGCGAATCAAGATGATGGAGAAACCAAGTGGGATTTGTCGATTGCGGCGCTCTACCTGCCAAGTTGGTGCTGGCGCGGGTGACACGCACGTGAGGCGTGCCCCAATCCGACTGGGCGTAGTTGCCTGCCCCGAAGGGGTGAGAAACAAATCAAAACAAGGGTATTGCCAGGTGGTGATTTGAGACGCCACCAACGCGTATCCAAGGAGGATGTTGATGAAACGAATCATTTTCGGATTAGCAACCATACTTGTCGTTTTCTTGACCGTCTTAGCTGTGCTCGTAGTGCGCCCATTACGAACAGTGAAGGCCCAGCACGGCTGCTCGGATCGCACGCTGATGGGCGACTACGGATGGACGGAATCTGGATTGGAACCAGAGGATACCCCCACCGACTTCTGGACCCTGGCCGGATTAGTGCACTTTGACGGAAATGGACACTTTACCGGCAGCAAAATATACGAGATCGACAATGGGGTTCCCGATCCCAATAATCCTAGCAGCGATATTGACGGTGCCTATACTGTCAAATCGGACTGCACAATCACTATCACCTACACTTGGACGTCCGATTCCGCCGCATATACTGATCATGGCGTCGTTGTCGGTGCAAATGGCAGCGAAGTAATTGCAGCCGAGCAAGGCAGTAATTCCGACACAACAGGACACGTGGACATAAAGAAGATACCGGATTCGGACGAGCGCTGAGGCTTGCTCTTGAGAGGCCCTCGTAATATAAGTGAGCGGTCTCCTCGGAATGTTCGTTGCATTGCGGAGATGAGTGGCACAGCGAAGGCAACCGGATTGGCTGTCAGACGGTAGGGCCGCAGGCGGTTGGTGATTCGGGCCGTTCTCACTTTTGTTGCCCTCCTCGCCCGCCCACGTTCTCATCTTCCGGAGCAATGCCCCGACTGGAGTCACGACTCCTGGGCACCGGGTGCCACATCGTCAGCAGCAGGTGTCCTCCTTGCTGTTCTCCGAGCTTGCAGGCAACTCCGTTTCTGATGTCGTCTCTGGCTTTTTGATGCGTCGTCAGAATCCGTACAAGTCCGATAGAAAGTTGGTGCTGGAGGGGGGAGTTGAACCCCCATGCCGGGTGACCGGCGGCAGATTTTGAGTCTGCTGCGTCTGCCAATTCCGCCACTCCAGCGTTGGTCGAACCAAAAGGTTAGCATAGCGCCGAATTTCCCTCAAGGCGGTTTTCGATTACCTCGAGAGTCATGGTTCCAAAAAGTAGGCAGTAAGCGGTAGGCAGTGGCGAGGATGCAATTCAAAATCCAGGCTCTTCCGCGGAATCTGTGGGTAAGAAAACTTGTCGCCCATCCTTCCACACCGGTAGTCTCCGGTTAACGCCGTCAACCGGGCGGAATGGATGGAACCAAGGAACGGGCGCTCCCGGCTCTCTCAGCGAAATAGTCGTGGCGCAAAATCGTGAAGATCACGGCGCCACGTCTGCCACTCGTGTGCCGTTCCTGGCGACTCGAAGAAAACCACGTCCACACCCGACGCTTTCAAGGCATCTGCGGCACCCTTGATCCCGTCGTGGAACTGCTTCTCCTCGGTTCCTGCTCCTAGCCAAAGCAGTTTCACCTGCTTGTTGAACGCCGAAGGATCGGCAAACGCACCTTCGTAGGCTGTCTTTGTGTCAAACTGAGGTGGCTGCGCGGCTCCCGCCGGCTGCTTGCCTGCATTGATGCGGGCTACAATGGGGCCGCTGAACGATCCAATATAGGCGAACTTGTCCAGATGATGAAGGGTAATAAAGAGCGTCTGCATACCTCCCATCGACAGGCCCGCCATCGCTCGATGTTGTTTGTCGGGAATCGTGCTGTAGGATGCGTCAATCAAGGGTATGAGATCATTGATCACCACGTCCCCGAATGCGCTGAAAGCCTGCTGAAAGTTCCGCGCCGGGGCGCCGGGTCCAGCGGCCACCGCTGACATCCCTGCTTTGGTCGCATAACCGCAATCCGTGACGACGATCATTGGTTTGGCTCTGCCTTCAGCAATCAGATTGTCGAGAATGAAATTTGCCCGGCCTTGCTTAGTCCATCCCGTTTCGTTCTCTCCCATACCGTGCTGAAGAATGAGCACCGGGTATCTCGTCGTTGAAGCCTTGTCATACCCGGGCGGCGTGTAAACAAAGGCGCGCCGCCAATCTCCGGTGGTTCTTGAGAAGTACCACTTGGTGCGTACTTCTCCGTGCGGAACATCCTTTACATGGTAGAAATTGACACCGTCCTCCGGAACTTCTATGCCGCTGGTTTCCTTGTTGTATCCGAAGTAAGTCTCGCTCCCGGGATCGTTCACTGAGACCCCATCTAAAACAAACCAGTAGTAATGGAATCCGGGGACAGCGGGCGGCGTCGTCACGCTCCAGACCCCGTCGGCGCTCTTGGTCATGGGAAAAGGGCCTTTCCCTAGCCCGTCGCCGCCCGCCACTTGAACGCTCTTAGCGTCGGGCGCCTTCAGCGTGAAGATGATCCTCCGGTCAGCATAAATTCTTGGACTTTGCGCACCACGCACATTCGATGTGGCAGCCACCGAGTCCTTCTCTCCTTGCGCCTGCAGAATCGGTGATCCAAAAGTGACGCCAATGATTACAGCTATTAAGAGGGGTTTCAATGCCGGTCCTCCTTGCTACCCGAGACTGATTACATCGGAATCGGCTTTTCACAAGCGCTATCGCTACTAACTATCAGAAGCTAATCCTATCACGCTGTGGGCGCGCACGTAAAAGCGAGTAAATTTGAACACAGGCCGGTATTTGAGAGTGAATCAGCATCATCGCCGTAAGCGGTTTCACTTTTGAGCATCATCGCTCGGCCTTCGCTCGGCCGGCCTTCGCTCGGCCTTGACAAAGCGAGACGTTTGTGCGAAACAGGGGTTCACTAGTGCCGTTCCAACTTTTTGCGACTAATGCGCGCAAGCCCGATGGCGAGCCGATACTGTGCAACAGAAAAACTGACGGATTGACAGGAAGAGAGGTGAGAGCGTGAAGACTCTGATTTTTTCCTTACTTGCCCTGGCGGTCGCACCGGTCGTGGCCGTGGGACAGTTCCAGTTTCACGACCTGAACTCCAAATCGGTCGAGTTGACGGAAAATGGCTCGCCGGTGTTTGTCTACAACTACGGAACGATGCTCAAAGAGGGTACAGCGCCGGATCGCGCCCGTTGCTGCTATCTCTATCCCGTCTACGCGCCCAACGGCGTGGTGGTCACCGATGATTTCCCCAAGGACCATCCCCACCACCGCGGTATCAGTTGGATGTGGCCCGTCGTCGTTGTGGATGGCACGACTTACGACCTTTGGACGATCAAGGGCATCCTCGACCGATTCGAGAAGTGGGAACGCAAGAAAACCGGCAAGGACAAGGCGGTGTTGGCGTTTCAGGACGGCTGGTACGTGGGCGATCGCAAGGTGGTGCAAGAGAACGTGGAGATCGTTGCGCATTCCCTTGTGGACGGGCGCCGCGACCTTGACGTCACCGTCACCCTGCATTCAGTGGGCGCGGAGGTGGCGATCGGCGGCACGCACGAACTCAATAAGGGTTATGGCGGAGGGCTGGAAATCCGCTTCGCTCCGCGCACCGACACCAAGATTCGCACCGCAGCGCAGGAGGACGCGCCCGACAGCGACCGCGTCCCCGCGGCTTGGGCGGAGCTGACCGGCAGTTTTGGTGGCAAGATGGCCACCACGCGCGTCAGCGAAGATCCTTCCAACCCCGGGGCGCCCAGTGGTTGGTGCTTGCGGCATTACGGATTCCTGGGGGTGGAATATCCGGGACTGGAATTGCGCCGCCTGGACAGCCAGGTGCCTTTGACCATGAAGTTCCGCGTATCGCTCTCGGGAAGTTCATCGAGTGCGGGGCTGGCGGACAAGCACGTCCTGGTTTACACGCGCAACGGCAAAGGCTACGTTCACGACAACATTCAATCGAGCGTTGAAGCCATCAAGAAAATGGCTTCGGAGAACGGATTCGCGGTGGATGTGACGGATGATCCGTACTTCTTCGTGGACTCAACCGTGAAGCAGTACAAGGCTGTGGTGTTTGCGAACACCAATAACGAAGCGTTCCTGAACGACTTCCAGCGGGACGCCTTCAAGCATTATATTGAGTCCGGCGGCGGCTTTGTAGGTATCCACTCCGCCTCGGGCTCGGAGCGCGATTGGCCGTATTTCTGGTCAGTGGTGGGTGGGAAGTTCGTGCGCCACCCGCACCAGCAGGTTTTTCTCGTCCGGGTAAAGGATGCGGACTTTCCGGCCACCCGGAAATTGCCCGCCACGTTCGATTGGAAGGATGAGTGTTATTTCCTCGACCACCTCAACCCGGATATTCACGTGCTGTTGGTCACCGATCCTACTAAACTCGATGATCCCGATAAGGCGAAGTATCCTGAGGGTGGTTTCGGCGACTCTCTGCCACTCTCCTGGTATCACCATTTCGACGGTGGCCGGGAGTATTACCTCGCCCTCGGCCACAATAAGGCGGACTATGCCAACCCCCTTCTGTACAACCAGATCCTGGGTGGAATTCTTTGGGCGATGGGAAGTGAAAAGAACAGTGACGAGTGAAAAGTGACAAGTGACCAGTGAGGCGAGCCGTGTACGCTCGCCACTCGTCACTCTTCACTTGTCATTGAAGTTTGGAGGTGAGATCGTGCATTTCGAAAAGACGTCATCGCGACGACGATTCCTGAAAGGCACGCTAACCGCAGCCGCAGCAATCGGTTTTCCCACCATTGTCCCGGCCCGCGCCTTCGGGCGCAGCGCACCGAATAGCATGATCCAGGTGGCGCAGATTGGCTGTGGCCGCATCGCCCGGGACTCCGAATTCAAGGGCATTCTTAGGAATAGCGATGTGGCCCGGATTGTGGCTGTGTGCGACTTGGATACTGTCCGCATGGCCGACGCGAAAAACCTGCTGGAACAGGCCTACGCGAAGAAGTTCGGAACAGGGAAGTACGCGGCGCTCAAAACCTACGGCGATTATCGCGAGATGCTCCAGGACAAGAGCATCGATGCGGTCTGCATCAGCACGCCCGATCACTGGCACGCGCAGCCCGCTATGGAAGCGGCGTTGGCCGGCAAAGACATCTATCTCCAAAAGCCCGCTTCGCTGACCATCAAGGAGGGCCGCCAGATGGCGGATACGGTCAAGCGGACGGGCCGCATTTTCCAGCAGGGAAGCCAGCAACGATCGGATTATAACTTTCGCTACGCCTGTGAGTTGGTTCGCAATGGCCGCATCGGCAAAGTTCAACAGGTCCTGATCGGATTGCCGGTGGATCCCTCTGGGGATGTGGAACCGGAAATGCCCGTGCCGTCCAACTTGAATTACGAGATGTGGCTCGGCGCGACGCCCCTGGTCTACTACACGGAAAAACGCGTGCACCCGCAGGCAGCGAACCTAGAGGATCGCTACAGTCGTCCGGGCTGGCTGCGTTGCGAGCAGTTCGGCGCCGGTATGACCACCGGTTGGGGCGCGCATCACATCGACACGGCACACTGGGGCATGGGCACCGAATATACCGGACCGGTGGAGATCGTCGCCAGCGCCGAGTTCCCCAAGAAGGGGTTGTGGGACGTTCATGGCCCGTTTCACGTGCGGGCGCACTATGCCAACGGCGCCGAGGTGTACATCAGCGAGAAGTATCCGAACGGCATCAAGTTTATCGGCGAAGACGGATGGATTTGGGTCACGCGCGGCGACGTCACGCCTAGCGATTTGGCCGCGGGCAAGCCCCGCAACGCGGCGTTGGATGCGAGCGACCTGAAGATGCTCCGGGCCGGCATCAAGGACAATGAAATCCACCTGCACCATAGCCCCAAGAACGATCATCACCTGGACTGGCTGACCAGCATCAAGACGCGTAAGCCACCGGCAGCGCCGGCGGAAGTGGGCCATCGGTCCTGCACCGCCTGCCTGCTGGCCCACGCGGCCATGAAATTGAATCGCGAACTCAAGTGGGACCCGCAGGCGGAACGCTACGTCAACGATGAGGAGGCGAACGCCCTGCTTTCCCGTCCGCAGCGCGCGCCCTATGGCACGGACTACGTTTTGGCCAAGCAGGGTTGAGGGGGACCCTCGCAAGATTCGCTGTGTTTCGCGGCAGGGGTTGTTACTCCCTGGCATTTTGATTTGCAAATCTCTCCTCCTCAGCCTTACGAGACCTTCGTGAGTAGCTTGCCGGCCAGCCTCCTCTCCCGTATTTTCCTGAGCAGCAGTTCCTGGACCTCTTTATCTTCGCCCAGTTCTGTCATAAGGTTGTCAACCTCCTGCCCATGGATTGCTGCCTCAAGAGTGGGGTATTCTGTGGGCAGCGGTAGAGAGCAGATCTCCCGGATCAGACGCAACAGGGTTTGCTCGTTTTGCTGTCCCTCCTGGAGGGTCGTGCCCGTGCGGCTTGCCTGGGAGAGGAGGACATCTCGGCAGGTCTGAATAAAGACAGGGTTCTCGGCGTAGGCGTGTCCACCTCGCACGCGAAGGATCCTGGAGATCAAGATGGCCGGACGGACGCTGGCGCTGCTGGTCTTGAGCCCTGCATCGCGGAAGGCCCGGACCAGGGCGACGATCCTTTCGACCTCCGCCAGAGGCAGTCCGGAGTGTGTCTGGGTGATACCTACTTCGGTATCCTGGTCGAACCCGCTCAGGAGGATCGTAACCATTCGGTCCAGGAGAGCATCTTGCGCGCCGTGGACCCCCGCATAGTCGGCGGGATTGCTGGTGAAGATGATTCGGAAATCGGGGTGAACAGCTATATGCTCGCCGCGCAGAGGCAACACCCGCTCCTCCAGGACTGAAAGAAGCACATTGTTGGCCTCGGGCCGCGAACGCGTGAATTCGTCATAAACCACGGTATAGCCTTTCTGGCAGGCCTCGGTGAGGACCCTTCCCACCCACAGGGGCTTGGCCTCTTCCTCAACCTTAAGCACTGTGTGAACGTACTCGTCGCGCGTATAACTTCGCTTGTAGCCGCTCTCCTTGCCCACCAGGTCCGCGGTACCCATCTGGTCATCCCCATGGATGAGCAGCACCGGACGACCCAACTGGTGGGCCACGTGGAGGGCTATGGTGGTCTTTCCGCTCCCTGCCGGACCGGAGAGGTGAACGTGTAAACCATCCTGGAGATAGACCAGAGTGCGGTCTGCCAAGTCCTTGATAAAGGGCGTCTCCACGAAGTCTGCTGGTGGAGCAGTTCCTACCCCAGATCGCTGGGCCGGTGGCTTACCCTCCACCTGAGCGGCGCTAGGCGTAGAGGTGAACTCTTGCTTGCAGAAGGGGCATGAGTAGAGGCGCTGGCGCCCCAATTCCACCTGCACTTCTCTATGGCACCAGGGGCAGGCCTCTATCTGTTTCTCCATCAGTCGCCTCCTTTCTCAATGGCCTCCGGATGCTTCGCGCCAGGTCGCGAGAGAGGGAGCATTGCCGTAACTTCCGTGCCCATGCCTGGAGCGCTATGGACCACACACTCTCCACCTACGGCGTCAGCGTAGTCTTGCATGGTTGCCATCCCCAGTCCCCCAGGAGAGCCTTTCGCATCGAAACCCTGGCCGTCGTCCCGCACCGCAAGACGTAACCAACCTTCCCGAGACGCGTCCAGCCGCACGGTGGCCTTGCCCGCCTTGGCATACTTGACCACGTTGGTCAGGGCTTCTTCGGCGATGCGGTACACTGCCAGCTTCACCTGCTCTGGAACCGAGTCCCGGCCAGCCTTCTCCCGTCTCACGAGCTCTTCATCCAGCTCTACCTCAACAGCCGGGCCCGCTTTAAATTGATCGCCCAAGGACAGAAAGGTGGGCACGAGCCCCTGGCTGAGAGTTAAAGGGTAGAGCTGGCGGCTGAGAACGCCTACTTGTTGCTCGATCACCTGGTTCAGGCCGTCGACCACTTCGCTCAGGAGCTTAGTTGTTTCCGAGGCGGAGCTTGTACCTTTTAGGAGCTGTTGCAGGTTACCCTTCAGGATTAGAAGCCTTTCCTGCACGCCATCATGCAGTTGGGCAGCGATGTCCCGGCGCACGCGCTCTTGCGCCGCTAAAAGACGCTGTCGCGAACGCTGTAGCTCCTCCGCCCGGGCGAGAGCGACCCCCTGCCGCAACAGCGCCTCCTCCGTCGCCTTGCGCACAATGGCATAGCGCATGGAGCGGCCCAGCAGATTGCTATCCACTTGCCCTTTAACCAGATAGTCCTGCGCGCCCCCCTTAAGTGCCTCGACCGCCAGGGCTTCGTCTTGGAAGCCCGTCAACACCACAATGGGCACACCAGGCGCTTGCGCCCGCGTCACGACAAGGGTGTCAAGGCCGTGACTGTCCGGCAGCCCCAGGTCCAGCAGAACCACGTCGCAGGTCTCTTGCCACAGGTATTCCAGCGCCTCGCTAAGCCGCCGGGCGTGGGTCATCTGGAACTGCTCAGGCAGGGCTTCCGCTAAGCCCTCGTACAACAGGCGGGCATCTCCCAAGTTGTCTTCAACCAGCAATACTTTGATGGGTTCAGATGACATGGCCTCTCCCTATTGCGGTGGCAGTTTCACTATAGTGAACCAGAATTCCTCGATGGCTTTTACTACCGCGCTGAACTGGTCCAGATTAAGGGGCTTGGTGATGTAGCAGTTCGCGTGGAGGTCATACGTTTTGAGGATGTCCTGTTCGGCGCATGAGGTGGTCAGGACTACCACGGGGATGCGTCTCAACTGCTCATCAGCCTTGACCTCCGCCAGCACCTCACGGCCGTCTTTCTTCGGCAGGTTCAGATCCAGCAGGATGAGGTCCGGACGGGTTGCATGGACGTACTTGCCTTCGCGGCGCAGAAACGCCATGGCCTCTACCCCGTCGCCCACCACGCTCATACGGTTGAGCAGCTTGGAATCCTTCAAGCTTTCCCGCGTCAGGCCTACGTCGCCGGGGTTGTCTTCCACCAGGAGAATCTCAACAGGCCTGCCAGACGCTGCAGCGCTCATAGTCCATTACCTCCTATGGGGATTGTGAAGTAAAACGTGGAGCCTATCCCGGGTTGCGACTCCACCCAGATGCGCCCGCCGCGACGCTCCACGATCTTCCTGCAGATGGCCAGGCCGATGCCTGTGCCGGGGTACTCTTCCCGAGTGTGCAGGCGCTGGAAGATAACGAAGATGCGCTCCGCATATTGGGGATCGATGCCGATGCCGTTATCGCGGACGGAAAAGACCCATTCACTTCCCTTTTGCTCAGCCGAGACATGAATGCAGGGTGGCTTCTCAACGTGGAACTTGATGGCGTTTCCGATCAGGTTCTGCAACAACTGAACCAGTTGCAAGTCGTCGGCCATCACGGTCGGTAGCGGGTCGTGGGTCACTACCGCGCCGCTCTTTTCAATCGCCGCCTTTAGATTGGCGAGCGCCTGATCGAGGACGGCCGTGCAATCGGTAGGCTCAATTCCCTTAGCACGCGTACCCACACGGGAATAAGCCAACAGGTCGTTGATCAGCCCCTGCATCCTGTTTGCGCCATCCACGGCGTAAGCGATGAACTCATCGGCGGCGGCATCCAGTTTTCCCTGATAGCGCCGCGCCAGGAGCTGGGTATAGCTCGACACCATGCGCAGTGGCTCTTGCAGGTCGTGCGAAGCGACGTAGGCGAACTGTTCCAGTTCCTTGTTGGAACGCTCCAGGTCGGCCAAGATCAGTTTTAACTTCTCCTCCGCCCGCTTGCGCTCGGTGATGTCCTGAATGACACCAAGGACCGCTCTTCGTCCGCGAAAATGCAGAGCATGGGCATCAACTTCCACATCAACGACTCGTCCGTCTTTAAGTCTATGGCGCCCCTGGCCGCGATCATGTGACTGGGTGCGAAGTACCTGTATTTGGGAGAGAATGCCGGGGGCGGCTTCTGGCGGCAGGAGGTCCGTGACCCGCATCCTCAGGAGCTCGTCGCGGGAGTAGCCGGAATGGGAGACGGCAGCGTCATTGACCTCGAGGTATTGAAGCGTCTCCAGATCCCACAGGAAGGTGGGCAGGGGGGTCGAGACAAACAGCGAGCGAAATTGCTCTTCCGCCTCGCGCAAAGCTTGCTCGGCGCGCTTGCGCTCGGTGATGTCGCGGAAGAAGCCCGCGATGCACACCCTGCCATCAACAGACATGCCGACCGCGCTGACATCCGTATAGACAATTGCGCCGTCCTTCCTGAGACACGGAAGGCCCGCCGTCAGCGCCTTGTCTCCGCGGACCTGGGCTTCGAACTCGGCCACGACCCACGGCAGATCATCCTTCGGGTGAATGTCGGCCAAGCCCATCGTTGTCAATTCCGCTTCGGAATATCCGAGCAAGCGACATAGGGCGGGATTCGCGTAACTGAACATCCTCGTTTCAAGGTCGGCGACCAGGATGCCATCGGCGCTTGCCTGAAAAAGCGCGTGGTATTTTGCCTCCGACTCCCGCAGCGCCGCCGCCGCCCGCTTGCGCTCCGTGACATCCTGCTTCATGGCGATGAAGTTTCTAATCGTTCCACCTTCGTCCAAAACAGGCGTAATCGTCATTTCTTCGACATACGTCGTGCCATCTTTGCGGCGGTTGGTTAGTTCCCCCTGCCAGACCTTCCCGGCAAGGATCGTGTTCCAAAGGTCTCTGTAAAAAGGCTGATCGTGCTTGCCAGACTTCAAAAGGCGGGGGTTCTGACCTAGCGCTTCTTCAGCCGTATACCCGGTAAGGACCGTAAAGCCTGGATTGACCCAGAGAATTGTGCCTTCCGGGTCAGTGATAACGATCCCGATGGCCACAGCTTCGAGCGCCGCGGACTGGAGGCGTAGCTTCGCTTCCGCATTTTTGCGCTCGGTGATGTCTTGCGCGACCCCGACATAACAGGTGACCTGCCCTGTTTCGTCGCGGACCGGAAAGCCCCGGTCCCAGATCCACCGCAAGGTCCCATCGGGCCGGATGATGCGGTATTCGTGTTCATACGGCTGCCCGGTCGTCTGCGCGTCGAGATCGGCGATTACCCGCTCACGATCCTGGATGTGGATTGAGTCAAGGAAGGACCGTGGATTCTCATACAGGCTCGCACAAGAACGTCCCCACACACGCTCGAAACCGGGGCTAATGTAGAGCATCCTGCTGACCTGGGGGGTAATCGCCCAAAAGACCTCGGTAATGGTTTCTGCAATCTGCCTGAAGCGCTCTTCGCTCTCTCGGAGTACCGCCTCGGCGCGCTCTCGCTCGGCAATTTCTGCTTCAAGTGCTTCATTGGCTCTTTTGAGCTTGGCGGTGCGCTCTTCTACCAGCTCCGCGAGATGTTCGCGGTGTTCTTTCAATTCCGCTTCCGCTCGCTGGCGCTCGGTGATGTCGGTACAGGTACCAACCCACTCCCGAATAGTGCCGTCGGCTTCGAGCACAGGGATGCCACGAGCGAAGAAGAGCCGATAGCTACCATCGTATTTGCGCACGCGGAATTCGTTTTCGTAGGGACTTTTGGCTTCAACTGCTTTTGTCCACGCCTGTGCCGCTCGCTCGCGGTCATCCGGGTGAACTGCTTCAATCCATCCCCATCCTTTAATCGCTTCTTCGCTCTGGCCTGTAAGCTCCCTCCAGGAAGGCAAATCCACAACGACCTCTCCGCCGGCGTTTGTAATCCACACCACTTGCGCAGTCGCCACAGTGAATGCCCGGTAGCGCTCCTCGCTCCTCCGCAGTTCTTCCTCCGCCCGCTTGTGCGCGGTGATGCCCCCATCCACACTGGACTCATACAGAGTCCGGTACTTTTCTTCAGATTTCCTGAGGGCTTCCTCTACCCGCGCGTTCTCCAGGCGGACGGCCGTCTGGCTGGCGAAGGCGGTCACGGCTGGCACTTCGGCCTCAGTCAGGCCGGTCCCAGTGATGAGCAGTACGCCGTGCGTCTCGCCGCCCACTCTCAACCGAGCGGCGATGCCCTGTTCCATCCTCAACAAGGCCGCCAGCCGACCGGCTAGCGGCCCCAGCCGACCGGGCAAAAGCTCGACAATGATCTCGGTGGTCCTATTCCGGTCAGTAAAGATGGTCTGTCCCTCAGCCAAAATCCGTTGGTAGAAACCGCCCGGCGCCAGCGGCATGCGGTAGTCCTGGAGCGAGAGCCCAGTAAGTTTCGCGGCCGCCTGGAGCAAGGTCGGCTCGAAGGTCGTATGGGAGACGGCGAGGCTCGCCCCGTCCGGCGTCAGGCTGAAGACCACGGCATTGAAGCCCAGCCGAACCACCTCCTCGCCGACGGTGTGGTAGACCTCAGCGGGCGTGCGGGCGTGCTGTACGGCCTGAGCGGCCTGGCTGAAGGCTAGCAGCAGGCGCTGGGCTCGGCTTGCCTCTTCCCGGGAGCACCGCAACTCTTCCTTCATCCTCTCGAGCTCGCTGATATGGGGTTTCATCCGCCGAAACGATAGTGAGTAAATGGGAGTTTCCTTCTTGACTTCGAAAACGGGAAGCATGGTACTCGTGTCTCGCCCGCTCGCGACGCTGCTGAATAGCACTCCCAGCCTTTTCGACCCAGCTTCTTGACTTTCCAGCGCTGGATCGCCTCGCTCAGCGCTCCCATGTCGGCTCGAGTATGGATAACGGGAATGTAGATGGGAGTCTTTTCAGTAGATTCAGGATGGTTGGCTCTGACAGCGCTCTTGCTGGTTCGTTCGTCCATGACAGGTGTGGTGCCCGCTCCAGGGCTCCAAATCCATAGAAGTCTGGCGGAGCTTACAGGGTTAGCGGTAAGTCTTTATATAACCCGATTGCCTCCAGGGATAGTCCGGCCGCATGTGATTCACTTGGAGAACTGACTCTCAATCAAGAACTTATCTTAGAGTTGGCATAGGAATTTGGTGCTTAGCTGCCGGTTGCGAAGCTGAGGATCCACACTAGCCGGAGCCTAAACGCCAAATTCATACGAAAGGATTCCAACTCCTCTGCTTTCAGCGTAATCAAGAAGGTTGTACAGAAGTTGCGCACCGCTCTCTCCCGCAGGAGAAACACCTTCCGATTTCTGCTTGCAATCACCACTGGGCATTTGCTGTTCCAAATGGGCTCGGTTCGAATATGAGCAGGAGCCCAATCACAATGCTGTGGCAACCCTCCTCATGCGTGAGGACGCCCTCGGCGTGGGAGCTACAACTCCGACCTTCCTTTTCCCATCTGTCGCCTCCCCCTGCTGCCTCCACACTTAGCCTATCGGCGCTGGCAGGCAGCCTCGTGAAGAAAAGTGAGTTCCAGAGCGGAATTTGTGGGTAGATTCTGGCGGTGATAAACCCCATACCTATGATCGAGCGTAACCTCAGCAGCTTCGAAGGTGCGAACGTGAGGGGTTTTCTGACTCTCCAATGCGGTTCATTGGGTCTTCGGACTTCCGGTGATGATCGAGCTGCTTTTCGGATCGATCATTTCTGCCACCGACCCGATGTCGGTGCTTTCTATTTTCCAGGAAATGGGTGTCGGCAAGCGCCTCACTCAAGGGTGAGCGTAAGAGCGGGCAGGGGTTAATAAGTCAAGAGGTGGACCTGCTGAGGGATCCAAAGAAGGTAGCCGAATACTGTTTTGAGGAAGGGATTGGATTCGTGCCGTATGCGGGGTACGGGCTTTCAGCCGTAGAGTTCATAAGAAAGGAAGATCAGCAATCCCCAAAACCCGTCCCGGCAGGCTCCGTTTAGCTGGCGAACCCTCGTAAGGTGGGGCATGCCTCGCTCCGGTTCTTTGCAGCCGCGTGGACACAAGCTGCCTCATCATCATTTTGCCCGCTCGCTGTATTACCGTTCCTGTTAGAATGGCGTTGCAAGCTTTGCGGAAGGAGTCGCATGCAGAACAGTAGATGGAAAGTAGATGTCCTCTTGCCGGGGAGTTGGCGTGGCGCGACTTCAGTGCTGCTCTCCAAGGGGCGACATCACATCATTGTGGACACCGGCATGCCTCATGAGGCACACCAAATTGTTAAGGCTTTGGAACTCCGCGGACTTAGAACTTCAGACATCCAGATCATCATCAACACTCATTTCCATATTGACCATGTGTCGAACAACGCGCTATTTCCGGGCAGCGAAATCTTCGGCTCACAGGAATCCTATGACTGGTGCCGAGCTGTCTATTCGGACCTTCTGGATCAGCAGAATTGGGAAACCCTCATCCTAAAGTACTACCCCGAAACCTTCGAGTACGGGAGAGCAAAGGAAATGATGGCCAAACTCCGGAAACTGGCGCTGCGGTGGTGGGATCCCAAACGATTGGGTAACTCTTCCCAGTTCCGGTGGATTGAGAAACATGCCCTGCCGACTGACCTGGAGGGCCTTCTCACCTCTGGTCACGTTCCCGGGCACGCTTCCATCATTGTCCACGGGGGAGAGCAGCGCACGGTGATCGCCGGAGACGCCCTGCTCAGCCGCCAGC
>Ga0208038_1001100_pt1 | contig 16096 bp, 8 predicted proteins | sample June2015DPH_16_1_FD_184714 | JGI IMG/M metagenome (GOLD analysis project Ga0208038, IMG submission 184714) | Peatland microbial communities from SPRUCE experiment site at the Marcell Experimental Forest, Minnesota, USA - June2015DPH_16_100... | ecosystem: Environmental > Terrestrial > Soil >...
GGCCAGCAGGTTGTGATCGTAGCCGGCCCGACCTGCTTAAACGACGTTGCGCGCGGCCTGAGTGAGGAAGGGTTAAGGCCGGACGTGCTTTTGCATAGCGGGCGGTTGGTGTTTCTGACCGCTCCGGAGTGCCTCAACGAACTATTAAGAGCAGGCGATCCGCTCCGGAGAAGTCCGTTGCACCTCCACGGAACAGTCATGCGATGGGTTACCGACTGGTCGTGGGCCTTATCCAAAGGCGACGGGCTCAACGTCATTCGCGATTATCAACGCCGACTTCATGACTTTGTTCGTCCCCTCAATGCCATTTCACTCTGCACAGTGCATTGCGAAAAGATCGGACGGGCATCGCTGTTGGCGATTTTAGCAGACCACCGTCGCGCCATGCGGACTGTGCACTCTGTCCAAGCCTTCCAGCGCTCCGCAAACGCATAAGACGTAACTGGCCGCGCCAGGGTGTGCTTGAGGCTCAGGGGGACGTGTCCGACGCTTGAGCCATGCAACCAGGGTTATATCCGCAAATGGCTCGATGGGGCAGGTTACCCGCGCCGTCCCTGAAGGCGGCTTCAAATTTCAAACTCAACTTCCTGGAGGAACAGCAGGCGCACCGGCCCCAACAATCCCGCGAGAGGCAGCTCGCTGGCCCCATACTCGCGCGAATTCGTCTCATACCATTCCTGCCGCTCGTTGTAGTGGCCGTATTTCTCGACCACCTTGTCTGCCCACTCCGGCCTCTTCAGCCCGCCCACCAGATTGATCAGCCGGTTGCTGACCCGCACCTCGAGGAAATTGTTGCCGGGACGCACCCACTGATTCACGTCGTGCTGGTGAGGTCTCTTCCTTCCAGGTTACCCCCGCCGCTTGGCCGTTCAGCCACACCTTCGAGGCGTCCGCCACACTCCCTAAGTCAAGCCTGACCCGACGGCCATTAGCTAATATGCCGTGCCCTGGCTCTCAACCCAACATCGGCCAGTCGATAATTGACTAAACTCTGAAATGATAACTCGGAGGAAAATCGTCAAGAAGATCCAACCGGAAATCAGCCCCAATACGCCGCGAAACACGCGTTAGATCAAACGTGAGTTCAAGAAAGCATTTCTCCGTCCATGGAAGAAACAGGGCTAACACAATTTTGAATTTTGAATTTTGAATTGCTTTCTTCTTTCTGCCCGCCGCCTACTGCTCTCACAGGCAGTTTGAACTCTTCCACTTCAAGGAATCCTCCCGCTATAAAGACCATGAGCAGCTTGGCAAACTCCGCCAGCGGCGTCTCAGGGTGGACAAAATTGTTCTGCTTGCAAAACTCAAGAAGTTGCCGCACGGTCAACTTCCCGTCGCATTGCGGGACCAGGAACCCCACCCAGGGCTGCACTCGACAGTCCACACTGAAAGGATACTCAGTGTGCAACGAGAACTGCTCAGGCGCCAAATCTCCCTCCTTCATTCGGTGGACGGCGTGAAGTTCAAGGGAAGGGGCAGCGACGGGGTGCGTTTCAACGAGCATTTCAATGAACTCGGGCTTTACAGTAGCGGTTTCCCACTTCAGGAGCCAATCAATCTCGTTCCGCCCCGTATTCGGGCCCACGGTTCTCCGGGTGGTGAAGACCGGACGGGCATCTTCCCTTCTCTGGATGATCATCCATCCGTAAACCATCAATTGGATGCCGAGGCTCCTCAACGCTTCTCTCATTTGATGGGCTGCCTGGCCACCCCCCTTTGATTTCACGGCATACTGCATTGCCGCATCACCAGGGTCTTGCGGCTGCCTAATAATGACCATGACATCAAATTCCGATTGTTCCTCGCCCAGCCAAGCCCTTACACGCTGCTCGAACGGCGCGCCTTCGCGGTCTGATCCCTGCGCCAGACAATAAAAGCACCCACCCGGTCGCAAGTAGCGGGGTAGCCCCATCACGATACGGCGCGTCACCTGTTCTCCGTCCGAGCCTCCATCGTAAAAGATCTGGGCACGGTTCAGCACGGGCATATAAGGTGGATGGGCGACGATACGGTCAAACGTCAGGTCGCCCAGGCATTCATAAAGGTCTCCTTGGATCGTCGTGAGGTTGTCAAGCCCGTTGAGCAGGCGATTGAATTCCGCCATCTGCGTACACCGCTCGGTAATATCAACTGCCCATGCGTGGTTCGCGTGCCGGGCGGCCTCTAACGCCGCCACGCCGGTGCCGGAGCAAAGTTCAAGGAAACTCTCGCAAGGATCCCGCGGCAAGGTCGCCATGAACTGCGAGGTGTTTGCAGTAATCGCCGGAAAAACAAAATCATCGGGCAAATCAGGTGCGTTACCCTCCGGCGTAGTCCATCGATCCGAAACAATGAATAACCGCCCCACAGGATAGAGCGCCACACTGGCACATACTCGCGCGTGGTCCGCACGGTCTTCAATCAGCAAGCCCCGATCTTTCATAGCTTCCAATGCGCGTGCCGGGATCACGGATTCCAAGTCCTTTGCCCCGAGCGGCTCTCCCAGCAGGAACAGGCGGATCAAGAAGCCCAGCCCATCCGATTCACCCGAAAGAGTTACCCGCGCTCGGTCAATGGAAAAGAATTCATTGAGACCTGCCATACCCACACGGCAGCAGATTGACTCCTCGTTGAATTCCGAACTGCGCAGAAAATCGCGCAAAAAGGCGAAATGTGGCGATTGTTCGAGCCGCAATCGCATTGCTGAGGCGCCTGCCGGCTCTTCCTGTCGCATCCCCAAACGGGCCTCCTGTTGTTGCACTAGTTTTCACCTTCTTTTTAGGCAGCGAAGGTTTCTCTGTGTGCTCCTTGGTAAGAAGAACCTCAACACAGAGGCCACTGAGATCCTCCGTGTTCTCTGTGTTGATGCTTGAGAGGCACGGAGGACACAGAGAATCCCCTTTTGGTTGCGGCCATCAGCCACGCTGTTCGACAAGTTGAAAAAACCATTGCTGCCATTACCCCTGACTGACACTCACTTCATCAGTACAGCCATGCGCGCGAGGCCCCCCAACGCGTCCTCGGTCTCAGCGGCAATTCTTTTCTCCACAGTCTGTATGTCACTAACTGGCTTGTCACCGTCAAGCAGCGTTAGAGCCCCTGACTCGAAAAGCTTGAGAAGATCTTTTCTCAGAGCATCGTGGTCGCGGGTGCCGTCCATGAGCATAACCAATCCTCTTTGCACCGCATCACCTAGACGCAAGCTCCTGTGGTGCAGTGTCGTTATGACATCACTGTCTCGAGCCTCTAATCGAGCCAGGGGACTTGCCACAGGCCTTTCGCTGACCTTCGTCGCGAAAGGCGGAACGTACACGTGCAGATCGAGCAGCCCAGCCGAGTATGTCTGCCATACGAAATCTACAAGGTCGGAGGCGAAATCCTGATCCGGTTTCGGAACAAAACCCAGCCCTTGGCGGGCCCGGGACTCGACTTCGGTCAGGAGCTTCTCAAAAGCAATTCGCTGTGGTTGTGACTCGATCAGGTACCAAAGCAGTGCGCGCGCCAACGGGTTGGCGGTAACAAGTTCTACTCCGCTGCCACTACGAAAAGTCTCTTCCGCCCCCGGAGAAAAGTCGGGAGCCGGTGAGTTCGGCCGCGCTTGAGACGAAACGTAATATGACCTGACTGAGACGGATTTCCCCGAGCGGTCGAGCTGCACATCTTTGTGGCATAAAAGCGTTTTCCGGAAGGCCATGCCGCGCATGAAGTCCAAATACTGTTCCCTCAAAATGATGTCATCGGAAATCTTATCGAGCACTTGTTTCGCCTGGGGCGTGAGGCCTCCTGTGTGCATCTGGAAAAAGTCGGCTTCCCCCAGGAACTGGAGTTCATGGCGTTGAGCGTGCTCCATGAATTGGTAAAAATAGACGGGCTGGAAGACTTCCGCCAACTCGTCATGGTAAAGAGCTTCTCTTGACCGCTTGGACGATCGCTCAAACTCCTCCTGGAGTAGTTTCGTATAGTTGTCGGGTCCCGCGCGCGAATTTGCCAGCAGCTTGAGCAAGGTGATGGCCTGCTGCATCTGCTGCTGCGGATCATGGAAATCCCGATTGTGGAACAGCATCATCTCACGGATCATTACCCGTGAATAACTTCCTGGAAATGCGTTGTAACTGACATAGGCAATTCCCTGGGGTTGCAGGCTGCCTTTGCAGATGGCCAGGATCTGATCACGAACCCCCGGCGGAACCCACGTATACAGACCATGCACGATGATGTAATCGAACTTGCCGTAGTCCGGGGCCATCTCGAGCAAGTCTATCTGTCGGAAAGCAAGGTTCTTCAGCCCAAGAGCCTCCACCCTGGCCTTTCCCTGGGCAATCGGTCTTCCTGCCAAATCGACTCCGACAAATTCACTTTCCGGTAGCATGACCGCCATGGATAACAAGTTGGCCCCAGTGGAACACCCCAACTCCAGCACCCGGCATCGCTCAACAGGCGCAGGTCTCATGCCGAAGTGGGTTGCCACGGTCGCCAGGCGATCAGGATGTGTGTATGACATGGGAAATGTCGGGTAGGCAATTTCATCGTAAGGGGTCAACTCGGGTTTTGTCATACTGCCACCAACCACCGCCTCAGGCTCTCCAGCGGCCGGCCAGGGAACTGAGAGGGTCGGCAATTGCCTGGAATCGCACCAGCCGGACCGTCGGCTGGTCCTTTAACGAGGCAAGCGGCATGAAACCCTTTTCCATCATTTTCTCCGCTGCCGTCTGCGTCAACAAAACCTCGGCGCAAGGCAGGTTTCTGAGCTCGCTTTCCACCGTGTGGATATAGACGGGTAGTCCGCTTATTTCCGAAATCGAACCGGGCTGTAGTTCCCACCCCTGCTCTGCGAAAGACTGCGCCAGCAATAAAGCACAGGCAAAAGCTGAATTGCACCACAAATAGTTCTCATGGGCGGCGGGATCGGGCATTTCTTCGAACTGAAAGAGTTCAGCGGGTTCGGTATCCTTCCCATAGGGTAGCCGCAAAAGAAAACGGGGAAGTCCCAATCCAACAAAGCGAGCTTCGGGCGAACTCCTCAATGATTGCCAGGAGGCGGCAGTCTCCCCGGACATCTGAATCTTCCAGTGCCGCGGATCAGGCAGGTCGAGGACTGAGTCGCAACCCAGAAGGCGCGGGCTCGCGCCGGCAATGAATGGGGCGCCGGCCCCGGCAGCCACTCGCGCCATCCGACCAAGCAGTTCGGCATCTTCCAAGGCAGGGCCGAAATTGAAATTCGCTGCAAAAACGGCCCACGGTTCCGCCCCGGGCGTGCCCACAGTCTTCTCCACGAGCAGTTTGTAGATTCCCGTCGAGCTCAAATCGCTGCATGCCAACAGGTCCTGGGCAAGTTCTTCTTTCGAGACATCGATCAGAAATAACTTAAGCTGAGTATCCGTTTCGACATTTCGAACCAGAAAGAACACGGCGCGCCACGCAGCTTCAAGGGCTTGGAAATCGGGAGCATGCAATAAAGCCGCCATCTGGGCGCTGGTGGCTTTATCTATCAGGGCAACCAGCTCTGCCTGGCGAGGATCCGCTTTGGCGACCACATGGGGCGCGACAATCTTATGTAACAAGGTGGTCCATTCGTCGGCAGGCTTGGAGGGATACTCTTCTGCTGCCCTGCCCTCGGTTGCTTCGATCGTTTCATCCAGAAGGCTACCCGAAACCACCCGCTGTATATCCGCCTCGGAGACTCGGCGCGCAGGCGCTGGAGGGACGATTTGCGCCGAGGGTTGTTTCCCGACAAGGCCCAGTTCCGAAGCCGTCTTAGCGAATGTCGCCGGGTCGTTGAGTTTTTGCCGCGTCTCCCGCAACTTCTGGAACATCTGAACCTGCTCGAAGAGCCTGTCAGGATGAAAATCGTCCAGATCACCAAACTTCAATGAGATGCGGAAGGCATCCTCTCCCCCTGGAGCCAGTTCAAGCCGAGGTGCAATTCTTGCCAGCACCGAGTCAAAATTGTCGCGATCGATCATCTGGGGACGCCGGCTCGCGAGGGCATCCCCACTTTCAGACAAACCACGATTTGTGCGCCCGCTGAAGTCCCCAAGAATAGCGATTCGAAAAGGGGTCTCGGAGCTAGGCGTGACCGGTGCCTGCTCACGACCTGCGGTTACATCAAGATGAATCTCACCAAATGAATGGCGGCTCGGCATGGGCTGCTCCTGCTTGTGGAAGTAATGGGTGGCCCTAACTTGGCGGACTTGCCCACCGAGGAGATTGTACGCCAATTGTTACGCGCAACCAAGACCCCTCCGCCATGTACGCAGGGTGGTATAATATGTGTCGAGTTCACCTGACCCTTCGTGTAACTCCCGCCATGGAAGCGGGATTGACGGACCATGTGTGGAGCATGGAAGAACTCTTGCGGGAAGGTCGGAATGTCTCAGAGGGAGTGGCAGCATGAGAACAATGAAGCCTCACGCCGAAAAGGATGGCTACGTCGACTACTATGAGTGCTCGGAGTGCGGCTGGGTATACGCGTTCCCCAGATTCGTAAGTAAAGCGGACCCTTGGTTGACGAACGAACAGATGGCGAAAAAATATTTTGACCCGCATCTCTGCAACAAGCATCCTCGAAAACTGTAACTCGGGCAGCTCCTATCAAGCGATTTTAGGACACTACCCCAAAATTGGTAGTGGATCAATTTGATGCTGTAGCGGCGATCCCGCAACGCGGGATCGCCAAATGGCGGCGTAAAGCCGCCTCTACATCAATTTGACCCACTACCCCAAGATTTGCAGAAATCGTTTCGTCGGGGAAAGAAGTGCACCGTTGTGAAGGATCAAAGGATGATCTGGTCTACACGGCGGGGGGCGCATACATCTCGCCAGCGGCGACTTTGACGCAACCCTGCTCCCCTGACGGAAATCTGAACCGAAATTCATGACTGGAGTTGTGGCCGCGCTGCACCGACGTGGTAGTGTTTCGATATAGGTCCGCGGCAATAGAAGTTTACAGTTGACAGTCAACAGGTGAGGCGTCCTCGGTTCTTACTGTGAACCGTAAACTGTGGACTGTGAACTCCCCGCCCCGCGGCGCATCGTCACGTCCAGCGTCCAGCATTCCTCGGTGCTGAATTATTGCATTGCCGTGCAACGCGAGTCGCGTTTTGGCGTATAATTCGCATCAAGTGACTTTCAAGCTTATGTCGCCTCTCCGCGACCGCGTATAGGAAGTAGCGGGGGAGGAGGAAATGGCGATTAGCGGCCCCTTTGTACGGGGGCGGAAGAGGGCACCCTGAGCGAGAACAACCTCAACTGGATTGCAAACTTCATTTGGGGCATCGCTGACGACGTGCTGCGCGATGTCTATGTCCGTGGGAAGTACCGGGACGTTATCCTCCCGATGACTGTCATCCGCCGCCTCGACGCCGTGCTTGAGCCGACCAAGCAAGCCGTGCTCGACATGAAGGCTAAGCTCGATCGTGCTGGCATTGTCGCGGACCAGCACATGGCCCTGTGTCAGGCGTCGCACGAAGCGTTCTACAACACCTCCAAGTTCACTCTGCGGGACCTGCAGGCTCGTGCAAAGCAACAGCAACTCAAAGCTGACTTTGAAGCCTACCTGGAGAGTTTTTCGCCCAATGTTCAGGAAATTTTAAGCAAGTTTAAGTTCTACAACCAGATCCCCACGCTTGTCGAAGCCGATGTCCTCGGCAGCTTAATTGAAAAATTCCTCGACCCATCGGTGAACCTTGGCCCCAAGCCCGTTCTGGATGCCGACGGAAAAGTAAAGCTTCCGGGCCTTGACAACCACGCCATGGGCACGATCTTTGAGGAGCTGATCCGCCGTTTCAACGAGGAGAATAACGAGGAGGCTGGTGAGCACTTCACGCCGCGCGACGTTGTGAGGCTCATGGCCAAGCTGATCTTCCTGCCCATTGCCGGGCAAATCGAATCGGGCACATATCTCCTCTACGACGGGGCCTGCGGAACGGGCGGCATGCTGACGGTTGCTGAGGAAACTCTGTTAGACCTAGCCCGCCAGCGCGGAAAAGACGTCTCCATCTACCTTTTCGGCCAGGAGGTCAACCCTGAGACATTCGCCATTACTAAAGCTGACCTTTTGATTAAAGGCGAAGGGGGGTCAGCGGAGAACATGGCGTATGGCTCTTCTCTCTCCGCCGACAACTTCCCAGCGCACGAGTTCGATTTCATGCTTTCCAATCCGCCTTATGGAAAGAGCTGGAAGACCGACCTTGAGCGCATGGGCGGCAAGGACGACATCAAGGACCCCCGGTTCATCATCGAGCACGCTGGCCATTCCGAGTACAGCCTTGTCACCCGTTCTAGTGACGGACAGTTGATGTTCCTCGCGAACCTGCTGAGCAAAATGAAGCACACGACGGAGCTGGGAAGTCGAGTCGCCGAGGTGCACAACGGCTCGTCGTTATTCACCGGCGATGCCGGCCAGGGGGAGAGCAACATTCGCCGCTGGATCATCGAGAATGACCGGCTTGAGGCCATTATCGCCCTTCCCCTAAACATGTTTTACAACACCGGCATCGCCACCTACATCTGGGTACTGAGCAACAAGAAGCCGGAACACCGCCGGGGTAAGGTGCAACTGATCGACGCAACCGAGTGGTACAAGCCCCTGCGCAAGAACCTGGGGAAGAAAAACTGCGAGCTTTCCGAAGAAGACACCAAGAAGATCTGCGAAACGTTCCTCGCATTCAAGGAGACCGAGCAGTCCAAGATCTTTCCTAATGGAGCCTTTGGGTACTGGAAGATCACGGTTGAGCGTCCGCTCCGCTTGAAGGTGGAACTCAGTGAATCCGCTCGCGCCCGCTTCCGCCGGGCCTGTAAACAGTCGGGCGAGGAGGGCCTTGCGGACTTGATCGACCATGTTGCTTCCGCCATAGGTCCAGGCCCGCACATGAACTTTAACGATTTCGCGACAACCCTCGAACGCAATGCTGAAAGCATGGTTGTAAACCTTACGGCGAAGCGCATGAAGTTGATCCAAAGCGAATTGGCGGTAAGGGATGAAGGCTCCGCGCCAGTTATCAAAAAGGCCCACAAGCCCGGCAAGGCTGAGGCCGATCCCGATCATGGCCGGTTTGGGGTCAATCTGGCAGGCAAGTCCTGGGTTGTCGAGTATGAACCAGACAGCGAGCTACGAGACAGCGAGCAGGTACCCCTGCTGGAGACCGGCGGCATCGAGGCGTTTTTCTGCCGCGAGGTCTTGCCCTATGTGCCTGACGCATGGATTGATGAGGAAGCCACGAAAATCGGGTACGAAATCTCGTTCACCCGGTACTTCTATAGGCCAAAGCCGCTGCGGTCGTTGGAGGAAATCCGGGCCGACATTGAGGCGCTTGAGAAGGAATCCGAAGGGTTACTCGGGCAGATCCTAGTGGAGACTGAGGACGCGCGATGAGCTTGCGGCTGAAGCAATATCCCGCGATGAAGGACTCCGGCGTACCGTGGCTGGGGGAAGTGCCGGTGCATTGGGGGATCAGACGACAGCGCAACGCCGTCCAGATGTTCGTAAGCACCGTCGACAAACACGTTGCGGAGGGTGAGGCGACAGTCCGGCTCTGCAACTACGTCGATGTCTACAAGAATGATCGCATTACCGGGGGCATTTCGTTCATGCGTGCGACAGCCTCAGCGGAAGAGATTGAGCGGTTCCGTTTACGGGTTGGCGATGTGATCATCACAAAAGATTCGGAGGCTTGGAACGACATTGGCGTTCCCGCGCTGGTCGAATACACCGCCCCTGACTTGGTCTGCGGATACCACTTGGCGATACTGCGGCCGCACGACGGCATCCTTCTTGGCAGTTATCTATTACGGGCACTCCAATGTCAAGGGGTTGCATTTCAGTTTCACGTGTCGGCAAACGGCGTGACACGGTACGGACTCTCACACGATGCGATTAAGAGCGTCCTCATTCCTGTTCCGCCTCTCGTCGAGCAAGCGGCCATCGTACGATTTCTCGACAGGGCCGACCGGCGCATCAGACGCTTCATCGCCATCGAGCGGCGGTTGATCGAGCTACTGAACGAACAGAAGCAGGCGATCATCCAGCAAGCCGTGACGCGCGGCCTCGATCCCAACGTTTGCCTCAAGCCCTCCGGCATCGGATGGCTCGGCAGTGTGCCAGTGGACTGGGTCACCAAGCCTGCGAAATATTTCCTTCGTGAAATCGACGAACGCTCAAGCACAGGAACAGAGGAATTGCTCTCCGTCTCCCACATCACAGGTGTGTCTCCTAGGAGTCAGAAGAACGTAACCATGTTCATGGCTGAGTCATACATTGGGCACAAGATATGCTGTAGTGGTGATCTTGTCATCAACACTATGTGGGCATGGATGGGAGCCTTGGGTGTTTCCAAACAGACTGGAATTGTGAGCCCTTCCTACGCCGTGTATCGACCCTGGCACCCTGAGGCGTTCGCCCCTGTTTTTCTCGACCACTTACTTCGCATAGCGCCCTACGTCTCGGAGTTTATTTGCCGTTCAATCGGCATCCGCTCTTCGAGGCTAAGGCTTTACCCTGGGGAATTCCTGAAGATCCCCCTGATTCAACCGTCAAGGGAAGACCAAGAGCGAATCATCCACACGGTTCAACAGCAAACACGCAAGCTAGACGCTGCCATTGTTCGTGCCAACCGAGAGATCGACCTCATTCGCGAATACCGCACGCGCCTGATCGCGGATGTGGTCACAGGCAAGCTGGATGTGCGCGGTGTCGACCTGCCCCCCATGGAGGGGACGGAAGGGCCTGCGCTATTAGGCGACGAGATACCCGACGACGCAACGGAAGAGGGAGACGAACTGGAACCAGTCGAAGAGACCACCGATGCTGTGAGCTGACGCGAACGAAAAAGGGCTCGAATTCCGGTAGTGTCCTGGTTATCGAAGCCCCAACGGGGCGTACTAGCTTAGCCCAGGCCAACGGCCTGGGTTTACGGATTGTTCCCCGCCCCGAGCCCTGAAAGGGCGATCTACGAAACCACGGAAGGGGGCAATTGCGGCAGATGTTAGCGCGCCCCTTCAGGGCTTGGCGTATAATCTGGTCCTTGAAACCCAGGCCGCTGGCCTGGGCTTTGCTAGGGTGCCCCTTCGGGGCTTGAAGGCACCGCAAAGGCTTAACGTGCCGACTGATATCAGCGAGAAGGGCCTTGAATCCCTAATTGTAGAATCGCTGGTGAGTGAGGCGAAATACGAGCAGGGGCGGCCCAAGGACTATGATCGCGACTACGCAGTGGATCTTGCCAAACTCCTGGCCTTCTTGCGTGCCACTCAACCCAAGCTTCTCTCACAACTGGGTCTGGAGGAAGAGGGACCTAAGCGTCAGCAGTTTCTCGCCCGGTTGCAGGGCGAGGTCGCCAAGCATGGGGTTGTGGACGTGCTTCGCAAAGGTATCAAACATGGCCCCGCCCAGGTTGATCTCTTCTACGGCACTCCCACCCCCGGCAATGTAAAGGCGGAGGACCTGTATCGGTCCAATACCTTCAGCGTGACGCGCCAGCTCCGTTACAGCAAAGATGAAACTCAGCTTGCTCTCGACATGTGTGTCTTCATTAATGGCCTGCCTATCGCCACATTCGAGTTGAAGAACAACCTGACCAAGCAGACTGTTGGCGACGCTGTGCAGCAATACAAGCGGGATCGCGATCCGAGGGAGTTATTGTTTCAGTTCGGACGGTGCGCAGTCCACTTCGCGGTAGATGACCATGAAGCGGAAATGTGCACGCACCTGAAAGGCAATGAATCGTGGTTTCTTCCCTTTAACAAGGGATGGAACGATGGGGCCGGGAACCCTCCCAACCCCAAAGGCCTCGAAACGGATTACCTGTGGAAGGAAGTTCTCAACAAACCTGGGCTTACCGACATCCTGGAGAACTATGCCCAGATTGTGGAGGAGAAGGACGAGAAAGGTCACAAGAAACGCACTCAGATTTTCCCCCGCTACCACCAGCTTGACGTGGTCCGCAAGCTGCTCGCTGACGCACCCGCCCGAAACGTTGGCAAACGCTACCTGATTGAGCATTCGGCCGGAAGCGGCAAAAGTAACTCCATCGCCTGGCTCTCCCACCAGATTATCGGACTTGAAAAGGGCGGGAAATCTCTGTTCGATTCGGTGATCGTGGTCACGGACCGGCGCGTGCTGGACAAGCAGATTAAGGACACGATCAAACAATTCGCACAAGTCTCCGCCACGGTGGGCCATGCCGAGCGTTCCGGAGACCTGCGGCAGTTCCTCAAGTCAGGGAAGAAAATTGTTATCACAACCGTACAGAAGTTCCCATTCATTCTCGACGAAATCGGGGACGAGCACCGGGGACGGAAGTTTGCCATCATCATTGACGAGGCGCACTCCAGCCAAGGCGGGAGAACCGCGGCAAAGATGAACATCGTGCTCTCCGAGCACGGTGGCGAGGAGGAAGAAGAAACGTTCGAGGATGCGGTCAATCGGATCATGGAGTCGCGGAAGATGCTCGCCAACGCGAGCTACTTCGCCTTTACCGCCACCCCGAAGAACAAGACGCTGGAAATCTTTGGCGAACCATACCAGGAAGGTGAAAGCGTCAAGCATCGCCCGTTCCATAGCTACACAATGAAGCAAGCGATCGAGGAAGGCTTCATCCTGGATGTCTTGAAGAATTACACGCCTGTCGCCAGCTACTACCGGCTGATGAAGACCATCGAGGACGACCCGGAATTCGACACAAGGAAGGCCAAGAAGAAGCTCCGCCACTTTGTGGAATCTCACGAGCACGCCATCAGGGAAAAGGCGGAGATCATGGTGGACCATTTCCACCATCAGGTAATGGCTCGCCGCAAGATCGGCGGGCAGGCCCGAGCCATGGTTGTAACGGGTTCCATCCAACGGGCGATGCAGTATTTCCATGCCTTTGTGGACTACCTGCGAGAGATCAAGAGTCCGTACAAAGCGATCGTGGCGTTTTCGGGCGAGCATGAATACGGTGGCGCGAAGGTCACAGAGGCTTCGCTCAACGGTTTCTCCAGCAACAAGATCGTCGATAAGATCGAGGAGGACCCATACCGCTTCCTGATCGCGGCGGAGAAGTTTCAGACAGGTTACGACGAGCCGTTGTTGCACACGATGTATGTGGACAAGTTGCTTTCAGGAATAAAGGCCGTACAGACGCTTTCTCGCCTGAACCGAGCGCACCCTCAAAAACACGACACTTTCGTGCTCGACTTCATGAATGATGCCGACACGATTCAGAAGGCCTTCGAGCCCTATTACCGCACGACTATTCTCAGCGAGGAGACTGACCCGAACAAGGTGCACGACCTCAAGGCCGCGCTGGATGGATACCAAGTCTATGCATGGGAACAAGTGGAGCAGTTGGCATCCATGTATGTGAGTGGCGCAAAACGAGATCAATTGGACCTGATTCTTGACGCCTGTGTGGGGGTGTATACAACAAGCCTCGACGAGGATGGCCAGGTGGATTTCAAAGGAAAGGCGAAAGCATTTGTCCGGACTTATAGTTTTCTTGCTTCGATTCTCCCTTATTCCATTGCGCAGTGGGAATTGCTATCAATCTTCTTGAACTTTTTGATCCCCAAGTTGCCGGCTCCGAAGGAGGAGGATCTCTCAAAGGGTATTCTTGAAACAGTTGATATGGATAGCTACCGCGCGGAGGTAGGGGCCTCGCTGAAGATAGCCCTCCCTGATCAGGACGGGGAGGTCGAGCCCGTTCCCACCACGGGTGGGGGTAGAAAACCGGAACCAGAACTTGACCGGCTCAGCAACATCATTAAGGACTTCAACGACCAGTTTGGGAACATCGAATGGAAGGACGTTGATAAAATCCGGAAACTCATTGCTGAAGAAATCCCCGCAAAAGTCTCGGCCGATAAAGCCTATCAGAATGCCATCAAGAACTCGGACCGGCAGAACGCCCGGATCGAACACGACAAGGCGCTGGAACGAGTGGTCGTAGACCTTCTGACCGATCACATGGAACTGTTCAAGCAGTTCAGCGAGAACCCCTCATTCAGAAAGTGGCTGAGGGATTCCAACTTCAATGTGACGTACCAGCCTGAGGCCCGGTAAGCTAACGAAAGGGCGAGCCGCGCTCGCGCCGCAGGCCGGGATGGCCGCGAGCAAGCTCGCGGCGGGCAAAGCGGCGGGGAAGCGTCGTCGATAGGCTATTCATGTCGCGTACTATCAAGCGGGGGAGGCGCCAAGTGTGTCAAAATGACACGCTTATACGCTTTCCTGCATTCTCCCACTATTCTCCTAACCCATTGAAAACACATGGGAATAGGACGTTGTGGCCGCAGACCACTTGATAAAAACGGCACGCATGGGGCAAATGGAAATCACTCCCCCCAAGGCCGCAATGAAGTTTCTCGCGGCCGCAACCCCCACCCCGAGTTGCCTCAGGCCAGCATGGTTGCATTGTTCCATACCGCCTATGACGTCGCAAGCAGCGGCTGGCGGGGTAGGAGGATGTGAATCCCGCAGGGCGGGACCGAGCGGCGGGCCGACGACCCGACCTTCCGGGGATAAGCGGTTTCTTAGAAAAAGCATTGCAGAGGCGGCCCTCGCTGCTATTCAGGACTCGCGGAGGGCAGAAGAGAGTCGTTCGGACCATCCCGGAGAAGAACCATGCGCTGGATGCACTTGCACAGTGCCGGAACAAGGATGGGCAGGATTCGCTGCGGAGACCGTGGTTCGAGCTTGCATCTCGTGGCGCGGTTGCGTACTCTCAGGGGCGACTTTTTTCGCGTGGAGGCGCAACTGATCCCATGAAAACTCGATTTCGAAGCTACAGTCTAATGGCCGCAGCACTTCTAGCGACTACAATTTTGCTCTTCGCCGGCAATCTCATTGGGGCGAAGAAACCAAAAGAGACTCCGCCTAGCGAGGCCGCGGCGCCCACTGTTCCGAAGCCGGAGATCCCGGACCTCGAGTTCATCACGCGCTTGCGGGAGGAGGAATTCGGCCACGGCGAGGTGATGGATATCATGAGCCACCTCACGGACGACATCGGCCCTCGCCTGACGGGTTCGCCCAACATGAAGAAGGCAAACGAGTGGACGCGCGACCAGTTCACCAAGTGGGGTCTCGTCAATGCGCACTTGGAGGCCTGGGGCACTTTCGGTCGCGGTTGGGCGTACCAACTTTGCGAAGTCCGCATGCTCTCGCCCGACATCATGCAGTTCCTGGCGCTGCCCAAGGCTTGGACGCCGGGAACGAACGGCCCCATTCGCGGCGAGGTGACGCAAGTGATTGCCACGACGCCCGCCGACCTGGAGAAATATCGCGGCAAATTATCGGGCAAGATCGTACTGCTGGGCGAATCGCGCGTCCCCGAGCCTATTGAGAAGCCCCTTTTTCATCGCGAGGACGACGCCGACTTGACGAAGATCGCGGAATTCGAGATTCCCAGGCCGTTCGACGAAGCGCGTCGGGCAGAAGCTCGGGCAGAGGCCCTCAAGCGCAACCAATTTCAGGAGCAGTTGGCCAAGTTCCTGACTGACGAGCACGTGGTTGCGGTGCTGGAGCCGTCGCGCCAGCCGGGTCAGGACGGCACTATCTTCGTCGAATCCGGTGGCAGCTATGAAAAAGGCAAAACCATCGGCGTACCCAGAATCACGCTGGCCATCGAGCACTACGGCCGCATGACACGATTGCTGGCCAGGAAAGTGCCGGTGCAGGTTGAGGTCAACGTGGAAACGCAGTTCTACGACGATGACGACAAGGCCTACGACACCATTGCCGAAATCCCCGGCGCCGATCCGAAACTGAAAGACCAACTGGTGATGCTCGGCGGGCACATGGATTCGTGGCACGCCGGCGAGGGGGCCACCGACAATGGCGTGGGCGTCGCGGTCGCCATGGAAGCCATCCGACTGCTCAAGCATCTGGGCGTTGTGCCGCGGCGAACCATTCGCGTTGCCCTCTGGTCCGGCGAAGAGGAGGGGTTGCTCGGCTCGCGCGGGTACGTGAAGGAACACTACGGATCTCGGCCGGAAAATACCAATCCGAAGTACAAAGACGTGCCCTCGTTTCTCCGTCCGCCCGGCGGCGCGTTGCAGTTGAAGCCGGAACAGAAGCTGGTCTCGGCGTACTTCAACCTGGACAACGGCACCGGCAAGGTTCGCGGCGTGTACTTGCAGGGCAATGCGC
>Ga0208038_1001105_pt1 | contig 16031 bp, 12 predicted proteins | sample June2015DPH_16_1_FD_184714 | JGI IMG/M metagenome (GOLD analysis project Ga0208038, IMG submission 184714) | Peatland microbial communities from SPRUCE experiment site at the Marcell Experimental Forest, Minnesota, USA - June2015DPH_16_100... | ecosystem: Environmental > Terrestrial > Soil >...
CCGTCGAACGTTGTGCGAACCGAGGCGGCGCCACCTATTGCGCCTACCCCGAGTACCTACCGTGGGTGGTGCGCTGGGACATCCCGGTGGGTGGGGTCCTCGCCCATCTCCCACGACCCCGTGCCCGGGTGCTCGTCGTTCGACAGGTCGCGAATTCGGATTTCCTCTGCTCGCCGGCACTCACCGGGGCCGGCGTGTGTACGGGCGCCGCGCCGACGAGCTCGCGGGCGCGACAGGTGGAACGCCTGAACGGCCTCTTGGCCGGGTTCCAGGATCGCCTCGCCACGGACCCGCACCTCGTCGCCGGGTCGTCCGATCCTCCTGTTTATGTGGGACTCGGCTGGGCGTCCGGCGCCGCGCTCGGCCCCTACCAGCTCAACTTGGCGCTCGCTACCTCCTACTGGGCGGTCGGTCTTCCCACCACGAGCGTGGCGGTTCCTAGGCAGCCCGGTCTCCAGGACCTGTCCTGTCTCCCGGTCGCTCAAGCCCGGGAGGCAGTAGCGGTCTGGCTGGCCACCACCTCGACTCCCGGCGCGGGACAGCTCCTGCGCTCGGAGGCGAACGACGCATTACTGATCGGCCTAACGCCATACGGAAGCAGCAAACACCTAGTAGTGACCGATGTTGTCGGGCTGTCTTCAAGTGACATTCCAATGAGCGACTTCGTGACGACAAGAACAGCGACCCTGCTCGGCCTCGCCATGGCACGCCTGCCACCTGGTCGGGTGGAGTTGGTCCTCGGCGCCAACTGGGCGCACTGGCTCGACTGGCGCACTTCCGACGCCACGCTTGCCACGGCCCTCGGACTCGACTTGCCGGCGGCTCCAGTCGGGTCCCTGACCAAGGGGCAGGTGGCCTCCCTCGCTGTCACTCCGGCGGTGCCCGTGTGCCACTGAGCAGCGACCTGACGCAGTCGTCCGGCCCCGAACGTGGCGGAGGGCTGGGCTTCGATAAGACTTCGACGAAGGGTCCTCTTCGCCCCGCCATCCGTGCCAGTCTCTATCTGGTACACACCCAGCCGTGGGGCGCGCTCATCGGGACCGGCGCCGCGGGCGTGGCAGTGATGGCGATCACCGATGCGTTCGGCAATGTGCTCCAGTCGCCCAAGGACATTGTCGCTGCCCTGCGGCTCGCCTTCGCCGTCGTAGCGTTCGGCATCGGATTCCTCGGCGCCGAACCCGCGCCATCGCTAGTGGAGGCGCTACCCACACGGTTGTGGGCACTTCGAGCCGTGCGCCTTGTCCTCGCGCTGCCCATAGTCGTGGTCGTCGGCTGGGCGCAGCTCAGCCTGGCAGCTGGGGCACTGGCGACGGACGAACGTGCCCAAGGCCTGCCCCATCATCCCCTTGCGTGGCCGGGTTTGGCAATGGAGCTGGCGGGTTTTGGCGCGCTCGCACTGCTCGGCGCTTTCTTGGTCGGCCGCTCACGCTGGCGGGATCTTGGCGGCGTCATCGCCGCGCCATTGGCCCTCGGCGCCATCGCGATCCTCGTCATCGTCCCGTTCGGACTGTTTCCGACTGCCTACCTGCTGGTTCCCTCACGACCGCATGAGCATGCCTGGGTGACCGCAGAGTGGGAGTGGGTGACTCTGTCCATTGCCGCCATGACGAGCGCTGTTTGGGCTAGTCGAGACCAATGGGAACGTTGCTCAGTGAATCGTCTCACCCTTACGGCCCGCGTGTCCCTAATTGGTCGCGTCCGGGACCCGCGCCGCGGACTGAGAAGTTCGTAGCGAGCCGAAGGTGAAGGGTGCCTGAAGCGTGCAAGCGCGGGATTCTGCGTTCGCTCCGAGCGCCGCCCGCTGGTCGAGCGATCGGTGCGGCCGGTGGGCGTTGCAATGCGGAAAATGCCGGAACGCCCGGGAGCAGGCCCCGGTTCGTTGCCGAGAGGTGGCTGGTTCTTGGCCTTGTTTCCTGTGGCATACGGCATGGCCTAGCGCGACAATCAATGTGGCGACGAGGAGGCTGAAGATGACGCCTGGAGGTCTGTTCGCGCGCGGACGACATTTGCCGAGGACCGGCGTGGCGTGCTCCGCGTGCTCCCACCGCTGACCCACCGGATCGCCGAGGCGATGCCGACCTGGGGCTCGCGCTAGGTCCGGTCGTCGAGCACGTCGCGGGGATCCTCTCGATCAGCAGTCCCTACGACGTTTCTGTATCGTCCGTGTTGACCCGCGACAAGCACAAGGCGGCTGCAGCCCGGAGGGTCGCCGCGGCGACTTCTCCCGCGGGGAGCGGCGTGCTCTCCCCCGGCCCAAATCCTGGAGGCCTCGCGCCGCGCTGGAAGCAGCGCCAGCGGCCCAACATGTCTGCACAACCGCTCCTGCCACGTCGGACGTGTCGCGGGTGCGGACAGGTCTTGCCGGCTCTCGAAGCGGACCGCGCCGCGACGAGACGCTGGTGGTGCGACGGTTGCAGACCCGAACGCCGTGTCGAGCTAGACGACCGGATGCGGCTAGCGGCGAGCGCCGTCGCCGAGCAACACCGCGCGGAGACGGGCGTGCTCCCGTCGCACACTGACGAAGCGCAAGGTCGACGCCGGGAGACGAACCGGCGTCACCAGCTGGCCCGCCTCGCATGGGAAGCCGACCACGGTGGAGCGTCGCCTGACGTCGCCTGGTACTCGGAGCAGATCGCACCCAGGCTGGCGGGTCTATCGCTAACCGAGATCGCCGGGGCGCTCGGCGTCTCGACATCGTCGGCGAGCAAGTTCCGGAGGGGTCTGCGGGTGCCGGCGGCGAGGCACTGGACGGTCCTGGCTGGTCTCGTGGGTGTGGACGTACAGTCCTAGCCTCCCAGTGGCCTGGGGGACTTTGCACGACCCGCCCTCATTCAAACCCAGGCAGGACGACGGCTTCGGCGGCCGGTTCCCCTCTTGCAACTGGTCGCCTTGTTCGCCGGGCTTGAGGTCGATAAGAAGGTGCGTCCAGCTGCCCCAGGTCAACGACTGCCGAGTCAACCGCTGGCTGAACATCTGAGATCGTCTCCAGTCGTTCGTTGCCATGGACTGCCATGATTCTCGTGCCAGCACCGACAAGGGCAGCAGCAGCATCGCTGCTGGGCTCGAACTGCGGGATTGGGAGGGTCCGTATCGCTCGAGGAGTGATTCCCGTCGTATTCGCGAAACTAGCGAGAAAGTCTTGTGCAGGCGTCGAATTGATGAATGCGGTCACATACAACGCCTCACCGATTGTTGGAACGGAGCAGAACAGCAGCTTGTGCTCGATGACTGGCATTTCTGACCGCCCGAGCTTCCCATACCACCGCCGCTCGACGACGGCTGCAGCAGGCTGCCCACTGATCTCGCGGACCACGACCAAGTACACACCTCGCATATGGGCCAGTGGGCCATTCAATCGACACCAGTCATCTCCAGTCATTTGCCAGTTGCGATTCGGAGGTGTGGCGCGAGCTGCCAGAACCGTCCGAAATTGCCGGATCCAGGCCCCTGTCGCGGGAAAGCGCCCAGTTCTCGCAAGGTCAGCCTCTGGGATCACCTCGTCAAAACGCGTTGGTTCGTGCGGCACGATGACGAACGCGGAGGGTTCGCCCATCCAAGGTGAGACATCGCGCCCACGGAGCAACGGGTAAACCAGCTCAGCCTCGACCATGCCTCTGTGAACTCGAATGCTCTCATTCCGGCCCGTGGAAGCAAGGTTCTCGATCTCGATCAGCCCACTGGCCGATGGCCTGTCGGACAGCACCGACAGGAAGTAAACGCCGTTCGCACCTCTCGTATGCAATCCCGTCCCGAAGCTCCAATTGTTGGTTCCACCCTGCAACATGGCAGGGGCTCCCTGGGCACGAAAAGACCAGGCTGAGGTGCGCGCCTGAGGGTTGGCCGGAGTGAACTCGCCTTCCTCGCACGACAACTCGAGTCGCCGGAATCGCCACTCAGTCGCGCCCGCTCTTGTGCCTGGCACCCGATGCCACCGGTGAGCGGCCACCGGGAACCGTTGTTGACCACCTGATCTGGACACAATGAACACCGGTTTGTTCGAGGCGAGCGGAGCGAAGGGTTGAATCTGACTCCAGTCGTCAGCCGACTCGACTGAGAACGGCAGATCGACGGGGTCGCCGTCATACGTTTGATCGCTCTGAAGACGGAAACGGCGGAAGGCACGGCTGCCTGGGTCCGCTATCAGCATCGCAAGTGGAGTGAGCAGGCCGACGAATCCTCCTAGTCGAGCGTAGCGATCGAGTGCGACAGCGTAGACGAGCGTTGCCAAATCTCCTACTTGCAGCACGCCACCGGTGTCCCCGGGTTCCGGCGGAAGGTTCCAGAGTCCGTACCGTCGCCACAGACGTTCAGATCCTTCACGCCAGCCCTCCGGTAGCTTCCCCCAGGCAAGCCATGGCGGATTGCCAACCACGACGTCGAATTGGCCGGCGAACAGTGGGGCGTACGCGTTGGCGATGATCTGTGCCCAGATCCCGTCGCGGTCCTCATCGTGGAGTCGTCGGATACGGCCGTAAAGCACCTCAGCAACCGTCCGATCGTTTGCCCACGCCTCCTCGTCGGCAGTAACCGGCGTCGTACCGCCAGGTCCGAAGGTAGCCTCCAACTCAGACAGAAAGCTCCGAGTGGCAGCGTCCTCGGGGGACGCATCGACATATTCAGAGAGAAGGCTGCGAAGCGAAGCCATCCTGTCGGACGTGGCCAGCAGCAGTGGGATCGGGAACGGCTGCGGCAGGCTGGTTTGGAGCTGCCGGTAGTCGCGGCCCATGAGCGGGCCATCGTCGATCGTCCCTTGAGTCGGCGGCGCGTCTGGAACCAAGAGTGAGTCGGCTCTCCAGATGGGAAGCGTGAGCTCGCCACAGCGAGACAGAGGACCGAGGGCAAGCGCGTAATTGACTCTTGAGGCGACTACCGCCACTGGATTGATGTCGATTCCGCAGACCTGATCGAGCACGGCTTGAACCTCTTGCTGCGAGGGTTCCGCGCCGGAGTGATAGCGAAGTCGTGCCAAGCGGTCCGACAGAAGTGGAACCAGAAATGTTCCGGTTCCACAGGTGGGGTCAAGCACTCGTCCCGTCGCGATTTCAGCTCCCAGTTCCTCAAGCCTGTGGAGACACGCCTCCGCCAGCCAGTGAGGCGTCAGAAACTCGCCGAGCTTCTTCCGAAGCTCCCGTGGGACAAGGGACTGGTAGAGGTCGCTGAGAACGTCGGTCGCCCGCTGAGGACCGTGAATCGCTCGAGGAAAAGCAAAATCGCCGAGAGAGGTGAGTGCAGTGCGGACTGCCCCGAGAAGGTCGACATTGCCGGCGCACACGGCGAGCCACCAGCCGAAAACGTCGCTCTCCACCAAGTTGTTGATCCGGATACCACCCGGAAGTCGGCCAGTGTCAAGCCACTTGAGGCGATCAACCATCTCCTGATCTGAAAGCGCTGACCACGTTGAGGGACGGAAGGCTCGATCGTCTGCGGCGACGGCAAGCAACTCGACGGCAAACAGTCTGGCGACGAGCGCGAAATAGGTGTGCAGAGCGAACAGATATTCTCCGGCGGGTCGATCGAGTCGGGCTCCGTAGGATCTACTCACGATTTCCGCAAGCTCACCGCTTGTCGCATCTAGGTTGCCGTACACGACGTCCAAGGCTCGCCGCCATTCGAGATACAGGACATCCGCACGATCGCCGAGGGACCTACCGGCGAGGCTTTCCAGGAGCATGATGATGATCGGACGAGCAACCTCGCTCGTTACGCCGAACGACTCCTGTAGTGCCGAGCCCGAAATGGGGCGCTGACGGTTGGAGACGAGGAGCTCAAGGAAGCGCCGACAAGCAGCCGGGTCATTGGGCAACCAGGCAAAGAAGTCTTCGGGCTGCTCGGGGTCCGTGTCGAATAACGTCAAAGGTCGTTCTGGATCGATGGCCAGGAATCCCCACTGCCGGCCATCTGACACCACCGCCGTGAAAGCCGACTCGTTGCCGGCGCGAGCCCTAAGGTTCGCGAGATACCCGAGGGCTTGCTCTGCCCCGTGTCGGCGTCGCGCTCGACCCATGGCCCACTCCCACTCGACGACAACACCCCCGTAGAGGTTGTCGTACGGGCTGCGGTGATCAGCCTGACTGCTGCGCTCGGACGATGTGAAGGACTCGGTCGACCCGTAGAGTGATCGTGCCGCGTTGACGATGACCGCGTTCAGATCGAGCCGTAGCTCCTCCTCGTTGGTTCGGTGTGCGACCGCATAGTCCGCTGCCGCGGCGAGTCGGTCGGCCCAGTCGAGTAGCGAACCCGTACGTTGATCAGTCACGCGATCATTCTGACCTGGCCGCGCTGCAATAGCTGACAAGCCTGGATCAATGACCTCCGAGCACGATTGGACGCTCACCCCCGACACCATCGTCCCGTGCGGCTGGCCAGGCTGCGAGGTCCAGGTGCGGCTCGGGAGCCTCGCCTGTGCCGCACACCTCGACGAGATGAACATCGCAGCACAGCTCAGCCGGGACAGGCGGTGCCCGGACTGCGGTGAGCCTTCGCCGTTCGGAGTAGTGCTGCACGAGTGTGAATCTCAGACAGGAGACGGTCACTAACCGGTCGTCGTGGCACAGTACCTAGCAACGGGGTCGGTGGGCGGCCTACGCTCTAAGAGTGTCCAACGAGGCTCTTCTGGCTGAACTGCCATGACCTTCGGCAACCGGGAGTCGCCTCACCTGGGTCGCCTCGAACCGCTTGACCCGCGCAAGGTGTGGGAACACGAGGCACGTGACTTCACTCCGTGGTTGCTGAACAATGCTGACGCGCTCGCCGACGCGCTAGGTCTCGACATTGAGCTCACCGCTGCCGAGCACCCCGTCGGACCCTTCTTCCTCGACGTCATTGGCAGGGACCTGACCAACGATTGCGTCCTGATCGTCGAGAACCAGCTCTCTCCGACTGACCACGATCATCTCGGCAAGCTCGTCACGTACGCCGCCAACCTCGATGCCGGGACCATGATCTGGATGGCGCCCCAGTTCCGCGAGGAACATCGCCAGGCTCTCTCCTTCTTGAACCAATTCGCCGGTGAAAGCGCGCGCTTCTTCGGCGTCGAGATCGCCGTGGTTCGGATCGGTGACTCCGCGCCTGCACCACTTTTCAAGTTGGCGGCGGAGCCGAACGAGTTCCATGCTCAGGCATCGTCGGCGGCCCGCGTATCTTCACAGGACCTCTCCGGCAAGCCTGCTCTTTATGCGGCATTCTGGGAGCAGTTCCTCGAGCGTGTCCATCTCGAGCATCCTGAGTGGACCAGAGCTCGAAAGGCGCCTGCTCAGAATTGGTTCACGATGCCTTCGCCCTTCAGCTCGTCATGCCCGTACTCGTTCAGCTTTAGCCAGGGTGGCCTACGCTGCGAGCTTTACCTCGATTCGCTGGACCCCAATCAGGTGCGTGATCTGTTCGAGCGGCTGCACCAGCACAAGGAAGCGATCGAAACGACCTTCGGGGCCCCGCTTCAATGGGAGGAGCTACCCGGGAGGCGCGCAAGCCGAATCGCGGCCTACTTGCCTGGCGACGTGACCCGGGCCGATGAACACCAGACCTACGTGGACTGGTTCATCAGCACGAGCGCTCGGTTCAGAGCGGCCCTCGAACCGTACGCGAGATGACGACGGGCTCCCTTTAAGGGAAATCCTTTCCTTCTGAGTTGGGACTTGCCGTCAGCGGGGCCTGGACAAGAAACTCGATGGCGCGCCCCTCGTCGGCACCAAGATTGCGCTTGCCCTTGCAGTCGCCCGTGACGCAATGGAACCACCAGCCGTACTGAGAGCGATCGAAGAGCATTGGCTCTCCGCATATCGGGCAAGGCACGCTCCTTCGTACGCGTTGTCGAAGGTCATCCAACTGTCGGCCGTTGATCAAGGTCAGTCCGAGGGTCCTGGCCTCCTGCTCAGCGAAGGAATTGAAGGTGGAGAGCGTGACGAATATGCCGGCATCGCTGGGCAACTTCTCTCGCGCCAGGGTGCCAGCGAACTTGCGGATTTCATCGACGCCCACGGGCTGAGCTTGCCATCGCTTGCATTGGACAACCTTCTGCTTGCCGTTCTTCGACAGGCGGAGATCGATGTTCCCATCCGGACCTTCTTGACTTCCGGTCTCCTCCACCTTGTACCCGTTACGTCGGAAGATCTCGCCGACGAGCCACTCGAATTCCTCGGCCGTCAAGAGGCGCAAGCTGGTCGTCCAGTCGACAAGCTTGCGTCGATGAGATGCTTCCAACTGAAAAAGGAACCATCCCATCAGCACGACGACACCAACCAACGTACCGGCGAGGCTGGAGACGACTAGGAAGAACGTCGGCAGGTGTAACACGAGGGGGACAGCGACGCCGAGACCGTAGATCACTGCCGCGAGAATGAGCACGGCAGTTCCCGAGATGCGGCGGACAACAAAGTTGATGACTTGTTCCGAAAGATCAGTCAAACTCGCCACAGCGGCATTGTCGCACGTCAATGCCTGTCCGATGAGCCTCCAGCCCCAGCGGGCTAGCCGAGGACGACGTGATGCATCATTGGCGTCGTGAGTATGACGAGGTGGTATCGCTACATCCGAGACGTGAAAGCCTTCGATCGAGACGAGCTGGTTGAGCTGATCGCCGAGGTGTCGTGTGACCAGATGGACAAGGAGCAAGCGGCGACCACTGCGGGAAGCCAGTGGGAACAACAGGGTGTGCTGCTCCCGTTTGTCCTGGCGGGAGTAGCTCGCGACGCGCTGCTCGACGGGTTCTCAAAGGCGAAACGATCACCGCGATCATCTGATCTTGAACGCCTCTGTAGCCAATATCTTGACCTCGAGGACGCTGTTGCGGACCCTGCTGCTCCGTATGGCAGCGTTGCAAGATACATGGTCAGGGTTGCCTACGAGCAGTTCCCATACCAAGTTTCCCCATTCTTCGAACTGGCTCGCAGCTGGGCACTGTTCGCCGACACTGCCGCACAGGTGAACGCCCCGACGATGACCGAAGAGGCGTGGCGCCGTGCCCTCCGCTGCGGTCTCGACGAGTACATCTGGCTTGCCTTCGCCTGGCACGCCTCGGCGGCCACCAATCGGGGCTGGGTCGACCCGGGTTTTCAAGACCCTGTTCAGATCCATGAGTTGCGCTCGAGTGCTGAGGCGTTGGCGGCGGTGTCGCAACGGTTATCGGCGAGTCCCAACCAGCTCAAGCAGGATCCTGGCATCGAAGTCTTACCAGACAACCTCAGGAAGTACCGCTACAACCCGTTGCTGCGACGGCCCTTCGTCCGACTCGGTGGGCGCCTCCTGGCGCCGATTCAACAGCTGGCTAGGCGAAGGACTTCACCGGAAGGCCTTTACTACGACAGAGTCCAGGACCCTCGCTTTACGGACGACCTAGGCGATGTCTTCGAGGCGTACATCGGGCGCCAGCTAGCAACCCTTGAGAATGCCGGGCTGGCCGCAGTCCTGCCAAAGATTCAGTTCGACCGCGGCAACGGCCGTGAGGAATCTATTGACTGGTTTGTCGTCTTCCCCGATGTCGTTCTGCTGGTGGAGGCCAAAGCAACTCGGCTAGCCGCAGAAGCAAGACTCGGACTTGACCGGCTTGGCCCGGACGTCGACCGCACCCTGGGCGTCGCATACGACCAAATTGGAAAAACAGCTGACCTGATCCGATCCGGCCAGCCCGAGTTCTTGGATCTACCTACGGATCGGCCCATGCTTGGCCTCGTGGTAACCCTGGAGCCTTATTGGCTCCTCTGGCACGGGACCCACCCCGTCGAGCCGGAAAACATCAGGGTCCACCCAGTCAGCTGCGGCGAAATCGAGGCGATGGTTGGAGCCGCTCTAGTAGGACCGATAACTGACGTGTTCCTCAGGTTGACAACCGAGAGCGGTACGGGGGGTCGTCGGTTCGTTACTGCCTTCGAAGGTAAGAGGTCTGGTGCGAATCCGATACTCGACGCCGCGTATGACCGAGTCTTCGGCGTCGACTGACCCTCCCGCTATCGCCCCCCTTTCCTGCCTGGCACCCCGTTCACCGTCCTGGCTGGCTGGCTCCCGATCGCGGGTCCTGGCTGGCTGGCTCGCTCACGCTCTGGCTGGCTGGTCTGGCTCCTGTCCAGTTGCGTCCGCCGTCTCGTCCCTGGTCCGGTTTCTACCGTCCCCCTGGGGTGAAATGCCCATGCCGTTCGGGAACGTGGGCGCGCGGGACGAGGTTGCTGACCACGGAGGGTTGAAGATGGCCGGTGTTGTGGGGCGCTATGCCGCTTTGTCGGTCATGGTGACGGCGTAACCGAGTTCCTCGATCCTTCGCGCGAGTCGCTTCGCTTCGGCGAGGGGATCGTGTCGGCGTTGGAAGTAGTCGCCACCGGGGTCTTCGTACAGTGCACCGTCCGAGAGCAGGTGCCAGATCGTGAACAACATGGAGTGCGCGACGGCAACGGCCGCTTTGTTCGCGCCTTTGCGCCGAGCGATGCGGGCGTACTGGGTCGAGTAGTAGGACCCCTTTGTGCTGGCCGCACCCCGCGCCGCTTCGATGAGGGCACGGCGTAACCACCGGGCACCGGGCCGGGTGCCGGCCGGTCGGTGCTTGCCGGCTGACTCGTAGTTGGCCGGCGCCACTCCAGCCCAGGCGCACAGCTGGCCCGGCGAAGGGAAGCGGGTCATGTCGGCGCCCGTCTCGGCGATGATCACCTCGGCGGTCGTCCGCTTGATCGCGGTCACAGAGCACACGATCGTTACCGCTTGCTCAAAAGGGACGAGTCGGGTGGTGATCTCGTCTGTGAGCGACGCGATGGAGCGATCGAGGAAGTCGATGTGGTCGATGATCTGTCGGCAGACCACGGCGTGGTGGGAGCCGAAATGCCCCGAGAGTGCCTCTTCGAGCCGGGAGATCTTCGAGCGCATCCGCCCCTTGGCCATCCTCGGCGAGAACCGCTGGGTCCCGCTCACCGGCGATGAGCGCTTCGATGATTGCTCGTGACGACGCGCTCCAGACCGTCGAGGCCACCGAGGTGAGCTTGACCCCGGCATCCTGGAGGACCTTCTCCAGGCGCTGGATCTCCTTCCCGCGTGCGTCGACCTGGGTCTTGCGGTAGCGGGTGAGCTCTCGCAGCTCCCGGATCTCAGGTGGGGGCACAAAGCTCGGGCGCACCATCCCGTGTGCCGCGACATCGGCAAGCCACTCGGCATCCGAGAGGTCGGTCTTGCGACCGGGCACGTTCTTCACGTGCTGGGCGTTGCACAGCCATACCTCGTCGAAGAGCCCTTCCAAGGCGTAGTACGGCGCTTTCCAGTAGACGCCGGTTGCCTCCATGGCGACGGTGGCCACGCCCGCGTCCGACAGGAAGGCTGTGAGCTCAGATGGGAAGACCTGGACTTTCGCACTTCGACCGGGGGTGAAGTTCTCCGACGGTAAGCCCGTGACCGCAGAAGATGTCGTGTTCTCGATTCACCGCACCGCTTCGCATCCCCATTGGCCGCTCGGCTTCTTGGACTTCGCGATCAAGTCCTTCAAGGCCACCGACACGAGAACGGTCACGTTCGAGCTTTCCCAGCCGTGGGCCCCCTTCTTGTCGGACATCTCGGTCTTCGCCAATTCGATAATGCCGAACAACCTCGGGGGCGAGAGCGAGTCTGCCTTTTTCGCCAACCCGATTGGCACGGGCCCATTCCTACTCAAGTCATTCCAAAAGGGTGCCGGTGTCGTGTTGACGAGAAACAAGAACTACTGGCAGTCGGGCAAGCCCTACCTCGACGAGGTCAGTTTCAGCTACATCCCCGACGACAACCAGCGCGTCGAGCAGCTCAAAGGGGGCGAGGTCGACCTGATCTCGGCGGTACCGGCCGCTCAGGTGGCGACACTCAAACGGAACCCGTCACTCGTGCTCAGAGAATTTGGCTCCTGGGCTATCGACCTGCTCTTGTTCAACGAGAGGGTGCCGCAGTATAGGGACCGCCACGTTCGCCGGGCGATCGCCCACGCCATCGACATTGAACAGCTCGCCAAGGTCACGACCTTCGGGACCGCCGAGGCCGGCAACTCGTTCTTCCCCCCGAGCCTGGAGTACTACGCCAAGGTCCCGACCCTCGGCTTCAGCCTTGCCGCGGCCAAGGCCGAGCTCAGGCAGTCTGCCTATCCGCACGGCTTCTCGACCTCGATCCTCGTGCCGAGCGGCAACACCCAGTACGTCGATGCAGCGACGGTCATCCAGTCAGAGCTCAAGGCGTTGAACATCGATGTCTCGATCCAGCAGCTCGACAACGCTGCCTACACAACGGCGTTCGAGGCCTTCAACTATGAAGCGATGATCAACTTCGCCATAAACGACATAAGTGACCCCGACGAGATGGCATCGTTCCAGGTCGACACCCAAGACGGTGGGTCGAACTCGTTCTGGACCAACTACGACGACCCGGCGGCGATCGCTCTTGTACGAGAAGCCGAAGCGCAGTTCGACGGCGCGAAGCGCGCCGAGCTCTACGCCAAGATCCAGACGATCGTGGCTCAGGATGCTCCCTACATCGCGCTCGACTATCCACCGAACATTTACGCTTGGCGACCGAGCTTGCACGGGTTCACCGTGAACCCGGGCGGCGCATACCGCCTGGAGGACGTCTGGCTGGGCTAGGCGCCCGGAGTGAGTTAGGGGCTGCGCGGGTAGGTCCGAGAGCTCGGAAAAGTGCACCAACCAACCAGAAGATCGCTCGCAGGCCAGCCGCATCCCCAGTGTGAGGCGTCGGCTCCCCACCAGGCCATCTTGGACGCCATTATGAGCGAGTATCGACCAGGGAGCGAAGGCTGTAAGAGCGTCAGGCGGGTGCGCTCGCCAGGGTCGGCCGGATCGCGCCGGCGAACTCGTCCCAGACGGGGAGGGACGTCATCGGAACAATCTCAACAGATGCCCCTGTGTACGGCGAGTCGATGACCTGCCCGCCGCCCACGTAGATCGCGACGTGGTGGACGAGTCCTTTTCCGCCAGGTCCGGCGAAGAAGAGCAAGTCACCCGGCTTAAGCTTGGCAAGCGGGACCGGGATGCCGGCGTGGCGCTGGTCGGCCGCGTCGCGGGGTAGGTAAAGGCCGTAGCGGGCATAGAGCGAGTACACCAAGCCAGAGCAGTCGTAGCCGAAGCCACTCGTCCCGCCCCAGAGATAGGGGAGCCCGAGGAACTGACGCGCCTGGTTTGCGACGGTCGTCCCCGACACGGCGCCGAGGTGCACTGGGCTGAGCGCATTGTCGGCGATCGCCCCCTGTTGTCCTCCTGGGAGTCCGAGGACGAGGTAGCCCGTCACTGTCCTGACGACGGGCAGGACGGTGTCGTAGCTGACGAGGAAGCGACGCCGGGCGACCATGCCCTTGGCCACGGCGTAAAGCCACGTGCGCGCCACGCTGACGATCACCTCCCGAAACTTTGCCGGTGGTGCGACGGCGGACAGCTGAACATCCGGCACCCAGCCGATGATGCCGTCGGGGAAGCGCGAGCCACGTTGGTCGGGGACCTCGACCTTGCTCCATCGCCCCCGGTGTGCGAGGACGAGGACCTCTTGGCCTAACAGGACCTGGGTGTTGATGCGGCTGTCGAGGCCGAGCCGCTCGGTCACGCTCAGCCGAGTGAGCCAGTGTTCGATCCCTGCCGGGTTGCCGAGCGCCGGCGCGTCGACAGGTCGCGGGCTCGACGGGAGGTGCCATACCGTCGCCACCGCCACCTGTACCCAGGCAGGAGTCGTCGTCTGCGCAAAGGCCACGGCGTGCACGACCGGCCCTTGCGTGACCGACACGGCCAGCGCGAGCACAAGGAGGAGTAGTCGAAGTGAACGAATGTCAAATAATGGCCGCCCGACCGCTCACATTGTTCGCGTCAGCTTCCTCGCGACCCCGTCATTTGCTGCGTATGTTCGGGAGGTGTGGAGCTTCTTCTGGCCTGCCCTGGAACGCCACTTTCGGGATGGCCCGTTGAAGCCGACAGGCGAGTCAAGTCCGCCTTCGCTCTTACCCCTCAAGGTGTTGGGTTCTCGGCTGCCGCGCTCTGCGGCGGATAAACGGCCCTGGCGATGGTATTGGAGACCCATGCGATTACCCATCCATAGAACACCAAGAGCACGTTGCGCATGTCGTGCTTGCCTTTACCAGCCGCCACAACAGCTAACAGGACGGCCCAGGCAACAGCACATCCGATGCTGTATGCCGTATAGGTCCTGAGCTTCAGTTTCACGTGTCGGCCGTCCTTCCATGACTTCTTGCCGTGCTTCAAGTATGCTGTCTTTGCCCGCTCCTAAAATGACCGGGCACCACCTGTTCCAGACCGCCAGGACGGAGCCGTACAAAGCGTTCCACCTCTCGCCTTCCGAGGAAGCGGCGATGGAGCAGTGGGTGCTGCTCTGCTCATCTCGCTTCGATGCCGGCAAGGGGTTCCAGTACGCCATTTTCGACCGTTCCAGCAAGATGGTGGGCAGCATCGGCATCGATGTCGATGAGGATCGCCCGAGCGTGGTCCGGGTCGGCTACTGGCTCCACGTCGACCATCAAGGACACGGTTACGCGACCGATGCCGTTCGTGCGCTCAAAGACCTGGCTCTGGGCCCTCTCGATATGACGGAGGTAGAGCTCGGGTGCGACAGTGCGAATGTCAAGAGTGCCGCTTTGGCCGAGAGGCTCGGATTCATCTTAGAGAGGGTCGATCGCCGTGCTCCGACCAACCCCGGCGAGACGGACGAGCGCCTTGTCTTCTTTGCGCGACCAACCGCCCAGGATTCGTCGTAGGCCACATCGCCGTCGTCACGCGTCGCTCAGCAGTTCTTGTGCACGTCCGGCCCGCCGCTCAGATGGGGTAACCGGTGCACCTCTTCAAACTGTCATGACTTCCACACCGTGCTCACGTGACCGTTCGGGCTGACCTCAACGATCGCGCTCACAGTTGAGAAATAGCCGGAGTCGGTATCGAGGTAGATGTCACCGTTCGGTGCCACGGCAACGCCGTCGCCGGTTATGAACTCGTTGTGCGGCCCGAGCACCGTCCAGAGACCGTGCGCGGCAATCGGGGTGATCGATCCCGAGGGTTCGAAGCGTGCCAGCCCGATGGTTCCTCCGGTGAGCACCACACTTCCGTCTGGCGCAGCGGCAAGCGAGCCGCGACTGGCCGAAGGGCCGCGGAAGTTCGTAAGGAATCGCAACTTCCCGGTCGCGGTTCGTTCGTAGAGACCGAAGCCGTAACCGCCTGCGGCGAGCAGATCACCCCTGCCATCGAACGCGAGCGGCCCTGCCTGGATGAAATCGATCTGGGAGCCAGGATTGCTGTAGAAGCCCTTGAAGCCCTTGTTGAGGTCACGAGCACCCGAACCGACGACCCAACCGAGCATCCCGTTCGAGTTGAGGCGGTAGACCGCGCTAGCCCCGATCATTCACGCGTCCTTGTGACCTGATCAGCCCGTATCCGCGGAAAGGCCCTTCCGACAAGGGAAACTGACTGTGTCGAGCAGCAGCATCCCCCTCGAGAAGGGCACTTCCAAGATGAACGGTACCAGCACAGCGCGCGTGAAGGTGGAAGCCGGCGGAACGGGAGTCGTGTCGCACGTCGGCCTGCACGCTCTTGGCTCTTTCGCCGACCGGTTGGGTCTCGGAGATGCCCTCTCGTCTGCGGTCCCGCAACGGCCAACGCTTGTTCACGACCGGGGCAAGGTTCTCGTCGAGGCGGCTCTCGTGCTCGCGGGCGGAGGCGAGAGCTGCGCGGATATCGAGTACCTGCGCGCCGAGGCGGCGCTGTTCGGCTTCGTCGCCTCGGACTCGACACTGCACCGCAGCTTGCATGAGATCAACAAGGAGACGCGGTCGAGGATCGCCACCGAGATAGCAAGCGTTCGGGCACGGGTGTGGGAGCGTTCGGCGGTGACCAAGACGGGCCCCGTCTTCTTGGACATCGACGCCTCGCTCGTCGAGATCCACTCCGAGAACAAAGAGCAGGCGGCACCGACCTACTCCTGTTGACTGAACTAAGCGCTCAGCAGGCCCTGCCACCGCGGCTGACTTCCTCTGAGCTGGATACGGTCCGGTCTATGTCCGAAAGGTTTGGCGAAGAACGTGATCTCTCGATGTTGGT
>Ga0208038_1001112_pt1 | contig 15979 bp, 12 predicted proteins | sample June2015DPH_16_1_FD_184714 | JGI IMG/M metagenome (GOLD analysis project Ga0208038, IMG submission 184714) | Peatland microbial communities from SPRUCE experiment site at the Marcell Experimental Forest, Minnesota, USA - June2015DPH_16_100... | ecosystem: Environmental > Terrestrial > Soil >...
GCACGGTGGGGGGCGCGGGGGATACCCCCAACAAATGCGGCCGGATGGCAAGAAAATTCTCGAGCGGATTTCGAAAGAGACCGGCGCCCGTCTCTTTGAAGTTTCCAAGAAGCAGCCGATCGAGCAAATCTACGACCGGATTCAAGAGGAACTGCGCAATCAGTACAGCCTGGGCTACACCCCCGACAGAGCGGACGCCGGAGCGGGTTATCACAAGATCCGCCTTATGACCAAACAGAAAGATCTGACCGTGCAGGCAAGAGACGGGTATTATGCGGAGCGCTAGAATTCTTCAGGCCAGGCTTAGAGACACGGAGTCTACGCGTGGGAAAGCTGAAGTCCGCTGGACCCGCGCGTATCGTGGCACCTACACGCACTCGCCTCCGCACAAGCGAAGGATCGTGTTCAAAAGAGCCCGCAATTCAGGACAGGCCGTAGCCGCAGCAAGCAGATCGTTGTCGCGCAAAATCCGGTCGGCGTCTCGCGGCTTGACGTAGTCCCTGCCGCGGCTACCAGCGTGGAAAACCTCCCTGATTCGAACTGAGGGCGGCCGGGTGAGATTCACGGCCTCCGGAGGACCGCCCGGCGCGCCCATGTTGTGGCCCGCCAAGCGCTGGATGGTGCCCCAAAACGGAAGGAGCCACGCTTCGAATTCGTACTGGGCGGCGTGAGGAAAGAACCGGGTGTTGTCACCGACCCACTCGCGCATTTTCTTCTTTGCGTCTCCGGCGTCCTGGAACTCTCCGGTTCCGGTGTAGACGTCCGTCAGCGCAATCACGGCGTCGGCTGGCGCCCTCCCACTTCGCAGCAAGCGCTCTACGTCCTGCCTCAGGCGCTCACCTGTCGGGATGCGGCCGTCATACAGGACAGGATCGAGACGCGGCATCCGACCAGCGAGCCGCGTTTCCAAAAAGCTCCGGAGGTGAGGAAGAAAAGCGCGCTCGGTTTGCCCTTCAATCAGGACGGCAATCTTCATGCGCGCCCTCCCATTCGCCCCATTCGCCAGACCTCATCCAGGGTGTACTCGGCCAGCCATTCGCCCAAATCCAGTTGGTCCGCCCACGTGAGTTGAGCCATCCCGTCGGCGGCCGAATCAATCACCACCACTTCGGCCGGCTTCAGGAACCGCACGAGGCGGTCCGAATGTGTGGCCACGATCAACTGTGTGCGATTGGCCGCTTCTCGCAAAAGTCCGGCCAGGAGACTCAGAAGCTCGGGGTGAAGGCTGACCTCCGGCTCGTCGAGCAACGTAAGGGCAGTCAGACCAGGGCTGGCGAGCAGCGTGGCGAGCCATAGGAAACGCAGCATTCCTTCGGACAGTTGATGCATGTACAGGGGCCTCGATAGGTTCTTGTCCCGCCACGTCATCGCCAGTGTTCCCGCGGCGACGGGAGGGAAATCGAGGCGCTCGAAGGCCGGGAACGCCGCGCGCAGTGAATCCTCGATGGCTTCAAATCGGTCGCGGTCGGTTTCGCGCAAGTAGAACAAGCAGGAGACCAAGTCCTCGCCACCTTTTCCGGGCAGAGCGGCGGGCCGCATCGGTTGCGGCAGACGCACAGGTGAGCGCGGTTCGACGTCCAGGACGTGATAGAAGGTGGACGAGGCGAGCTTGCTGCGGAAGTCCTCCGGCTCACGATACATCTTGGGAACTTGGGAGAGCGCCGTTTCGAGTAGGTTATGCTCCCACGTGGGAGGCAGCAGGCGTTCCTGCTTCGGCTCAAAGTACCTGACGTGCAAACGACGAGATTCAATGTACTTCATCGGAGGCGGCTTGGGACGTTTCCGCTGGCTGAGGACTTCCTCCTCGATCACATAGGCCGTGCCTTGCAGCTTGAGACGCAGTAGGTAGTCGAGCGGCTCGTGACCGGGGACGCCCATCGAGATGCCGAGTGCGAGGTCTTCCTCCCGGTCGTAGGTGATCAATGCCGATAGCCCAGAAAGGTCGCTGATTGCCTTATTAAGAGAGCCCTGCGCCGAGCTTGCCAGGAGTGACAACACGTCCAGCAAAGAGGTCTTACCGGTCCCATTGGCGCCGATTAGAACGGTCAAAGGGCGCAGGTCAAGCTCGACATCGCAAAGGCGCCGGAAGCGCTCGACTGAGATCTTTTTGAAGTTGCTTATGCGGTTCGTATCCGAATCTTTCATATGGCCAACCTCGGCTCTAACCGTCGCCGCTGTCCCCGCCGCGACACGCAGTGACTTGCAGGATAGCCGAAATCGCCATGGAGCGACAAGCGACATTTGTTAAACCGGAGTTGTGAGCCGCGCTCCGAGGGTTGCTACGGGAGGCGACTGGGGTATATATTTCAAAGTGTCGTGAAGTCGAGAATGGAAACCCTGGTCTGCGCGCTTCTATGGCTCACCCTTGCTCTGTCCACTACCTGTGTATCAGCCGTCGCCTCGGGAGACGGCAAATCGCCCTCCCAGCAGCCTGATCCGCTCACCCGCGCGGCGGAAGAATTCAAAGTTCTGACCCGCGATTGGGGCATGCGCCCGGGTAGCCCGCCAACCGCGCAAGAGCATCATGGCCCGAAATTGCTCTGGCACGGCCGGGTCTATGAAAACTTCCGTAACGACATTCTCGATGCCATACCACACCAAGTGAAGCAAAACGGCGAGAGTATATCCCCGCTGCGGCGCAATCAGTTCGGTTTCAATGTCTCCGGCCCTGTGCTCATCCCGCACGCGCTCAGGAATCCCAAGAACACGTTCTTCGCGCTGTCCTATGAGGGCGTCCGCGAGCGCATCTCACGCGCCTCTCTGCACACCATCCCCACCGACCTTCAACGTAGCGGCGACTTCTCGCAGACCGTGGACCAGGCCGGCAACCTGCTGCCCATCTACGATCCGGCCAGCACATCTCCCAATCCCGCTTACAATCCGAGCCTGCCGGTCTCCACCAGCAATCTTCAGTACCTGCGCTCTGCGTTTCCCGGAAACCGCATTCCTGCCGACCGCCTGGCCCCGAACGTTCAACAGGCCCTATCCCTGTATCCTGCACCCAACACGGATATCGGCCCCTTTTTCCAGAACAACTACTTCGTGAACGCACCGGAGACCGACACCGCAGACGGAATCATTGCCAAGGTTGAACACCAATTCGGCGAGCGGCATCGGCTTACCTCCGTCAGCACCATTTCCAGGGGGTTCCTTAGCTCCGCAAAATATTTCCCCAACCTCGCTAGCCCGACCGCGCCCGATCAGCATTTCTCCACTCGGCGCACGGAGCTCGATTACGTTTTTACCGCCAACCCCAAGACCGTCAACTCGGCCAGTTTTACCGCGGTATCCGACGCAGCACAGGCTGGCGATGCTTCTCAGTCCCCCTTCCCCAGCTATCAGCTCCTCGCCAACTATCTCTCGATGGGCACCGCTTATCCAAACTCGCGCAACGCTCGCAACACCTTTGAGGTCCGCGATGCGGTGTCCAAACGAGTGGGCAAACATTCTCTCGCGCTAACGCTTCAGGCCGATCACTATCAAGTAAATTCGTTCAATCGGGCCTATCCCTCCGGCTATTTCCAGTTTTCTGCGGATATCACCAGCCTGCCAGGGATTATCGACACGGGCGATCCGTTCGCCAGCTTCCTTCTCGGCCTGCCGGCGTACGCGGAACGCACCATCACCACGTCGCCATCCTATTTCCGCGACTCCTACCAATCCATCGCCGGGAGTGACAAGTACGAATTCTCGAAAAACCTGACCATCAGCGCTGGTCTCAATCTTAGCCGCCGTACGCCGCGGGTGGAGAAGTACAATCGCCAGAGCACGATTGATCCGTCCGTAATCGACCCCTCGATCGGCCTCCCCGGTGCGCTCGTGTTTGCCGGTCTCAACGGGATTCCTCGCAGCCTGCGTGACAACAATATTGATCTCGACCCTAGCGCGGGCATCGCCTGGAACCCGCTCGGCGACGCCAAAACCGTCGTCCGCGCTTCCTTCGGCCGCGCGCACGGCCAGATCCCGATTTACAATGGCCAGTGGGGTACGCAGGGATTCAATGCCCGCCAGACTTTCATTTCACCGGACACGCAACTGAGCCCAGCGCTCGACCTGACTGCCGGCATACCGCCGTTCACCACACCGCTGCCGGACCTCCGCCCATCGGCGGCCGATAATACGGTGGCGGATTTCGTCGATGTGAGTGGGCGGGAGTCCGTCTATCAATCGGCTTCGCTTTCCGTGGAGCGCGAGATACCGTTCTCCATTGTGCTTTCCGTGGGCACGAATTACAGTGCCGGCCGGGATATCCTGGTGGGTGACGGCGCCGCCAATCCCAACGCCATCAACCCCAGCTTCCTGAGCTATGGCGATGCGCTTTACAACCTGGCGTTCCGAAACACGCTGCAACCCTACCCGCAATACCAGGGCTTCGAGCTTTACGGTCACTACCCTTGGGGCCGGTACCAGCGGAACTCCGGCTTCGTGCGCATAGAGAAACGTGCCTCGTTCGGCCTTTCGTTCATTGCCTACTACGAATTTTCCAAGCAACTCGACGATTACTCGGGCCCTTACGGAAACCAGGACTTCTTCAACCCGCGCAACGACTGGGCGCTCACGTCTTATAATACGCCGCAGTACTTGCAGCTCAGCTACATCTATGAGCTGCCGTTCGGCTCCGGCGAGCCGCCGTTCCAATTCTTGGGCTGGGGAAGGCGGGTGGTCAGTGGCTGGTCGATCAGCGGCACGGCTTACTGGAATGACGGCACACCACTGGCACTTCATCCCGAATTCAACAACACCGGGGGCGTGCTTCCCACACTCAATGTAAACCTAGTGCCCGGCGTGGACCCGCACGTGGCCAATCCGGGGCCGTCTCTGTGGTATAACCCGGCCGCCTTCGATCAGCCGGCGGACTTCACCCCGGGGGACGGGCCCCGGACCGAGCCGGACCTGTTGGGCCCAGGTTATAATTCAATGGACCTGAGCTTGAACAAGCGCTTCCCCGTCGGCGGCGACCGCGCGTTCGAGCTCAGCGCTACCGCGATTAACATGCTCAATCATGCGAACTGGAACTATCCCGATCCCAACATCGGTCCAGCCAGCGCGCCCAATGTGGACGCCGGGAAGATCATCGGCTCCCACGGCGGACGCGTAATCCAGCTTGGGCTGAAGTTCAGCTTCTGATGCCGCGACCCTGCTCCGCACTCCCGGCCGTTCTTTTCGCCGTTTGCACCTTCACCACCCTTCATGCGCAAACGGCCAGCGTCTCGATTCCCGCCTGGATTGAGACGAACAACTGCACGCTCGCTCCCAAGTTCGAAGCTGCGCTCAACGGCAAGACGGTGCCCGTCACCGCGCAGTTGGGTCCAAGCAGCGACCAGGTCATCCTGGTCGTGTTGGATCTAACTGGGGATCTGTCGCTCATCGACGCCGCCAAGCAGGCACTGATTGCCGAAATCTCCAAGCTGCCCCACAACGCGTGGGTGGGGCTGCTGCGCACCCAGGATGGTCTGCACGTACTGGCCGACCCCGGCACCGACCGCCAACCGCTGATCGACGCCATCCGGTCCCTGTCCAACAGCAGCGAACCGGGATTGCTCGAGACCGTTCATTCGGCCCTTTCGCTGGCGGATGCCATCCTGCGCAAGTCCCCAGTGCGCGTCTCGGTCCTGTATATCACCGATGGCAACATCTACAGTTACCGCGAGGACTACTCGAACCCCGTCATTAACGCGAGCGATCCACACGATCTCAGCCGGCGCTTTCCCGAGGCGCTGATTACGGAGAAGATTTCCAAACTGGTGGAGGACAGCAGCTCGCTCGAGGCGCCCCTGTTTGTCGTTCATCTCAATCACCGCAGGGACCGGCTCAACGTAGCCTATGAGAATGGCCTGGAGACTCTCGCCGATGCCACGGGCGGCAAGAGTGATGTTTGCCGCTCGGTGGCGGAGATCCCGGAAGCGGTCTCCGCTACGATGGCGCGCATTTCGAGCGCCTGGAGGCTTACCCTGGCGGTCCCGGCCAAAACTCACAGCCACTTCCAAATTCACTTGACTGCCCCGTGCGGCGACGGAGACCTGCGCATCTCGTGGCGCACTCGCTTCCACCCCAAGGAGGGATAAGATGACGCGGCTGGGACGTCTGGAATTCGCTCTCGTGCTGACTCTTGGCGTTGCCCTGGTTGCCTCGCTGGGTATGATCCTTCGCCAGTCCCGGCGACTCGCTGCCCTCGAGCGGCAGCAGGCCGCAGACCTGCAATCTCTGCGCGAGCTTCGGGAGGCTCTCCGCCAACGCGAGCTCCAGAAGACTCCTGCGGAAGCCGAGAGCCCGGCTCCGCCGGGCGCTTATCAAGCCACACTCGCCAAGCGCGATGTGACCATCGAGGGGCTCAGCCGCGAGCTGGGCGAAGCGCAGGCCAACATCAAGGAGCTCCAGGCGCAACTTTCGAATTCCAGTGACGAACGCGAGAAGGCGCTCGCCAGCGCCAACGAACTCCATCAAAAAGAGCGAGAGGATTGGCAGAGCCAGCTCGACGCCTTGAAGCAGCAACTCGACTCCGCGCAGGCCGAGTTACAAGCTTCCCGCCAACGCCTCGCCGCTTTGGAAGCGGATAACGCCAAGTTGAAGAGCGATAACAGCGCCGGCTCCGCTCGCCTTGCCGAATTCGCGCGGGTGATCGCCGACCTGCAAGACCTGGACCGCCGCCGCGATGCTTACCTGACTTCCATCATGCGCCGCTACCGTGACATCACCAGCCAATTCCGGGGCATGAGCGGCATGCTGGATTCGAGCCGCGAGCCAAAGTCCAGCGCTTTCAGCGACGCGGTACTCACCCGTATCCAAAACGCCGTTTCCCTGGCCGACGATGACCTCCGCCAGTTGACCGAGCTGAACGCCCAGGCACGCCAACTGGAAAAGAAGCTGGTGAAAAAGTAGCCGCCAGGCGCGCTATCTCAGGCGGACTGAGAGGTGCCAGAGAGTCGAGAGAAGTCAACCCGCAACAGCAGGTCCTGCTCCGGACATCGCATTTCAAGGTACATCGCATCCGCGCTCACGCGCCGGAAGATTTGCGTGCATTTGATGTCCTGCCATTCCAGAGCGAGAGTGTGTTCATCCCGGAGGACACCTGTGGCTTGCAGGAAGTTGCCGGAGCTCTCAAACCAGTAATACCGATACTGCCCGAGTTTCTTGTCCCAAGCGAAGATGGCATGCGCCTCGGCGATCATCTCCCCGGTAGCTTTCTGGAGTGCCTGGTAGTCGAAGGTGAGGTAGGTGGCGTTGAAGAGATACCGCAACGATCCAATTCCCCGGATCGTCTTTGTGGTGTGGCCGTGTTGAGTCACGGTATAGTCCAGCCCCCACTCACCTACCATGAAGCTTAAGGCGCGCATCGGGGCGCCTGTTTCAGTTGTCAAGGCCGTCATTGGTCATTCGTCCTTTGTCCCCTGCGGCTCGTCCTCGTGGAAAGGCGGAAGCAACCGTTCAAGCAGCTTTGGGCGTGCAATTATCGGTAAGTTTTCTCGGTTCGGACGAGAATAGCGGCAATCTCGACGATGTTTTGCGCTATGTCGATGGAGAAGATAATGCGGTAGCGGCCGCTGCGTCTTCGCAAGGCTCCCTTAAACTTCCCGCTCTTGATCGGCAAGACATCGCCGCCGAGCGGATCACTCCGCATTTCCGCGATGGTGTTGCCAATCTGTTCCTGGCGGTCTCGCGGGAGGCGTGCGAGGTCCTTGGCCGCAGCCTTGGAAAGCCTACAATCCCAGCTCATTTTTCAGCGCTTCCCAATCCACGTACTCACCGCGTTTGAGCTGTCTGAACCCCCGCGCGACGGCCTTCTCCTCATCCGGAGTGAGCGTGTCTTCGGGGTCCACCAGCTTCTTGGGCTTGATAACCACGTGATCCTTTCGTCTCGTCACTTCCACGAAGTCGCCCTGGTGAATTCCGAGCTCGTTGCAGATACCCTCGGGAATAACCACTTGGCGGCGCTGCCCAAGCCGGCTGACCGTGCGGATTTCCCGGCGCCGATTTGTTGTCGTCGCTCTGATTGTCATACGATCAGATTACCAGAATCGTGGACGACGTCAATCCCTTTTGCCGAACGCTTCCGACGCCTTAGTTCATGAGGGTTCAAATTTTCGATTGCTGATCTTCGATTGCCGATTGCCACGGGGTGGCGGGCTGATGGACATTGGAAGGAGTTGCCACACCACTTTTCGAGTTTGATCGAGCCGCACTCCAAAGGCGGCTACGCGCTCGGCTTGGGGAAGGGGCCGAGCCCGGCTTCCTTCCACAACGCCTCGAGCCGGGTCTGGTCAGCAGCCGGGGCATTCCGATAGTTCACGAGGAAGTTCTGAACCGCTTGGCGCACGAGGTGGGGATCTGCCGTGCGATGAAACGTCAGGATCGCCTTGATGAGCCATTGGCCAGAGTCTATGAAATGTCCTTGCCCACCTGCCAGGACCCCTAACTGCCGGTAGGTGCCGGCAGCGCCGTGCTCATCGCCTTGTTTCTCCTTGATCGCCAGCGACTTGCGATACCAGGCTTCCGCCGCCGCGAAATCCCGTTGTTCCTGCGCGATGATTCCCAGTTGGTGATAGGTGCTGGCGGCACGGTGCTCATCGCCAAGTTTTTGCCAGATCGGTAGGGCGTTGCGACACCAAGCCTGCGCCGCCGCGAAATCGCGTTGTCGCACGGCAACGATCCCCAGTGGTGACGGCGGCGCGGTGTTCATCCCCAAGTTTCTCTGTGATCGCCAGCGATTTGCGATACCAAGCCTCCGCCGCCGCGAAATCCCACTGTTCCTGTGCGACGATCCCCAATTGGTGATAGGTGATGGCGGCGCCGTGCTCGTCGCCCTGTTTCTCCTTGATCGCCAGCGACTTGCGATACCAGGCCTCGGCCGCCGCGAAATCGCGTTGTTCCGCGGCGATTCCCCCCAGTTGGTGATAGGTGAGGGCGGCGTCGTGTTCGTCGCCTTGTTTCTCGTCGATCGCCAACGACTTGCGATACCAGGCCTCGGCCGCCGCGAAATCGCGTTGTTCCTGGGCGATCATCCCCAGTTGGTGATAGGTAGCGGCGGCGTAGTGCTCATCGCCGAGTTTTTCCCAGATCGGCAGGGCTTTGCGATTCCACGCCTCCGCCGCTGCGAAATCGCGTTGTCCCACGGCAACGATCCCCAGTTGGTGAAAGGTGCTGGCGGCGCTGCGTTCTTCGCGAAGTTTCTCCGTGATCGCCAGCGACTTGCGATACCACGCTTCCGCCTCCTTGAAATCGCTTCGTTCCTGTGCGATCGCCCCCAAGTTGTGATAGGTGCTGGCGGCGCCGTGTTCTTCGTTGCCCTGTTTCTCCTCAATCGCCAGCGACTTGCGAAACCAGGCCTCCGCCGGCGCGAAATCGCGTTGTTGCAGGGCAATTGTCCCCAGTTGGTGATAGGCCGCGGCTTCGCCTTCAAGGTGATCGTGATGTTTGCTGTGTTTCGCCGAGTGTTCGAAGAGGCCCGCCGCCGTGGCGTAGTTCCGCGTGTTTTGCGCAAAAAATGCCAGGGACTGAGTCAGCGCGACGAGCGCAGTCGCCTTCCCGAGCCTTTCGGCTTCACCTAGAGCATAATAAAAGTTGGCCCCGTGGAGGTGAAATGGAATCCGTTGCTGATGTAGCTCCAACCGCGTTAGTTGGTCGGCGAATCGGCCCATCACGTCCACGAAGGCGCGCGCCCAGGAATCTCTGGTCTCGACAGGCGTGGCCCGCAGAAAGATCGAGCGCAGATAACCAGTCAAGGCAGGATGCATTTCGTAGGTTGCCGGCCCGATTCCCCTGAGCAAGCCAGCCGCTACAAGGGCCTGCGCCAACCCGTCGATTTGCGCGCGCGTCCACCGTCCATCGACCTGCCGCGCCATCAGATCAAAGAGATCAAGCGACAGGAATCCTTCATGCATCGCCAGGGGAACGAGCAGGGGCTTAACTTCGTCGGGCAAGGATTGCTCGACGAAGCGCAACGTGGCATAAAGAGCCTGTTCTTCTTCGCTCGCGAGGTTCAATTCCGACAGATTCGAGCGCAACGCGGCGGCCACCTGCGCGGCGCTGAGTTTCTCGAGCTGCGGCAGGATAGCGCGCATGGCCAGCGGATGGCCGCCCAGGAGCATCATCAACTCAACAAGGTTTTCGTCTTCGCGGTTGATGCGCAGGCCCAGGTCCTTCACAATGGCCTCGCAGAATTCCCAACGCTCTTCGCCCTCCAGCCCGCTCAGGGGAAGAAGAAAGCGGCGCTGCGGCGTCAACCAATCTTCCGGCGAGCGACTGGTAATGATGACTTTGCTTGCGCCACCTCGTGCTTTGTCCAAAAAGAGGGCCAGCAGCCGCCGGTCTGCCTCGGAAAGATTGGCTGTGACCGCGGTGCCTGGAATGCCCGAGGCTGACTCGAAATTGTCCCAGACAATCACGAACCGGCGGTCGCGAAGCGCTTGGCCGAGGGCGCCCAACTTATCTTCAGTCCCCGCGGTCGCGAACTGAGGGCTACAGATCGCCTCGCCCAGACGGTTCAGAACAAATTCCGCGCTGCGAATCTCCCGGAAGGAAAACCAGAAGCAACCTTCGCCGAGGCCTTCCGTCGAGTCGAGCCACTGGAGGAAGCCTTGCGCCAGGGTGGTTTTGCCGACGCCACCCAGTCCCTGGATCAGGATTCCGGCGGGGGCGCGGCGCATAGCGCGTTCGAGATCGAGCAGCGGGCCGTCGCGGCCAATGAAGCCGTAAGGGCTTTGCTCGTGCTTCAGCTCGTCAGGCAGTTTCGAGGGGCGCGGCTCGAAGCTCTTCCGGGCATCGACTGCAAAAGAAAAGTCCAGTGGGTCTTGCTCGTAAAGGACGGGCAGAAGCCAGTCTTGGAGCGGAGACTTTCCGCGCGCGCAGACCCGGTCGGGATGAGAGAACATCTGTTGACGGCCTGCGCGGACGGCCTCAGCCACACTTCCCACCTCAAAAAGCCGGCCGTAGAAGGCGGGCAAGAACTGCTGGGCGCCGCTCACGTAAAGCGAGTAAGCCATGGCCACCACACTGCGCATGCCGGCGCGAAGCAGGGCCGCGGCCACGGAGGCAAAGGGGTCTTCGGCCCGCTCGTCCAGCATCGCCGCCTGGCAGGCGTTGAGCACCACGCCCGGCACCGAGCACTCGTGCAGCAGTGCGCTGAGCTGCTCGGCGGTGACGTAGTCCGGTTCGCCGTCGTCCGTCTCGAAGACGAGCTTGCCTTCGGGCGCTGACAAGACGTAGCCAGGGCTGCCGCCCAGTGACCCGGACGAATACGCTCCGTGTCCGTCAAAGTGGAGGATGTGATAGTAGCCGGGCCGCGCGCCAAGGTGCTGGCGGAGCTGGTCGAAGGTCGGCGGGCGGAGCAGGTGAACGTAAGCAGGGAGCTTCTGCCGCTCGATCAGCTCAACGAGCGGGCGCGCGATGGAGCGATAGCCCACGTCACGACGGTAAGGGCGGGCGACCACCAGCAGGATATTGACCCGGCTGCGGGGAAGCGATGCTGGGAGGGGCTGCGGGTCGCGAAGCTTGTTCAGTCGGCGCTCGATCTGGCAGGTATGAGCAAGGTAGCCAAGCTCGGGATCGCGCAGGGCTTCCCACGGCCACGCCAGGACGCGCGCGTCGTCGCTGGAAATTTGCAGGTGAAGTTGGCTGTAGTCCTCGGAGGTGGCGGCGTCGAACATCCGCCCCGCAGCGCGGCTCCCGAATAGCGCGTCGAAGGCGTGTTCGCCCCACTGCTTCAGCGCCTGCAGGACGCGCTCGGCGTGGTCCGTTTCCGGTGGAAAGGGGTAATCAAGAAAGGTCTCCAGATACCACTGGAGCTCGCGCATCAAGCCACTGTCGGGCCGGCCTTCGACGGGGAACCCGACCGGCGAGGGCGGGGAAGCAGCCTCGGTCGCCTTGCCATCGGAAAGGCGCGTGACTTGGAATGCCGCGGGACCGCTTCCCGGGAGGTGGCGGATTATGAGCGTGCTCGGCAATACGCGCGGGGGCATGGCGGGGGATATTATACGCCGAGATTCCTTGTGCGGAATTATGAATGGTGAATTGTGAATGGTGAATGGGAAAAAGAGGGACTAGGGGCTGGGGGCGAGTGGGATTGCCGATTGAAGATTGCAGATTGGGAGTGGGCGACGCGAAGCGCCAGGTGAGGGGGTCACCCCGGAACGAATTGGGAATGAGTTTCCTGAACACCGCTTATGTGAACAGTATTGCGGCTCAGCCCGTTTTCTTCATTGTTACCCGGAAGAGCCTTCTCGGCATTCCTCCTTCTTCAAATTCCTCAATCTCAAGAATCTCGTATCCTTCAGCCAGATGCTCAACTTTGCCGCGATCGAAGAAATGGACGATGAATCCTCCAACCTCGTACATATCCTCGCCGCGATGGATTCCGGTTCTGTAATGAGCGTCCCTGGTGTGCCTGACAGTGTAGATGCAAAGCCCACCCGGCCTCAAAACGCGCCTGACTTCTCGGGAGAGGTGCTCCAGTTCGGCTGTGGTGAGGGCCATGCAAAAGAGCATGTGCGAATAGCACGCATCGAAATGGTGGTCAGAAAAGGGAAGCGGATTTCTAATGTCATGGCAAGCCGTGGAGACGGATTCTGACAGACCCAAGGCTGCGGCTTTGCTTCTGATTGCAGCCAGTCCGCTCTCCGTGTAGTCGAGCGCGCACACCTGAAAATCGCTTTGGGCGAAGTAGAGAGTATCTCGCCCCTGCCCGGCTCCGAGTTCGAGAATGCTGACCTTGTTTGCTTGACGAAATACCTCCGCTGCTTTACGTGCGGCTTCGCTTGGGCTCTCGCCAAACATCTTTGGGTGGAGGGAAGGTGTTGTCTCCCACTGCGCACGTTGCCCGTTTAGAGCATCTTTCCCTGCCGACGGTTGGTTCTTCGCCATCTGTTCCACCTTACGCAATCGGCCACTTGGGTATGGCCGCATCGGTTTCCGCCATGAGGCGGATGGTTTTTTTGAGGGCCGTTGCCGCGCCGAAATCAGCGCGCAGGGCTTCAATGTCGTTGTCAGCCAGGAGTTGGGCCAGGTCATCCACAAAGCCCGCGTGGGGCTCGCCATCAAGCCCAGCCGGCGATTGGCAATTGCAGATTCCAGATTTGAGATGCGCAAAAGCCCGTAAGACACGGACACCCGCTGCATCTTGCTCCGACAGGCCGGGGCGGGACGACCGTCGAGCAGATGTCAGAAGAGAGGAGCCAGGAGAAGAGTAAGCAGCAGAATTATGAATGGTGAATGGTGAATTGGGGACGCAGAACTTGCTTTGCGTGTCGCACGCAGGCCCGCTGAGCGCTGCACTTCTTCAATTCACAATTCAGAATTCACAATTCAGAATTGCCCCAGCCCCCAGCACCAAGCCCCCAGCCCCTAGTCAAATCTTATTTCTTTGATATTGGCGAGGGGCAGAGAGAAATCGAACACCTGTTGGCTGGCCGGATTGTACTGGTCGGTGATGCCCAGAAATCGGACCTCCGCGGGCTTGTTTGTAGGCATAAGGAACTTGCCCTCTTCAACCTGGCCATTGCGCAGGGTCATCTTCAAGTGGTCGCCCTGGATCTGAACGCGGTCGATCTTGGAGATTTCGACGTCATCTGCGGACCCGTTATCCATGAGTACGGCGAAGCTGGTGGTGGGAGGAAGCGACTCCAACAACGAGCCGCGCCCGCCGGGGGGGTAGAAATCCAGGTAGACGTCGAAGACGCGAGTGGCTTTCCCTGCTAGGTCCGTCACCGTGGCCTTGAAGCCGACCCGCTTCCAGATGTCCACGATGTGCCGCCGGTAGTCAGGGCTGGCGGTTTCAACGCTGAAGGGCAGGGTTCCCTTGTTCAGGCGAACAATTTCCACCCGCCGGTCCTTCAAATCGAAGTGCTTGTAAACCAGGAAGGAGGAATCCTCACTTACCACGATGGCGTCACGCTGCACCACCACCTGCCTCCCCTGGGCATTCATCTGGTAGATGGTATCCGCCCCCGAGGGCGAGGCGAGGCTGGCCAGCAAAGCGAGCAAGAGCAGGGTGATTTTCATTCAGGCACTCCTGCAAACGAATAGGCCCCGCCGCGACAGGACAATAATCGCTCTGCGGGGCCCAAGCATGTCGCACCGAGACTAGCTCTTCTTCTTTTTCTGAGCCTTATACTCCGTTGGCACTGTGGTTTTGAGTTGGTCTATGCTGCCCTGCGCGGCCTGCGCCCACTGGCCATTAGGTTGCAGCTTCAGATAAGTCTGGAAAGCTTCAATGGTCCCGGGAACCACATCAACCGTGCCATCCGGCTTTGTGCCCGCCTTGCCGAGCAAAGCCATGCCATACCAGTAAAAAGCGTTGGCGTTGGTGGGATCGAGGTCCGTGGCCTTCTTGAGGGACACGGAGGCTTCGTCCATCTTGCCCTGATTGACCATGACGACACCCAGATTGTAGTAATAGCCGGACGCTCCGGCGGGGTTGATATCAGCCGCCTTCTGGAACTCCGCCTGTGCCTCAGCCACCTTGCCCATTTCCGCGTAAACGCTACCCAGGTTGTTGTGAAGCCCGGCATTATTGGGATCTAGCTGCATAGCCTTTTGAAAATAGTCGACGGCCTTTTGCTGGTCCTGCATTCTTACGTCCCTGCCCTGCTCCTGCTTTGCGGCGCTCCCGTAGGCCTGTGCCAATTGGGCCAGCACAATGGGCACGTTCTTCTCCTTTGCCAACGGCAGGGCCTGCTCATACATCGCCGCTGCCTCGGCGAAATGCTGCTGGTTATAAAGGAGTGTTGCTTGATCGAATGTGGCCTTGAGACCGGTAAGCTGCTTCTGCTCCTTTTGCTGCTCTTCGATTTTCTTCGCCGTTTCAGGGTTGGCCATCTGTTGTTTCCTGGATTCGGCGATTTCCTTCGCCATGTCAAAGTTGACTTCCGTGGGGTCTCCAATTCCAACATGATGGGTGATGTTATAGACCTGCCTGCCGCTGGGATCGAGGAGTGTGAGCTTGTAGTTCCCGGTGGCAAGGCCGATGTATGTGTACTCACCTTTCTTATTGGTCTTTACTTTTGAACTCCACTTCATTTCCTGCCGGTCGAGCTGGACTGTATAGCCTGCCAGTGGTTTTCCATCCTGGCCTGTGCACTTGCCGGTCAGTCCGCCGGTTTGTGCAAATGCGGAAACCGTGAAGGCAAAAGCCGCCAAGAGAACCACCACCCCGGTCAGTCTCCGGGTCAATGAACTAGACATAAGTCCCTCCTTCATTCATGTTCAAGCATCACATTCTAACGCCATTTGGGAATCCGCTCAACCCCATTCGGAAAAATTGTGGAAGGCGCAGGGCCGTCAGGGCATGGAGACGTTTCGTCGGCCGTAGTGTGGGCGCTGGGCATAGGGTATGGGATCTTCAATCCCCACCTCTTCGAACGCCCTCAGGCGCAAAGCACAACTGTCGCATACGCCACAGGCCACATCTTCCGCTTGGTAACACGACCAAGTGTGCGCGAACGGCGCGCCAAGCTCCATTCCGCGCCGGACGATTTCGCTCTTCCGCATCCGGATGACCGGCGCAACGATTTCAAGCTGTGTTTCCGGCTTCGTGCCGGCAGCAATCACACGGTTGAAGGCCTCGTAGTAGGCAGGGCGGCAATCGGGATATCCGGAACTGTCTTCCTCCACCGCGCCAACAAAGATTTTGCGGGCGCCTAGGACCTCCCCCCAGGAAACGGCAATGGACAGGAAGTGCGCGTTGCGAAAAGGCACGTAGCTGGAAGGAATCGCCTTGCGGTCCAGATTGGCCCGCTCGACAGCCAAGGCAGGGTCCGTCAAGCTCGAACCGCCAATTTGCCTAAGGTGGCCCAGATGACACACCAGGCGATGTTCCGCATGGTAGAAATCCGCCAGCGCGTTGAAGGAGCGAAGCTCGCGTGCTTCAGTTCGCTGGCCGTAGGCGACGTGCAACATCGCCAGGCGGTAATCAAGGCTAGCAATTGCCGTAGTGACGCAGCTATCCATGCCGCCGCTGGCAAGAATGACGGCGAGTGGTTGGTCCGTG
>Ga0208038_1001113_pt1 | contig 15957 bp, 26 predicted proteins | sample June2015DPH_16_1_FD_184714 | JGI IMG/M metagenome (GOLD analysis project Ga0208038, IMG submission 184714) | Peatland microbial communities from SPRUCE experiment site at the Marcell Experimental Forest, Minnesota, USA - June2015DPH_16_100... | ecosystem: Environmental > Terrestrial > Soil >...
GCGAACGCTCGGCCTGGACCTAGCGACAACCCAGCGAACGAACAGCGAAGGCCAAGCATGAGCACAGCACACGCAGGGCGAACGCTAGGCGAATCCTACCCGGCGATTCGACCCGGAGGTACGCCCTTCTTGGACACCCCTCTTTCTGGCGTGGGGGCGAGGATCGACACGCAGGTACATATGCGCGGGTGGACCCGTGCCGTCCCTTGGCCCGACGCCTAGCTATATGCTTGGGAACACGAAATGCCGCAAACCTTGTAGAATGTGGCAGATGCCACGAAGTGACTTTTACATCACATTGCTATCCCATTGAAAACGCTAGGTTATTGCCTGGGAGTACCATGTTTACAGCTGGAGTAAATATCAAAGTGAGACAGCCTGTGTATTCCTATGCACGAAACCCCTGCTTTCTTGGGGTTATGTTACAATGTGTAACATTTGGGAAAACGCTTTGCGATCCGCCCAGGTGCCACCCCGTCTTTTGCCGAGCAAGCCGCCTGGGAATTTTCCCGGCCTCGCGCATGAGGGGATGTTGCGCATAGGTGTGTAGGAATCCCCGCACAATCTGCGGGGAATATGCCATGCAATCGCCGCACAGGCGGGAAGCGCTGCAAAAATTCGCGGAAATGGAGCAGGACCAACCGCCAAAGCGGCGGCCGATCTGGGCAGATGTGCTATACTGGATGCGTAGTTAAATCCGCCGTGCCCTTAGGGCCGAGCACATGGAGCAACACAATGAAAATCGCAACAGCATCAGAGAACGACAATTTACTGCTTGAGTATTGCAAAGCACTGATCAATGCCTACGAGGTTGGCGAAAGCATCAAGGAAGTCTATGGCATAATCCCTCCGAAGGTGATTACCGAACACATCTGGATGGGCAGCAACAACCCCATTGTTGTCGGCCTCACCGTAAACTAAGAAACGCCCTGGCTCCGCGCAATGCGGATGACCAGGGCTTTTTGTTTTGGGCACAAAAATAGCCTGCCAATACAGTTCCATGAGGGAACCATATTGACAGGCTGTGTACTACTCTATGATTGTCGATTTACAGGCTGCTCTGTTGGGAAGGCACAATGACGAGCCCGTATATATATATATATATATTGCTGCACATCTCGCAGCGTGTTTCCACCCACTGCCATCTCATTTCCTGCCGCCCTTCTTCAGATATAAGTTCTTTTCGCCATCGTAGTAGTACCCTGTCGCCGTCTTGTGACAGTCATAGCAGAGGTGGTCGTTGCTAGAATGCGCAGGCATAACTTGGCACTTGATGCACTTACCCAGCAACGGCGCAGTTTTCGTCGCCACATTCACAGGTTCTTTGCCCAGCGTTGTTTCTGGTTCTTCACTGCGCGTTGGTAGAGGCTTCGGTGCCTCTGGTGCTGTACGCTTTACCAATCGTTTCGCCATTGAGTCTCCTATCCAGCAAGATGCTCTCTTCCGTCTGACACCCAGTGCACATTGGCAAACAGGCGCAAATGCTGCACGGGTACGCGCCCAGCCCTCCGCAGCGCACACAACTTGTGCGCCACATCTTCAGGTCGCGCAGCAAAGCCAACAGATGAAACCTAATTTTGTTTCTCATATTCCTCCTTATGCTCATCAAGCACCATGTTGCAAAGTTCATCGGCGCGTTCATTGCCTACTTCCCCCTCGTGACCTTTGATGTGCTTCAGAACATGTGTGCCTTGCACCAGCAGGCCATACGCCCTGCTCATGAGCGGACGTAGTTCTTCGCTGTTCACTTCCCATCTCTGATTGGTTTGCTCCACTACTAGTTTGCTATCACAGTATATAACTACATTACGATAACGCTGCTCATACAAGTACTGCAACAGTGTTAGCAACCCTTGATATTCTGCGTAATTGTTGGAATGAGGGGAACCTAAGAAGGTTCCCTGTTCCAATTTCCATTCTGGTTTGTATGTATCGTACAAAACCCAGGCACAACTTGCCACGCCTGGGTTAGAAACGCGCACTGCTCCGTCCGTATAGGATTTGAACATCACTTACCTGCCGTGGGATCGTACTGCAATGCGTCTAGGATTGAGCGCAGAGCCATGGTGGCAAGCTGGACTAATTCCTTACGCATCTCTGGGCGTGTGTCCCGGCCTTTTCCAAGGTTGAACTTGTACACCTCAGCTTTGAACTCGTCAAACTCTTCCTGAACGACTCCCAGAGCTTCATGTGGACTGTAGATGGGCTTGAATAAACTACGAGCCCTCGCCAGTTCCACTTCTACTTCCTTCATCAGTTGTTGTTCTTTCGTCATCTCTCTCCTTCACTGCATAGAATTTGTGTTTAGAAACGCACTGGAATTCATCCAGCAAACCATGATAAACATACCTCCCAGTACTGTACGCCTGGGAGGGGCAATAGGGACAGTTTAGGTATGCCATGATTTTATCAGTGCTCCTATTTGCACCCACTCTTCATAAGTGAAGTTTGAGTTCTTTCCAACATTACACCGTTTACAGCAAACTACACAGTTAGACTTGGAGTACCCTAGTAAGTTGTCTTTGCGGTCTAAGTTAGTGGCGCTTTCTCCTTCCATATAGATATGTGTTTTGAAACGCACAGGAGCACCACAGTAATGGCACTTAGGTTCTTTAGTAAACTCTAAGAACTCTTCATAGGATAAAGTCACCGCATGCTTTCCTTTTTTAATCCTATTGTATAAGTATTCATAGGGCCTAAGCTTGGGCGTATTTCTGAAGCAGCCACAGCTAACTGTGCCTTCGGATATGAGATGTTCCTGCCTTATCTGCTTCTCAACTCCGCAGTGACATCTACACTTCCACATTCGGTGGCTCTTAACGCGCCCAGAAGGAGACACTACAACAAGCTTACCAAAGGTTTTACCTATTAAGTTTACTTCATCCAATGGTTCGCTACGTGCCATTCGGCCTCCATTTTTACGCTATGCATTACTTCGGCTGCAGCTCTAGAGAAGCAATCTGCAATTATTTCAGCTACTTTCTGCCCGTATCTTTTTGGGCATTGCACCAAAAGCTCATCGTGCACAAAGTTAATTAGCTTTGCATTGTACTGAGGCAATATATGCCAGAGGTAGGGTTTTCCATCTTTGTCAAAACCACAGCCCATGGAACGCTTCGCTATAGACGCGTTAGTTCCTTGAATTGGATGATTCTTTGCTTTGCGTTCAACGATACCCTGTAGTGCGTATAGAGCTTTGTCTATTTCTTTTGAAGTAGGGGAACGATGTGTGAGAAGCCTTAATTCCTCTTTATTAGGCTCACGAAGGTTAGTAGCTTTGAACTTGAGTATGCTTGCAGCTTTGTCCTCATCGTTCAATTCTAAATCGTCTTCGTGTTCATCTTCCCACCACAACCTCGCTACTTCTCTAGTTGGTATTGGGAACGAACGGCGTCTGCCGAACATGTCCCTAGCCTCTCTTGTTGCCTTTCCTAATTTGCCTAGACGATCAAGAAAACCCCATACATCAGGGAAGGCCGCTTCGTGCTTGCGCATTAGTTCTTTGGCAGCGTCTGTCGTGATGCCCAGTTCGTCAGCTATGGCAGCAGGACCGCCACCATAGCACAATAGGAAGTTGATAGACTTTGTTTTCTGCCGCAGCTCTGTATGGCCTGGGCATTTACACTTTTGTCTTCTCAGTTCCCCATTCGCATCCTTCTCGTAGTAAGCGCAATCTGGCAGTGCCAACTGCGGCCACTTCACTGGCTCCAGAATTTCCGTGGAAACCGAGTGAACGTCCCAGCCTTTGTTGAAGGCTGTGATCCATGTAGTGGCATTTGCCAATTCTGCAATGATACGCAGCTCGGCACCGGACATGTCGCACGTGACTAGGCAGTTTTCTTCGTCCTTCGTCTTGCAGTACTCTTTGCACTTCGCGCAGGCGTACTTCTCGTTCACAAGGTACGTGTCAGAGTCGCAGCAAACCGAGACGCGAATCAAAGGGTTCGGTGGATCACAGATGAAGCATGCTCTTACCTCGTCGTCTTTGGGGAGGTTCTGCGCGTTAGGCTTGGACGATGATGAGCGACCAGTTTCTGCTTCAAGTTGATTGAATAGGCAGTGCAGACGGCCATCACCTGGGTGACGCCATCCTTCTTTGGACAGTGGCTTCGTAATCCAGCGCTGTGTCCACTGTAGTCCGTACGTCCCTGTGTCCTTCTTTCCCTTGTTGTATTTTCGTAGTGTCTGAATCAACGGCCTGTCGTTGAAGCGCAATAGCGTATCGTCCTGGGTATCCTGAATGTTCTTCATCCCAGGCATTTGCTGTAGAGCGGCCAGCAACCGGTCACGCGAGCCGTAGTTGATGAATGCCTCTCCTTCACACTTCTCCAGTTTGTTTTTTATCTCTGTGCGCTTCTTGCTTAACTCACTGTACGCTTTCCTAGCTACCGCCTTGTCCGCTGCTCGCGCCTTCTCTGCCTCCTTTAACAACTCTCCAATCGCCTTTTTCTTCTCCTTGTCTTTCTCAAGGCGTTTTTCTGCGGCCAGCTGCTGCTCACGTGGTGTAGCAATCTCGAAGTCTTTTTGCCAATGCTCGTATCGTTTATTGATTTCTACTTCGTCGATCTGGTTGTGCTTGTTCCCAACGTAGGGCATGAAGCCTTCGTCCAGAATCTTCAGCTCGCCTGCACGGCGTTCCACGACATTATGGATGCGTTTTATCCAGCGTTCGTCGTCAAGGTTCTGGCCGTTCAAGTGCATGTCTGTGTACGCGCCAATAGCGTCGTTCTCAATTTGCGAAGTCGCTAATAGCTGGTCCGCCGTCATGATGTTGATTTGAGCCTGCCGCATAGCGAACGGGAAGCGCACGTCGAACGCTGCGTACTCAATCTGCTTCGGCGTTAGAGGCGTCTCCAGATCGAATCCTTCTTGCTCTGATTTGTCTATGGCGATCTTGAAGTGACGCGCTGCGATAGATGCCATGGAGAACTCTGCCATCTTCTTCAGCGGAATTGTCCCGGCTTGAATGACGCGCTCTGCCATATCTGTGGAGTACAAATTCCATATGCGGTAGCCGAAGTTCCACCAGAAGATGGTATATTCGAACGCGAGGTTCTGCCCCACCTTCAAGAAGTTCTTTGTGCACAGGACAGGCTGCAGCACTTTGAAAATCTCTTTGTAGTATCCTTTGGAGTTGACCCCGTATGCGCCTTGCGATTCGATCAGCGCATCTTTGGAGCCAGCGAAAGATAGAAGGTCGATTACGAACTGTCGGAACTTGTCTCCGACCTGGATTGTGCGGCAGCGGCGAAACCAGAAGTCATCGCAGATGTTGGTTTCTGTATCTACGCCTATTTCTGGGCGCACCTCTGTCCGCAGTTTACTTTCGATGTACTCTTCTAGTTCCTTCAAGCCAACGGCATCATGCACAACGGTGATGCATAGCGGTGGCTTTAGATCGCTGAGCACCAAAGGCTTCAGCGGGGTTATAAATTCTGGCATGTAGTCCTTTGCATGAAGTCGTAGAGTTTCTTTAGCTCTTCAACAGTAGCGTCGTTCTTAATTCGGTTTGCACGCATGGAGAGCACCTGCACATTACCCTTTACATAGCCTAAGTGCGGTATGATTCTGTCCACAGAAGGGGAGCTGTCCGTGCGATAGCCTGTGGATGCACGCAGCGTTATGCCAAGTGCTGGGCACACAACTGGTATCTCCAAGTATTCTATTTCTATGTTGAACGGCAAGCCCAGGCGTTTGGCACTCTGCCTAGCGTTCTGCAGCATGTGCCGTCTGGGGTCTTCCTGATGTCTTTTGGTCGCTAGCGCTCTTTTGCAGCGATAGCACTGCTTCTCGCCTTGTATGCGCGGATGTCCGCGCTGGCACAGAAGCGGCTTCAACGGTGCGATGAACTCTGGCATGCTTCTAGTAAACTCTCCTTTGAAACTTTATGTGGTCCTACACTAGGACCAGATTAGTACTTGAGTCCATTCGAAACCCAGGCCCTCTGCTTTGCGGCACCTCGGTTTAGCTTGCGCATGGCGGCTACCGCCTTTGCGTGTTCCTGCCGACTGAAAGCTAGTTTCTGGGCGGCTTCGGGAACGTCCAAGGAAACCGCTACTTCCATGTCTTTCACCTTCTGCGCCCAAAGCCTTAGCAGTTCGCCTAGCCGTTGCCGCTCTTTACTCAGTGCTTTACGTTCTTTGTTTGTTATCAATGACTTACCTCTATAGATATTGCCTAGAAAAGCCTCTATCTATTTAATTATCAAATAGATACAAGCAAAAGCCTAGCAGTGACCTATATATATCCCTTAGTATCTGCCCAGGAGGACAGTTTTATATTATCACGCACCCCCCATTAAGGTCAAGTGATCTAAACTTTTTGTTGACTTTATGGTTCCTATGAAGTATACTATTCTACAGGAGGCTTTATGCACAAAACACGATTCGAGAAACTGGCGGTAAAATTGGGAGTGGTAGAAGACAACTGGGGCAGCAGTGAGGATTTGAAGAGGTTTGCAAGGCAGTTCAAAGATACATACTACGTACCGGAGCGTTTACTGAAGCAGTGGGGTATCTCCACCATTTACGACGAGGTAAGCACATTGAAAGAGGTGAAGCAATGAACTTAAAAAAAGCACTGAAATTACTGACCCCAGCACAGATTATAGACGCCCATGCTAGGGAAATGCTAGATAGTGTGAAAAGCATAAAAGCATACTTGACCGAACTAAAGGAAGTAGAAATAGCTTCTAAACGCATGAAAAAGATAGACTTAGCCATATCAAAACTGTCACCAAAACAACAGCAGGCTAGGGCAAACCGAATAGAGGCACAGCGGTTGGCATTTAGTGAGGCTGTGTATGCTATTGCAAATGAATAACTTACTGATGATGGCTTGACCTAAGGTGAGGGTAGGGTGTATACTATAGTCTATAGTCATATCTACGCCGCGCAACGCGGCAACGTACGCCTGGGCTTCCCCTTGTATTCTCCTTTCGAGGGTAGCGAAGCCCAGGCCAAGAGTTTATAACCCACGCCAACGCTGTTGGTGATAGGGATTGCGCATACCAGCCTTTCCCTTTAATCTTGCATCAGTCACGCGCAACCAAAGACACGCAACGACAAAGGTGCACCTGAGCAGTGCGCGGTTCCTAAAGCCAACGGAGCCGCGCCACTCATTAAGGACTTATGAGCGACGATATCCCTCAGGATGACGAGCCGTTGTTCGCACTGCGCGAAGCAAATAGCCTAGACAAGTTTGACCAGCGCATGGCAGATTTGATAGAGCTCGCAGCGACAGTGCACATCTCATCGGAAGTCCGAGACCAATGTATAGCAGAACTCGAAGCAGCAAAGAAGACGCATTACAAGATTCCAAAAGTTTAACGTGGGCTGTTAGTTTAACGAGAGAACTTTCCCCTTGCACGGGAAAAATAGAGGTTTGATTCCTCTACGGTCCACCAAAGTTTGACGGCTGAAAGTGTTAAAATGGGTGCACGTCCCTCATTGGGAGGGTTAGAGCGAGTAATGCCTCTCGCAAAGCCGACCAGTTTGAAAGATTCGATAGGGTTCCTGACTCCCCGATGGGGGTAAAAGACGCCGCACAGTGCGCATTCGGTAGATGATGCACAATGCGCGTTCGGTCAGGCTTGTCGAAAGTCACACGATACCGTTTATTAGACGGCGTGCGTGTACATAACCACGTTGCGCTACGACGCGGCGTTGGACGGGCTGCTGACAACCACGCTGTAGGAGCCATGGGCCTACCAGTCTAAGACGCGAGTCATTTCGCGTGTTGAGGGCGACACACTGTACCTCTATACGAACTTCCGATTATTTCGTGTGACTATGATTCGGAAGAAATGACATAGATGTAAGCGTTGCATCAAGGCCAAACTCAACGCATAGGGCTACTCACGCCAATGGCAAGAGTCCTGCTAACTCCGAAATGAGCCTAAACTAGCAACACCGATCCCAACCCTGATCCGGTACTGGCTCGGGACTGTTGCCTAAGGGATTCACCCGCACCCTGAAGTTTTGTAAGCCCTCCTCGCGTGGAGGCTGACAGCGGGATACATTCAAGTACCAAACTTAACCTCACCTTAAATGGGTGAGGTTTTGTTGTTTATGCACCCTGAGGTGGTGTAGAAACATACCTCACTCACTTTGCCCGAAAGTTACTCAGAACGGTGGGCAATGGAGTTCATCATGCGTGCCTCTTCTTATTTGGCGAAATTGTACAACTTGTATAACCATAGATTCTTTTCTGGTAATTTACCAGAAGGTGTGCGGTTATACTATGCACCAAAATTAGATAAAGTTGACACCAGAGACGGAAAGCATCGCAGTACGTGTGCAGTAACTTATTTCTACAAAGAAGGACCGCCTAAAATTGTCATAAGAAAAACGGCAACTTCAAACATGCGTCATATTGCTTCTGACCTTTTACATGAGATGGTGCACATATCTAAACCCAACGCTGACTGTGAGAATAGAAACCCTAACAGTATTTTTCAAAAAGAAATGAAACGCATTGCAAATGCTGGTGCCTTTAATCAGGTTTGGTAATAAATAATCGTTGGACTAATTACCCAACGTAGAGCCGAGAGTGCCCGATAGCTTCTCGGCTCGTCCTACTATCGGAGGTAACATGAATAAACCAAAAGTAAACAGATATGCTACAGACCCTGTATATAGAGAAAAGCAGAAGGCGCGTAGCAAAGTAAGACAAGAACGACCAGAGATACGTGAGCAGAAAAATGCAAAAGCACGCCAGCTAAGGCGAGAACAAAGTTTGGAAGAAAAGCTTAAACGAAGAGAATACATAAGAGACCGTCAATATAACAACACCGAAGAAGACAGAAGACTTATACTGTCTAAACAAGGCGGACTTTGTCCAGTGTGTAATAAAGCGCTTAGCTACGAAGAAGCCGTAGTAGACCACAACCATGGTTGCTGCCCAGAAACTAACAGGTCTTGTGGTAAATGCGTACGTGGTATGTTGCACACGGTGTGTAATTCTATGATTTTGTCAGTGGTAGAAAACAAAGCAGTAGAAATAGAAAATGCAAGGAATTATTTAAAACTCAGAACACAAGGAGACTCAGAATGTCAATTGAAACTGCTATTGAAGGTGAAGTGAAAGCCGTCGAAGCGAAGGCCGAGACTGTTGCAGAAGCAATCGCTACCGATGTCAAGGCGGAAGTTGTCAAGGTCGAGGGCGATGTAAAGGCAGAAGTTGCCAAGGTTGAAGCAAAGGTGAAAGCAGCAGTCAAGAAAGCAGTTGTAGAGATTAAAGCAGAGGAACAGCTTGTGCTCCGCAATGCAGAGTTGGAGTATCTGAAAGCCACCCTACAGATACAGAATTTTCAAAAAGTGGTAGAAACTAAGTCAAAGGAATATACTGCGTACATTGAAAGTCTTATTCAAAAATATGGGCTTTCTAAGGCAGAGTATACGTTTGATGCGGTTACCAACACCTTCAAGAAACTGTAAGGAGTTGTAATGTCGGAAGACTCAGGAGCAAAGAACCAAACCCAGGCGGATTCATCGAATCCGTCTGGTGTTACTGCAATGGTGATGCAAAGAAAAGGCCAGCCAGTTACCATATTGCGGAACGAGGGTGGAAAATTCGTAGCAAAGAAAAGCGTGCCACTTCCACCGACCAAAGAGTTCATCAGAAAAAGGCGTAAACGTGCGTTGAAGCCAAGCATCTGTCCGCGCTACTCAGAAGTGTCGGAAAGTGAAGCAGCCTTCGAAGAGTTAATTGAAATGGTGCACATGGAAGTAGAGACGGACGCGAAGACCGGACTTCCAGACGCACGAATGGCTAAGGTAAAGCTTGATGCGATTGAGTTATTCCACACGTTGGTCGAGGGAAAGACGCCCACTTCAGAAATAGACACCGAAGGCAATGTCGTAAATCCCATCAACACTGTTTTGGTAGTTTCCCCACCGGATGTAAAACCGATGGAAGAAAGAAAGATAGCCACTACACCGACCTTTGCTGAAGTGCTCGGGATTACCACCAACAAGAAATAGAGGCAAACTCAGTGCCCAGAAAGAAACAAGTAGAAGAAAAGCCAAAGAAGCACTACCTGAATGCAGACGGGACACTGAACTTTGATAAGATTTTCAAATTCCAGCCAAAGCAACAGGAGCTGCTTCGCTACATAGTGCGAAATGGCAAAGCCTACATCCAGCCAGCAGCACCGCAGAATTTGAGCACTGGCGGAATCCGATCAGGTAAAACCTGCGGATGGCTGATGTACTTCGTAATGCACTATTGCTTGGCGTTTGACAACTGCAATATCTTGGTGCTGCGTAGAAACTTCAAGGAATTGGAAAACGGCGCGATTGCCGATTTCAAGACTTTCATGCCTGAAGAGTTGTATACGTACGACTCAACGAAGCACGTTGCCACACTTTACAATGGCTCCAGAGTGGTATTCGGCCATTGTCAGAACAACAAAGACAGAGACATTGAGCAGTACCTTGGGCAAGCCTACCCAGCCATTCTGGTTGACGAATGTGGTCAGTTCTCTCCAGACGCATGGATGATGCTGTTTCAACGTAACATTGTCAACCCAGCTTGTGCACGTGATGCCGCTGGAAACTTGCCAATACCTGCCATCGTAGGGTGCACGAACCCATTGGGTCCGCACTACGAGTATTACAGAACACTGTTTGTAGACAAGCGTCCATGGAACCCACCAGAAGATGCGCGACAAGACGTGGATGGAACATGGTGGTCAATTGAGTCGGGGCAGTGGATCAAGATTTATGACCCGAACATGTATGCGTACCAACGTTCGACAGTGCTGGATAACCAGCAGCTGTTAGATCGTGACCCTGGCATCATTCAACGTTTGGAGTCAATGCCAAAAGCAAAACGTGACAAGGTACTGTACGGCTTGGATGGAGTGACAGAAGGACAATACTTCGACTGCTTCGATCCAACATACCACGTCATCAATCTACGAGAAGAACCGGATGCAATTATCTGGCAAGAGTATCAACCTTGCTGGGCGGGAGCCGATTGGGGCATGCAGCACGCTAATGCCACATATTTATTCACCAAGGCCCTAGTAAAGAATGCAGTAGGGGAAGATTATAATCTTAAGACAGTTTGTTTTGCCGAAGTAGTTACCACCGGAGGCAAGACATTCGACCAGTTGGCATCCATTATTAAACAGAAATGCGTATTGCCAAACGGCACACAAGTAAAACTTAAAAATATATTCTTCTCTCATGAAAAGTTCAACAGAAGCGGCGCAGGAATAGCGGGTATGGCACATACCCCAGCGGATGAGTACTCACGCGCTCTGCGTGCAGTAGGCTTGCCGCCAGTTACGAGAGCAACACAAGACCGTATAAGTTCGGCTTCATTTATGTACAACGCCTTCAAAAAAGGTGAACTAGCCATACTCGATAATTGCAAGGAGATAATTCTAGCAATACCTTCGTTGATGCGAAATCCTGACTTGATGGACGACGTTCTTAAAGTAGACGCCAAGGGGGATGATGCATACGACGGGTTCCGGTACGGACTGTATGGGCAATTAGGGGCGAAGAACAAACCAGCGGCGGATGTGTACAGAGACAGAGTAAAAGAATTAGCAAAAACCGATCCACTCGCTGCGTGGTTTTACCAACAAAAGAAGAACGCAGAGCAAGAAAACAGAACTGTATGCTTCCGACAGCCTGAGTCCCCAGTTTGGATGAATAAATAATTTGAAGAATCTCATGCCTTGATCAGCATGAGCTAGAGCCTAGAGTGCCATATACACCCTAGGCTCGACCTTATATGGAGGAGAAATGGGAAGACCGAAAAAAGGATTTGAACCTTCTGAGGAAACAAAGAAGGAGAACGCACGTATTAGAAGCGCACGGTATTATGCTGCGCACCCAGATAGGGCTAAAGAAGCTAGTGCTAGATGGAGAGACAAAGATAGAGGGCATGTAAACTCGGTGTCGTCAGCGTATGCAAAGAAGCACAGAACTCAGTACCTTGCATACTGTATTGCTAGGCGCACAAAGAAAACCGAAGCAGGTGGAAGTTTTACTGCCCAAGAGTGGTTAGACTTATGCGAGGCATACGACAATAGGTGCCTATGTTGCGATGAAGTAAAACCACTAACTGCAGACCATGTGCTGCCGATTTCAAAAGGCGGAACAAGCTGGATTTCAAATATTCAACCTCTTTGTTTGCCCTGTAACTGCAGTAAAGGCGACAAAGAGATTGATTATAGGGAGACTCAATGAGAAAAAACATATTTGCACACACTGATCCTGGTAATTACCCACAGTATGTGTCGATTAACCGAGAAGAAAATGGGGACATCTCATTAACTGTTAGATCAGCAGCGTGGGGAGACGGAACATGCGGTGACACTGCAGCTGCAGTGCTGTCTCCAGATGTGCTACTAAAGCTCGCACGCGCATTGCTGTGCGCTTTGGAGACTCAATGAGATTCGCAGAAAAAGTTAGACTGTTCTTCGAAGACTTGTTTCACTCGTCTTTGATACGCAGGCTGGAGGGCGACCTTGCGCAGCTGCGTATGGACATGCAAACACTTCGTCAAGAGAAAGACATAGTGATTTCAGAACTACGCAGTGAGAAAGTGCAATTATCTGCTACGGTTGCGATGTACCAAGTCAACGTCAACCGCCGTGTTGGCATAGACCCATCAGCCAAGAACCCAGAGAAGCCTAGTTTTTTAAACTTCAATTCGCCGCCCATGAAGTCCTCATGGCAACTGCAGGTTGAAGAGCACGACAGGAAGAACGCAGAGTTAGACGCAGCAGAAGCGGCAGCAGCCGCCAAGAAGGCAGCAGCCAATGGCTAAAGAAAAGATCAGCAACATCTACATCACTTGCGAAGAAGTGGACGGCAAAGAAGCTTACCGCGTCGAAGTTACTCGCAAACAGAAACAAACGCTCTCGCAGCGAAAAGGTTGGGTTCCTAGTTCAGGCTATTCGGAACCCGAGAAGTTCACATGCACTTCGTGTGAGAGCTTGAGCAAGAAGATCAAAGAAATTTTAGGCGGATGCAGTAAGTAAAATCGCTGGATTAATTACCCAGCGTTAGAGCTGGGAGGTGCCACTACACCTCCCTCTCGACCTTAGTGGAGGAGAAATGCCAACAGGAATTCCTGGCTCAAGAAGTGTGCCCACTTGTCACCCAGAAGCGGAGTACCAGGGCAAAGGTTTGTGTAAAGCATGTTATCAGGTAAAGTTCAGAAAAACACACCCAGATAACCGGGACCGCAGAGTAGAAAATGTACGCAAACGTTTTGGTATATCTTTAGAGACATACTTGGCGTTGCGTCAGAAGCAAAGGGACGCCGGAGATTTATGCGGGCTATGCAAACTACCTCTGGGCGACGATGCTTACTTAGATCATAACCACCAGACTAATAAGCTAAGGGAGTTTCTTCACAGGAAATGTAATGTAGGAATAGGATTCTTTGGAGATAACCCAGAGCTTTGCAGACTAGCGGCAGAATACTTAGAGAAGCACATAGGAGATGAAAATGTACGAGTCGAAGAAAAGTCCCGGTAAGAAGTTCGGGTCCGCGATGGTAGGTAAAAAATACGATGAAATGCACAGCGAAGACGGCATGCACCAACTAGGTGAGCAGTCCCCTGAGCACGAAGCTAAAGAAACCCCAGAATTCGAAGCAGGTGAACAAGAGGGCGCAACAGAACACAAAACAGAGAACGAAGGCGAAGAGCAACATGAAGGCGAGCAGCATCCAGTCGTAACAGAGCATGGCCCTGCACACAAAATCATTGTACATCACGACGAGAAAGCTGGACGCCACACCGTCACCTCACACCACAAAGATGGTCATATGCACACCGAGATGCACGAAGACGGACACAAAGCGCACGAAGCTGGTCGCAAACTTGCTGGCATGCATGCACCAGAAGTTGACGAGAGCGAGAAACCAGCGCAACACGCAGCACCTGCAGCGGCAGAGGAAGATGGCTTCCAGATGCCTGGACTGGAGTAATCCATGGCCGCATTCAATGCAAATGGAAAAGTTGTAAACGCGGGAGACCGCGTGACAGTACAAGGTCGAGTCGAGTTTTGCGCGGTTAGCTCAGTCTGGTTAGAGCGCCACCTTGACACGGTGGAGGCCAGAGGTTCGAGTCCTCTACGGCGCACCATTTGCTACCAACGTCACGCTACCAAGTATTATAAAGCTGAGCGGCGTAACCGAGTCCGAACTTACAAGGAACGCACCATAGAGATTCCGAAACCTTTGGCGGAGGACATGGGAGATCATGCCCGGGTCGCCAAGAAAGCGCCGACGATGGCGCAACAGGAGAGAATGTTATGCACTACGCGAATGGACGAGTAGCAAAGAATGGTGACAAGGTTGTATTGCTCGGGTATGGCGGGCCAGTTGTCGGCATTCTCTACGATGCGACAGCGGGCAATGACTACTGTAACGGGAAGATCGCAGTGGCGAAACCCAATGACGCGTGCCCTAATTTGAAAGAATGCCTTCACATTGAAGACTTCCTCGGACTTCTCCCCGCATCGCCTAATCCGGCCAGTGATAGCTTTAGGAAGTGAGTGTGAATCACAGCTTGAAGCTAAGACAGTTAAAACGGCTCCTAATCGCAATCTGGCGTCGAGAACCACAAGGCCATATTAACGACCTTTGGGGCGAGTTTACTGGGCGCCTAGAATTACACGGTACTGGGAAGAACGCCTACTTACTTCTAAAGAGATGAGTTTTTCTGAGCCATTCTCATCTAGCAAGGGAAGTCGCACATTTGGAGAGTGATCTTCCTATTCAGGTTCCGGCAGCACGGCACAAGTTACTGTGGAAGTCCCATGGTCTGCAAACACGTTCGTAGCATCCGCGCAGGATATGAAGGCACCGGACTTCGCAGCAGATGCAACGCATACTGCGTAAGGAGTAGCCATGTACCAATCAACTACAAATCCAGACAAAAAGTTTGGATCAAAGTTTGTGCAGAGACGTTATGATGCTGAGCACACGTCTGATTCTGCTAAGCAAAAGATTTATTGCATACGTCATGGGCAAACTGCTTTGGATGATTTGCATCGTTCGGACGGTTGGTTGGACCTTCCTCTTAATGACGAAGGAAGAAAGAACGTAGTCATAGTTCTTGCAAAGCATCTAAAAGAACTCCCAATCACTACAGTATTTACAGCTGATCTTCTCAGAACCAAAGAAACTGCAAACATACTTAAATCCGGTATAACTTCTGATCCCAGTGTGAAAGTAGTTAACGACATCAAGACTTGGGATTTGGGAAGCATGGCAGGCGACCCAAAGAAACCCAATAAGAAGGTAGTCAAAGACTTGATTGCAAACCCGCACAAATCCGCACCAGACGGAGAATCATATGCGCAGTTTACAGATCGTTTGGATTCTTGGATAGAGAAGAAAGAAAAATCATCCAAAAAGGATGGACCATTTCTTTTGGTTTTATCTGGGTCAGCATGTCGAAGGATCAGTGAATTGTTGTTTGGCGATAGGACAGTTCTAGATATGGATGAGGCAGGAGTTTTTGAGATGTATCCCAAAACAAACGGCGATTGGACTGCCAAAGTCATCTGCGGACAAAGAGATGAAAACGATCAAAAGAAAAACCCGGAGGCTTCCTAATGCCTTACGTTTCTCAAGCACAAGCGGGGTACTTTCATACACATAAAAAGGAACTTGAAAAGCAAGGTGTAAATGTAGGAGAATGGGACGCCGCTACTAAAGGGAAGACGCTTCCCAAAAAAGTACGCAAGGCCCCCGGTTTTGGGAGGAAGAAAAATGGGTAAGTTCGCAAGCACAGCAGCGCAGCCCAGAGAACCCAAGACTGACTACGTTGACTACAAAGTAGGAGGAGCAAAACATTGCTTTTCCTGTGAATACTTCAATAAAGAAACAAGTAGTTGCTCTGGTCCTAACATGGAGAAATTAAGTCGAAGACCAAAACTTCCTAATGGTGAAGTAAAAGTTCACCCAATCGGTCTTTGC